>Ga0102590_1001392_pt1 | contig 37141 bp, 33 predicted proteins | sample AraplaMF_Col_mMF_FD_76859 | JGI IMG/M metagenome (GOLD analysis project Ga0102590, IMG submission 76859) | Arabidopsis root microbial communities from the University of North Carolina, USA - plate scrape MF_Col_mMF | ecosystem: Host-associated > Plants > Roots > Endosphere | place: USA... | reverse complement strand
GGGATCGGGCGGGAGGTCATGGACGAATTCGAGATCGTGCTCACCCAGATGCCTTATGTCGGCGGCGCGGCAAGCCGCATGAGCGATTTCTTCATGAGCCTGACGGGGTTCATGGCGATCAGCCGCGTGCTGCTGCGGCACGGTGTGCCTGTTCCCGTGATCGGCGAGATCGAGCGGGATACCTACAAGGCGCAATTGCTGACCGCGCCCAAAGCGGAACGTCTTGCCGCGGGGCTTCAATTCATGTCGCCGGAGAACCAGGCCTTGCTGCGCCAGCAGGCGGCAGAGAGCGTTACCGAGAGTCACCAGAAGGAGTTTCCTGAGGATTTCGTCTACGATTTCATCGAGCCGGGTTCGCAGGACAGTTTTGAATTCGGCATCAACTACAGGGCCTGCGGCTTCTGCAAGCTGGCGGCGCGCCACGGCGACAAGGATATCCTGCCCAACATCTGCGGGCTGGATTTCGACGCCTATGCCACACGAGGGATTCGCCTGGAGCGGACACAGACGCTGGCGGGTGGCGCGAGCCACTGCAATTTCCGCTTCTCGCGGTTGGCGGCGGATTAGAACCGTCACCCTGAGGTGGCCGCCTCTTCAGCGGCCCTCGAAGGGCGACGGCCCGGCTGCTGCCCCGTCGTCATTGCGAGCGCAGCGAAGCAATCCAGAATCCCCCAGCGGAAAGACTCTGGATTGCTTCGCTGCGCTCGCAATGACGGGGGCAGGCACCGCTTGTCGAAACCGCTGCCATGATGCCATCATGCTCCTGTTTTGCCCGACGTGTCAAACAGAATTCGAAAAATCAGCAATTACCCGGCGGCGCCCTCAAGCCGTTGATTTCGCTGCTCCCGGCTACTGTGCATGGGGTTGTTTTCGCATTCATCATTTTGGGCTCGTCTACTCCGCCGCTTTCTCCCGCAGCCGCTGCGCGTAGACGTTGATGACCAGCGCCGCCAGCAGGATCAGGCCGCGGATCAGGATCTTCAGGAAACTGTCGATGTTGACGTGATCGAGGCCGTTGTTGAGGACGCCGAGCACGAACAGGCCGACGATGGTGTTGCCGATGCCGCCACGGCCGCCGAACAGGCTGGTGCCGCCGACGACGACGGCGGCGATGGAGTCGAGCAGATAGGTGTCGAACTCGTTCTGCTGCGCGCTGCCGAAATGGGCGACACCGAGCATGCCGCCGATGCCGGAGCACACCGCCGAGATCACCATCACCGCGCCAAGTATGAGCTTGACGTTGAGGCCGGAATATTCGGCTGCCTCGCGGTTGCCGCCGACCATGTAGACGTAGCGGCCGAAGCGCGTGTAGGTCAGCACCAGATGGCCGCCGAGCAGCATGATGGCTGCGACAATGACGATCCAAGGGATGCCGCCGATCGAGCCAGAGCCGAGCGTGGTAATCAGGCCCGGCACCTTGTAGGCGATCTGGCCGCGCACCAGCAGGGCCGAGACGCCGGCGGCGATCTGCATCATCGCGAGCGTCATGATGAAGGAGGGGATGCCGATCACGGTCAGCCCCAGCGCATTGACCAGACCCAGCAGCGCGCAGAGCAGGATTGACATGAGGATCGCGACCGCGCCGGGCAGCGGGATGTTGGCGATGTTGACGTAGGATTCCTGCAGCGTGAAGTAGGCGACCGCGATGCCGGTGACGTTGGCGATGCTGGCGATGGAGAGGTCGATCTCCGCGCACAGGATCACGAAGGTGAGGCCGACGGCGATGATGCCCGTCACCGACACCTGCGTGAGGATGTTGCCGAGATTGTCCAGCGTCGCGAAGGAGGGGCTCGCGAGCGCGAAGAAGCCGGACAGGAAGATCAAGGTCAGGAACGGCGCGATGTTGCGCATCTGCGAGCGCAGGAAGGGCGCGAGACCCCGCGCTTTCCGACCCACCGCTGGAACCGTCTCACTGCTCGCCATGGTGCTTCTCCGTCACGCCGCTTCCAGCAGGCGGTCCTTGCTGACCGGCTCGTTCTTGAACTCCCGCACCAGCGTGCCGCGCTTGAGCACGAGGATGCGGTCGGCCAGCGACAGCACCGTTTCCGGCTCGGTCGACAGCACGATGACGGCGAGCCCCCTGGCGCGGAGGTCGCGGACGATGTTGATGACGTCGTTCTTGGCGCCGACATCCATGCCGCGGGTCGGCTCGCACAGCACCAGCAGCTTTGGCGGATAGGTCAGCCATTTTGCCAGCGCGACCTTCTGCTGGTTGCCGCCGGAGAGCATGCCGAGGTCGAGGCCGACCACCGGCGGCCTGATCTGCAGCTGCTCGACCTGGCGTTTCGCGATCTCGCGCTCCTGCGCCGGCCTGAGCAGTACGGACGAGATGCGATCGAGAATGCTGATCGAGATGTTCTTGTAGACCGGCTCCTGGTGGAACAGCATGTCGCGCCGGCTCTCCGGCACCAGCGCCACGCCCGCGCGCCGCGCGGCCGCCGTGCTGGCAAAGTTCCTCGGCCTGCCTTCGACCGCGAGCGTGCCGCCATCCGGCTTCAGCTTGCCGAACAAGATGCGCGACAGCTCCTGCTGGCCGCAGCCCATGAAGCCGTAAATGCCGAGCACCTCGCCGGCGCGAGCCTCGAAGGAGATGTCCTTCAGGCTGCGTGCCAGCGACAGCTGGTCGACTTTCAGGACGACCGAGCTGTTGCTCGGCTGCGGCAGCATCAAATCGTCGCTGTAGCTGTGCTCGAGGGCCTCGCCGCCGCGGCCGATCATGGCCTCGATCAGCGCGCCCTTGCTGGTGGCCGAGGCCGCGGTTTCGGCGACCTTGCGGCCGTTGCGGAACACGGTCACCGTATCGGACACGCGCAGGATGTCCTCGATGAAATGCGAGATGAAGACGATCGCCGTGCCTTCCTCGCGCAGCCGCCGCAGCGTTGCGAACAGGCGCTCGACCTCGGGCGGGGAGAGGGCGGAGGTCGGCTCGTCCAGGATGACGATGCGGGCGCCGGAGAACAGCACGCGCGCGATTTCGATCAGCTGCTGCAGCCCGATCGAGAGGTCGCCGAGCCGGCTCATCGGATCGACGTCAAGACCCAGCCGTGCCAGCTGTTCGCCCGCCTCGCGCGCCATCCGCCGCCATTGCACGAGGCCGAGGGCGTTGGTCGGCTGGTTGCCGAGGAACACGTTCTCGGCGACCGTGAGGTCGGGCGCGACCGAGAGCTCCTGATGCACCATGGCGATGCCCGCCGCGCGCGCATCGCGCGCCGAGCGGAAATGCATTTCCTTTCCGTCGATCAGGAAGCGGCCGGAGAATTCGGTATGCACGCCGGCGATGATCTTCATCAGCGTGCTTTTGCCGGCGCCGTTCTCGCCGACGAGACCATGGATTTCGCCGGGGGAGAGCGCGAAGTCGACACCACGAAGCGCTTCGACGCCGCCGAAGCTCTTCGTGATGCCCTGCAGTTCCAGGATGGGCGAACGCACCTCGGGCATGGATGCTCAGATCAGGAAATGATCCTGCATCCATTGCATCCCGGCGGCGTTTGCCTTGGTCACGACCGGGCCGTCGGTGACGACGTTCTTGGGAATTCCCTGTCCGCTCTTCTCGCCGCCGACCACGGCGGAGACGCCTGCGATGATGGCGCCGCCGTGGATGCGGCAGGACGGGTTGCGCACGGTCGCGAACATGCGGCCTTCACTCACCGCCTGGATCGCCGGCGGCATGGCATCGACGCCGCCGATCAGGATGTTGGTGCGGCCCCGCGCCTTCATGATGTTGGCGGCGGCCAGCGCCATGTCGTCATTGTGGAAGAACGCCGCGTCGATCTGCGGATACTTGGTCAGATAGGTTTCCCAGAGCCGCGCGGTCTTCGAGACGTCCCAGTCGGCGGGCTGGGTGTCGAGCACCTCGATGCCGGGGAATTGCTTGACCACGTTGTTGAAGCCCTTCGCGCGTCCCTGCGCGCCGGTGTGGCCGAGGGCTCCCTGCGTCATGATGATCTTGCCCTTGCCGCCCATGGCATTGCACAGCGCCTGCGTCACCGAGGCACCCATGAACTCGTTGTCGGGAGCGAGGAAGGAGTGGACGTTGATCTGGTCGAGCGGCGCAATCAGCGTGTCCATGTCGATGACGGGCGTGCCGGCGTCGATCATCTTCTGCACGGGCTGGGTGAGGGTGCCGATGCCGAAAGCCTGGATCGCGACGAAATCCCATTTCTGCGAGGCCATGTTGTCGATCGCCGCGCGCTGCTTCACCGCGTCGAGCTGGCCGTCGAACCAGGTGACTTCGACATTGAACAGCTTGCCCCAGAATTCCGCGGCCTGCTTGCCCTGCGCGCACCAGGTGGCCTGGAGGCCTGCATTGGAGAAGGCGGCTTTCAGCGGCTTCTCGCTTCGTCCGACTTCGGCTGCCAGTGCCGGATTTATCCCCATGCTGCCGAGGATGGCAGCCCCAGCGCCGGCGGTCGCTGCCGCCTGAAGAAGATCGCGCCTCGTCGTCGAGAAATCTTTCGTCCCGGACATCGCTCGCTCCCATAATATCTTGTCGTCGGCGCGTCATTGATTGCGCGACCGATCTTTGAAAGTCTCTCACAAGAGTTGTTCCCACTCAATCTGCAATCAACCGCGAGATCGCCGCATCTCGCGTTGGTGCGGCGCAAGGCGCTACGCTGCAATGCCCGCAAGGGCGTCGATCTCAATGAGCAACGTATCCCAGGCCTGGCCGATCGCAGGCGACCATTGTTCACCGAGCAATTCACGCAGCGTATCCCTGATCACGGCGAAGAACGTGATGAACAGTTCGCGCGGGGTGCCGTAGCCGTCGTGCGAGACAACCTCGCAGGCGATCAGCCGGAACTGCCCGCGACGCTCGCCGGCGAAATCGAGGATCGCCTCGATCGTCAGCGCAAGCATCGAACCCTTTACGAGCGCGCTGCCTTGCGAGCGGAACATCGCCTGCGTTTCGGGATGCTCTGTGAACAGGCGTTGGTAGACGAGCGGCGTGAGATCCGCGCAGCGCGAGGCCGCGCGTTCAAAGCTCAGTTCGATCATATTGGGAGGAGCATTCATCCGCGCTCTGGCCATCCAGACAAAAAAAGAGCGGGGCCCTAGCCCCGCTCGAAAATTGTGTCGACCCTATTATCCCCGATTCTAAGATTTGCTCTTGATTGACGGGGCGACGCTGCGTTTTGCGCGCCAGGGGCTCCTCCCGAGACTTGGACCACCAGACTTTGACCTCGCGGCTAGCCTGAGCAAGAGGGATGCTAGATCAACTTTTCTCACTTGTCATCATTTTCGGCAACGATTGTTCAAAATTAGAGCAGTTAACGAAATGATCAGGCGGTCTGAGGTGTAACCATATGACAAATATAAGAAATCTGTGGAGGAGGTAGGCTTGCCCATCTGCCTCAAATGCCGGACGTCTTCTCTTGTGGAGCGGCCGGGCCACAATTTTCGAGAAATTTGCGCTGGGCCAAGAAGCCGGTGGAACTGACCTCGACTCAGGTCCCGGCGCGGTGTTTAGTTAGCGCACGAACGAATGGTTCGGCGGATGCGCGCACGGCTGCAAAAATTCCTCCCCCTGGTCCTGCTCGCTTTGGCGATGCAGGTGCTGGCGCCGATTGCCGCCTGTCTGGCGGCCGGCCAGGCCGTGGCCGATCCGCTGTCTGCCGGCGTCATCTGTCACAGCGCGAGCGAGCAGGGCAGCCCGACCGACCAGAGGGGCGCGCCGGCCGCACATGGCGCGGCATGCGCTCTCTGCTGTCTGGCCCAGGCCAACGCCTCGCTCGATTCGCCGCCGCACACGGCGCTCCCCAGTCCCTTCCGCCACGCTGAGCGCGTGGTGTGGCATGTGGCGGATGCATCCGCTGTCGTAGCCCATAAGGGCACAAGCGCCCAGGCGCGCGCGCCGCCGCACTCCTCTTGACCTAGCGACAAACCGAGCCATTGGCGCGCGATCTGGCTGCGCCGGTGTCGTGTTCAATGGACCGGCCCAAGGTGCCGGATGTCAGGAATTCAAGTGATGTTACGCATTCGTGCGATCGGCAGCGCGAGCTTGCCCGTGCTTTGCGGGGTGCTGTCCTCGATCGCCTCCGACGCGCTCGCCCAGGCGACCCCGCAGGCGCTCCCCCCGGTGACGATCGAGGCGCCGCAGGCCGCCCGTCCCAAGCCAGTCATTCGGTCGTCGAGGCCTCGCTCTGCTTTGGCCGGTCGTGTGGCGAGGCCCGTTACGCCAAGCGCGAGCGCCAGCGTACTGACCCAGAACAGGGCCGTGGCCGCCAGCGCAGCCCGAGATGGTCTCAATCAGGCGCCTGCCGGCCAGACCGCCACGACCATCGATCGCAGCCAGTTCGACAACCGCCCGTCGTTTTCGGTCAGCGATGTTCTGCGCGACAGTCCGGGCATTTCGATCAAGCAGGGCAACGGCCCGCGCGATTTCGGCATCTCGATTCGCGGATCCAATGCCCGGAACGGTTTCGGCATCCGCAATCTCGTCATCTTCGAGGACGGCTTCCCGGTAACCCAGCCGGACGGCCTGTCGCGCAGCGACCTGATCGATCCGCACGCCTATGGCGCCATCGACGTCGTTCGCGGGCCTTCGTCAGCGCTCTACGGCAATTACGCAACCGGCGGCGCGCTGAACTTCCGGACGCGGCCGGGCGGCACGATCGACGGCGTTGAATATGGTGTCGACGGCGGAAGCTATGGCTACCTCAACAACTATCTGGCGGCCGGCAAGAAGGTCGGGAATTTCGAGGGCTCGCTGTTCGCAAGCGACACGCGCGGCGACGGCTATATCGGCAATAGCTGGTTCAATACGCAGACCGTCAACTTCCTCGGAACACTCAAGGCGACGCCGGACGACCGCTTCACGGTCAAGATCATCAACAACGACCTCAGCACGCGGCTGCCGATCCGGCAGTCGCTGAACCAGTACTACACCAATCCCTTCCAGCAGGGATGCGCGACTGGCGTCACGGCCGCGGCCGGATGCGGCACGGTCACGTTGAACAACAACGGCTTCAACCCGACCGCCGGAACCGACAAGGAGACGGCCGTGCAGGCCGGGCTCGGCCGCAACGACCGGCGCACCATCGTCGGCGGCCGGTGGGAGCACGATTTCGACAACACCACGACCTGGCGCAACCAGTTCGTCTTCGACGACAGGAACATCAGCCAGCCGACCGGCACGACCAGCGCGATCGGCGACTTTCCGTCGTACAATTACATGAGCGACCTCACCAAGCGCGGCGAGATCCTTGGATTGGAGTCGACCGCGTTCTTCGGCGCTTTCTACAATACACTGACGGCATCGAGTGACACCCGAAACGTGATGCCGGGAGGGAATGCCACGCTCGGCAGGCTTTCCAGCAATCTCTATAGCGAAACGACCAATTATGGCGTGCGCGCGCGGGAAGAGCTCAAGCTGACGACCTCGTTGACGGCGGTTGCGGGCGTTGGCTGGGAAACCACCGTTCTGAAGGGGATCAATACAGCGTATGCCTACGCCGGTCCCACGGGCATCACCACGACAACGCTCACGACGGCGGACCGGCAGTTTCAAAACGCCGCACCGGAACTGGCGCTGCTCTACAATCTCAACAACGAATGGCTGTTCCGAGGACGCGTCGCCACGGGATACGGCACGCCGCAGGTTTCGAATCTGTTCGTGGTTCAGACGGGATTGTCGGGCAACAACACCCAGCTCCAGGCCCAGAAAAATCTCGGCTACGACATCGGTTTTGATTGGACCCCGAATAACGCGCTCAAGCTCAGCGCCGCCGGCTTCTACGAGTTCTTCCGCAACGAGATCGTCAGCCAAGCTACTCCGATTACCGGCATATCCTACACGTTCAACGCCCCGCGATCGGAGCACCGCGGCATCGAGCTTGCGGCCGACTGGAAATTCTATCGGGGCTGGCGTTTCATGGCGGCGTACACCTATCTCGACGAGGTCTACACCGAGTATGTCGAGAACATCACCAATGGCGCGGTGTTCAGCTTCAACCGGGCCGGCAACAAGATCCCCGGCATCTCGCCTAACGAGCTCACGGCCCGGATCGGCTACGATGAGGTTACCGGGCAACTGGCTGGCCTCGGAGGTTTCGTCGAGGTCCAGTGGAAGGATTCCTTCTACATGGACAATGCGAATTTGCTGAAGGCGCCGGGGTACGAACTCGTCAACCTGAACGTCCACTACAAGACCGACCTTGTGTCCGACACCTTCAGATCCCTGAACCTGTTTCTCGAAGTCAGGAACGTGTTCGACCGCACCTATGTCGCGTCGGCAAACAACATCGCCAACACAGTGACGACAGCCGGCCTTCAAAATCCTGCGAGCACGCTCGCAAACACGACGGGATCGATCTATGCAGGCTCGCCGCGCACGTTCGTTGCAGGTATGAAGGTGGCGTTCAAATGATCCGGGCTCTCGAAGGGTGTCGGCCCATGCTCCGAAGCGGATTGCTCGGGATCGTCGCTTTCGCATTCCTGCAGGGCGCTGCGTTCGCGCAGATGCACGGTCAGCATGCATCCGAAGCGGCCTGCGACGAGCCGACGTTGCGCTGCGCAACCAAGGCGACGCCTGCGTTCGGTCCGGACGGAAAGCTGTGGCTTGCCTGGATGGCGGGAGGGCAGGTATCGGTTGCGAGCTCGCAGGATGCTGGGCGCAGTTTCTCGGCCCCCGTCCAGGTCACCACCACGCGGCTGAATCTCGATTGGGGGCCGGACGCGCGGCCGAAGATCGTGGTCGATCGCAAGGGCGGCATTGCCCTGGCATTCTCGATCTTCAGGGACGAGGCGTTCAACGGCCAAGTGCTCTACACGCACTCCGGCGATGGTGGGAAGAGCTTTGCCGAGCTGAAGCCCATCACCGCAAACAACGAGAGCCAGCGTTTTGAGGCGCTTGCGCTCGATCAGGACGGGACGATCTTCGCGGCCTGGCTCGACAAGCGCAATCGTGTCCCCGCAAAGGAAGCAGGACGGAAGTACGACGGAGCAGGGCTGTTCTTTGCCTCGTCGCGCGATGGCGGCGCTACCTACGCAGAGGCCAGCCTCGCGAGCGACAACACCTGCGAATGTTGCCGATTGGGGCTGGCGTTCGCGGCGCCGGGGCGGCCGGCCGTGATCTTCAGGAACATTTTTGACGGCGGCGTGCGTGATCATGCCGTCATGACATTCACCGATGTCTCGACAGCGGGGGAAATCCGTCGGGTCAGCAACGACGATTGGCAGATCAACGCCTGCCCGCACCACGGGCCGAGCCTCACCGTTGCACCGAACGGAACCTATCACGTCGCCTGGTATACGAATGGGAAGGCGCGGAAGGGATTGTTCTACGCGCACTCGCGCGACGAAGGCCGCACATTCTCTGCGCCCGTGGGAATCGGGCAGCCGGGCCGCAATCCGACGCGTCCCTTTGTGCTCGCGGGTCCCGCTGGGACGGTGATGGTGTGGAAGGAGTTCGACGGCGAGAAGACTTCGGTTCAGATGACGATTTCGCGCGACGATGGCGACACGTGGTCGCCGCCGAAGACGATATCGAGCACGACCGACACCTCCGACCATCCCTTGCTGATTTCCAATGGCCGACAGACCTATCTGTCATGGATGACGAAGGCGGATGGCTATCGCCTTACAGCGATCGAGGACCAACCATGACGCGTCGATTTGCAGGCATTCTGGGTCTGGGTCTGGGTATCCTGATCGCATCGGTCGCCGCGCTCACCGCGGCGCCGGCCCTGAAACCGTTCGAGCGCGGCACCTGGCAGAGCGTTCTCAGGGGGCATGCGGGCCGTCCGACGCTCGTGCATTTCTGGGGCGTCACCTGTGGACCCTGCAAGGTCGAGCTGCCGCTGCTCGGGCAGTTTGCGAAGGACCATCCGGGAATCGACGTGGTCACGATCAGCGCCGATCTCGTGCCGAACCTGCCGGCGGCGACGCAATCGATGCTCGACAAGGCCGGGCTGTCGTCCACCGAGAATTTCATCTTCAATGACGGTTTTGTCGAGCGTTTGAGATTCGAGATCGATCCCGCGTGGCAGGGCGACATCCCCAGGACCTTGCTGATCGCCCGGGACGGGACCGTCACGACGATCGAAGGTTCTGCTGAAATGGTCGATCTCGAAAAATGGTCGGCGCAACAACTCTCCACACACTGACATTCAATCTGCAAACGGGAAGACCGATATGAAGACGATCTTGAAAGATGTGATGTTCGCGGCGTTCGCACTGGTCCTCTGCGCTGCACCAGCCGTGGCCGATGACGTCAAGGCGGGTGATCTCGTCATCTCGCAGGCGTGGAGCCGGGCGACGCCGGGCGGCGCCAAGGTTGCCGGTGGCTATCTCACCATCGAGAACAAGGGTGCTGCGGCCGACAGGCTGATCAGCGTGTCCGCCGATATCGCGGGGAAGGCCGAAGTCCATGAGATGGCGATCGACAATGGCGTGATGAAGATGCGTCCGCTCGACAAGGGTCTCGTCATTGACCCCGGCAAGACGGTGAAGCTCGCCCCCGGCGGTTATCATCTGATGCTCCAGGAGCTGAAGGGCGCGTTCAAGCAGGGCGACAAGGTCCCGGTGACGCTTCAGTTCGAGAAGGCCGGCAAGGTCGCCGTCTCCCTCGACGTGCAGGGCGTCGGCGCGCAGGCGCCCGGCGACGGTGGACACATGATGAAGAAAATGCCGGATCATTCGGGAATGAAGATGTGATGAAACCGATCAAGGCTCCCATGACCTCGCGTCGAACCATCACGGGCCTCGTGCTCGGAGCGGCCGCGTTGCTGTCGGTTGCGGTGACGCCGCTTGCGGCGGCGACCGACGACGACAGCTTCTTCACCCATCTGCACACCGATAAGGCGATGGCCAATGTCACGGTCTCGCCGGGCCGCGCCGGCCCGGTCGAGATCGCCATCCAGCTCGAGACGACGGATGAGGCGCCGCTCACGGCCAAGGCCGTATCGGTGACGCTCGTGGAGGCACAGACTGGCAGGACGCTCGCGCCGGTCGAGGCTTCGCGGGACGGCGAGGACAGCTGGCACGTGAAGGTCGCGCAATTGACGCCTGGACGCTGGATGCTGGGTCTCGGAATTTCGATCTCCGAGGCCGATCATGTCAGCATCGAATCTCCGATCCTGATTAAGTGACCACGTTGAGGAGGACGACCATGTCGAAGCGATCCTGCCTGTTTCTGATCGCCGCGCTCACCGCATCGCCTGCCGCGGCGCATATCACCCTCGAGACCAAGCAGGCGACGGTCGGCTCGTACTACAAGGCCGTCTTCGCCGTCCCGCACGGTTGCAAGGGCTCGCCTACTGTGAAGATCCGTGTGCAGATTCCGGAAGGCGTGATCGCGGTGAAGCCGATGCCGAAGGCGGGCTGGAGCGTCGATGTGGTCGAGGGCAAATATGCCGGTGAATACGATTATCACGGCAACAAGCTTTCCTCCGGCGTCAAGGAAGTCGCCTGGTCCGGCGGCAAGCTGCCGGACCATAATTACGACGAGTTCGTCATCAGCAGCTTCCTCACGGGCAGCCTGAAGCCGAACACGACGCTGTATTTCCCCGTCGTGCAGGAATGCGAGACCGGAGTCAGCCGCTGGATTGAGATCCCCGTGGAGGGGGCAAAGCATTCGCACGAAGGCAATTCGCCGGCTCCCGGCCTGAAGCTGTTGCCAAAGCCCTGATGCGCCTGCTCGCCGCGCTCGCGATGCTGCTCCTCGTTGTCGGCTTCGCGACCGGCGCCTCGGCGCATGCGGCGCTTGTCTCGGTCGAGCCGGCGAGCGGCAGTATGCTTGCGAGCGCGCCGAACGCGGTGGAACTGCGCTTCAACGAGGTGGTGACGCCTGGCGCGATCCGACTGATCGACGGCGCGGGCAGGGCGCGGGACGACGCCCGCGTCAGCGCATCGGGTGAAACCATCTCGGTTGCGATGCCGCCGGACCTTCCGCAGGGCACCGCGGTCTTGAGCTATCGCGTGATCTCGCAGGATGGCCATCCAATCGCCGGATCGGTGATCTTCTCGATCGGTAGGCCGACGGGGACACAACCTCCGGCCAATGCCGACGGCGGGTTGAATGCGCTGATCTGGCTGGCGCGGGTTGGCCTTTATCTCGGCCTGTTCGTCGGCGTCGGAGGTGTGTTCTTCGCGAGATGGATCGCGTGGGCGATGACCGGCATGATCGTCCCGCGCGTGGCGCTCGTAATCGGAATTCCCTGCGCAATTGCCTCTCTCGGTGTGTTGGGCCTCGATCTCCTCGGCCTGCCGCTGGCGGCACTCGCGACGGCCGCGCCCTGGAAAGTCGCATTCGCGACCAGCGCCGGTCCCGCATTGCTGGTCGCCATGGCCGCGATGCTGTGCGCTCTGCTGGCGCTGCGCGGCGCATGGTACGCGCGTGCGCTTGCGATCGTCGCCTTCGTCGGCGTGGGCCTGTCGCTCGCCATGACCGGGCACGCGGCCACGGCGCCGCCGGAGGCGCTGACCCGGCCGGCGATCTTTCTTCATGGCCTCGGCGTCACCATCTGGATCGGTGCTCTCGCGCCGCTGGCCACGCTGGTGTCGAGGCCGACGGTCGCGACGCTTTCTGTCGTGAACCGCTTTTCCCGCCTTGCCGCGCTCGCGGTCGGCGTGCTGGCCGTGACCGGCCTTGCGCTCGCGTTCGTCCAGATCGAAAAGCCGTCTGCACTGGTCGAGACCCGCTACGGCCAGATCCTCTCGGTCAAGCTCGCGCTGGTCATCCTGCTGCTGGGACTTGCCGCACTCAATCGGTTCCGGCTGACGCCGGCCCTAGCGCGGGGGGAAAAGGCTGCGTCGATCCTCAGGCGCGCGATCCAGCTGGAATGCGCCATCGCGCTGGCGATCTTCGCCGTCGTCGCCGGCTGGCGCTTTACGCCGCCGCCACGAGCCATCGTTCCGGAGACGCCGCTGGCGATCCACATCCATGGCGACAAGGCGATGTTCCAGGTACTGGTCTCGCCGGGCAAGGCAGGCGTCGACGATTTCGTGCTCCAGCTCATGACCGGCGAAGGGGCGCTGCTCAAGGCCAGGGAGGTGACCCTGACGCTCAGCCTGCCCGAACGAGGCGTCGAGCCGATGGAGCGGGACGCCTCGCTGGGGCCGGACGGGTACTGGCATGTACGCAAGGTCGAGCTGCCCTTTGCCGGCCGGTGGCATGTTCGGATCGACGCGCTGGTGAGCGATTTCGAGAAGATCACGCTGGAGGACGAGCTTGAGGTTGGGGTGCCTTGAGGCGTGTCGTCGCGGCTCAAGCTGAACCTGAAGCCAACGGAAAAATGACAGGAATTCCGTCGCCTTAGCGGCTTTTCCTCATTCCCGGTCTTGTGTTTTCGCTCTCAATCCGGTTTCACTGCAGGCGATCACTGATTCCCAGAGTATTGCCATGCGGTTGTCGCGGTTCTTTCTGCCCATTCTGAAGGAAAATCCGAAAGAGGCGGAGATCGTCTCGCATCGCCTGATGCTCCGTGCCGGCATGATCCGGCAGGAGGCGGCCGGCATCTATGCCTGGCTGCCGCTCGGGTTTCGGGTGCTGAAGAAGATCGAGCAGATCGTTCGCGAGGAGCAGGACCGCGCCGGTGCGCTGGAACTGCTGATGCCGACACTCCAGCTCGCAGACCTCTGGCGCGAGAGCGGGCGCTACGACGCCTATGGTCCGGAGATGCTGCGCATCGCCGACCGCCACAAACGCGAACTGCTGTACGGGCCGACCAACGAGGAAATGATCACCGAGATCTTCCGCGCCTACGTCAAGTCCTACAAGAGCCTGCCGCTCAATCTCTATCATATCCAATGGAAATTCCGCGACGAACAACGTCCGCGTTTCGGCGTCATGCGCGGCCGTGAGTTCCTGATGAAGGACGCCTATTCTTTCGACCTCAACGAGGCTGCAGCGCGCGTCGCCTACAACAAGATGTTCGTCGCCTATTTGCGGACCTTCGCGCGGATGGGACTGAAGGCGATCCCGATGCGCGCCGAGACTGGCCCGATCGGCGGAGATCTCAGCCACGAATTCATCGTGCTGGCCGAGACCGGCGAATCCGGCGTCTTCATCAATCGCGACGTGCTGGACCTGCCGGTGCCGGGCGAGGACGTCGATTACGAGGCCGATCTGACGCCGATCATCAAGCAGTGGACCTCGGTCTACGCTGCCACCGAGGACGTCCACGACGCCGCGCGGTTCGAGCAGGAAGTCCCTGAAGACAAGCGGGTGAACACCCGCGGCATCGAGGTCGGCCAGATCTTCTATTTCGGTACGAAATATTCCGACGCCATGAAGGCGCTGGTGGCCGGCCCTGACGGCGTCGACGTGCCGATCCATGGCGGCTCCTACGGCGTCGGCGTCTCGCGCCTGCTCGGCGCCATCATCGAGGCCTGCCATGACGATGCCGGCATCAAATGGCCCGAAGCGGTCGCCCCGTTCCGCGCCGTGGTGCTGAACCTCAAGCAGGGCGATGCCGCGGTCGATGCGGCCTGCGAGAAGCTCTACGCCGAACTCACCGCCAAGGGCGTCGATGTGCTCTACGACGACACGGATCAGCGCGCCGGCGCCAAATTCGCTGCGGCCGACCTGATCGGCATTCCCTGGCAGATCATGATCGGGCCGAAGGGACTCGCCGACGGCAAGATCGAGCTGAAGCGGCGCGCCGACGGCACACGCGAGAATCTGTCGCCTGCGGACGTGATTGCCCGGCTGGTCGCCTGAATAGTGTTCATCGCGCGATAATGGGCCGGCAATCCGGCCACAATTGACCCCGAATCATGGGATTATCAAGCGATGGATGAAACCATGACCGAGACCAAGCCAACCGCGCCTTTTGCGCCCTTCGAGTGGATGCTGTCGGCGCGCTATCTGCGCGCACGCCGCAAGGAGGGATTCATCTCGGTCATCGCCGGGTTCTCCTTCCTCGGCATCATGCTGGGCGTTGCGACGCTGATCATCGTGATGGCGGTCATGAACGGCTTCCGCAAGGAGTTGCTCGACAAGATCCTGGGGCTGAACGGCCACATCCTGGTGCAGCCGCTGGAATCGCCGCTGACGGACTGGAAGGACGTCGCCGACCGCCTCAGCCAGGTTCAGGGCATCCGGCTCGCTGCCCCCGTAGTGGACGGCCAGGCGCTGGCGTCCTCGCCATGGAATGCCTCGGGCGTTCTGGTGCGGGGCATCCGCTCCGACGACCTCAACAACCTCACCTCGATCGCGAAGAACATCAAGCAGGGTTCGCTGGAAGGCTTCGACGACGGGCAGGGGGTCGCGATCGGCCGGCGACTCGCAGACCAGCTGTCGCTGCATGCCGGCGACAGCATCACGCTGGTGGCGCCGAAGGGCGCGGTCACGCCGATGGGCACGACGCCGCGCATCAAGCCCTACAAGATCGTCGCGGTGTTCGAGATCGGCATGTCCGAATACGATCTCGGCTTCGTGTTCATGCCGCTTGCGGAGGCGCAGGCCTATTTCAACCGTAGCAATGATGTCACCTCGATCGAGGTGTTCACCACCAATCCCGACCAGATCGTCGCCTTCCGCAAGGCGGTGACGGAGGCCGCGGGCCGGCCGGTTTTCCTGGTCGACTGGCGGCAGCGCAACTCGACCTTCTTCAACGCGCTCCAGGTCGAGCGCAACGTGATGTTCCTGATCCTGACTATGATCGTGCTGGTCGCGGCGCTCAACATCGTCTCCGGCCTGATCATGCTGGTGAAGGACAAGGGCAGCGACATCGCGATCCTGCGCACCATGGGGGCCTCGCAGGGCTCGATCATGCGCATCTTCCTGATCACGGGCGCATCGATCGGCGTGGTCGGCACGCTGGTCGGCTTCGTCGTCGGCCTCCTGATCTGCCTGAACATCGAATCGATCCGGCAGTTCCTGTCCTGGCTGACCAGCACCGAGCTGTTTTCGCCGGAGCTTTATTTTCTGTCGAAACTGCCTGCCGAGATCGACGTCGGCGAGACCACGGCCGTCGTCATCATGGCGCTGACGCTGTCGTTCCTTGCGACGCTCTACCCGTCGTGGCGCGCCGCGCGCCTCGATCCCGTCGAAGCGCTGCGGTATGAGTGAGGGGCTGATGGAGCAACAGCAGGGGGCGGAAGATGTACCGGTCATTTATCTCCACGAGATAAAGCGGCAGTACCTGCAGGGCGAGGTGCCGCTGACGATCCTCGACGGCGCCAAGCTCGCGCTGTGGGCCGGCCAGTCGGTCGCGCTGGTGGCGCCGTCGGGCTCGGGCAAGTCGACGCTGCTGCACATCGCGGGGCTGCTCGAAGCCCCCGATTCCGGCGAGGTCTACGTCAATGGCGCGCCGACCTCGCAACTGCCCGACATCGAGCGCACCCAGCTTCGCCGTACCGACATCGGTTTCGTCTACCAGTCGCACCGGCTGCTGCCGGAGTTCTCGGCGCTGGAGAACGTCATGATGCCGCAGATGATCCGCGGCCTGAAGAAGTCCGAGAGCGTCAAGCGCGCCAAGGAGATCCTCGGCTATCTCGGCCTCGGCGACCGCATCACCCATCGCCCGGCCGAGCTGTCGGGCGGCGAGCAGCAGCGCGTCGCGATCGCGAGAGCCGTTGCGAACGCGCCGCGGGTGCTGTTCGCGGACGAGCCGACCGGCAACCTCGACCCACACACCGCGGACCACGTGTTCCAGGCGCTGATGCAACTCGTCAAGGCGACCCAGGTCTCGATGCTGATCGCGACCCACAACATGGAGCTCGCCGGCCGCATGGACCGCCGCGTGTCGCTGTCGAACGGCCAGGTCGTCGAGCTCGAATAACAAGAACGCGAAAACAACCCCATGCACAGTAGCCGGCTTTGACCGGCTTGGAGCAGGGTCACAGCTCCCAGTCCTTTGATATGTCGCGCAAACCCGCTGCGACGGCGCATCGCCGCCATGGACGGGCCGTTACGGCCGGATCACCGTCAGTTTGAACGGTCCGCCGTTGGCTGCAGCATGCGCCACGGCATCGTTGGTGTGGTCGAGGTCGAATTCCGTCGCCTCGTACTCCTCCAGCCGCAGCAGCCCTGATCGTACCAGTGCGATCAGACGCGCGGCTGCATCCGGCGGATACATCCAGACGCCGTGGATGCTGATGCAATTGCGCATGATCCAGGGATAAGGCAGCTCAAGACCGGCGCCGCCCGCCATGCCGACGCCGCCCATCAGTACGACGCGGCCATACGGGCGCACCGTCATGATCGCCGCGCGCACCACGGTGGTGCTGACCGAGGGCGGCATGATGTCGAACACGCAGTCGATGGGCCCGGGCGCTGCGCGCTTCATGCTCTCGCGGTCGTCGTCTTCCTTGCCGGTGAGCTTGACCGGCTTCACCCGATCGCCGAAACGGCGGACGAGATCGGCCAAAATTGTCTCGTTACGGCCGGGGGCCACCACGCAGGCGGCGCCCATCGCCAGCGCGACCGATACGGCCGCACTGCCGAAATTGCCGGTGGCCCCGCTCACCAGCACGATCTCGCCCGGCCGAAGGTTGGCGGCGAGGAATCCGCCATAGGGCACCAGCAGCGTCCCGAGTGCGCACCATCGGGTGGCTTCCTCCGATGTGATCGCACCAAGTCGTTTAACGTTCTCGGTCGGCACCCGCATCTGTTGGGCAAACGAGCCATGGCGGAAATGCTGTTGCAGGCGCATGCCGCCCGGACCAGCGGCCGTGAGGCCTTGCAGGGCGATGTCGGGTGCTGCCGCGTCGTCGCGCGAGCGCACCGTCGGGTCGCAGAACACCCAGTCGCCGATGGCCAGCCTGGTTGCGTCAGGACCGAGCGCACGCACACGTCCGATGCCGCCGGGTCCCGGAATGATCGGAAGATCGAGCGCATAGTTGCGCTCGCCGCTGAAAACCTCGTTCATGTAGGACAGCACGCGTGTGGCGACCACGTCGACGATGACCTCGCCGGTGCCGATGGTCGGTTCGGGAACGTCCTCGATGACGAGCGGCGATCCAAAGGATTTGAGTACGGCAGCTTTCATGATCTCACCTCAAGGTCGGATGAGGCGGATATGCGCCGTCCTTGCAGGGGCAAGAAGGCCTGGTATTATCCTAGTATCTTGTAGGCCCTCCATCGCGGGAGCGACATCATGGCCGACCCACGCCGCGTTGAATTCGGCGACTTCCTCAGGTCCCGCCGCGAAAAGCTGACTCCGAAGACGGTCGGGCTGCCCGCGGGCACCCGGCGCCGCACCGCGGGGCTCCGCCGCGAGGAGGTCGCGCAGCTCGCCGGCATCGGCGTCGACTGGTACATCCGGCTCGAGCAGGGCCGCACCGTCAGCCCGTCCGTCACCACCGTCGACGCGCTGGCCCGCGCGCTGCGGCTCAGCAAGACCGAGCACGCCCATCTGAAGGCCCTGGCGCGCGACGGCGACAGGCGCGCGTTCACGCGCGAAATCGTGCCGCCGCCGATCCAGCGGCTGGTCGAGAGCCTGCCGCATCCGGCCTACATCACCGGGCGGCGCTGGGACGTGCTGGCCTGGAACGAGGCCGCCGAGCAGGTGTTCGCGTTCGGGCGATTGCCGGAGGGAGATCGCAACACGATGCTGCTGATGATGACCAACAAGCAGACGCGCAAGGCCTACGGCGCCGGCTGGGCGGAGGTCGCCAAGCGCATGGTCGCGATGTTCCGCGCCACCCACGACGTCTGGGCCGGCGATCCCGCGTTTGCCGAGTTGCTGACGCGGCTGCGGCAGGGCAGCCCGGAATTCGTCAAATGGTGGGAAGCCCACGAGATCCGCTCGACCGCCTCCGGCCTGAAGACGATGTCGCATCCGACGCTCGGCGTGCTGCATTTCGAGCACACCAGCTTTCAGGCCAACGACGATCCCGCGCTGAAGCTGGTGATCTACACGCCGGTGTGAGGAGAGGGAGCAGGCCGCGTATTCGCCAATTCAGCGAGGCGGCGATCTGCTGCCGTCAACCTCGATCGATCATCCAGCGATTGACCGCCTGGTGGAAGTTCAGAGGGCCCGGCACGGTCATGTGCGTCTTGACGTAGGTGAAACCCGCTTTTTGAAGGGTGCGGTTCGGAGCCACATTGAACGCATTGGGCTCACAGAAGAGTTGCTTCAACTCAAGAATCTGAAAGTAGAGTTCGACGGTCCTTCGGACACACTCCACGCCGATCCCCTGCTTGCGTAGCGAGGCATCCGTGATGTGCAGATGCATATTTGCGTGCTGGCCAATGCGAATCTTGTCGGCGGTCGAGAACCCCAGGAATGTGTCGTCCGAGAGCCAGCTGACCAGAAAACCGCCTCTTTGCTCGACAGGCCGGTCGAACATTTGCTCGTAAAGTCGCTGCCATTGTGATGCCGGTGGCAGTCGTGTCGGGTCGACCCCGAGCATTTCCAGATGCTCCGGCGTCGCTGTGTGGAAATACTCAATGATCAGCGCAGTTTCCTGCAAAGTCATCGGTCGAACGGTGATGGCCATCGGGCAGCCCCTACGATCGGTGGGCGCTTCAGAAACAGCCATCTGAAAAATAGAGAAGTCGCGGCGGGAAAGCAATTGGCGCGCTGTTCCGTAGACGCGCCCTGGACCAACAGGGCGGGTCCCCTCGCGAGGCATCGTCATGACGCAACGCGGTGTGCTCCGCAGTTCGCCACCGTCCTGGTCCGGTCGCCATTGTCCAAGACGTCGTCGTCGTCACCGTAGCATCAATGAAGGGAGGATTCGCGTGACCGATGGGCATGCGGCTTTCCGGGGGATGTCGTGAAGAAGCTGATGAAATGTGTTGTCGTCGCCGCCGCGCTCGCTGCGGCGCCGGCCTATGCGGGAGAGGCGCCGGTCCGCAACTGGAATGGTGTCTACGTCGGTGCAAACATCGGTGGGGGGTGGGGCAGCAATAGCGTCGGCTATGCGCCGAACGATCCACAGGCCGTCAATCTATTTGGCTCAGGTGGCAAGCCACCGCCTGCCGCGTTCGACTTTTCGGGCGTCCTGGGCGGCGTTCAGCTTGGTTATAATCACCAGTTCAGCAGCGCCTGGCTCATCGGAGTGGAGGCGGATTTTGATGGCTCCGGCGTGAGCGGCTCCGGCTCGACCAGCGGGGTCTTTGCACCTTACTACACGGCTCCATTCAACGCGCCGGTCCAGCAACGGCTCGACTGGTTTGGCACGCTGAGAGCGCGGTTGGGCTATCTGCCGACGAACAATCTCCTGGTCTACGGCACCGGAGGATTTGCCTATGGTCGCGTCGTTCAAAGCGGAAGCTGGGACACGAATACGCCGTTCGCCTTTGGCGGTGGCGCCTATGACGTCAATTGCTTTGGTGGAAATCCGTCGTGCTTTGCCGGATCGTCGAGCAGGGTCGCCACGGGTTGGACCGCCGGCGCGGGCCTGGAATATGCTATTCTGCGCGACTGAACGCTAAGGGCCGAATACCTTCACGTGAGCCTGGCCGGCGGCTCCACGACCGAGACCGTGCTCGGGGATACCACGGGCGCCTTGCCCTCGTCCTTCGATGCAGCCTTCGGCCGCATCAGTCTCAATACCGCGCGCATCGGGCTGAGCTATCAATTCCGATAGGGTCGCGCGTGTGAACCTATGCGGGATCGCCCGCCGGTGCCGGAGGAAGCGAAGAGCGTCTGAGACCGATCACCGCGTCAGCTTGAAGATGCTGACGTCGATGGCGCTGTGTCGAAACCCGGTTTCGCAATAGGCCAGATAGTATTCCCACATTCGGCGAAACCTCGTGTCGAAGCCGAGGGACTCGATTTCAGGCCAGGCTCCCAGGAAGCGATCGCGCCAGTCGCGAAGGGTGCGGGCGTAGCTCAGACCGAAGGATTCTCGATCCGTAACCGTGAGCATGGCGTTGGCGGCATGCTCCTCCACGATCTCCGCGGTCGGCAGCATGCCGCCCGGGAAGATGTGGCGTTGAATGAAATCCGGACACGCGCGATAGGCATCGAAGCGCGACGGCGCGATGGTGATGATCTGCAGCACGGCAACGCCGCCTTTGACGAGGCTCGACCGCAGCTTTTCGAAATAGAGCGGCCAGTAGCGTTCGCCGACAGCCTCGAACATCTCGATCGAGACGATTCGATCGAAACGTCCGACGATGTCGCGATAGTCCTGGAAGTGAAAGGCGGCCTTGCCGGCCTCGATTTCCGCCGCCAAGCGCTTGCGCGCGTAGTCCAGCTGCGACTTCGAAAGGGTAACGCCGGTGACCGCGGCGTCGTAGCCGCGAATGAGATGCTCGGCCAGCGATCCCCACCCGCAGCCGATTTCGAGAACCCGCTCGCCGCCCTTGAGACCGAGATAGCGGGAAACCCGTTCGAGCTTGTTTCGCTGTGCGGCTTCCAACGAAAGCTCCGAGTCATAGATCGCGGAGGAATAGTTCATGCCCTGATCGAGCCAATGGCGGTAGAACTCGTTGCCAAGGTCGTAGTGGGCCGCGATGTTCTTCTTGCTGCCGGTCCTGGTGTTTTCGTTGGCGCGGTGCCGGAGCCAATCAAGCAAGCGAGCCGGGCGAGAGCTGGCGACGCCGGCAAAGGCCGTCTCGTTTCGAATGAGGAAGTCCAGTACGCCGACAAGGTTGTTGGTCGACCAGTCACCCGCGATATAGCCATCGGAGAAGCCGGCCTCGCCGGACAGCCCGATGCGCCGCAGGGCGCGCCAGCGATGCACCGTGATGGTGACGTCGCTGCCCAAATCCCGTCTGCCCAAATCGAGATGCTGGCCATTCGGCAGAGTAAGCCGCAAATGGCCCGACTGAACCCGTGGGAGCAGCCGTTCAACCATCCAGGTGGCAAGCCGCGAGGGCCCGGAGGCGACTTCGGAGGACATCAAGGAGGAATCGGAGCTCAAGGTTGGATACCTCGACTGTTGACAGTTTCTGCAGCGCCGTGAACGGCCTGCGGGCGCGGCTGGAAGCGAAAGCCCTTCAGCACCATCCGCAACGCATGCCAATGAATGCTCGCGATGACCTTCAAGGTCAGTAACGGGTGGCTGGCAAAAGCCTTGATCAGGGTGCCGTCGGTCAATTCCCGACGGGCTCCGGACAGCGATGCGGCGATGATGGTCTTGTCGTTCTCCTTGCCGCGGATGGAAACCTCCACGTGCGCGGCCGGGGGCCGGACGCGAAATCCGTAGGACATGTCCATGCCGAGAAACGGCGAGACGTAGAACCCCTTGGGGCAATGCTGCTCGACGATCTCCGGCACGGCACCATCGACCGAACTTTGGGCAGGTCCGTGAACGGGCATCACATAGCTGTGCCGCTCGCCGAAAGTATTGTGGACCTCATAGATGATCGCTTCGAGCGAGCCGTCCTGCCTGCTGCAAAAATAAACGCTCAGCGGGTTGAAGCCATAGCCAAGGATGCGGGGCATGCAGAGCAGCTTGATGGTGAGCTGGTCTGACTGGCATCCGGCCTGCCGGAGGAGGGCGCGAACCTGCTTCAGAAGCGGGAGGTCGCTGCCATCGCCATGGTCGGAATCGTGGAAGCTGGCGAGATTGAACCGGTTGCGGGAAAAGAAGGTCAGCTTGTTCGAAAGGCTGTCGACTTCGCAGAGATCGAGCAGCATCCAGAACACCCGGTAGCGCAGGCGGTGCGCCCGGGGCAGAAAGCGACGGTGAACAACCTGACCGGTATATAGGCACGAAGAAGACGTCATGCGGCAAGTCGCCCGCTCTGATGACAGCTCGCATCGTCAATGTAGATGCGTCCGGACTCGTTTTCAACACGCCATGGTCGCCTGACGCCGCCGAGTGTTTCGGCGACGGCGAGCCCGGACTGGAGCCCGTCCTCGTGGAAGCCGGCGCCGAAATAGGAGCCGCAGAACCACAGGCGATCCCGGCCTTGCAGGGACCACAAGCGGCGCTGTGCGCTCATTGCCTCGGCATCGAAGATCGGGTGCTCGTAGCATTGCTCGTGCAAGACCTGCCTGGGCTCGACCAGGGGATTGAGCGTCACGAACAAATTCTGCGCGGTCGGCAGGCGCTGCAGCGCGTTCATCCAGTAGGTCACGGTTGGCGTGTCCGCGGGGCCTCTGCCGCCGATATAGTTCCAGCTCGCCCAGGCCGCCTTGCGCTGCGGCATCAGCACCGGATCGCTATGGAGGACCGCGCGGTTCTGGCTGTAGCGGAATGCCCCGAGCAGGCTCCGCTCCTCTGCGGTGGGCTCGTCCAGCAGCGCAAGCGCCTGGTCGGCATGCGCCGCGATCACCACCTCGTCGAAATGGTCCACATGGCCGCCGCAATCCCTGACCTCGACGCCGTCCGGGCGCCTGCGGATCGCCGCGACGCCCTGGGCAAGGCGGATGCGGTCCCTGAAGCGACGCGTCAACGCATCGACATAAGTCCGGCTGCCGCCGACGACCGTCCGCCATTGCGGCCGGTTGCGCAGGCGCAGCAGGCCATGATTGTCGTGAAAGCGGATGAACGAGGCAGCAGGATATTGCAGCATCAGGCTCGGCGAGGACGACCAGATCGCGGCCGCCATCGGCAACAGATGGTCGCTGCGGAAGACCTCGCCATAAGTGCCGGCATCGAGATACTGCTCCAGGGAGGAGAGGTCGTCGAGGGACGACAGATCCCGCGGCGCTTCGCGATAGAAGCGCCAGAGATCGCCAAGCATCGACCAGAACCGCGGGCGGAACACGTTGCTGCGTTGGGCGAACAGCCCGTTCAGGCTGCTTCCCGAATATTCCAGCTCGCCTTCTTCGAGGGAGACGGCGAACGACATCTCGGAGGGATGCGTCGGCACATCGAGATGGGAGAACAGCGCCGTGAGATTGGGATAGGTCTTCTCGTTGTAAACAATGAACCCGGTATCGACCGGGACCATTCCATCAGGCGTGCTGACCTCGACGGTGTTGGAATGACCGCCGGGCCGGCCGTCCTGTTCATAGACCGTCACGTCATGGCTTTGGCTGAGGAGCCACGCTGCGGACATTCCGGAGATACCGGTTCCAACGACCGCGATCCGCTTCCGCGGTCCGATTTCACCCTGCATCTGCCCCGTCCTCGTGATTACCTGCGCCGGATCGCCGATCTTTGCGTCCACAGACAGTTACGGATGAAAAGCGGTTTTGGATCAGGTCGATCCTCGATGATCCAAAGGCGGTCTGCATGCGTATCAGGTTGTATGCAAACCACCAGTGTAGCGGCCAAGCCAGGGTACGGCAGGCGTCGACCGGTCCCAGGGGAGAGGGCGCACACGATGGACGATCCGCCAGACGCCATGACGGCCCGGCCCCGATCCGGCGCCAGGGGGCCTGAATGACGGCTTCCACATTCATTCTCGGTCTGGCCTGCGTTTCGGCGGCACTCTCCGTCATCATGGCCGTTGCCTGGCTGGTCTGGCGCGCGACGCGAAATTCGGGGTGGGTCGATACCATCTGGACGTTCGGGCTTGGCCTCGTGGGCTTTGCCGGCGCTGTGACGGCCAGACCGATGCATCTTCACAGCGTCCTCGTGGCGGCGATGGCGGCGATCTGGGCGCTCCGGCTCGGATCCCACATCGCGCGCCGCACCCGGGGCATCACCGACGATCCGCGCTATGCCAAGCTCATCCGCGACTGGGGTGCGCACGCGTCGTCGGGCATGTTCTGGCTATTGCAGAAGCAGGCGATCGTCAGCATTCCGCTAGGGTTTGCGATGTGGCTCGCGGCGAATGCCCCCGGCCCGGTGCCTCCGTTGCAAACCGCGATCGCGATCCTGATTTTCGTCGTGGCCGTCGCAGGCGAAGGGATCGCCGACGAGCAGCTTCGGCGGTTTCGCCATGACGCAGCGAACAAGGGAAAGATCTGCGACGTCGGGCTATGGAGCTGGTCGCGCCATCCCAACTATTTCTTCGAATGGCTCGGCTGGCTTGCCTATCCCGTCCTCGCCATCGACCTCGGTGGACACGATCCCTGGGGCTACGTCGCGCTCGCAGCTCCGCTCTGCATGTACTGGCTGCTGGTCTACGTCTCCGGCATTCCGCCGCTCGAGGAGCACATGCTGGCGGCCAGGGGCGACGCGTTCCGGAGATACCAAATGAGCACGAATGTATTCTTTCCGTGGCCGCCTAAGACAAAAGCGGGAGGCTGACTTGACGCTTACAGAGACGGCGATCCATTTGGGTGAAGCGCTTCCCTGGCCCGATCGCGTCAGCGAAGCGGTCATCGGCCGCCTGGTCGAACGCACCCGGCGCAGCCTGGCGCAATCCCCCGGCGGTTCGGATGCCGGCTTCGCACGTGCGATCGCGGCGTTGCCGATCGCGATCAACACCGCCGAAGCCAACACCCAGCATTACGAGATCCCCGCGCGGTTCTTCGAGATGACCCTCGGCCCGCAGCGCAAATACTCCTGCTGCTTCTATGCCGACGATCGCGATACGCTGGCGCGGGCTGAAGAGCGCGCGCTGGAGCTCACCGCGGGGCACGCGCAACTGGCAGACGGACAGGACATTCTCGAATTGGGGTGCGGCTGGGGTTCGCTGTCGTTGTGGATGGCGCGGCGCTATCCGCGCTCACGCATCACGTCGGTCTCGAATTCGGCGTCGCAGCGAGATTTCATCCTTCGTCAGGCCGATGCAGCGAACCTGCGCAACCTCTCCGTCATCACCGCCGACATGAACGAATTCGTGCCCCAGGGCAGTTTCGACCGTGTCGTCTCTGTGGAGATGTTCGAGCACATGGTCAACTGGCGGCCGCTGCTGACGCGCATGCGCGCCGCGTTGCGCCCGGGCGGCCAACTGTTCCTGCACATCTTCACGCACAAGTCCGGCTCTTACCGGTTCTCGCCTGAGAACCGGGCGGACTGGATCGCACAGCATTTCTTCACCGGCGGCATCATGCCGAGCCATGGGTTGATCCGGCAGTTTGGCGACATCTTCAGTGTGGATCAGGAGTGGCAGTGGAACGGCCGGCACTATGAGAAGACAGCGAGGGACTGGCTGGCCAATTTCGATCGAAATCGCACGGAGATCTTCGACGTGCTGAGACAGGTCTACGGCAAGGACGCGCGCCTCTGGCAGCGGCGATGGCGGTTGTTCTTCCTCGCCACAGCCGGCCTGTTCCGTCACGCCGGCGGCGGCGAGTGGGGTGTCAGCCACTACCTGCTGTCGCCGTCGCCTTCAGCGTGACGCATCAAGCGTTCGAAAATGTGCGAACGACCAGAAAGCTGACGAAGGCCGCGAAAGCGGAAGCTGCCGCACCGTAGACGATGTCGAGCATGGTGAGCTGAAGCGTCCAATTTCGCAGCGTTGCGAAGTTGGTCAGGTCGTAGGTGGCGTAGGCGAGGGCGCCGAACAGCGCGCCATATCCGACGACCGCGGCGGGCGAGCCGGACTTCAACCCGGGCATGACGGCGAAGACCAGAAGTCCCACCGGATAGATCAGGTAGAACGCGATCGCCGGGCCGATGCGCACATCGGTCAGCAGAATGTCTCCGAGCGTCGGCTTGTAGAGGCGAGGGCCCATCAGGCTGAGCCAAATGGCGTCGACTGCGCCAAAAGGCAACAGCACGGCGAGGTAGCCGATCAAATAGGTCATCGAGCGCTCCGAGATTGACTTGCTAACCTATACGCCAACCGACGGTCGCTGGATCAGCGCGGCAGCATTGCCGCCTGGGCGACCGCGATCGTTCCACGGCCGGAATCCCGCCAAGCGACGATCCAGATCAGGAAGCCGAGCAGCGCCAGAGCGGCGCCGACCGGACCGGTGGAGGTCCAACCCAACCCCTCGCGAACGGCGAGGCCGCCCAGGAACGGGCCGAGCGCATTGGCGGTGTTGAAGGCTGAATGGTTCAGCGCCGCTGCGAGCGCCTGCGCGTCGCCGGCGACGTCCATCAGCCGGGTCTGCAGGATGGCGCCGAGCGAGACGCTGGCGCCGATCGCGAAGATGTCGGCCGCCAGCAGCCACGGATTGTGCGCCACAAGGGGAAACACCAGCAGCGCGACCGCGGCAAACAGCAGGATCACGCCCGCCGTCGGCATCAAGGCGCGGTCGGCAAAACGCGGCACGAACAGATTGCCGAGCGTGGCGCCGACGCCGAAGATGGCGAGGAAGAACGGAATCACCGCGGCGCCGACCCTGGTGACCTCGATCAGTGTCGTCGCCAGATAAGTGTAGACCGCGAACATGCCGCCGAAGCCGATGGCGCCGATGCCGAGCGTGAGCCAGACCCGGCCGCTTCGGAGCGCGCCGAGCTCACGCAGCGGATCCGACCGGCCGGCCCGGTCGCGCGGCGCGAACAGCGCGCAAAGCAGCACCGTGAGCAATGCCAGCACCGAGACGAGGCCGAAGCTCGCGCGCCAGCCGACCGCCTGACCGATCAGATTTGCCAGGGGCACGCCGATAATGGTGGCACCGGTCAAGCCGAGCATCACCTGGCCGATCGCCCGCGAGCGTCGGTCAAGGGGAACGAGCGAGGCCGCGACCAAAGCGGCGATGCCGAAATAGGCGCCGTGCGGCAGCCCCGAGAGGAAGCGGGCCGCGATCATCCAGCCGAATCCGGGCGCAAGCGCGGTGAGCGCGTTGCCCAGCGCGAACACGATCATCAGGACCAGCAACTGCGTCCGCCGGGCAAAGCGCGCACCGAGCACGGCGATCAGCGGCGCGCCCAGCACGACGCCGAGCGCGAGGCACTGATTGCGTGTCCCGCGGTCGGCTCGTCGATTCCGAGGTCGGCGGCGAAAAACGGCAGCAGGCTCATCGATGCGAATTCGGTGGTTCCGATCGCAAAGCCGCCCATCGCGAGCGAGAACAGCACGATGGCAAGGTGAGGGGGAGCCGATGGCGCGCTTGCGCGGGGCGAGGTCACTTGAGGTGAGGTCGCTTGAGGCGAGGTCGTCATATGTCCTGCATTGGTGGCGTCAACGGGAACCAGCCCAGCGAACGTCGCCACCCCTGCAAGATTTCTCTGTCGTACTTAAACCGGGGTCAGACGGCGTCAACACCGGAGCACCCTTGCGAGGGCCGCCGCATATCAGCGTCCCGATTGGCACGTGCCAACTCAGTCGATGCGCTTCGACCGGCGAGGTGCCTTCGGCTTGCCCTGCGCAAAATACGGGTTCACCACGCAGCTCGCCGAGCGGCCGACGGCGAGATATCTGCACTGCGCGAGCGATGTGTAGCGGCAATCGAAATAGCCGACGGGGCCGTAGATCTGCATGCAGACCGGATAGCTCGGATCGTAAGTCTGCGCGCCGGCGTGCCCGCTCGCGAGGAGCGTCCCGGTCACGAGCATGAGAGCAGCGCGGCGCATCTCAGCGCGGCAGGTAGTAGCCCGGTGAAAAGCCCGGCCCCTGTGCGCGCGGACGATTCTGATAGGCGTAGGGATCATCGCTCTGGCCGGCGAAATAGGGATTCGCGATGCAGGTGAGCGCGCGGCCCGAGGAACTCGCCTGACATTGCGCATACGTGTCGAACGTACAATTGCTCAGCCCCGGCCATTCATCGCCGGTGAGGCAGAATGCGTGATGCGTTCCGAATGCGCGTGCCGGCGTGCTCGCACTCATCGCGAACGCAAATGTGGCGATTGCAAGCGAAAATGTGGCGACAATGGGGAGCGCAATTCGTCCACGCATTTGATTCTCCAATCACGGGATTGTGCGTGCGTCAGTGTGTACGCGCGCCTGCAGTTTAAGTCGTGTAGTCGACATTGGAACTCATGAAAACTCTTGTTTCAAAGGGTTTCCTGCGCGCGCTGCTAAACATCCATTAACGCAGCGGCGGCCTTTGGCTGGGACTGTTGCGTCGCGGTTACAGCAATTCCGTCGATCACTGTTATGACCAAGCCACGGCCCGGGGGCCTACTGAAGAAACTGGAACGGGATTCAAATGAACAAGAATTTGTTGCTCGCCGCTGTCAGCCTCGTTGCGCTCAGCGCGACTGCGCCGGCGATGGCGGCTGACCTCGCTGCGCGGCCTTACACCAAGGCGCCGGCGATGGTCGCCACGATCTATGACTGGAGCGGCTTCTACATCGGCATCAACGGCGGCGGCGGTTCGTCGCACGCCACCTGGGATTTCGTTGGCGTCGGCCGTGAAGGTTCGCACGACGCAACGGGCGGCACGGTCGGTGGCCAGGTCGGCTATCGCTGGCAGTCCGGCCAGTGGGTGTTCGGCGTTGAAGGCCAGGGCAACTGGGCCGACTTCTCGGGCGACAACACCAGCGCGCTGTTCGCCACCCGCAACCGCACCAAGATCGATTCGTTCGGTCTGATCACCGGCCAGGTCGGTTACGCCTGGCAAAACGTGCTGCTCTACGTCAAGGGCGGTGCGGCCGTGGTCAGCGACAAGTACGAGATCTCCAGCACCGCCGGTGCGCTGCTCGCTTCGAGCAGCGATACCCGTTGGGGTGGCACGGTCGGTGCCGGCCTCGAGTTCGGCTTCGCCCCGAACTGGTCGGTTGGCGTCGAGTACAACCACATCTTCCTGTCCGACAAGGACGTGACCTTTGCTGGCTTCGCCGGCACCGAGCGCATCAAGCAGGACGTCGACATGGGCCTCGTCCGCCTGAACTACAAGTTCGGTGGCCCGCTCGTCGCCCGCTACTAAGACACGCCGCTTCGCAAGAAGCGATTGTCGAAAGCCCCGGCCTTGTGCCGGGGCTTTTTTGTTGCGTAAATTCAGCGAGTTAACCATCCCATTTTGAGATGGCACAGGCGGCTTGACTCCAAGGAACGAAATGAGAACAATGTTCTGCATCCGTTCTGGTGATGGAGTAAGCCATGTTCAAGATTTTCGTGGAAGAAGCCGCCGCACTCGCCTCGATCTCGCTGTTCGTCGGGATGATCGCAATCTGGGCGCAGGTGATTCCGCAGCTCTAGGGCGGTAATCCTGTAAGCCATGGACCCGACTCAGGCCCTTCATGGCGCGGGCCTGGGGAAAAGCGGGACGACGCGGCCGATCGGCCGCTCGGGCGTGGACTCCGAAGCAGTGACGCCCCACCATTGTCAGGCGAGTCGGCCGGGCGGGTGCAGAATGCTCTCATGATCCCCTGGAGCCGGCGACCGCTCCATCTCATCTGCCAGAGGCCGTCACGCGACCATGCCGAGCGCCGGATTTGTCCACCTTCACGTTCACTCGGCCTATTCGCTGCTCAAGGGCTCGATCAAGATCGGCAAGCTCGCGGAGCTCGCAAAGAAAGATCACCAGCCGGCGCTGGCGCTGACCGATACCGACAACATGTTCGGCGCGCTGGAGTTCTCCGACAAGATGGCGGGCTCCGGCATCCAGCCGATCGTCGGCTGCGAGCTCGCGATCGATTTCGGCGACCAGGATCCCAGCGCGCGCAACGCGCTTCCGCCCTCGCGCGTGGTGCTGCTGGCGGCGCAGGAGCGCGGCTATCGCAGCCTGATGCGGCTAAATTCGCGGGCGTTCCTCGAATCGCCTGACAGCCACGCACCGTTCATCAAATTCGATTGGATGGAAGGGGAGACCGAAGGTCTGATCGTGCTGACGGGCGGTCCTGACGGGCCGATCTCGCTCGCACTCGGCGCCGGACACGCCGAGCTTGCCGCCGTGCGCTGCGAGCGTCTGGCAAATCTGTTCGGCGATCGCCTCTACGTCGAATTGCAGCGCCACAACATCGACAAGGAGCGGCGCGTCGAAAGCGGCCTGATCGACATCGCCTATGCCAAGGGCCTGCCGCTGGTTGCGACCAACGAGCCGTATTTCGCCGCGACCGACGATTACGAGGCGCATGACGCGCTGCTGTGTATCGCGGGCGGGCGGCTGATCGCCGAGACCGATCGCGTGCAGCTCACGCCCGATCACCGTTTCAAGACCCGCGCCGAGATGGCGGTGCTGTTCGCCGACATTCCGGAGGCGCTGGCCTCGACGGTGGAGATCGCCGAGCGCTGCTCGTTCCGCCCGATGACGCGCAAGCCGATCCTGCCGTTCTTCACGGTCGGCGCCGCTGCGAGCTCGGATGCCGCCGCGGTCGAGGCGGCAGAATTGAAGCGGCAGGCGGAGGAGGGGCTTGCCAACCGCCTGCGCGTGCACGGCCTGTCGCAGGGGACGACGGAGGAGGACTACAGCAAGCGCCTGGCGTTCGAGCTCGACGTCATCATGCGCATGAAGTACGCGGGCTACTTCCTGATCGTGTCGGACTTCATCAAATGGGCGAAGTCGCAAGGCATCCCGGTCGGGCCGGGCCGCGGCTCCGGCGCAGGCTCGCTGGTGGCCTGGGCGCTGACCATCACCGATCTCGATCCGATCAAGTTCGGCCTGCTGTTCGAGCGCTTCCTCAATCCGGAACGCGTCTCGATGCCGGACTTCGACATCGACTTCTGCCAGGATCGCCGCGGCGAGGTGATCAAGTACGTGCAGGAGCGTTACGGCCGCGATCAGGTCGCGCAGATCATCACCTTCGGTACGCTGCAGGCGCGCGGCGTGCTGCGCGACGTCGGCCGTGTGCTGCAAATGCCGTACAGCCAGGTCGACAAGCTGACCAAGCTGGTGCCGCAGAACCCCGCCGCACCGGTGACGCTGGCGGCCGCGATCGAGAGCGAGCCGAAGCTTCAGGCGTTTCGCGACGAAGACCCTGTGGTCGCGCGTGCCTTCGACATCGCACAGCGCCTTGAAGGCCTGACCCGGCATGCCTCGACGCACGCGGCCGGCATCGTGATCGGCGATCGCCCCTTGAGCGAACTCGTGCCGATGTACCGCGATCCCAAGTCGGACATGCCGGTGACCCAGTTCAACATGAAATGGGTCGAGCCGGCGGGCCTCGTGAAGTTCGACTTCCTCGGCCTGAAAACGCTGACCGTGCTCGACGTCGCGATCAAGCTGCTCAAGCCGCGCAACATCCACGTCGATCTTGCCACGCTGCCGATCGACGATGCCGAGAGCTACCAGATGCTGGCGCGCGGCGACGTGGTCGGCGTGTTCCAGGTTGAAAGCCAGGGCATGCGGCGCGCGCTGATCGACATGCGCCCCGACCGTTTCGAGGACATCATCGCGCTGGTCGCGCTGTATCGCCCGGGCCCGATGGCGAACATCCCGACCTATTGCGCGCGCAAGCACGGCGACGAGGAGCCGGAATATCTCCACCCCGTGCTGGAGCAGATTCTCAAGGAGACGTTCGGCGTCATCATCTACCAGGAACAGGTGATGCAGATCGCGCAGGTGATGTCGGGCTATTCGCTCGGCGACGCCGACCTGTTGCGCCGCGCCATGGGCAAGAAGATCCGCGCGGAAATGGACAAGCAGCGCGACATCTTCGTCGCGGGTGCGGTGAAGAACGGCGTGCCGAAGGGGCAGGCCGAGACCATCTTCGAGCTGCTCGCCAAATTCGCCGACTACGGCTTCAACAAGAGCCACGCGGCGGCCTATGCGCTGGTGTCCTACCACACCGCCTACATGAAGGCGCATTATCCGGTCGAGTTCATCGCGGCGTCGATGACGCTGGATCTGAACAATACCGACAAGCTCTCCGAATTTCGTGCCGAGGCGCAGCGCCTCGGCATCAAGGTCGAGCCGCCGAACATCAACCGGTCCGGCGCGACCTTCGAGGTCGGCGACAAGACCATCTACTATGCACTCGCCGCACTGAAGGGCGTCGGCATCCAGGCCATCGACCAGATCATCGAGGAGCGGACCAAGCGGGGGCTGTTCACCTCGCTCGCCGACTTCGCCGCGCGGGTCAATCCGCGTGCGATCAACAAGCGCATCATCGAGAGTCTCGCGGCCGCCGGCGCCTTCGACACGCTGGAGCCGAATCGCGCCCGCGTATTCGCCGGTGCGGATGCCGTGCTCGCCGCCTGTCAGCGCTCCCATGAAGCGGCGACCGTCGGGCAGAACGACATGTTCGGCGGCGCCGCCGACGCGCCGACGATCATGCTGCCGCAGGTCGAGCCGTGGCTGCCGGCCGAAAAGCTTCGCCGCGAATACGACGCCGTCGGCTTCTTCCTGTCCGGCCACCCGCTCGACGATTACGCCACCGTGCTGAAGCGGCTGCGGGTGCAGAGCTGGGCCGAATTCTCGCGGGCGGTGAAGACCGGCGCGACCGCCGGCAAGGTCGCCGCCACCGTGGTGTCGCGCATGGAACGGCGCACCAAGACCGGCAACAAGATGGGCATCATGGGCCTGTCTGATCCGACCGGCCATTTCGAGGCGGTGCTGTTCTCCGAAGGCCTCGCGCAATATCGCGACGTGCTGGAGCCCGGTGCCGCCGTGCTGCTCCAGCTCGGGGCCGAGCTTCAGGGGGAGGACGTCCGCGCCCGCGTGCTGCACGCCGAGCCGCTGGATGACGCCGCCGCCAAGACCCAGAAGGGCCTGCGCATCTTCGTGCGCGATACCAAGCCGCTGGACTCCATCGCCAAGCGATTGGCCGGACCCGACATGGCGGCCTCAAACGGCGCAGCGCCAAAGACCGCCAGTCCCGGTCTCGCGCCGCGCTCCAACGGCGATGGCGAGGTCTCGCTGGTGATGATGCTCGACCTCGAGACCGAGGTGGAGATGAAGCTGCCCGGCCGCTTCAAGGTCTCGCCGCAGATCGCGGGAGCGATCAAGGCGGTCGCGGGCGTCGTGGACGTGCAGCAGCTCTAAAGCGCGACAAGATCTGGATGAATCGTCAAGATGTGCAGGCGGGCGCAGGCCGGTGCAGTCTCGTGCCGCAGCAATCATAAGATGCATGGGGCGTTTTTTGTGATTTTTTCACATTGGCGTACCTATCATCGCGACGCTTCCATTCATTCCACACCGGGAAACGTCATATGTGCGACAAATGCTATGGAGATCGGCTCGAAGAATCTCTGCACCAAGACATCGTGCCGTCGCGGCGGTCCGCGATGTTGTTCGGCGCCGCCGCGTTTGGCATGGCCATTGCTGGCGGAGCTTTCGCAACTGGCGCCTTGGCAAAGGAAACGAAGCAGCCTCCAAAGCCCGATAACGTGCTCTCGCCCGATGCCGCGCTCAAGCGGCTGATGGAGGGCAATGCGCGCTACGTGTCGGGCGTTTCGCGCCGTCACGACTTCACGCATGAGCGCGAGGCACTGGTCGGTGGGCAAAATCCGTATGCTGCCGTTTTGAGCTGCGCCGATTCCCGCATCGCGCCGGAATATGCCTTCGACACCGGTCGCGGCGATCTCTTTGTCTGCCGGGTCGCCGGAAACTTTGCCGGGGATGAAACCGTCGCGAGCATGGAATACACCGTCGCGGTGCTCGGCACGCCTTTGATCATGGTGCTCGGCCATGACAATTGTGGCGCCGTCGACGCGACCATCAAGTCGCTGAAGGACGACAAGCCGCTGCCGGGGCACATCCCCTCGCTCGTTTCCGCGATCGCTCCTGCGGTGAAGGCCGCTGCCCAGCAAAGCGGAAATGCGCTGGACAACGCCATCCGTCAGAATGTCATCGACAACGTCGCCAAGCTCAAATCAGCCGCCCCCATTCTCAACGCGGCGGTCGAGCAGGGCAAGCTCAAGGTGCTCGGCGGCATCTATCGATTGAGGACAGGGACCGTCGAGCTGCTTGCCCAGGCCTGAGCCCGGCGTCCGGGGGGCACCGGGCCACGTGATCTGGCCTCTTTCCCACGGAGGCCGGTCATCCGGCTGTTTTCAAAGGCGATCGTCCTGAATCTGCCCGGGCGTGCTCGTGTCGAGCGCCATCCCGCCGCCTCAATCCCAGCCTTTCGTTCAAGCGCCGTTCAGCTGGCCGGGCGTCTGATGCTGCGCGGTGGCACCTCAACAACGGAAGCGGGCAGGCAAGCCATGCGTGGGACGCTCAGAGTTTTCATCGGCCTTCTTCTGCCGATCATGGTGCTGGCTGTGGGCGCGCCGGGGTCGGCGCGCGCGCAACAGCAGGAAAAGCGCATCGCGCTCGTGGTCGGAAACGGCGCCTATGCCAAGTCGCCACTGGCGACGACCGCGAACGATGCCGGCCTGATCGCGCAGACGCTGCAAGCGGCGGGCTTCGACGTCGTCGGCGCACGCGATCTCGACGGCGACACGATGCGCAAGAGTTTTCGCGATTTCATCCAGAAGGCGCAGGCCTCGGGACCCGGCACGGTCGCGATGGTCTATCTGGCCGGATACGGCGTACAGCTTGCCGGCGAGAACTATTTCATCCCGGTCGATTCCAACATCACCCGCGACACCGATGTTCCGACCGAAGGCCTACGCGTCAGCGACTATCTGCGTCAGCTCGCTGCCATTCCGCTCAAGGCCAACATCGTCGTGCTCGACGCTGCGCGGGCGCAACCCTTCATCGAAGGCGGCCAGCAGATCGCCAGCGGGCTGGCGCTGGTCGAGCCCGATCCGAACATGCTGATTGCCTTCAATGCTGCGCCGGGCACCGTGGCGCCGGAGGAGCCCGGGCCTTACGGCATCTATGCGCAGTCGCTCGCGGAGATGATCCGCACCGGCGGCCTGCCGATCGCTGAGGTGTTCGAGCGCGTCCGCCTGCGCGTCAACGAGGCCAGCAAGGGCGCTCAGGTGCCGTGGAACGAGCAGAAGATTTCCGCACCATTCTCGTTCTTCGAGCGGGGACCCGACGCCCCGCCGCAGACCGCGCCGGACCAGGTCGCGGCGACCCGCAACAAGCCGATCCGCGATCTCGGTGCGCAGGATGCCTATGCAGCTGTGCTCGAGCGCGACACGCTGCCGGCCTATGAGGAATTTCTCAGCGCCTACCCCAATGACCCCATGGCGAAGCGCGTGATGGCGATCGTCGCGGCGCGCCGCGAGGCGATCACCTGGCGGCGGACCTATCGGACCGACACGCCGGAGGCCTATTGGTCCTATCTGCGCCGCTATCCGCGTGGCCCCCATGCAGGCGATGCGCGCCGGCGCCTCGCGATCCTGACCGCGCCCGTCGAGCCGCCGCCGGCCTTCGCGATGATCGACTATGACGTGCCGCCTCCGCCGCCCGAGGAGATCGTCTATATCGACCGTCCGGTGCTGCTGTTCGGCGATCCCGTATTCGGCTTCGCGCCACCACCGCCTCCGCCGGTCTATTATCTGCCGCCGCCGCCGCCGGATTTCGTCGTGCTCGAGCCGCCGCTGCCGGTGGTCGGCCTGTTCGTGCTGCCGCAGCCGATGTTCGTGCCGATTCCGGTGTTCGTCAGGCCGCCGGTCTATGTCGCGCCGCCGCCGAACAACATCATCTACCAGAACATCCACAACACCACGGTCATCAACACCGTGATCAACCGGCCGCCGCTGCCGCCGCCGCCGGGCTTGGGGGCAGGACCCGGACCGGGACCTGGCAATCTTGCGCCGGCGGTTGCCGGCCGCGCCAACCCGGTCGGTCCAGCCGTGCCGCAGGCGGTCGCGCAGCGCGCGGCGCTGATCCAGCAGGGCAAGGCGCCGATGCCGCCGAGCGCAACGATGCAGCCGACGGCAAGGCCCGGGGCACCGCCGGTGACGCCGGCCAATGTCGCACCAAATGCAGGACCGGGGGCAGGACCGGGTGCCGTCCCGAATACTGTCCCTGGCGCGGCGCCGACCGCTGCGCCGCCGACCAGGCTGCCCCAAGCCAACACGCTGCCGGTTCCGGGTGCCCATGGCGGCCCGCCGCCGCCAGCGGGGGCAGGGACTCTGCCGGGCGGTCGGCCCGCGCCGACGGCGAACTTGCCCGGCGCACCTCCGCCGCGTCCGGGTGCGCCGACCACTGCGGCGCCGGGCACGACACCGCCCGGTCGCCCCGGTGTGCCAACGGCTGCCGCTCCGGCGACGGCTGCGCCCACCGTCACAAACCCGGCCGTTGCACCCGGCCAGCTGCCGAAGCCGCCGGTGGCACAGACGCCGTCCGGCACAGTGCCTGCGGATCGCGCCAGAGCGGCAACCCGTGAACCGGGTGGCTCAACTCCGCCGGGCGCCGCCGGCACGCCTCCGGGCGCATCCGGAAGACCGGTCACGCCACCGCCGTCCGCTGTGCGCGAGCAGATCAGGCCGCAGACTCAGCCGTCAGCACCGCCTCAGGCGGCAAGACCCGCTGCACCGCCGCCGCGGCCCCAGGCTGTAACGCGACCCACGCCGCCACCTCCGCCACGCGTGTCGGCGCCTGCGCCGAGGATGGCTGCGCCCCCGCCGCCACGACCGGCCCCCCCGGTGGCTGTCGCGAGGCCGGCGCCGCCGCCAATGGCCCGGCCCGCACCGCCGCCGCCGGTCGCCCGGCCGGCACCGCCGCCACCGCCCCGGATGGTTGTCGCGCCCCCGCCGCGTCCGGCGCCACCTCCGCCGCGTCCCGCGGCGCCGCCGCCTGCTGCAAAGAAATGCCCGCCCAACCAGCCGAGGTGCTAGCGGAGG
>Ga0102590_1001389_pt1 | contig 37266 bp, 22 predicted proteins | sample AraplaMF_Col_mMF_FD_76859 | JGI IMG/M metagenome (GOLD analysis project Ga0102590, IMG submission 76859) | Arabidopsis root microbial communities from the University of North Carolina, USA - plate scrape MF_Col_mMF | ecosystem: Host-associated > Plants > Roots > Endosphere | place: USA... | reverse complement strand
TTCTGTAAGATCACCACCACATCAAATAGCGGTGAGCGGCTCTGGTCACTGCCAAGGCCCAGCTCCTCCACCAGCAGATCAAACGGATAGGATTGATGAGAAAAGGCTTCCACGGTGCGCTGACGCACATTATCCAGGACCTGGAAAAAACTGTCTTCTCCGTTAATTTGATTCCTGAGCGCCAGTGTGTTCAGGTAATAGCCTACCTGCCCTTCCAGGTCAGGATGTTCACGGCCTGCCACCGGCGTACCAATGACCAGATCCGGCTGACCGCTGTAACGGAACAACAGTATATTCACCAGGGCCGTTACACCCATAAACAAGGTGGCCTGATGCTCCTGCAAAAGCCGCTGGAAAGCTGCGCTTTGATCTGCCCCGAACTGAAACCCGATATTGGAGCCCCGATGCCGCTGCACCGGCGGACGGCTACGGTCTGCCGGCAATTCCAGCACAGGAAGCTCACCCGAGAAGCGCGACAACCAGTACTGCCGGTGGGATTGCATCTGATCTCCTCCCAGCGCTTCCTGCTGCCAACCCGCATAGTCCCTGTATTGTATGGGCAAGGGCGCTAGTTCCGGTGCTGCCCCGGATACTATCGCGTTATATATACTGATCACCTCCCGAACCATCACCTGCGCTGACCATTCGTCTGAGATGATGTGATGGGTAGACCACACAAGCAGGTACTCCGATGAAGCCACCTGAAGTAGCTCTGCACGGAATAAGGGGCCTTTTTGCAGGTCAAAGGCATGCGATATAACTTCCTGTGCATACTGTCTGGCAGCTTCCTCTGGTGATGGCGTTCCCTGAAGATCATGGATCAACAACCTTATCCCCGCATCCGCTACAGGCAGTACGCGCTGACGTGGTGCTCCGTTCTCCAATACAAAGACAGTACGTAAACTCTCATGACGTGCTGCCAATTGTCCGACCGAGGTTTCAAGCGCCCCTAAATTGAGCTGACCGCGCACACGGTACAGTATCGGTATATTGTAGGCGACCGATTGTTCTTCCAGCTGACTGAGCACCCACAAACGTTTCTGAGAGCTCGACAAGGGGTAACTGTCCTGATCAGGTATCCTGGTTATTGGCTGATAGCTTGCTTTACGCGACTGCCCGATAAACGCCGCCTGATCGGATAGCACTGCATGAGAGAACAACTCCGCTATCGTCAGCTGTACATCCAGTTCCTTGTAGATCCTGGCGATCACCTGGATCGCCTTTAATGAAGAGCCACCTATATTGAAAAAGTTATCTTCCCGCCCGATACGATCTATACCCAGCACCTGAGACCATAAAAGGGACAGCTGATGTTCCAACCCGGGCAAGGGTGCACTATAGTTCCCTTGCAATAGCATCTCCTCCGGCTTCGGTAAGGCCTTGCGGTCTACCTTCCCATTCATGTTCAATGGAAAACTTTCCATCCACACATAATAGCTGGGCTGCATTGACAGCGACAGATCTGCAGAAAGGCCCTGCCTTAGCTCATCTGCTGTATAACGGGTACCCGTATAGTAACAGATCAGCTCCTGGCGGAAGTCTTCTCCGGTATGCACCACCAGCTCCGTATGCTGGATACCTGCCTGCTTCACGATCGCCGAACGAACCTGCTGCAGCTCGATGCGAACACCATTGATCTTAACCTGTTCATCCCGGCGGCCCAATATCTCCAGGCTCCCGTCACTACGGTAACGCCCAAGATCTCCGGTTCGCCATACCAGGTCCACAAGATGATGCTCATTGAGACTTTTATCCAGATAGCCCTTGCTGATGAATGGGCTCTTGATGTATACTTCCCCTATCTCACCGCTTACACATAAACTGTTATTATTGATCACTCCTATCATTGTATTGCTGATAGGATAACCTACCGGCAATACCTCACCCGCCTGCCAATCCCAATGCTGTACATGGTAACAGCTCTTCAATATAGTGGTCTCTGTTAAGCCATACAGGTTCGACAACCTCGAGCTTGTGCCATGCGCCAGCTTCCAGTTGGTGACATCACGGCCATATAAACGCTCGCCCGCCAGTACCACGTAACGCAGCAATGGCAAACGGTACGGGGAATCACTTAACGCCGATGTTATCAACCGGAATACAGAGGGTACCGTTTGCAGCATCGTGATCTGATGCTCATCCAGCCACTTAACCAGCAGTGCCGGATTGCTCTTGATGCTGCTCTCCGGCATACAAACCCGTGCGCCCGACGACAGCGCGGTCAGTATATCTTTCAGGGAGGCATCAAAGGTCACCGGGGCTAGCTGGCTGATACGATAACTGCTGTCTACGGACCATTCACTCCTGTGCCAGTGAATATAATGGCTCAACGCGGCATGGGAGCCGATGATCCCTTTGCTAAGCCCTGTTGAGCCGGATGTGTAGAATATGTAAGCGCTGTTATCCCCATTGTAAAACAGCCCTGGGTTCTCTGTACTATATTCAACAGGAGCGTTTTCTATGTTATGCCGGTATTCTCTGATTACATACTGCTGCGGTACAGACCCATCCAGTACGATCACCCGGCCAACCTGTTCTCCTTTAGCTTGTAATAACGCCTTTAGAGATGCATAATGCATATGGGTAGTGATCACCGTATCCATTTCTGTCTCCGCGATCACCTGCGCCAGCCGGTTTATAGCCTGCTCCGGCGACATCGGCACATATACCGCTCCTGCTTTGAATGCTGCCAGCAAACAGACTACCTGTAAAGGACCGCCATCTCCATAAACGCCTACTGCCGTTGCCGTTGTAAGGCCTGCTGAGATCAATGCATGCGCTAACTGGTTGGCATAGCTGTTCAATTCACCATAGCTCAAGGTTGTACCATAGCCTTCCACTGCCGTAAGGTGTGGATACAGTCTGGACTGCTCCTCTATTGCAGAAAGGATTAACATATCGGTCATTATTATATTGCTGTTAGGAAGACTTATCTGTTAGTTGGCTCCCTTGATACGCCTCAGCTCGTCCTCTGAAGCATTAGGTTTTCGCGTGCTCTTTGGAATTTTGGTGTTTCCAAATTTGTAGCTCAATATCAAACGCACAATTCGGGTCTCCACTTTCTGATGATATTGATATTGCTGATTGGGTAACAGGCTGGTAAAATACCTGGCCCTGGTATTAAAAACGTCCTTAACGGAAAAACTTATATTCAGGTTTTTATTAACAGCTTTTGAGAGGCCGAGATCGAAGTTATACAAAGGTTTATTATAAAATATTGTACCGGTTATATAAGGCGACTGATAACTGAAATTTGCTTCGAATTTTACCGACTCGTTGATCTTTACCGACTCATTGACCGTAAAATTGTAAGAAACCCTGCGTTTGTCCAAGGGTGTACCATAAAAATCAGGCGTATTGATATGGTTGAGATTAGTATTAAAAAAAACCAGGCCCGACCACCAGTCCGTAACATCCATAGGTACTGTTAATGCCAGGGAATAAACATTCTCTTTGGCGAGGTTATCATATGAAAAGATCAGCGTCTTTGATACAGGGTCCGTTTTCACCACTTCACTCATTACCTGGCCGATATGGACATAGCTCAGGCTTGCTGTATACTTATCCTTCAAAGTATAGTTTAATTCGAATGAGTTACTGTATTGAGGCTTCAGATAAGGATTTCCCTGGCTGTATGTAAACTGGTCAAGAAAGTATACAAAAGGATTGAGATCCTCATAGCTGGGGCGGTCGATCCTTCTGCTGTATGCAAAGTTGATCACGTTCCCTGCAGACAGTTTCTGATCCACGAAGAACGAAGGAAAAAAATCTATATAATGACGCTTCACGCTCTCATTGTTTCCAACCAGGGAAACGCCCTCTGAATTCGTTTGCTCAACTCTTAGTCCCAACTGTATGGAAGTGTTATTGCCCCGGAAATTATAATTAGCGTATCCTGCATTAACATTCTCCTTGTAAACAAAATGATTGCTGAAAATGGTATTGAAAAAAATGCCATTGCGAAGGGAATCATAACCAAAGTCATTATCCGTCTTCACGTAAGTGGCTTTCAGGCCTGCATCAAGTACGTGTTTATGATTGAGCCATGGATGCGAATAGTCCGTCTTGAAAGAATAAATGTTGATAATATTGGGAGAACTGATCCTCAATGTATCCGAAGGCTTTAAAGCAGACCTGTCCGCCATGAAGTAAGCACTGTTGTAGATGGTCTGTTCCTTTGAATGATATCGCCCGCCGCTGAAGTCAAAACTCAGGGTCTTGCCACTTGTATCAAGTTTGCGTTCATAAGATAACCCGTACCGGACATCGGAATAATTACTTTTAAGAGGTGCAACCGACTCATAAGACGAGTCAGGTGTTCCTTTCCTTTCACCGATCTGGGTATTATTGTACAGCGTTTGCTTTGCGGTCAGAAAGGAAGCATTTGCAAAGACCCTGATCGTATTTTTATCATCCAGATAATAATCAAGGGCGGCGCCGACATTATTATAGCCTATTCTTCTTACTCTGTCTGCTTCCTGATCAAAACGGGTGATCAGTCCATCAAGCCTGTTGATCCGTTCTACAGTCTGGTCATTAAAGCGCTTGTTCCCGGAGGCGATATAATTTACAGACAGATTGGTCTTCCGGCTGCGAAAATTGGCCGTTATTCCAGTGTTCCATTTGTAATACTTGCCATAACCTGCAAGTGCGAACAGCGAATAGTTTGAACCCAGCGACTTTACTGTTTTCATCCTGATATTGATGATACCTCCTGTTCCTTGTGCTTCATATTTTGCCGGCGGGTTGGTGATCAGCTCGATTGACTGTACATTGGAGCCTGGCGTATTTCTCAACAGCTCAGCCAAATCTCCGGCCGACAAGTAAGTTGGCTTGTCGTTTATAAGCACTAAGGTACCCTCCTTTCCCCGCAGGGCGAAAGAACCATTTTTTGATTCACCAACCCCCGGAGCACTCTGCAAAATATCGAGCGCTGAATTACCTTTTGCAATAGGGCTGTTTTCAACATTGATCACGGTCCTGTCTATTTTCCTCTCGATCATTGGCCGCCTGGCCGTAACCGCTACCTCGTTGAGCGTTTTTCCCGCTGCCTGTTTCAGCACGATCGGCTTCACGGCAATAACGTCATTAACATTTCCGGTGACTATAATCGGATCTGACATAAATGATGTGTAACCCAGATAGGTAGCTTTTATATTATAGGAACCCTCTGTAATATTCAAAATTGTAAAAGAGCCGTCATTGCCGGAGAGAACACATTTATTTCTGCTGGTATCCTTCAAATTGACCAGACAGACTACCGCATATTCAAGGGGATGGTTTTCAGGATCAGTGACTATTCCTTTCAGTTTAACCTTACTTTGACCAAGAACAACAGTACAGATGCTTATTAAAACCGGTATCAAAAGGCTAGCTCTTAGCATGAGGGATAGATTTATACAATAGGGTTTGCTTACCCGGATTGGCCAATTATCATATGATCATCCGGTCTTCAAAAAAGACAGTTAAACTAATTTAATTAAAAAAAATGATCCGCAAATATATTTTTCGCTCCGCGTGATTGGTCCTACCCGGCATTATAACTCATGATGGGTCATAACGCTATGCCGGAGGAGATAGTCCACTGGTACATCAACGAGTACAAACCTGTTCAGCAGGCTCACACGCACAAGGATCTTATCCTTACCACAATACTTTACCATTTCGCATTCCAGTCCCGCAAGAGGTCCCTCCGTGATACACAGTTTTTCACCAACAGCAATATGTTGCTGTATAATAGACACTTCTTCGTTTGAATCCATCAATATTTTAAGATTCCTGACAATACTTTCATCAACGCGCGCTATCTGCTTACCAAAGCGCACATAGTTCACCACCCCTGCTATCTCCAGGGAATCAAAGTAGTCCTTGCTGGAATTAAGAAAAATAAAAACATAAGACGGGAACAACGGGGATTCAATTACTTTCCTTCTATCTGTCCGCTTTTTCACCGCTTTAGCCGTTGGAAGATAAAACTCCAGGCTTTTACGGGTTAAATGGAGGGCTACTTGTTTCTCACGATTAGGCCTGGTATATAGTAAATACCATCCTTTGTTGAAAGTACTCATTAGTGGGCAGGGTTTAAATTCCAGATCTAGTAACAAACAGGAAATATTTGCCAATATTGAGACAATACATAAGCCCTATATGGCAGCAACCACCATAATGCACTTACTTCATCTGATTTGGCATAACAAATAAGATCTGCTTAAGTCAGGTTTCTGTAGAAAGAGTTAACAGGCATGGTCATTTGAGTTTTTGGGTTCTTTAAATAATTGGGAGAACAGAAAATACAAAGCTATCGCTACAATCAGCAACATATCAGCTTGGCGGACCGATAAACTAGACGCTGAAATTTAACCGCATTTCACCTGAGAACAATAAATATGGATTGTAGATAAGTATAAAACAAAATACACAAAATATCCTGAGTTTACCAAGTTTTTTTTCAAATTTAAGGAAACATTAGCATCGGTAACTGCAACATCATAAGCCAGCGTGAAAGCAGGCAACAACAGGCTAATCGGCATAGCTCAGCTTACTTTTTAACAGGCGTTCGTACACCATTGCATACCTGTCTGACATTTTCTTTGGATTGAATTTTTCCAGCACTTCTTCATATGCGCTGCGACGTATCTGGTTCAGAAAATTCAAATCCATTGAAAGCACCTGACGTATGGTGGCTTTAAGAGCTTCCGCGTCGTTCTTTTTAAAGAGAAACCCGTTCACTTCATGTGTTATAACTTCGGGGATCCCATCGCAATCAGGAGCAATACAAATAAGGCCCTGAGCCATTGCTTCCAGCAACACTATACCCTGCCCTTCGTTGGAAGAGTTTAAAATAAACACCGAACCAGGTTCTACCGATTTAAATGGATTCCCTTTATAACCTGCCATAAAAATAACATCCCTCATATTTAATGATTCAACCAACAGCTGGCATTCATCCCGGAGCGGGCCGTCTCCAATACAAATCAACTTACATTCAGGATCCTCACTAACGACATCTGCAAAAGCAGTTATAAGCCCCAGGGGGTTCTTTGCTTCAACAAGCCTCCCAACAGAATAGCATCTCTTTGAAAGCCCCGCAATATCAGCAATTCCCGTAGCATAGCGATCAATATTAAATGCGCATGGTATAACCTGTATCATTGCCTCATCAATATTATCGACTTCCACAGAATAAGATTTTACTGAATATGTATTGCAGATAACCGCATCCGTTTTTAATAATAGTTTCTTCTTAACCGCCTTCTGCTCATCACTCTCCCAGGTGGTAGCACTGTGCGCAGTAGTGATCACCACAGGAATACCGCATTTGAACGCCACTTCCCTGCCCAATGTATCCGCCCAATAGATGTTTGTATGAACTATCTGCGGCCGCAGCGCTCTCATTTTTTCCGAAAGCCATTTAAACAACGACAAATAGGTATTATTCTCTTTCCTGGGGAAAGCAATATGCACAGTTGCGCCAACTTCTTCAAAAGCGATACTATCCGCCTGAGACGAATAAAATACCAAAATGTCCACCTGATAATAGTTATGATCAAGGTACTTAACCAGCAAGTAAAGAAACTCAAGTATCCCTCCACCTTCATTCATATCAAGGGTAGGGATTACATACACAATCTTAATTCTGGATAACATGCAGATATTCTCTTTAGTGGTTCTTTCCTCATAAAAGCTGATTAGCTTCCAGGATACTGCTAATGGTGTTTATAACTGCTCCTTTCTCACTTTCCACGAAAAAATGGTTCCCGTTAAAACTATAGGTCCTGCTTTCAATAGCCGAATATTTCCGCCATTCGGCAGGATCTACATCTTTAGTTAATATGTCATGATTTCCCGTAAAAACTGAAACCTTGCAATCCAGGCAAAGCTCCTCACATGCAAAATCATACGATTCCAACAGGTAAAAGTGATGCCTGATAGCGGGTAAATACAATCTCAATATCCGGGAATTCTTCGCAAGCCCGGCTGGCACGCTTTCCAATTCCAACAAGATCTTTATGAACGAGCTGTCATCCAGCTTGTGGGATTGGCTTATGGTGCTGAAATAAAGATGCGGCGGCTTAAATCCTGAAAGAAAAACATGGTTTGGCCGTTGCCGCCTGAGTGTATTGATCTTCTTTGCTGCCAGGTAACTAACCACTGCTCCCATACTATGGCCGAAAAACGCATAGGGAGGCGTAACAGATCCGGCTAACTGCAATACCTCAGCAACTATTTCGTCCAGGCTCTGACACACATTATCTTTTAACCGGCTTCCCCATCCGGGATAATCATATCTGACTACCTCAACATTCGGTCCTAACCGCTGATCCCATCCGTCAAATAATTTAGCAGAACTTCCCGAATATGGTATGCAGATCAGTTTCAACCTGCCGTTTTCAGTTTGTTCGTCTTTCATTTTTGTACAGGCAGGAACATTTATTTCTTTAGCGCATAGTCAAGATGAGACCTGAATGCCTCCGGCTGATCAAGCCAAAGCTCATGACCGGCTTCCTTAATAACAGTCAGCCCAACGTTAGGAATACCGGATGTCCATTCTTTGATGATCCTGGCCTGCATATCAAGACAGTCATGATCGCCCAAAATAATGGATATGGGGATCCCGGATTCTTTAAAGCCACGGAGATAATCCCACCGGGATGGGCTTGAGGCAAGTGTGAGTTTCCTGGTTTTTGGATTAAAAAAAGGTCCACCTCCTTTCATAAAGCGCCATTTCTCCATATGGAACAGATAACTGCCGGCGAACGATATACGGAATTTATATGTTTTTTCTTTAGACGACAAAGGGGAATCCGTTCTCAGTAACCGCAGCTTATCCAATTCATCCTGTACTTCTTTTCTTTTTGAAAACAGCTCAACTTCACGCTCACTCTGATCCACAAGCTTTATATCGTTATCCGAAACAGGTTTTTTCAAATAAGCCGGAGCCAGCAGTATAAGGCTTTTTACATGATCGGGAAATTTCTCGCGATAGGCGCAGGCCAACACTGCACCCATCGAGTGGCCTACCAGCTTAAGTTTATCCAACTTTAATTCTTTCCTTATTAATTCCAGGTCTTGGATATGATGCTCAAAACTAATAAGCGAATCAGGGAATGGCGACCTCAGTGAGCCCCTCTGATCATAAAAAACAAAACAATATTTGTCTTCCAGGCCAAGCGTAGATTCAGTAAGATAGCGATGTTCAGCACCCCATCCACCGTGAAGCATGATCACGGTATCCGGCCCTTTACCAATTGTGCGTACATACAATCTGGGCCCAGTGTCCCAGTCGCCGGTTGAAAGAAACCACTCAGTTATTTCTGCAGGAGCATATTTTTCCGGGCTAAGCTTACTTTTCGTCAGTTTCTCCCCTTTAACATTGCAGCCGAGGGCAACCGACAAAAACGATAGGGCAATTAAAAGATAGCGCATATTTTATATTTAGGGTTGATCAAGTTATACATTAACCACTTCATACCCGGCTTCTTCATCATCTGAGGTTTTACACAGGAAATCTATATATCTGGCTATTTCGTGAACCTGCTTAAATTTAAAGAAATCTTTGATAGGAATTGCCAAATTGAACTCTTTTTGTATGTTCGAAGCAACCCGGGTCGCGATCAGGGAATGTCCCCCTAGCTCAAAGAAATCGTCATATATCCCTACGTGGTCTATTCGCAGGAGATTGCTCCAGATCTTTGCCACTCTATGCTCCGTACTGCTTCTGGGCGCTATATATGTCTGGTCAGACAAACTATCGAAACCGGGATCAGGCAGTCTGTTCTTATCAACCTTCCCGTTCGATGTCAGGGGCAGTTTATCGATTTTCACCAGCGCCGTTGGGATCATATAGGCGGGCAAATTTGCTCCCAGGTAAGAGTAGATGGCCTCTTTGTCAATCGCGCCCTCACAGGTAATGTACCCTACCAGACGCTTGTCGCCTTTGTGATCCACCCTGGTGGTCACAACGCAGCTGCTGATACCTTTTATTTGCAGCAACAGATTTTCAATTTCGCCCGGCTCTACCCTGTATCCTCTCAGTTTTACCTGATCATCATTTCTACCTGAATAGTAAATATTGCCGTCCGGCGACCAGTATCCTTTATCTCCCGTCTTATACAACCGGTGCTTTTCTCCCCTGATAATAAGCTCCCTGAACTTCTCCTCTGTCAGCGTAGCATCCCCCACATATCCGTTAGCCAGATGATGGCCACCTGCATATATCTCTCCCGCAACAGCCGGCCCTACCGGGTTCATCTGTCCGTCCAGGATATAAATTTGCGTGTTAAAGACCGGCTTACCAATAGAGGGGTAAAAGGGAAGCGTGTCCTTCCAGGTAAATAAGAACTGAGTAACAACATGCGTTTCTGTAGGGCCATACTGATTATAGACCTTTATTTGCGGATTCTTCTCCAGAAAATCGCAGATAGACGGCACCATAGAAAGCTGTTCCCCGGTATTAAGCATATATTTTAAGCTGTGAGAATCCCAGCTTGATAGTTCACTCCCGCTAAAAAGCGCGTTATGCACAGAGAATACCAGGGGTAAAAACCCGATCTTGTTGTCCAGGATATACGCCTGTAACAATAGCATATCCATTCTCGTTTCCGCGTTCAGCAAGTGTAATTCATGACCGGCGATCAGGCCATACAGCAAATGCTGTATCATCATATCAAAGCCAAAGGGCATGTGAAGCAAATGGCGGAGACCTCTGCTGACAGGCCCGGAGTCAAGTTGCCACGTTATCAGGTTATTGATCATTCTATAAGTTTGGGCAACCCCTTTTGGTACACCTGTAGATCCTGAAGTAAACAAAACATAGGCCTCATCACCGGGCTCGGGCTGCCGGAACGAAAAGGGCGTGGGTAGAGCGTTTTTAAGTATATGACCTACGTCGCGGCAATTTGCATGTCCCGGTTCAAACATTTGCAACACATCTTCCCTGACCAGGATAACAGCAGGCTGTATAAGATCAATTATATATTGAATGCGGGAGGCAGGCGACTCGGTGCTGATGGGCACATAACAGGCACCGCACTTCAATATTCCAAGCATACAGATCACACTTTCAATGGACCTTGGCATGTATACGGCAACCCTGTCCCCTATGCCAATTTTATCCTGCGCGGTCAAATAGCTGGCCAACTGATTAGCTTTTTGATCCAGCTCTCTATACGATAAGGCCGTATTCTCAAATACCAAAGCTGTATCATCAGGGTAATTTGCAACCTGCCTTTCATAAGCATGAAAAATTGAATTGTGCCGGATGTCAGACCTGGTCGCATTTACTTCCATCATTGCCCTTTGTTCACCTGGAGTAAAGCTGTCTATTTCCGACACTTTAATAAATGGCGCATCAACACATATCTTTAATATCTGTAAATATTTTTCAAGGGCGAATACCGGCATTTCCTTCATATGTCGCTCGCATAACAATTCAAGGGACAAACTGTAGCCACCTTTATCCTCTACTACGCTTAAATAGATATCATACTGACCATCAGTATTGCTGCCTGCCTGAAATTCAGGTAATTCCTCCTGCTGTAGTCCGCTGAACCCCCTGCCACCGGCGCTGCGTTTAAACAGGTTAAACGCGGCCATCACGCTTGTTTGGCCGTGTTTTTCCTGTTCATGGCTATCCCTCATTAACTCCTCGAATGAGATGCCGCTGTTTAAACTATCGAGCAGCCCTTCATTAACTTTCATCAAAAGATCATGAAGCGTAGCATCCTGGTCCATTTCCAATTGATTGATGACCCTGTCAGCAAAAAGTCCGATAACCCCCTTATTCTCATTCTTCCCTCCTCCTCTGCCACTCACAATATTGGCTAATAAGATCCTACTCCTGCCGGAATAATGATACAACAGGATAAAATAAGCCAGCTGGAATACAGACGAGAAAATCACCCTGTTCTTAAGTGCAAACAATCTTACCATGTCAACCAGCTCCTCCGGTAACAGGATCTTATGAATATATCTCCTGCATTCCTTATTATTCAGGCAAAACAGTAATTCCAAAGCAGGAATACCGTTTTTTAATTTCTCCAGCTCACTCTTCTTCTTTGCTGTATACTCATCTGTTTTAAAGTACTCCTGCTGTTTCCCGGCATACTCGTAGTATTGCACAGGTTCCGGCCAATCTACAATTTGGTTAGCTGCAAAAAGATCGTAGCAGGCGGCCATCTCCTCCCAAAATATATCTATGGAAGCCACATCATGATTTATATGATTGATAGTCAAAAAAAACACCGAACGGTCAGGAAAGCACAAAAGCTTAAATTTTAACAGCATATCCTTCTCAAAATCAAAATCATGATGCCGGGCCGCTGCAATTTCCGCATCTATCATTTCCTTTATGCTGTTTTCGTCATTTATTCCCTTCTCTTCTACCTCAAAAATATCTTCAATCGAAAATTCAGCCCTGACCAGCTGCCAGATCATCTCATCCCTGAGTATAAAATTCGTTCTCAGCACGCTATGCCGTTCAACGATCTTTTCCAGTGATCTCTTAAGGGCTAAAACATTTACCTTTCCCGTAAACATCTTAACATCAACAGTGTTCCAATAAGACGTTCTGTTGAATAATGCATGATACCATATTCCTGACTGCTGTGCGCTTGCAGGAATAAGTTTTTCGGATCTCAGGGCCATAAGTCTTTTATTTTATCCCAATAAACTTAACAAGTTACCGATGCTCTCACAGGGATTCCTTGTCATCAACTGCAGCAGATCAACATATTTTTGAAACAAAACCGGCAATTTGCTATTATCGATTGCCTTATTACTATAAACGCAGCTTATCCGAAGTCCATTTGTATATTCTGTAAACAAAAAGAAAAAAGGAAAAATGATCTCTCTCCTGATACTTTTAGTAATAAACTTAGCTTCCCAGTCGGAAATCGCTTCTTCCCTGGAGGGCAATTCATTGATCACTGCTGCGCAATATTGATGGCCGCGTTCAATTACCTGCTCTATCTGATGATGTCTGTGATCTATCGCTTCAAAATACCTTTCGGAAGCAATAGCTATCATATCTTTTAGCGGTAAGCTCACATCAACCTCCATCTTCAGATAAACGTCGGTATTAAGATACCCTATTACTTCACTTAAACCGGGCCTATCTCTAAGTGTAATAGGCACTATAACGATTATCTCCTTCTGATCAGACAGATAATAAAATAAGCTGGCAAGCGCTATATAGAACAAACAGAGCCGGCTTGTCTTCCGCGCTGAAACGAACGACTTTATCTCATCCAAAAAAGGCCCGGATATCGCCCCGGTATACTCTCCTCCATTTCCCTTCTTTCGGAAAGCATTTAACTTTCCGGTCCTGAGCCAGGAGCTGTTTAACTGAAATCCGGCGGAATGGGCATTTAACATCTTGTCCCAATAGTCCAGATTCCTTTTCCCTTCTTTTGTATTGATATAATTTTGTTCCCAATGAGCAAAATCTTTCATTTGAAATGATAGCGCCGCCTTACGGACCGGCTTTCCAGACACAAAAGAATGATAATAATCCCAAAAGTCATTCCTGAAGATCTGCATTGACTTTGCATCCGATATGATATGCTGCATGGCATACACGAACCTGGCGCGGTTATTTCCTGTATGTATCAGCGCAAAGCGGACCAGGGGGCCCTTCTCCAGATCAAAGGGGGTATATAACACCTTTTCTATAGCGTTACGCATTTTATACCCGGAGAACAGCCGCTGCTTACAATAAACCTGTTCAATATCTACCTTAAAAGCAGACGGGGAATAAATCACCTGCACCAACCCTTCCTTCCTTAAAGCGAAAATTGTCCGGATGCTTTCATGGCGATCGCTAAGAGACCTGACGGCTTTTTCAATTGATGGTACATCCGCATCCTTTATATTAATTACATCGCCAATATTAAGGATCATCCGTTTTCCACTGTCCTGGTACTCTTTCCAGGACGCCTTCTGCCTTTCAGTAGCAGGATACGCTACCGGATCATTATAGGTCTCCATTTTAGATACTAACGTCTGCGGCTTTATTCAATATGCCAAGTTCAGTATTGATAAACCGGGCCAGGCTTTCAATATCTCCGGTTTCGAACATAACTCTGACCGGCACCTTTATAGAAAGTTCTTCCTCCATCCTGAAAACAACTTCCATTACTTTTATTGAGTGCCCTCCCAGTTCAAAAAAGTTATCATGGATGCCTATTGGCGCTACTCCAAGCAGCTCCTGCCAGATCTCCACCAGCTTTCTTTCTACTTTTGTGCCGGGCGCGGTAAATTGATTAGCCAAAAGCACAGATGTATCCGGATCGGGAAGCGCGCTTCTATCCACCTTATCATTGGCATTCAGGGGGATCTTTTCAATCTCCACCCACAGATCCGGAACCATATAATAAGGCAAATTATCCCTCAGGTGAAACTGAAGCATCCTTTTATCAAATTGGCCTTTCGGAACAACGTAAGCAACCAGGTGCTTACGTCCTTTCCCTTCGTCAAAGACTGTTACCGCGCAATTTTCAACCTGGTCATGTTCTCTCAGAATATGCTCGATCTCGCTGACTTCGATACGATAACCGCGGAATTTAACCTGGTCATCAGATCGGCCCAGAAATACAACCCGGCCATCCGGCAGATACTTACCAACATCCCCGGTACGGTACAACTTTCTACCTGGTTTAAATGGGTTATCTACAAACTTTTCTTCTGTTAATGCCCTGTTACCTAAATATCCTTTTGACAAGCCTTCACCACCAATACATATTTCTCCTTTCACGCCCAAAGGCGCCAGCTCCATATCAGAAGACAGTATATAGATCTCACGATTGTTTATGGGCTTTCCTATAATAGCCGCCTCTTTCAGATCTTTGATCTCATGATAGGTAGCACAAACTGTTGATTCGCTTGGACCATATGTATTGACGACCGGAACTATCCCAAAAAAAGGTGCTATATGCTGTTGCAGCAATAAGTCCCCACCGCTGATCACGTACCTCAAACTGCTCATATCCCTCAGGCGTGGCCCAAGTTGTTCCAGCACAATGGGAGTTGCGCTCAAAATGGTGGCTCTTTGATCCTCAATGCTATTTTTCAGGCTCAGCATATCCTTTCCTCCCTCTCTTATCATTATTATCGACGCTCCGCTCACCAAGGCCGGATAGATCTCCTCTACCATCGTATCAAAAGAAATAGAAGACTGCTGGATCACCCTGTCTGCAGACGTTATTGAAAAATACGCTTTGAAGGTTAACGTATAATCCAGCAACGCATGATGAGTGATCATTACCCCTTTGGGCCGTCCGGTAGATCCTGAGGTATAAATAACGTATGCCAGTTGCTCCGGTAATAAGATCCCTTCAGGTCTGGTAGCAGGATAGCTTTCCAAACGTTCCCATACCGAATCCAGGTTTATCAGCCGGACGTGTACCGGCCACCTGTTCTCTCCTGCCGTCAAAGTATCATTACCACCCACTAAAAAGGCAGCTTCCGAGTTCTCCAGAAGAAAGTTCTTCCGGACCTGGGGATAAGCCGGATCTACAGGTACATAAGTCCCCCCTGCCTTCAAAATACCCAGCAGGCTAACGATCAGAAAGGCAGAATGCTCCATGGAAAGGGCAACAAGCGTACCCGCTGTCACTCCTGCTTCCCTGAGATAATGGGCAAGCCGGTTTGACCGGGCATCTAAGTCGTTGTAATCCATCTCTCCCTCCTCAGAAATAATGGCTACAGCCTCCGGAGCACCCCTTACCTGCTCGTCAAACAGATCCAGGATGGTCATGTGCTGAGGTACATCGCGCTGCGTATCATTGAAGCCGGCTAACAGTTTTTCCACTTCCTGGCCTGTGAGCATGGGCAGCTTACTGATGGCCATATCGGGCGCCTGTACTATCGATCTCATTAACTGTTCAAAATGGGCGGCCATCCTTTTAATGGACTCCCTTTTAAACAGATCAGCACAAAATTCTATTCCAATGCCAATTCCGGAAGGAGTATCATCCGCTATAAAGCTTATATCAAATTTTGCTACAGGAGTTCCGATGGAATGATACCTGGCCTCTACATTATGCTCACTTACGATACCTTTTTCCATCGTTCCGGCCGGGGTATTCTGCAACACAAAAAGTACCTGGAACAGGGTGCGGTAACTCAGGTCCCTATCCTTCACCACATGTTCTATGACCGATTCAACCGGTATGTCCTGGTACTGAAAGGCTATCAGCGTATTCTCCTTAAGTGCTTTAAGCAAGGACCGGAAGGAAGGCGTTCCCGCCAGGTTATTTCTTAAAGCGAGGCTGTTGATAAAACATCCGACCACATTCTCCATGTCCATATGGGTACGGTTGGCAGCCGGGGTACCTACGCAGATATCCACCTGCCCCGTATACCTGTGCAGGAGGATGTTTAGCCCTGCCAGCAATGTCATAAACAACGTAGCCCTTCCCTCTTTTGATAAACTGCGCAGCTCATCGCTTAGCTGCCTGTCCAGCGAGAAAGAATAAAACGCTCCCCTGGTACTCTGTACAGGCGGCCGGGGAAAGTCCAGTGGCAGATCTAAAGGTGTAACCCCTGCAAGATAGTCGGTCCACCATTTTATTTTTCCTTTTATAAATTCTCCGTTCAGGTACTGTTGTTGCCAGATGGCATAATCTCCATACTGAATGGTAACAGGTGATAAATTCGGAGCTTCCCCCTTCCTGTACGAATTGTATAATTCAAAATACTCCTGATCCACTATCGGTAAGGACCATCCGTCTATAACAATATGATGATACAGGATGACTATCCCGGTCCGCTGTGCCGATAATTTAAGCACATGCACCCTCACCAGGTAATCCCTGGAAAGGTCAAAGGGTGTGCTGATCTCTTTAGACACCCATTCGACGATCTCCTCATCCTTCCAGCCTTCAGCATCAAGATAAGTTATCCTCCATGAATCCGGCGGCATAATCTCCTGGTACAGCTCCCCTTGCGATTCCCGGAACACCGTACGAAATATTTCATGCCGTTTTAGGATTGAATGCCACGCATAGTCGAAAGCCTCCGCATCAAACTCGCCAATAAGTTCCTTGAGGATCGGTATATGATAATGCGTGCTTCCTTCCAATTGATCAATAAACCACAGTCTCTTCTGAGTGAAAGACAGCGGGATCTTTTTGACCACGCCTCTGTCATAGGGGATCAAAGGCTGTTGGGAGACGATATCACCTTGTTTTAGTGCATATTCTCTTTCTCTGAGCAGCTTAATGATCTCGGTCTTGTATTCCTTTATCTCATCAAGTAGCTGGCCGGGAACATCACACCCTTTTTTTACTTTCAGCTTCAGTTCATCATTTTCCAGATATACTGAGAGATTGGTTTCCCTTACTCTTCCTAAAATATTAAGTATATAATTAGTATCCGGCATATTCTATCTGTTATATGCTGATCCGATAGTCAGCTAAAAGCTATGAATAAATTTCCTGCAGGGTCTTCCGGTCTATTTTGCCATTAGGCAACAATGGGAGCTCCCTGATCGCTATTGCATCCGGTACCATGGACCTGTTCAAGTCTTTCAGGCACCTTTGCATAATATCGCTTCCATCAATATTGCTATTTTCTTTTAGCTCACAGATAGCCGCAAACTGAGTACCCCGGATATCCCGGTCCGGCAGTTTTACTATAACAACTTTCCTCAGCTCCTTACAAGCCGCCTCTATAGCTCTTTCTATCTCGAAATAGGAAAATAAAACACCGTTTCGATTGATCTTGTGATCAAACCGGCCAAAAACTTTCACTTCGTTTCCAGCTGTTTCTCCCAGATCCTTGGTATCGAACCATTCATTATTTCCGGGTTGCTGAACAGTTCTTCCGCAACAATCAATGTATCGCAAATAACCGCAGTCATTCTGACATAAAATTGTCCCAAGCTGCCCGCCGGCGCTTTTAATGCTGAATTTTATGCCTGGTAGCGCTTCGAGATATCCACCAGCTCTCTCACGAACCGGCCGGCTTTTATCCGAAGTTGCCATAGCTCCCATTTCCGACGATCCATACAGGTTTAAGATGGTCCCTATGCGCTTTTCATACTCAATAAAAAGCTCCTCACGGATATTATCACCGGCATTAACAGTTAGTTTAGGAATTACCAGGTTTGTATTAATCTTTAAAAGCATCTCCACAAGACCGGGTGTTGTAAACAACACAGTGGGCTTAAATGACCTGATCGCCTCCACCAGGTTGATCACATTTACGTTGCTCATAAGCCTTATCGAAGATCCTGCCATGAGGGATGGCAGAAATGCCGTCACAAGCCCGTATGAATGATAAATAGGAGCGGGGATCAGCACTTTATCATCAGCCCCCAGTCCAAGTCTTTCGGCACATCTTATACCATTCCTCAATACCAGTTCCTGGTCATGGAGCACAAACTTAGGCTCGCTTGTTGTACCGGATGTCCTCAGTACAAGATATGATTCATCTGTATCTGAAAGATCCGTCTCCGGAACATGGAATTGGTTCTCTGATTGTAACGAAAAAGAGGCAATACTATCAAAGTTGGGATGATCTCCGGGACTGGCAGTAATGACATTTCTACAGAAGGTGGTTATATTCTCTTTCGACTGATTTACCGGCCCTGCCCCATTCAACACCAGAAAACTTCTCCGGTTAATAATATGATCAATCACCTGAACAGCTTCCGGCAACCTGTTCCGGAGAGCCAGTGCATTAAAGGACCTACCACTATTGCCCTTCCCGGCTGCAACAAGCTTTCCACACTCCTGGTATGAAATAACGTTCCTGTCATCATAAATAAAGCTGCCAGAGGATGACAAGCGTTCCCCGATCTGTTCATTAGCATTTGGCATGGAGCAATATATTATCGGAGTTGATATGTTATTCTATGGCAAGGCTTTTCTCCGGGGCAAATGTTTTTTGCAGATGTAAGGCTCTATCGGAGGTGGTCATGTCCAACCGTATTGCAATAAAGTAGCCCTTCCCCTTTATCAGGTTGGCAGAATGCCTTACCCCGGCTGGTATCCAAACACCTGTATTCGGACCAATTACAAACTCCTCTTCTTCCAGTCCTATTTTATACTGCAGATCGGCGCTGCCGATTATGATATTGATCTCTGAAACGTCATGTTTATGAAGGTGCGTATAATTCTCCCTGATCTCATCTACCCGGTCAACACTGTGTATAGCCATATGAACAGGGAAAATATCAGAAAAGAATCTGTCAATACCTTCTACATCCGAGTGATAAGGCACAGTGGATAAGGGAATATTCTCAAGGTTAAAAATGAGATTTCTCAATGACTCCATTTTATGCTTTTTAAATATTATAAAATGCTCAATAAGTGAAGTTGATATTATCAGGAGCTAATTTGTTCTTGAAACTGGAGGCCAGTAACATCCCCACGTAGTCGCCAAATACAATCCCTTTTTCTGTTAACCTGACCCCGGTCTTATCCACAGTGATATAGTTATCGCTCTCCAATCCGGCAATAGTATCTTTGATCAGGTTTATATAATTAAATCCATATTTCTCTTCGAATTCATTTGACGTGTATGAAAACAGCTTGGTACAAAGCAATATTTCCCTTATCATTTCCTCCTTCGCTGACAAAGCGTAGCTTCGGGCAATAGGGAGTTCGGCACTGGCCACCTTCTTTTTATATACTTCCACAATATTTGAGTTTTGATAAACCACATTATTGAACTTACCAAAAGCGGATGCGCCATAGGCAATGTGATTATGACCTCTCGAAGACTTCTCTGTATAGGTATGCATATACTTATCCTTTACGAACATGTACGAGCTCCAGCTATCATATCCGGCATTCATTACTTTTTGAACGGCCGTAGTCATAAACTCAGCTTCCTCCTGGTCAGATGGAAGCTTAAGCTCTTCCTTACGAACAGATTTATCAAAAAAAGTCGTATTTGAATAATTTATCATTCTATAAATGGTCAGCATACTTACATCACTTTGTATAGCCGTATCAACAGATCTTCTCCAGGTTTCCATCGTCTCTCCCGCCAGCCCGCTCAGCAAGTCTATATTTGAGTAAAATCCTCCGTCTTTAACCATATCTATGGCTTTCAGGGCCATTTCCCTGGTATGCTTTCTATGGCTTAGCCTGATGATCTCGTCATCAAAAGATTGAACACCCATGCTGATCCGGGTAACCCCACCTTTTTTATACCATTCAAGCTTCTTTGCAGTAAATGTCCCTGGCTCAGCTTCTACAGTAAATTCCGGGTTAGCTATCCTGTGATATTTATGTAGCGTGTCTATTATCCTGAAAAATTGGTCCTCCTTCAAAAGAGATGGAGTACCACCGCCTATATAGATCGAATCAACCGGATGTTCTGCAAGATTAAATTTTGCGCTCACAAGCCTGATCTCCTCGCACAAGGCGTCTATATATTCACTCATTTGGTCCGGCGATTTGAGCAGATCACGCATATAAAAACAATAGTCGCATATCTGAACACAGAATGGAATATGTATATAAATGATCAAACCGTTAGGTTCAAGCAATTTGGAATTATACTGGTTCTTCCAATATTTGAAATACGGATAATTAGTATAGAACTCATTTCTTGTGGGCTGGGGACCTGGATAAGATTCATTTAATGCTGTTCTATCCTGGCCGGGAATATGAAGTATCTGTTTCATGATTGGTATATTTTTATCCTTTTCGTAGAAAATCACGTGACCCGCTTAACGTATTATTCCTCCGGTTTCTTCTTTGTGCTGATAAAAGATGAAAGCGAGTCCAGACTGGAAAACACCTCGGTGCTGATCTCTTCATCCTTAAACTGAAAATCAAAATATTCTTCGGTCAGCCCGATCAGGTTCACAATAGAGATGGAATCCAGTCCGATCCCTCCTTCGTACAGGGGAGCATCCACTTCAATATCCTCCATTGAAAGATTCACGTCCAGCTTGTGAACAAGTATTTCTTTCAGTCTTTCAATTATTATATCTTTTTCCATACATCATTATATATTTATAATACTAAAATCTTCTTCTTCCTCTGTATGCCTGAGCGATTGTGTCAGTTCCAGGTATCTTCCGAGATCTTCAATAGTGGTGTAATCAAATAATACCCGCATGGGCACTTCAAGGAACAATTTTCTCCTGATTTGTGTGAGCATCCGCATGATGATCAGTGAGTTCCCACCCAATTCAAAAAAACTGTCATGAATGCTTACCCTTTCCAGATCCAACAGCTCCTGCCAGATAGTAGCAAGAATAGTTTCGGTTTCGTTCCGGGGCGGCGCATATTCCCTGGCCGTCAGCTGACTGATATCGGGCAGCGGCAGTGCTTTTTTATCCACCTTCCCGTTTGAAGTGAGCGGGATGTTCTCCAGCTTTACCAACGATGCCGGCACCATATAATCAGGTAGCCTTTCCTTCAGATATTTTATTATTGCGTCTTTGTCAAAAATTTCTTTTGGCACAACATACCCGACAAGCTTCCTGTTGGCAGCGGTTTCCTGGGTAGCTATTACTACTGCGTGATGTATGCCGGGCATTTGCCCGAGCACCGTCTCAATCTCACCCAGCTCTATACGATAACCGTTTATTTTTACCTGGTCGTCGTTCCTTCCCAGGTATTCAATATTTCCGTCCTCCCGCCAACGCGCGATATCTCCTGTACGGTACATCTTCCTCCCTTCTGTAAACGGATCGTTAACAAACTTATCGTTTGTCAGCGCAGGCTTGTTCAAATACCCGCGCGCAAGCTGAGAGCCACTTATATACAGCTCGCCCGGCACACCAACCGGCACCAGTTTCCTGTTTGTATCCAGAATATACAAGCTGGTGTTGGCAACCGGCTTGCCAATGGGAATAGTAGTAAATTCGCCGGTTTCAGGAACCGTCCAGCAAGTAACATCAATGGCGGCCTCCGTAGGTCCGTAGAGATTATGTAACTGCACATGGGGCAATTTCTCTTTAAACAAAGCTACCTGTGCCGGCCTTAGCGCCTCTCCGCTGCACAACACACGTTTTAGGTTGCTGCAGTCACCTTTCTCCAGGTCAGACAGAAATACTTCCAGCATAGATGGAACAAAATGTATAGTGCTTATACATTCCGCTTGTATAACCCCTTTCAGATAGTTATTGTCTTTATGCCCCCCCGGGTTGGCAAACACCAGTTTTGCACCTGTGCACAAAGGCCAGAAAAGCTCCCACACAGAAACATCAAAACAAAAAGTAGTTTTCTGCAGGACAACGTCCTCGTCTGTCAAACCAAAATAAGCCTGCGCCCATAATAACCTGTTTACGATCGCTGCATGTTCTATCATAACTCCTTTAGGAACACCTGTTGAGCCTGAAGTATATATTACGTAAGCCAGATGCCCGTTGCCGTCTATTGGAGGCAGATCATCAAAAGGCTCATCGATGATCTGCTGCATCAGCCTGTCAACACACAAGTTAGCAATACCGGGTATCGGCGGCAGATACATTTCACAATCGCTTATCGTCAAAACCATCTTCGCCCGGGTATCGGATAATATGTATTCGATCCGTTCAGGCGGATATTCCGGATCAATCGGCACATAGGCTCCGCCTGCTTTCAAAATGGCCATTATGCTTATTATCATCTCCAGGGACCGATACATACAAACAGGCACCAGCGCCTCCCCGCACACTCCCTCCTGCCTGAGATAAGCAGCCAGCTTACTCACCCGTTCATTAAGTTCGAGATATGTAATTTGTTCATCCTGGAATGAAACCGCTATATGTCCGGGGGTTTTCCTCAACTGCTTATAAAATAAGTCTATAATGGTGTAGTGGTTATTATGTAAATACGGGGTCCTCGCTACCGCCTTTAACCATCCTTCTTTATTGCAGTCTCGCTTGTATCTGTTTTCCCACTCCTTTTTAATGACCAGTCTTTCCTCGTGTGTAGAGGAAGGAATTAATTCGTAGATAAGCACCTTTATTTTAATGGACAGCATAAATTCCTTAAAACACTCATCCTCTTCACTATGCGTCTTATCAAAATGTTTCTTTATGGATTCCCGCAGATTCCCGGCTTCACCGATATATCTCAGATTAGCGGCTTGTCCATTTACTCTTTCGCCTACAGCGTATACCGCCGGCAATCCGGGCAACATATCCAGGTTGTCTTTTCCGTCAGCATTATTATCCTTCTGGAAAAGCACGAACTTTTTAATGCCGGCCTGTTCATCCGGTACAAGGTAGTCGTGTCCCATAAATAATACGTAAAAAAAAGTGTACTAATGTTAATGATGTGGGTGAGATCATTTTTATGTGCCGGGAATAACACATCCCACTCCGATACAAGGAGGGTATAATTGTTCAAATTGATTCTTTCTGATCTTTCAGGATATAGCTATCGCTACTTTTAGAACCAGAAGTACTACAAGCATTAAAAATAAAAGGTAATTTAACTAGTTTTTCCGGCTGACAGACAGCCATTCACTTCGCAGATAAAACTAATGTTGTCAAAAGGGCTATCGGACACGTTTTTTAAAAGTTGACATTAAATAACGATCGGCCAATTAAGAATTTGGGATCTTTAATCGTTCTTATACTAAGATATTTTCTTTTTTTTTACGAACCAAATTATTGAAAAGTAAATTTTAAAAACTGAGGCCGGACGCCGGGAGCATCTACACCGCTTAACCCGCTGAATCAGATAGAAAATATTAGTTGATTATTAATTATTTACAAAGATCCCGCTATATTTCCGCTCAGTTCTTTATTTTTAAGGACGGATACCATCCAGTTATCCTGACCGGATTCCATGATCAAAGAAAATATTATTTTGACCACCGTTATATGATAATCAGATCAGCCCTTCTATTTTTTTTACTTTTAGCGATGCACAATTTTGTTAACTGTCAATCATTGAATAAAAATCAGCGGAGGCTCCTGGATAAAATGACTACCGCGGTAGAGAACAATGATTATATAAATATTCATAGCATCCTGATCTCTAAAGGCGGTAAGCTGCAGTATGAGCATTATTTTAATAACTGGACGAGAGATTCCCTGCATGATTCACGGTCTTCTTTTAAATCAGTCACCAGCCTGTTAACAGGGATAGCCATTGATAAGGGGTTCATTAAGGACATAGATCAAAACGTATACTCCTTTTTCCCGGAGTATGCGCCCTTCGGAAATGACAGTGACCTGAAAAAGAAAATAACTATCAGGGACCTTCTTGAAATGAAGTCAGGCTTTGATTGTGAAGAGTTCAACGGCAGCCGGGACTGCGAAGATGAGATGGCTGCAACCAAAGACTGGCTCAAATTTTCCCTTGATCTTCCTATGAAGCATCCTCCCGGAACTGTTTGGTCCTATACCTCCTGTAACCCGATAATTATTGCCGGGATCATCAGCCATACGGCGAAAATGTCTATCATGGATTTTGCCAAACACTACCTGTTTGATCCGATGGATATTACCAATTACAGATGGACCCTTGACTCCACTGGTCAGGCGACAGCCGCCGGCTCATTTTTTATAAGGCCCATTGATATGATGAAACTGGGAGAGCTGGTAGAACAAAATGGTATGTGGAATGAGCGGCAGATCATCCCCGCATCATGGTTGGAGGAATCGACCAGGCCACAGACACGTATACCTGATTATTCATTTGTAAAGGTGAGCAAATCGGCTACGGCCATCCCCATGCCTACGTATTATGGGTACTATTGGTATTCGGAAATGATCAAAACGAAAAACTTCCAGGAAGAGGTACTTTTCGCTTCTGGCAACGGCGGTCAGTATATAATGATCATTAAATCGCTGGACCTTGTTGTTGTTTTTACGCAAGGTAATTATGACTCACGGGAGGCAAAAAGAGCATTTGATATGCTTATAAAATACATATTACCTGCTTATAAGAGATCGTAGGCTTGGGTCAAAAACGGGTAAATGATGTTAAAGCAGTCATAGTTATCGAGAAAAACAAAAAGACCACATCAAATGCAGCGTCCAACCCGCCCCAGGCAAGTGCTATAGCCTCAGCCGGGGGGTGCGAAATATCAACTGTCTGTAGGAATAATACGACGGCAACTGTAGTTACCATACTACCTGCATTAACACCGTTATCTGCTATATTTACCCTCATTAACCACTATCCCATGAAAGACATCCTCCACAAAATGACCGGGAAGATCTCTGACGTCAAAGACACCATGATCGACAGCATGAAAAACATGCTAAACCTCGAAACGCTTGCTGATAAATTCTCCGGTTTTACAGAAGCAAGCGCCAACATGTATGCTCAATACACCAGCGACCTCATTGCGCTGTCTCCCATCATTGAAGAAATAGGCTTTAAAACATCGGAAATAGAATTCAACATCAGCATCCCTCCCTCCTTTACCTTCCACTTCCAGAAGCTCAAAGACACCACACCGGAGAAAAAACAGGAGATCCTTGATCTCCATAAAGAAAACAGGTTTTTAGCCCCGATAGTAAAAATGCTGATAACAGCAGACAGTTTTCAGGATAAAGTAGCCCTGGGTACATTTAAATTTCGCTCTGTGAAGATCAATTTAGGATTAAGCCCCGGGCTCCATCTTACATTAGTACCCAAAGCGCAAAGCAGCCCGGCCTGAAAAAAAAGAGAGGCTGTCTCAAGAAGTGAAATACCCTCTCTTTCTTTCCGTTTATTCATCTAAACTAACGTCGACAAATGGAACATTTTTTTGAATGATCTTAAGCCTCTTTGCCGGAATCCGCACAGTATAGCTAATAGTATCGGCGTCTGTTGTTCCGGTGGTAGTACTGCCTGTATCAGTCAAACCTAATTTCCCTGTTATAGTTGCCTTTGTTGCGACCTTCGCTGTGACCACTCCTATAGTTCCTCCAGCTTCACCTCCTAACTCAAGAGAACCGCCGATCTCTCTCGTCACAGCCTTTTGCTTCACCTCAGATTCCGATGTCGTTTTAGCTTCCTGAATTACGACGCTTTTCGCCGTTTGCTTAATGGTAAAGGTGAGATTGGGATCGTCGCCGACTACTGTTGTTACCTGCGCAAAATGGTAGTAAAACTCCGCGTCTGCCGGGAAAGAAAGCCCGGTAATAAAGGGATTGCCCATTATCCTTAATATATTTTCAATTCCTCTATCCAATTCTACTTCAAAGCGCATTGCTGAAGTGGTAGATAAAACTTCAAACGTTTGTTCAACAATAGAACCGTATATCAACATAAAGGTTCCAACAAGCGGGTCGCCATTAATATCATCAAACAATAAGGTCAATTTGTATTTCTTCTTCCCCGTTTTGCGTCGTGGCGCTGCCGGCGTTTTGGGTATACCCTGGTCTTTTCGTACTTTATCTTCCGTCATTTCTTTGGCCTGGTCATTGTCCAATCGGCCCTTTTCTTTTTGCTCGTCTATTACATCCGCATCCTTTTTAGTCTGTTCCCTTTCATTTTCCCGGTTTTGAACATCGGCTTTCTTTGCCTCTTCGGGATCCAGGTGCTTCTTCGTAATAGCTTTCGCATCTTCATTCGAAAGACTGCCACTCTGCTGCGCATCTCTCGCCATCTGTACCATTGCTGCAGTTTTTGCAAGGTCAGCCGCTTCCTTACCAAAAGCCTGGGCTGTATCCAGGGACTTTTGGAATGCGCCAAGCGCGTTCAGTTGATTTTGATTTAATCCCGTCAAATCACGGAAGGCATCTCCTTTCCCTAACAGTTGCAGCAAATTTTGTAATCCGGAGGGATCAGGAAGAGCGGGTGCATTCTGAATATTGACAACAGGATTCGGAAAGTCTTTGGCTTGCAGATTACCGGGATCTGCCCTTCGTGTGTCCGTATTGATAGGCAATATTTGCGTCTTGGGGCTGTCGGGTATGGGTGATTCTTCCCAGCGCCAGAATTTACTTTCATCTTTTTCTTCACACGAATTACATTTTCCCATGATCGATTCAGCATATACGCCTTTTGTAGGTAAGCTGACGCGAATCGGGTCATTATTTTCACTATAGTACTGGGCAAAAAGATCAAAGGTACCGTCAATCGTTGGATCTAGCTGATTACCGGCTGCTACGGGCATAATAAGACTGTTACCGGCTATGCCGATCAGCTTGTTTTCAACTACAGAAGCTACGCTGCGCCCATTGGCCTTACCAGGTGCGATGATGCCATCTAACAGCATGAAGCGCCTTTCCGGGGTCATATCAAACCAGATGCATTTGTGATAGTATTCCAGGTTTTCATTCAGATGATGAATCAGGTTATTTGCAGCTTCTACATCTTCACTGCGTGGATTACGAAGCTCCTGCTGATTAAGAGGGGTACCAATATAAACAAAATCATCACCGGCAAAAAGGTCGTTGTTGATTGTTGTTTTGAAGAGCGTACCCGAAAAGTTTTCCGTACGGTAATTCATAAATCCGGACCGGACCTTTATCTTCATGTATTTATCGCGGAATTGTTTTATATCGGTTACTTCCGTAGATTCCAGTTTAGTTTCGTCCAGTCTTATCCGAATGGCTTTAACCTGATCCCTGGGCACAGATATGGCTGCATTTTGACGGATAGTGATATTTAACGGTGCGTTCTGCCTGAAATTAGAGATAAGTGAAATATCCACAGGTAATGACTTGTACAAGCCATCAGGTGCTTCATACTCGATGATGATTGCTTCCAACATATACTCCACGGTCCGGGGGCCTACTATTTCCGATAATTCCTCGTCACTTAATTTGCGATCTTTAAAAGGGGTCAGGTCGACATGGAAGAATTTGAAGATCGCAATCATGGCTTCGTTTATTATGTCCTTTGTATTGAAAAAGTAAAATTCAAAAAATAGTTGCCCGTCAATATAGTTGATGCTCTGTTCCGCAAAATTTTTCTTTGGATAACCAATACTGTCGTAGTAATTTTCTACCAGACTTTCCTTTTCATGTTGTATCCGGGCAACCGCATCAAACGCCGCTCTCAACGACGATTTGAATAAATATTTTTCCAGCGTATTTCGCCATCGTAAACATTTTTCGAGTGTAAAGCTGGTTATCCGCAAAGGCACGAAAAGGCATTCCTTTACATTGGCCAGCCGGGTCTGAATAAGGAAATGACGCAACACCTCGAAATACTGAATTGTGATCGCATGACAGTGATTATAATTTGCCACGGACTCAGCAATTGCTTGTACCCTTTCGCCCTGGCTCACCGTCTGTATAACGGTCGCCCGCTGCGATCGCACCATACTCGCCGCCTGTAAAGTACGGTCGCTAATACTTTGCATGCTGCTTACGGTGCTTTCCCTGCTTGATTGCTGGCTGGCCGATGAACCAGCAGAGCTTCTGCCACCACTAAGACCCATCAGGCTTCCAAAGGAGCCCACGCCGGGGATAATACCCATTACGGCACTTCCCAGACCAAAGCCGATACCACCAGTTCTCGCATTGGAATTACCCTTGATAGTCTCGTTCAGGGTTGCGCTTACTACTTCATTGATATCTCTATCCCTCACTAAAGAGTTATTCAATGTTTCTTCGTAATCCAATGCCTGGGAATTGGCAGCACTCTCTCTGCGCTCCCAATCCAGTAAGGCAATATCCTTCTTCTGCCCTGCCGCCAGTGGCAAAGAATACAGGATATCGCCGATAGAATATCCATCTGGCATCCACTCCTGCTTAAATTGCAATAAATGCCCGTGAGAAATGCTGGCTGCCTGGTAAATGGTAGGTTCGTCATCCCAGTCAATCTGATTCAACACATTTAAGTGCATCCGGCCTTTATGTACCCGGTTGTCCCTTTTCCTGATTATGTTTTCAGCCTTCCGGTCGGCAGCAAACAGATCAAGCAAGTCTTTATTAAATAGCATCGATCTTACAGGCGTGCCGCGACCTTTTACATCTGCTTTTTCGATAGAACCGGGGACACCAGACTTTAATGATTTTATTTGTGTCGATACTGCCGTGTGGTATTTTTGAAAAACTGAAAACGGCACTTTGCCTCCTGTTCCATAAATTTCATCTAAATCAACATCTTCCTCATCTTCCAGCACATCGGCAATGATGGCGGGCTCAGTCGTTCGAACCACGGTATAATAACTGTATTCTTCCAACACCTTCTTTTCATGAAAATTCAATTCATTACACGCCCCACATTGACAATCGCGCTCATCGGTGCTTGCCTCATTTTCTTCGATAACCAGAATTAGCCGCGAAGGTAACATGGATTTATTGCCTTGACTGGTTACGAGCTTAATAGGAATTTCGCGGCGCAAGTTCTCTTTTACTACAACAGCCTTCCCGGCTGTCACCGCTTCGATATCGTCGGGATGGTTAAAGACAAGGAAACTAGTGACGAAGTAGCCATTTGTTTCCGTATGGGCATAGGCCACCGGGAAAAAATCTGGCTGGCCTTCAGTGGGGACAGATACAGCCACATTAATTATTATCTCGTAGCCGTCATCTTTGGTGTCATTCGGAGTAATCAGCCGTCCTTTTATCTGATAGGAACCCTTTATGGGAGAAAGTGGTTGCTGATCCTGTTCATTAACCGCTACCTTTATAATGGCATTAGCGAGTGAAGCTTTCGAAACTTCTATAAGATCTGATTTAAAACCGCTTTGTCCATCAAGAACAATTTTAGCGGTCTCTCCTGTCGCTGACTTTACCTGGTAATTTAGTTTTGTACCTTCAGTTATATTATCGATGTTAATGTCGACATATACAATATTACCACTCTCTATTGGAAAAGTTTCGGTGATGATAAATTTATTCGTATCGATGTAAGCCAACACAAATTGGTAGCCATAAAAAAAACGTTCCTCACCGACCGGCTTAAACGAATACTGAAAAGTTTTGACATTGGCATCATTTTTCACCGTTGCTCCATAGGTGAAAAGTTCGCCCATTACCGCGATATCCAGTGCAGGCAGGTTGAGAATAGTGAGGTCTTCGGGCTTTCCAAATGACATCCCACGTTGAAGGGCTTTTTCGAGGACACTGATGGTGTTAGCGGAAACATTTTTTTCGGCCAACATTTTTTTCAGTATCGGAAGTTTGCTCTGATCATTTATATTTGGTATCATCTGTAAAGGATTTAAATATGACTATTTTGTAAGTATAGCAGCTCTTCACCAGGTATAGATTCCCTGCTGGAATATTAAAAAGTGAAAACTATATTGGTCAGCGAACGGCAAGAAGCAAACAAATAACCTGTATTTATTTTACACTTCATTAGTTGAGGTTAGTTGAGCTTCACCGCTGTCCAATAATCCGGAGAAAATTGTAATTATGAACATGGGGTATATATGATACAAACCTGATATCAACCTGCTGGTGCTCTCAATTGAGTTTTAAGTCTTGTTACCTGGCTTTAGAAAAGTAAAGAGAGAAATTAAGCTGCATAGAGATGTAATACGTCATTCAAATCTTCAACTACTTTCTATAATGGTATTGGGGCCACTGTCCTCCAGTTTGACTGGTTTCTACCCTGCAGTGTCATGCAGGGCGGAACTAACCTGCCAAACTAATATCACAGTGAAGATAACAAATTTGTATAAAATAATCTAAATTCTTATTGGTTAGCAACCATTAAAATGTGCGCATAAAGTACCAAACGCATTTTACATGTCTGTTCAAACAAAAAACCGGAATGACACCGAATGACTATCGAAACTCGAATTAGTGCCAATGCCCGATCGTTCTTTGCTGTTGGCTGCTGATTGCAGCCAATGGTGCACTTATTTATTATAACCGTGATTTTTATTGTGTTGAAATTCATGACCAGGAAATGTCCTGCGACGGCATCCTGTATAATAATGTGTATGAAATACCAGTAGTGTACTTGACGAGCATCCCATGGAAGAAATGCTGCGTATGTTGCTGAAACTCCTGATCATTAAAGGCGCCCATCTGGACGAGCCGAAGTGAGGAGAAATTTGTAATTTAACCATATGCAAAAAGTATCCTCCTTCCCCGCCATAGCATTCCTGTTCCTGCTCGCCGGATATATCACTCCTTCTTTCGCGCAGCACCATAAGCTCAAAGTCCTTATCGTTACCGGTGGACATGGCTTTCAACGCACACCTTTCTACAACGTTTTTGATTCCATTCCTTTTATTACCTACGACACCCTCGTCCAGCCCCAGGCTAATGCGCTGATAGCCTCACCGGAGGTGAGTAAATATGATGTGCTGGTATTTTACGATATGTTCGATCCCATTTCCCCCGCTGAGCAGGAGGCCTATATCCGCTTGCTGAAAAGAGGAACATCCATGATCTTCCTCCATCATGCACTGGTATCATATCAAAACTGGCCGGAGTTCATAAAGATCGTTGGCGGACAATACCACACCCATTCCGTAGTGGTCAATGGAGACACCCTGAAAGCCAGTTACGAGCATGATGTGAATATCCCTGTGAAAGTGGAAGACAGCAATCATCCCGTGACACGAGGCATTGGCGATTTTGAAATAGTGGATGAGGTCTACGGTGGCGCTGAAATCCTGCCGCAAGTCAAGCCCTTGTTAAGTACCACGCATCCTAAAAGTATGCGCTATCTTGCGTGGATCAATCATTATGGAAATTCCGATGTTATTTACATACAACTGGGGCATGGCCCCTCCGGTTACTCCAATCCTAATTTCCGGAAACTGCTGCGGCAGGCTATTGCGTGGTCAGCAGCAGGGAATAAACAATAGAGCCCTACAAAAAGCTCATAGGGAACTAACGTTCTTCCTGTAGTATTAAGGAAGTTTAGCGGTAGATAAGCAGTATGTTTTAAAGATACCGGACATAAACCAGTAAACTAGGGGATACATACGGGATATATACCGGATATCTATTAGTTTGATATTAGTTGTCTAGTCCTGAAATAGCTATACAGGTGAAGAAATAATCCTGGTATCGGTTATATAAGTTGGGGTATTCCTTACATTTGCCACAGCATGAACTACTTCGAATTATTTGGCATTCCCGTTTCTTTACAAGTCGATCCGGCATGGTTACGACAGCGTTACTATGAACTAAGCCGCCAATACCATCCGGACATGCACACACTTGCCGGGGAGACGGCACAGGCAGACATGCTGGAAAAGTCGGCCCTGGTGAACCAGGCGTTTAAGGTGTTGGGCAATGAGCATGACCTCCTGCAATATGTACTGCAGCTGAAAGGCCTGCTGACGGATAATGACAAGTATACCCTGCCCCAGCTGTTCCTAATGGAAATGATGGATATTAATGAAAAGCTGATAGAGCTGGAGTACGATCCGGATGAAGAGGCGATAGCGGCCCTGCACCTCGATGTAACGGCCATGGAACAGGAATTGTACAGCCAGGTGGCCGCGGTAATAACAGGCTTTGATGACAACACAATGCCAGCAGAGGCAATGGACAAACTGAAAGAATATTATTACAAAAGAAAATATTTATTGAGAATAAAAGAAAAATTATCTACATTTGCGTCCCGCAATTGAAAGTAACCTTTTAAGAGCGGAATGCCCAGATGGCGGAACTGGTAGACGCGCTAGACTCAAAATCTGGTTATCGCAAGGTAGTGCAGGTTCGATTCCTGTTCTGGGCACGGTGATTTTCAATCATTTATAAAGGTTCACGAAAGTGAGCCTTTTTTATTGTAGCCGATGTTTGCATTTAGCCGAAGTTTATTCCGTCGCCACGCCATAGTAGCAAGCCCCATGTTATATGCAGCTTTTTGTCATTCTAAAAATTCTTCTTCTGTCATTGCGTTATTTAATACTACTCCTGCAATATTCCCTGTTGATATAGCATATGGTACAGAACGTAAAGGATTGGTATTGTCTCCGCAAGCGAATATGTTATCCACTGTTGTTTTCTGAAATGTATCTACTTTGATAAGTCCTTGTTCTGTCAATTCACAGCCCAATAATTCGGGGATTTTACAATGTTGTTCAAAAGCAGGTCTTGAATAGATAGCCTTTAATTCAAAAGTTGAATTGTCTGCAAAAATTATTTCTTCAACTATTCCGTTTTTGTGTTTCAATGAGGTAATTTCCTTTTCAACTATTGAAATATTGTGTCCTTTGATTTTATCGGCTTGCTCTTGTGTCAATTCCGATTTTCCATTCGTAAATATGGTTAAATCCTTTGTCCAGTTGCGAATGAGTTGAGCAAGATAAAATGCAGAATGTCCATTCGCTAAAATCCCTGTTTTTTGATTCTTTACTTCATATCCGTGACAATATGGACAATGAATTACTGTAATTCCCCAACATTCAGAAAATCCCTTAATGTTTGGTATTTTGTCTTCTAAGCCTGTTGCAAAAATGAGTTTTTTAGCTGAAAATATTTTTCCTGATTGAGTTGAAATCTCAAAGCCTCTATCGGTTTTCTTTCCATTAACGGCAAGGTCAGTTAAGAATTTTACTGTATCGTATTTCAACACTTGTTTTTTTGCTTTTTCCGCAATAACGCTTGGTTTTTCTCCGTCTTGCGTAATAAAGTTATGTGAATGAGGTGTTTGTCGGTTACAAGGCAAACCGCTGTCAATGATCAAAACATTTCTTAATGCTCGCCCCAAAGACATTGCCGCCGAAAGTCCTGCATAGCTTCCGCCAACTATGATTACGTCAAAATTTTTGTTATCTGTCATTTCGTTAAAATTTGAATATGTTATTAATGGAAAAGAATGATTTAAAAAAGCCTTCTAAGGCATGTTTGGATGCAGCATATATTGGCTTCATAGTAAAGATATAAGCCCCATCATTGAGCTAACTGTAATAATTTGGCCAAACTTTTGTTTTGAAATAAGGCAATTTGGCTTTTGTTACATTTACTGTTCCCCAAAAGTTAGTTTCAAATTGAAGTTTCCCTACTTCTGTTGATGTTTCCTCTGCTAATCCAGTGAGCATATAACCCGCATTATTAACCAAAACATCTAATTGATCAACGGTTTCAAAAAGTTGCTTTGTAATTTTAATGAACAATGTTCAATATGAAAGCAAAAAAAAAAATTACAGACCATTTATGATTATTAAAAACTCATCGTATGCATCTGTTACAATGTTTTCAGGGTTTTTAATATTCACGTTTTTCGTACGGGAACCTATTTCCAGGCTGCACATGCCATGTATGCAACTCCATATCAGAAAACACAACGGTTCCAGTTTATGCCCTTTAAAATGCCCGGAATCCATGCACTGTTTTACCGTAGTCTTTAACAAATCAAAGCTTGCTTTCCCTTCATCCCACTCATCTTTTTGGATTGTTTCCAGGAACTCCATAGGTGCTTTAAGAGTAAACATCAAATCGTACATTTCCGGGTTATCCAGGCCATAATTGATATACACCTTGCCCATTGCCTTTAGCCGCTCCATCGGGTCTTTTACGTTAAATAATACTTTCAACTGGCCGCCAAGATCAGCGAAACTCTGTGTGTGCAGCGCATGGAGTATTTCATTCTTATCCCTAAAGTAAACATATACTGTACCGATGCTATAGTCTATGGAATCAGCGATATTTCTGATAGTTGTTTGTCCGATGCCTTTTTCTACAAACAACTTACGGGCAGCTTTTAAAATAAGCGCCTTCAGTTCTTCCTTCTCTCTTGCTTTTCTTTCTGTAGTACCCATAAAATCAATTTCACCCCAAATAAAATGAACATTGTTCAATTTTCAAAATAAATTTTAATTTTTGCTTTTGACATTTGAAGGTGAATAGAATAATCCGGTCTGCAAGTTTGACACTATCGATACAATTTTTGGAGGATCCAAACTATCCGAAATAGTTCAGAATCAGTATCTTATCGATTGTTAACCAACAATTTAATCTTGAAAATGGAGATTAAATCTTCTATCTCCTGGTTCGATAATTCTCTTATGTGGGGCGCGATAATGATCTACAACTTTTTTATTTTAGACTCAGTCACCCTACCGCCACAGCGTAGTGCCATCCGCGGCCTCTGCTGCATGTTCTCCTTTTGCAACCATTTGAATTACCCGTTTGTCCGCTTTATCCTCCACATTATATTTGTTGAAATCTGCCGGAATGATGGCCAGCGTCCACCAATGCCCCAATTGGTTAGTGGGCGTATAGTTGCACCCGATCAGTAAATACTTGGAGTCTGGTGAAAATACCGGCCATACCTCTGTCCAATTGCTTTCGGTAACCTGGGTAAGTTGGCTGCCATCTATATTCATCATCCATAAATGATTACCACCTCGCAAGGCCAGCTTGCTGCCATCCGGGCTGACACTGAAATTCCCCCAGGTGTCGAAGTTGAACGTTTTTACAAGTGTGGCATTGGTGAATTCCTTATTGGTGCGGTATAAATCATTACCCTGGCTGAACAAAAAAGTGTTGTCAGGCATCCAGATCACTCTTCCCTCCAGTTTCTTTCCCTTGAATGTGACAAGGTTAAAAAGAACTTTTCCCTGCAGGTCAAGTATCATAACGCCGTCATCAAAAGTAGGCGGCACCAGGATCAACTTTTTATCATAAGACAATAAAGGTGACGTAAGATTCGAGTAACCTGATAATTTTTTGAATTGCGATACAATGGTATTGTCCTTTGCATTGGTAATGGTATATATCTCCGCATCATAATCATCAGGATCGTCCCGCGATTCCAGCACCCAGGTATTGTCGCGGCTAACATCCCAGCCATTGCGACGGGTATTATAGGGAAGAAAGGACGCTTTTATACTTGTTCCCAGGTCAAATTTCAGCACGCCATCTGTGGCCCAGTCGTAATAGATAACACCTGTTCCCAGTTGTATGATGCCTGTGCCCGTACCCGTATCTGTACCCGTTCCGGTCCCCGGATCAGTACCGCCATCTTTAGAGCAGGCGGAGATTAAAATCACGAGGCTTATCCAGTATAAATGCTTTTTCATATAAAGAAATGATTAATGATGGGATTAGAAAATTGCTTTCACAAAATTCCGCGGAGCAGCATTGCAAGACAATACTCCCAAAGGAGTATTTTTATAGTGGAACTGCGTATATGCCGGTCATCATTCGTTTTATTCCTATTTTTAGACCGCTGTTTAAAAATTGCGCTATTGGATCCATCATCAACAACCACCATCCGGAAAATACGTTATTGCCTGCTGCTGCTGTTCCTGTACGTACAGGCAGCAGCGCAACACGTGGTAGACGACCGGAAATTCCCCGACAGCCTGCAACAAGTGCTAGAAACCGCAAAAACGCTGAAAGAAAAACTGGACGCCATTTTCCTGCTCTCAGATTTTTACAGCACCCGGGATACATCCAAAGCGCTCGACTATGCCCGGCAAGGCATTGTATTAAGCAAACAGGATGAGTACCTCGCTGCGATCGCACATTTTTACTTAGCCGGCGTATACTTTGAGTTTGATGTTGACCGCAGCCAGCAGGAGTATTTGTATACAGAAAAATTATTGAGTAAGTTTTCACAAAAGGAAGCATTGATCTTTCGCTCAAGAGCATGGAATAATTATGGCGCCCTCCAACAACGGAAAGACAAGCCGCGTGAATTTCTGGATATCCTTATCCATAAGGTATTACCGCTTACACAACAGGCGAAGGATAGCACCAGGATGGCATTGAGTTATCACAATATCGGACTGGTACTGCTTAATTTGAATGAGTATGCGAGGTCCCTGCAATATTTTTCGCGCGCCATCTCCGTCATGGAAGCTGGCAAGGAGGTGTATGCAGATTTAGCCGATGTGTATGTGATGGCTGCACGGGCCACTATTTTGAGCGGTCAGCCGGAACAGGCCTTCCCTTTCCTGAAAAAAGCTAAAAAGATCCTGAAGCCCAATCCGGCTTCTTATTTCTGGCCGCAATATTATTCCGTGGAAGGAGCTTATTACAGATGTATCAGATCCTATGGGCAGGCACATCAAAGTGTGGAAAAAGGCTTGACCTTGGCCAGGCAAATGAATGATGCATTTGAGAAGCGGGCCTTGTTGTATGAGCAGTTCAATATATACAAAGAGGAGAAGAATTATGCAGCGGCTAAAAATAGCCTGTTGCAGGGGCTGAACATGGAAACAAACTTTCCGCTTTCCAAAAACAAAAAACAATTGCTGTCCGACCTGGCAGAAACGGAAAAGCTCTCAGGTAATACCGACGGGGCATATCGCTGGTTGATACAATATGCGGTTTTGTCGGATTCCATCTATGCCCAACAAACCAAAACAGACATCGCTGCCCTGGAAGCCCGTTTCAGAACAGCAGAGAAAGAAAAACAGATCCTGAACCTGGAACATGATAAAAAGTACAGGAAGTTCCAGGTACTGCTGCTGTTGGCTATAGTGGCCGTACTAAGCCTGGTGGCCGCTATCACCATCATGCAATTGCAATACCGCAAGAAAATAGCCGCCAGG
>Ga0102590_1001388_pt1 | contig 37278 bp, 16 predicted proteins | sample AraplaMF_Col_mMF_FD_76859 | JGI IMG/M metagenome (GOLD analysis project Ga0102590, IMG submission 76859) | Arabidopsis root microbial communities from the University of North Carolina, USA - plate scrape MF_Col_mMF | ecosystem: Host-associated > Plants > Roots > Endosphere | place: USA... | reverse complement strand
CCGAGGCCACCACCGGCATGATGGCGTCCACATCGACGTCGCCCAGTGCGGCCACCACGGTCTCCCCACTGGCCAGCGCGTGCGGCCCCAGCTGAGGTCGGCCACCCAGCAGATCGGCGAGCCATTCATGCTCGTGGGCGGCACGCCGAGTGGTTTCGGCGAGAGACCGGAGCACCTCCCGCCAGCCGTCTCCGACCGGCCTGATCTCGGCGTAGGCGGCGTCGACCATCAGGTCGAGCAACTCATCCTTGCCGGCGATGTAGCTGTACAGCCGCATCGGACGAACGTCCAGCGCGGTGGCGACCTTGCGCAGCGACACCGCGTCCAGACCGTCCGCGTCGGCCAGTTGGATCGCCGCCCGCACGATCCGTTCTCGGCTCAACGGCGCCGGCACGGGTCGATCTGGTGGCTCCGGCCTCTCCCACACCAACATGCCGTCACAATACATCGCATCGATCGATACAGTGTATCGACCAGTACGGCGTATCGGAGGGGAAGCAACCATGACCATTGCCATCGTCGGAGCCGGCCTCGGTGGCCTGACTCTCGCCCGGGTCCTGCACGTGAACGGCCTGGACTCCGTCGTGTATGAACGTGAGCCGTCACGCGGCGCGCGGGGCCAGGGCGGCATGCTCGACATCCACTCGGGGCAGCGGGCGCTGCGCGAGGCCGGTCTGATCGACCGGTTCTACGCGATTGCTCGCGGTGAAGGCCAGGACATGCGGCTTCTGGAGCCGGACGGCACCTTGCTGCTTCAGGAGGACACGCCCGACGACGCCCCGCTTGAGCGACCCGAGGTCGACCGCGCCGATCTGCGCGACCTGCTGCTGGATTCCCTCCCCGAAGACGTGGTGCGCTGGGGACGCGCGTTCACATCGGCCGACAACGGCCTGCTGCATTTCGGCGACGGCAGCAGTGCGACATACGACCTGCTGGTCGGCGCGGACGGCGCTCAGTCCCGGGTCCGCACGCTGGTCACCGAGGCCCGTCCGGCGCATACCGGCCATAACGTCGTCGAGATCGGCATTCCCGACATCGACCGCACGCATCCGGACCTCGCAGCGATGGTCGGGCGCGGCACCTACTGGGTTCTCGGCAACGGGGTGTCCCTGGCGGCGCAGCGCAACGGCGACGGCCGCGTTCGCATCGGCCTCAGCTTCTACAACACCGCCGAGGACTGGTTCGCGACCAGTGGGATCCCGTTCGACGACCCGCCCGCCGCCCGAGCGCGGCTGATCGAACTGCTCCCCGGCTGGGACTCACGGTTCACCGCGCTGATCGCGGCCTGCGACGACACGGTCGTGCCGCGGTCGATCACCACTCTCCCGGTCGGTCTGACCTGGCCGTCGACTCCAGGCGTCACGCTGCTCGGCGATGCCGCGCACCTGATGCCGCCGGTGGGAGAGGGCGCCAACATGGCGCTGCTCGACGGCGCACTGCTGGGTCTCGCGCTGGCCGCGCACCCGGACGACTTTGCCGTCGCAGTCAAAGGCTACGAGCGCGAGATGTTCGAACGCACCGGCGCTGCCGCCCGGATGTCCACGGACATGCAGGAATTGCTGGCGTTGCCGGACGCCGCCCAGAAGATGCTCGCGTTCTTCCAACCTGGCTGAAGGTAACCGACTACGACCAGGAAACCGGTTGCCGATGGGCCGCGCTCGGCGCCGGCCCGCTGGACGAGGCCGGCCTCCCCGTGTCGGCGGAAGCCAGGGTGACGAAAGTGCCCTGCAACGCTGAAGATCACGTCTGCGCCATGTCCACGAATCGTGAGTAGTGGCCCTGGAAGGCGACCGTGATCGTCGCCGTCGGGCCGTTACGGTGCTTGCCGACGATGATGTCCGCCTCGCCCGCGCGGGGGGACTCCTTCTCGTAGGCGTCCTCGCGGTGCAGCAGGATCACCATGTCGGCGTCCTGCTCGATCGAGCCGGACTCACGCAGGTCGGACACCATCGGCTTCTTGTCGGTGCGCTGTTCGGGGCCTCGGTTGAGCTGCGAGAGTGCGATCACCGGCAGCTCCAGCTCCTTGGCCAGGAGCTTGAGGTTCCGGGACATCTCGGAGACCTCCTGCTGCCGGCTCTCGGACCGCTTGGAGCCGGACTGCATCAGCTGCAGATAGTCGATGACGACCAGCTTGAGGTCGTTGCGCTGCTTCAGGCGCCGGCATTTGGCGCGGATCTCCATCATCGACAGGTTCGGCGAGTCGTCGATGTAGAGAGGGGCGGCCGAGACATCGGGCATCCTGCGGGCGAGGCGGGTCCAGTCCTCGTCGGTCATCGTGCCGGACCGCATGTGGTGCAGCGCCACCCGCGCCTCGGCGGACAGCAGTCGCATCGCGATCTCGTTGCGGCCCATCTCGAGCGAGAAGATCACACTCGGCAGGTTGTGCTTGATGGACGCCGTCCGCGCGAAGTCCAGTGCCAGGGTCGACTTACCCATGGCGGGACGGGCCGCGACGATGATCATCTGGCCCGGGTGCAGACCATTGGTGAGCTGGTCGAGATCGGTGAAGCCGGTCGGCACACCGGTCATCTCCCCCGAGCGTGAACCGATCGCCTCGATCTCGTCGAGCGCGCCCTCCATGATCTCGCTGAGCGGCAGATAGTCCTCGGCGGTGCGCTGCTCGGTGACGGCGAAGATCTCGGCCTGGGCGCTGTTGACGATCTCGTCGATGTCGCCGTCGGCCGCGTATCCCATCTGTGTGATGCGGGTGCCGGCCTCGACCAGCCGGCGCAGGACCGCCCGCTCGTGCACGATCTGCGCGTAGTACTCGGCGTTGGCCGCGGTCGGAACCGTCTGGACCAGGGTGTGCAGATACGGGGCTCCGCCGACCTTGGTGATCTCACCGCGCTTGGTGAGCTCGGCTGCGACCGTGATGGGGTCGGCCGGTTCACCCTTCGCGTACAGGTCGAGGATCGCCTGGTAGATCGTCTCGTGCGCGGGCCGGTAGAAGTCGTGGCCCTTGAGGATCTCGACGACGTCGGCGATGGCGTCCTTGGACAGGAGCATGCCGCCGAGCACGGACTGCTCCGCGTCCAGGTCCTGCGGCGGGACACGCTCGAAGGAGGAGCCCGCGCCGTCCCATGCGCCACTGTCCTGACCGCGGTCGTGCTGCTCGTCGCGGCCTCGGCCACCGTCACGGCCCTGGCGGGAGGCAGGGACACGATCACCCGGAGCGCTGTCGGCCCACGGATCGTCCAAGGGCTCGGAAATGCTCACCGGGCCGCCTCCTCCCGTCCGCCGCGCGGACCTCGCCGTGCACCTCATTTCTAGGGCACGACACTGACAAAGCGAGAAGCCCTGCTCCGGTTCTAGCGCGTCGGTTTTGTGCGTTTTCCGAGGACGGAGGAGGGAGCGGGCGCCGCACCACGTTAGGCCCGTCGGCACCGTCAGCCAATCTGGTTATCCACAGGCCATGTGGACGAGCGCCCGGATGCTGTGGAGAACTCCTCAAAACCTGTGCACGGTGCGGTGGACAGTCCTGTGAACAAGCCCTCAGGTGCCCCGTCTAAAACTCGTTGACCAGCATCTTTCCCATCCACCGGCTGTGCAGAAGAAAAACTTCCCCCGTTAGAGCAAGATCCCCGCGAAGGGGACACGACGCCGTGTCACACTTGGATCTTCGTAAGGGTCACAACTGCTTTGCGTCACTTACCTGTGGACGGTTAGATTGGTGCCCATGACACAGGCCCCGGCGACACCGCGCGCCATCCGACACCGGCACGACCGGGAGATCGTCGCACTGGCGGTTCCGGCCTTCGGCGCACTCGTCGCAGAGCCCCTGTTCGTGATGGCCGACAGTGCGATCGTCGGCCATCTCGGCACTGCGCAACTGGCCGGCCTCGGAGTCGCCTCGGCTCTCCTCACCACCGCCGTGAGCGTCTTCGTCTTCCTCGCTTATGCCACGACAGCCGCGGTCGCCCGCCGGGTCGGCGCCGGCGAACTCGGAGCGGCCATCCGCCAGGGCATGGACGGCATCTGGCTCGCGCTGCTCCTGGGAGCCGTCGTGATCGCCGTCGTCCTGCCCACCGCCCCCGGCATCGTCGAACTCTTCGGTGCCTCGCAGACAGCCGCCCCCTATGCGACGACGTATCTGCGGATCTCCGCCCTGGGCATCCCCGCGATGCTGGTGGTGCTTGCCGCGACCGGTGTCCTGCGGGGGCTGCAGGACACCCGGACACCGCTGTCCGTCGCCATCGCCGGCTTTGTCGCCAACGCCGTCCTGAACGCGACCCTCGTCTACGGCGCCGGTCTGGGGATCGCGGGCTCCGCCTGGGGAACGGTCATTGCCCAGTGCGGTATGGCCACCGTGTATCTGGTCGTCGTCGTCCGTGGAGCCCGTCGGCATGGTGCCTTGTTGCGGCCAGATACGGCCGGGATACGTGCCTCGGCACAGGCCGGAGTACCTCTGTTGGTCCGCACATTGTCCTTGCGGGCGATCTTGATGATCGCCACTGCCGTCGCCGCACGACTTGGGGACGTGGATATCGCCGCGCATCAGATCGTCCTGTCCCTGTGGAGCCTGCTCGCCTTCGCCCTGGACGCGATCGCCATCGCAGGACAGGCCATCATCGGACGCTATCTCGGAGCGAACGATCCACAAGGAGCCCGCGATGCGTGCCGCCGGATGGTGCAGTGGGGCATCGCTACCGGGGTCGGACTCGGTCTGCTCGTCCTCGCGACCCGTCCGCTCTTCCTGCCCCTGTTCACCGGTGATCCGCTTGTCCATCAGGCGGCCCTACCGGCCCTGATCCTCGTGGCCGTCTCACAGCCCATCTGCGGCGTCGTTTTTGTCCTCGATGGCGTACTGATGGGTGCGGGGGACGGACGCTATCTCGCTTGGGCCATGTTGCTCACCCTGGCGGTCTTCGCACCCGTAGCCCTGCTCGTCCCCGTTCTCGGTGGAGCGCTCACCGCGCTGTGGGCAGCCATGACCTTGATGATGACCGTGCGCATGGTCACCTTGTGGCTGCGCTCTCGCTCGGGCCACTGGATCGTGACCGGGGCGACGCGCTGAGCGGACCCGAGGTCCCGGGTTCACGCCGTTTCACGTGAAACGGCGTTCTGATTCGCGCTGTTTCACGTGAAACGACACCCGCCCTTGGTCGGACACGAAGAAGGGCCGTACCCGTCGGGTACGGCCCTTCCCTCAGCTGTTCAAGCCGAGCGCAGCGTTCACGCCGCGACAACCTCGATGCTGACCTTGGCGGCAACCTCGGGGTGCAGACGCACGGACGTCTCGTGGGCGCCCAGCGTCTTGATCGGGCTGCCCAGCTCGATGCGGCGCTTGTCCACCTCGGGGCCACCGGAGGCCTTGATCGCCGAGGCGATGTCGGCCGGGGTGACGGAACCGAACAGACGGCCGGCATCGCCGGAGCGAACAGCCAGACGGACCTTGACACCCTCAAGCTGGGCCTTGATCTGGTTGGCCTGCTCGATGGTCTGGATCTCGTGGATCTTGCGAGCACGACGGATCTGCTCGACGTCCTTCTCGCCGCCCTTGGTCCAGCGGATCGCGAAGTTCCGCGGGATCAGGTAGTTGCGAGCGTAGCCGTCCTTGACGTCGACGACCTCGCCGGCGGCACCGAGGCCGGAGACCTCGTGGGTGAGGATGATCTTCATGTGTCGGTCACCCTTCCCTTAGCGCGCGGTGGACGTGTAGGGCAGCAGCGCCATCTCACGGCTGTTCTTGACGGCCGTGGCGACGTCACGCTGGTGCTGCGTGCAGTTGCCGGTCACTCGGCGGGCACGGATCTTGCCGCGGTCGGAAATGAACTTCCGCAGCATGTTCGTGTCCTTGTAGTCCACGTACGTGACCTTGTCCTTGCAGAAAGCGCAGACCTTCTTCTTCGGCTTGCGCACAGGCGGCTTCGCCATGGTGTTTCTCCTGTGTGATCAAGAAGTGTGGGGTACGGCCCACCTTCGCCCCGTCCGGGTCCGAGGACCCGGCCCAAAGGCCTAGAAGGGGGGCTCGTCCGAGTAGCCGCCGCCGCCACCGCCGCCGCCGGAGCCGCCGCCCCAGCCACCGCCGCCCTGGCCGCCGGCCGGAGTGCCGGTCGCCCACGGGTCGTCGGCCGGAGCGCCGCCGCCCTGCTGGCCGCCACCGGGGCCGCCGCCCCAGCCGCCGCCACCCTGGCCGCCGCCACCGCCGCCGCCGTAACCACCCTGCTGCCCACCGCGTCCGGCCGCGGTCTTGGTGACCTTGGCCGTGGCGTTGCGCAGGCTCGCGCCGACCTCGTCGACGTCGAGCTCGTAGACCGTGCGCTTGACGCCCTCACGGTCTTCGTAGGACCGCTGCTTCAGCCGGCCCTGCACGATGACGCGCATGCCTCGCTGGAGCGACTCGGCGACGTTCTCCGCCGCCTGACGCCAGACCGAGCAGGTCAGGAACAGGCTCTCGCCGTCCTTCCACTCGTTCGTCTGCCGGTCGAAGGTGCGGGGGGTGGACGCGACACGGAACTTCGCGACCGCCGCACCGGACGGGGTGAAGCGCAGCTCGGGGTCATCGACAAGATTGCCGACGACCGTGATGACGGTCTCGCCTGCCATGGGGGAACCTCTCGGCGGGTTTGCTGCTGGCTGCTTGTGCTGCTACTCGGATCCCGGGATCACTGAGCGAAAGCTCAGTGGGTCTCGGGACGGAGGACCTTGGTCCGGAGGACCGACTCGTTCAGGTTCATCTGGCGGTCGAGCTCCTTGACGACCGCAGGCTCGGCCTGCAGGTCGATGACCGAGTAGATGCCCTCGGGCTTCTTCCTGATCTCGTACGAGAGACGACGACGACCCCAGGTGTCGACCTTCTCGACCTTTCCGCCGCCGTCACGGACGACCGAAAGGAAGTTGTCGATCAGCGGGGAGACAGCACGCTCCTCGAGATCGGGGTCGAGGATGACCATCACCTCGTAGTGACGCATGTGGAACCCACCTCCTCTGGACTCAGCGGCCACGGTCGTTCCGTGGCAGGAGGGTTGTGATGCGTACGCAACGGTATCGGCCGCCACTGACAATCGGATGTCGGTCGGCGGTTGACCCGGCACGGCCTGGGCAGACACCGGTGCAGACGGTACAGAGTACCCGCACACGTGCTTCCGGTTGAAATCCGGCCGGGTAGCCCGTCAATCTGTACACATCGGGTGTGTATGGCGCTACGATGCGCCGCCTTCCGCAGGAGGTGCCCTATGGCACAGGTATTGCGACCCAACACCACCGGTTCTCTCTTCGCCACGGACGGCAAGGCCCATCCCGTCCAGGACACCCTTCTCCTGGTGACCCTGGTGCTCGGGATCACGTCCTTCGTCACGGCGATGTTCCACAGCCTGCATCTGATCAGCTCCTGGACCGGCCTGGTGGGGATCTTCACCGGTGCCTTCGGCCAGTACATCTCCGTCACGACCCGTGAGCGCTTCGGCCTGATCCTGGGCCTCGGCGCCGCGGCCATCGGCTTCTTCCTCGGCATGGCCCACGGCGGTCTCTTCGGCGGCGTCGTCGGCAGCTGACGCCGGATCCCGCCGCGGCTCCACGGGCCGCGGCGGGATTCAATGGGCACAGAGGTTCCATACAGCCATTCGGGGCGCTCGTAGGGCGCAGTAGGCTTCGGCGCGAGAGCCGGAGCCCCTGTACCCATGGGGACACACCAGCCCGAGGAGCGCCCCGAATGAGCCTGACCCTGAGGACGATCAGCCGCGAGCAGCATCTGGCGTACATCCAGAGCCTGCCGTCGGCGAGCCACATGCAGGTCCCGGCCTGGGCAGACGTCAAGGCGGAGTGGCGCTCCGAGAGCCTCGGCTGGTTCGACAAGAACGGTGAACTCGTGGGCGCGGGGCTCGTCCTGTACCGCCAGCTGCCCAAGCTCAAGCGCTACCTCGCCTATCTGCCCGAGGGCCCGGTCATCAACTGGTTCGCGCCGAATCTGAACGACTGGATCCAGCCGATGCTCGCGCACCTCAAGCAGCAGGGCGCCTTCTCGGTGAAGATGGGCCCGCCGGTGATCATCCGGCGCTGGGAGGCGAGCTCCATCAAGCAGGGCATCCAGGACCCGGACGTGAAGCGTCTGCGCGACATCGAGGCGGACTTCATCGAGCCGCGGGCCTTCGAGGTCGCCGACAAGCTGCGCCGCATGGGGTGGCAGCAGGGCGAGGACGGCGGCGCCGGCTTCGGTGACGTGCAGCCCCGGTACGTCTTCCAGGTGCCGCTCGCCAACCGCTCCCTGGAAGAAGTCCACAAGAACTTCAACCAGCTGTGGCGCCGCAACATCAAGAAGGCCGAGAAGGCCGGTGTCGAGGTGGTCCAGGGCGGCTACCACGATCTCGAGGAATGGCAGCGGCTGTACGAGATCACGGCCGTGCGAGACCACTTCCGGCCCCGCCCGCTGTCGTACTTCCAGCGCATGTGGACGGCCCTCAACAGCGAGGACCCCAACCGCATGCGGCTGTACTTCGCACGGCACAACGGCGTGAACCTCTCGGCCGCGACGATGCTGATCGTCGGCGGACACGTGTGGTACTCCTACGGCGCCTCCGACAACGTCGGGCGCGAGGTCCGGCCCTCGAACGCGATGCAGTGGCGGATGCTGCGCGACGCCTACGCGCTCGGCGCCACCGTCTACGACCTGCGCGGCATCTCCGACTCCCTGGACGAGACCGACCACCTCTTCGGCCTGATCCAGTTCAAGGTGGGCACGGGCGGGCAGGCCGCCGAGTACCTCGGCGAATGGGACTTCCCCCTGAACAAGCTGCTCCACAAGGCGCTCGACCTCTACATGTCGCGCCGCTGACTTCGACGCCGCAGCCGATGCCCCGGCCCAAGGGCCGACGGCCCGAGCGCTCCGGCATCGCCCGCCGGCCCGGCGGATACGCCACAATTTCCTCTCAGACCTCTGACACACGGCAGCCACAAGAAAGGTTCCGGGACCGGCCATGGCGCTCACGCTCTACGTCGACACCGCGCGCTGGCGGGCACACCACAAGCACGTGCGGGAGCAGTTCCCGGGGCTCGTCCCCGTCTGCAAGGGCAACGGCTACGGCTTCGGCCACGAGCGGCTGGCGGAGGAGGCCACCCGGCTGGGAGCCGACGTCCTCGCCGTGGGCACGACGTACGAGGCGGCCCGGATCAAGGACTGGTTCGGCGGTGACCTGCTGGTGCTGACGCCCTTCCGGCGCGGCGAGGAGCCCGTTCCGCTGCCCGACCGGGTCATCCGCTCGGTGTCGTCCGTGGACGGCGTGTACGGGCTCGTGGGGGCCCGCGTGGTCATCGAGGTGATGTCCTCGATGAAGCGGCACGGCGTGAGTGAGCAGGAACTGTCCCTTCTGCACGCCGCCATCGAGAACGTCCGCCTCGAAGGCTTCGCCATTCATCTGCCCCTCGACCGCACGGACGGCTCCGACGCCGTCGAGGAGGTCATCGGCTGGATGGACCGGCTGCGTGCGGCCCGGCTTCCGCTGCACACGATGTTCGTGAGCCACCTCAAGGCCGAGGAACTGGTCCGGCTGCAGCAGCAGTTCCCGCAGACGCGCTTCCGTGCCCGTATCGGCACCCGGCTCTGGCTGGGGGACCACGAGGCCACGGAGTACCGCGGGGCCATCCTGGACGTCACGAGGATCTCCAAGGGCGAGCGCTTCGGCTACCGGCAGCAGAAGGCGGCCTCCGACGGCTTCCTGACCGTCGTGGCGGGCGGAACGTCGCACGGGGTGGGTCTGGAGGCCCCCAAGGCCCTGCACGGCGTCATGCCGCGCGCCAAGGGCGTCGCCCGGGCCGGTCTCGCGACGGTGAACCGGAATCTTTCGCCGTTCGTCTGGGCGGGCAAGCAGCGCTGGTTCGCCGAGCCCCCGCACATGCAGGTCTCGATCCTCTTCATCCCCGCGGATGCCACCGAGCCGAAGGTCGGCGACGAGTTGGTGGCCCACCTACGTCACACCACGACGCAGTTCGACCGGATCGTCGACCGCTGAGAGCGGGTCGCAACCGCCCCGAGCACGCACCGCAGAGGCCGTACACGGATTCCGTGTACGGCCTCTGTCATGGAGTCCTGTGGTTCTGTTCGCTCAAGGCGAACTCTTTCCCGTGGGCTCCGCGACGGGGCTGCCCCACTCCACGTGCGGCCCCTCGAAGTGCGCCGCGTGCCGGGGCGGATGAGCCGCGGCCCCCAGCGCGAACGCGTCCGGCGCACCGTCCAGCACACCGCCCGACGGATCGTCGTCACCGGCCCGGCGCACTGTGTCCCGTTCCGGCATGAAGATGTCGCGTACGACCATGGCGCACAGGAAGAGCGTGCCCAAGAGGTGTGCGGCGATGGCGACTTGGTATCCGTCCGTCGGCAGGCCCTTGTGAGCGTCTCCGCTGGTCGTGTAGGCGAGGTACATCCAGATCCCCAGGAAGTACGCCACTTCGCAGGCCTGCCAGATCAGGAAGTCCCGCCAGCGGGGCCTGGCCAGCGCCGCCAGGGGAACCAGCCACAGCACGTACTGCGGCGAGTAGACCTTGTTGGTGAGGATGAACGCCGCGACGATCAGGAACGCGAGCTGTGCGAAGCGCGGTCGGCGCGGAGCCGTCAGCGTCATCGCGGCGATACCCAGACAGGCGAACACCATCATGATCATCGCGCAGATGTTGGCCGTGTCCTTGGTGATCTCGATGTTGAACCAGCGCGAGATGAACAGGAAGACCGAGCCGAAGTCGACGCCGCGTTCACGGCTGAAGCTGTAGAACTTCGACCAGCCCTCGGGGGCGAGGAACATCACAGGCAGATTGACCAGGAGCCACGCGCCGACGGCCCCCAGGAGGGCGGTCCCGTACTCCCGCCATCTGCCCGCCCGCCAGCACAGCACGAGCAGCGGTCCGAGAACCAGGAACGGATAGAACTTGGCGGCCGTGGCGAGCCCGACGAGGACTCCGAAAGCGAGCACTCGGCCGCGCGACCACATCAGCATCGCGGCGGCCAGCAGGGCCACGGCAAGCAGGTCCCAGTTGATGGTGGCCGTCAGTGCGAAGGCGGGCGCCAGCGCGACCAGGAGGCCGTCCCAGGGGCGCCGGCGGTGCGTGCGTGCAGTGCATACGGCGATGACCACGGCGCACACCATGAGCATCCCGGCGTTGACCATCCAGTAGGTCTGTTCCCTGGACTGGAGGGCGCCGCTGCCCGGGGTCAGCCAGGAAGCGACCTCCATGAACACACCGGTGAGTACGGGGTACTCCAGGTAGCTCATGTCGCCGGGAAGCCTGTCGAAGTACGGCACGAGCCCGTCGGCGAAACCGCGCCCCTGGTAGAGGTGCGGGATGTCCGAGTAGCACGCGTGCGTGTACTGCGCGCTGGCCCCGAAGAACCAGCCGCTGTCGTAGCAGGGCAGTTTCTGGACCATCCCCAGGGCGAACATCCCGATCGCGACGAGCGCCACGACCCGTACGGGAGTCCACCAGGAGGTCCCGAGCAGCGCACGCCGTCCGATGGGGCCGCCGATCAGCTCACTGCCGGCCGCGGCGACCTCGTCTTCCCGGGTCGGCCGCACCGTGTCCGGCTCGTGGACGCTCGCACGCGTCGTCTCTGCACTGGGCATGGGGCTCATACTGCCGCATCGGAGTAGGAACACGCCGAGGGCCGCCACACCTGGTCGGTGTGACGGCCCTTGTCCGGTCGGCGTTTCACGTGAAACAGAGCGTTTCACGTGAAACACACTCGGTGACGGCTACCCGTTCGGCCCTCCGAAGAGTCCCCCGTTGTTCCCGTTACCCCGGGTGTTCCCGCTGCCCGCGCTCTCCGTCGGCGACGAGGTCACCCCCCCTGTACCGCCGGTGTCGGTACCGCCGGTGTCGGTACCGCCGTTGTTGTTGCCGCCGTTGTTCGTACAGCCCCAACCGAAGTTGCCACAGGTGTCGCTCGGCGTGGGCGGAACCGTGAGCTGCGACCGCGTCGGCGTCGGAGTCGGCGACGGGCTCTGTGTGAGGCTCGGCGTGGGCGACGGGGTCACACTCGGGCTCGGGGCGGCGTTGACGACCTCACCAATGGGCTCGGGCGTCGGGAACGACTCCACCGGCTGCCCTTGAAGCGCCTGCGCCATGTAGTCGTGCCAGATCTCGGCCGGGAACGAGGCACCATGGATCTTGTCCTGGCCACCCGTTCCGTACATCTCCAAGAACGTGCGCGACTTGCTCTTCTCGTCGTCGTCCATGCGGTACATGCCGATCGCGGTCGACAACTGCGGGGTGTATCCGACGAACCAGGCGGACTTGTTGCCGTCCGTCGTACCGGTCTTGCCCGCCACCTCGCGGCCGGGGAGCCTGGCCGCGGTACCGGTGCCCTTGTCCACCACGGTCTTCAGGACGTCCGTCACATTGTCGGCGACGGCCGAGGTGTAGGCCTGCTTGGTCGCCTTGGTGTGCTGGTAGGTCGTTCCGTCCTTGCTGGTGACCTTGTCGACCGAGTACGGGTCGTTCTGCTTGCCGCTGGCCGCGAAGGTGGCGTACGCACCCGCCATGCGGATCGCGCTGGGGTCGGAGGTGCCGATGGAGAACGACGGGAAGGCGGAGCTGGCCAGGCTGCTGTCCAGGACACCCGCGTCCAGGACGCTCTGCTTGACCTTGTCCAGACCCACATCCATGCCCAGCTGGACGTAGACGGAGTTGACCGACTCCCGCATCGCCTCACGAAGGTCGATCTTGTAGTCCGGTGCACGTCCCACCGACTCACCGCCGTCGTTGGTCTGCAGCCATTCCTTGTCGTCCTTGTCGGTCCAGACGGTCCCGTCGTAATTCTTGATCTTGAGCTTGTTCTTGCCGCTGTACAGGCTCTTCGGGGAGACGACCGTGCGTTCGTCCTGCGCCTGCTCCGGTCCGAGGTCCTTGTTGCGGACGCCCCACTTCATCGCGGCCGCCAGCACGAAGGGCTTGAACGTCGAACCCACCTGGGCACCGGTCTGGTCGGCGTTGTCGGTGAAGTGCTTGGTCGCGTCCTCACCGCCGTAGATCGCCTCGATGGCGCCGGAGGTCGGGTTCACCGAAGCACCGCCGAACTGGACGAACTTGTCCGTCTTGGGGCGCTTCTCGGGTTTGATGTTCGCCTGCTGGACCTTCTTCACGGCGGACTCGAGCTGGTCCACCTTCTTCTTCTGGAAGGTCGTGTAGATCGAGAGGCCACCCCGCTGCAGCACGTCCTGGGAGACATGGGTCTTGTCGCTGTGGGTCACCAGATAGCTGTTGGCCAGGTCGACGAGGTAGCCGACTTGACCGCTCAGCCGGGTGTTGGACCGCGAATTCTTCCACTTGGGCAAAGTCGTGTACTTGGCCCGATCCGAGGCGCTCAGGTGGTTGTACAGGACCATCTTGTCCAAGGTGTCCTGCATCTGGCGAAGGGCACGCGCGCTGTTGGCCGTCGGGGTGGCGGACGTGTCGATCGAGGTCGCGCCCTCCGGGTCGTAGTACGTGGCGCCCTTGAGCATCGCCGCCAGGAAGGCGCACTCACCCGGGTTGAGCTTGACGGCGTCCTTGTCGAAGTACGCACGCGCGGCGGCCTGGATGCCGTAGGCGTTGCGGCCGTAGTACGCGGAGTTCAGGTAGCCGGCGAGGATGTCGTCCTTCTTGACGGTCGCCCCCACCTTGATCGAGATGAAGATCTCCTTGAACTTGCGGCTGACCGTCTGGGACTGGTCGTCAAGGCGCGCGTTCTTCACATACTGCTGGGTGATGGTGGAGCCACCCTGGGTCTGACCGCCCGTCGCCATGTTGAAGACGGCGCGCGCGATGCCCTTCGGGTCGATGCCGCTGTCGGTGTAGAAGGTCTTGTTCTCCTGGGAGATGACCGCGTACCGCATCGCCTGGGGAATCTGCGAGAGATTGACGATCTGGCGGTTGGTCTCACCGCCCGTCGCCACCATCTGGGTGCCGTCGGCCCAGTAATAGACGTTGTTCTGCGCCTGCGCGGTCTGTGCCACGTTCGGGACGCTCACCATGGCGTATCCGATGCCCGCGACTGCCACGAGGCTTCCTATGAAGCCGATGAACAGGCCGCTCACCAGCTTCCACGAGGGCACCCAGCGCGCGGCTCCGTACTTGCCCGCCCGCGGGTAGTCGATAAGGCGCTTCTTGCCGGGAGGCGTGGCACGCCCTCTGCCCCGCCCGGGCCCGTTCGGGCCGCCCGGCCCACGGCCCGGGCCGTCCGGGGTCCTGCGACGGCTGCCTCCACCTCTCTGGGCTGCCCGTCGGGCATCGGCTCGGCCACCGTACGGGCGCTCCTCACCTCCCACTCCATACTCATCGGAAGGAGACCCGGTGGCGCCTCGCGGTGCCGCGCGGCGGCCGGAGGACGACGCCGACTGGCCACGTCGGGCCGCGGCACGTCCGCCTCCTTGGGGCTGCGACGGTTTGCGACGGTGCTCGCTCATCGAACGATTACTCCTCGGGCAGGCGCATCCTGGCGCGCCTGGAAACGGCAGCAGGTTTCCGGTCCCCCCGAAGTACGGATGTGGTCGTTGTTGCATTCACCCGTACGGCACCGAGGACGAGGACGCCCTCGGGCGTCACTCGGTTCCCGGTGATGTGCATGCCGCACAGACTACGCACCGTCGAAACCCCCCGAGTCCCCAAGGTCACCCCAAATCAGGCAACTTGCCTCCACTAATCGGTGATGTGACCCCGTTCACCCTCGCCCCTCTTGTCGCACCTGGAGAGGCGTTCTATCGTGCTGATGTATCGAGTCGATACATCAGCACGAGATAAAGTCCGTGTGGACGAGTCAGCGACAGGAAGGAGGCGCACATGAGCCGGCGTTCCGGGATCCTCGAGTTCGCCATCCTCGGCCTGCTCCGCGAGTCCCCGATGCACGGCTACGAGCTGCGCAAGCGACTCAATACGTCACTGGGTGTGTTCCGTGCGTTCAGCTACGGGACGCTCTACCCATGCCTCAAGACGCTGGTCGCCAACGGCTGGTTGATCGAGGAATCGGCCGGCACACCCGACGACGTCCTCGCCGCACCGCTCGCGGGGCGGCGCGCCAAGATCGTCTATCGGCTGACGGCGCAGGGTAAGGAGCACTTCGAGGAGCTGCTCGCACAGACGGGTCCCGACGCGTACGAGGACGAGCACTTCGCCGCTCGTTTCGCCTTCTTCGGACAGACCTCCCGGGACGTGCGCATGCGCGTCCTGGAGGGCCGCCGCAGCCGCCTGGAGGAGCGCCTGGAGAAGATGCGTGCCTCCCTGGTACGCACCCGGGAGCGCCTCGACGACTACACCCTTGAGCTCCAGCGCCACGGAATGGAGTCCGTGGAGCGCGAAGTGCGCTGGCTGAACGAGCTCATCGAGAGCGAGCGGGCCGGACGGGATCTCAGAGGTTCCAACGCCGACGGTTCCGCTTCGAACAGCACATCTGGAGAGACGGGCGGCCTGCCCCGGAACCGGGACACGTCCCGGCCGGATCCGTCCGACGACACCACCACGTGAGGTCCAGTCGGGGCTTCACCTCGCACACACAGGGAGCAACCGGAATGGGTTCGGTTCGCGTAGCCATCGTCGGCGTGGGCAACTGCGCCGCATCGCTGGTACAGGGAGTCGAGTACTACAAGGACGCCGACCCGGCGTCCAAGGTCCCGGGTCTGATGCACGTCCAGTTCGGCGACTACCACGTCCGTGACGTGGAGTTCGTCGCCGCGTTCGACGTGGACGCCAAGAAGGTCGGCCTCGACCTCTCCGACGCCATCGGCGCCTCGGAGAACAACACCATCAAGATCTGCGACGTCCCGTCCACCGGCGTGACGGTTCAGCGCGGCCACACCCTCGACGGTCTCGGCAAGTACTACCGCGCCACCATCGAGGAGTCCGCCGAGGCCCCGGTCGACATCGTCCAGGTCCTCAAGGACAAGCAGGTCGACGTCCTCGTCTGCTACCTGCCGGTCGGTTCCGAGGCCGCGGCGAAGTTCTACGCCCAGTGCGCCATCGACGCCAAGGTCGCCTTCGTCAACGCCCTTCCGGTCTTCATCGCCGGCACCAAGGAGTGGGCCGACAAGTTCACCGAGGCGGGCGTCCCGATCGTCGGCGACGACATCAAGTCCCAGGTCGGCGCCACCATCACGCACCGCGTCATGGCGAAGCTGTTCGAGGACCGGGGCGTCATCCTGGACCGGACCATGCAGCTGAACGTCGGCGGCAACATGGACTTCAAGAACATGCTCGAGCGCGAGCGTCTGGAGTCCAAGAAGATCTCCAAGACGCAGGCCGTCACCTCCCAGATCCCCGACCGGGACCTCGGCGAGAAGAACGTCCACATCGGCCCGTCCGACTATGTGGCCTGGCTCGACGACCGCAAGTGGGCTTACGTCCGCCTCGAGGGCCGCGCCTTCGGTGACGTCCCGCTGAACCTGGAGTACAAGCTCGAGGTCTGGGACTCCCCGAACTCCGCCGGTGTCATCATCGACGCCCTGCGTGCCGCGAAGATCGCCAAGGACCGCGGCATCGGCGGCCCGATCCTGTCCGCGTCCTCGTACTTCATGAAGTCCCCGCCGGTCCAGTACTTCGACGACGAGGCCCGCGAGAACGTCGAGAAGTTCATCAGGGGCGACGTCGAGCGCTGAGCAACCGCGCTCCGAGACCGGTCCGCCGGTTCTCATCGGGTCCCTGGGCCGCGCGCCCGGGGACCCGCGCAGTATGTGAGGCTGTGCCCCATGTCCGTCGTGCGCGACCTGCGTGTCCTTTTGCGCTTCCGGGACTTCCGGCGGCTGCTCACCGTGCGGCTGCTGTCCCAGGGAGCCGACGGCGTCTACCAGGTCGCGCTCGCCGCCTACGTCGTCTTCTCCCCGGAGAAGCAGACCTCGCCCGGGGCCATCGCCTCGGCCATGGCCGTACTGCTCCTTCCTTACTCTCTAGTCGGCCCGTTCGCGGGCGTTCTCCTGGACCGCTGGCGGCGCCGCCAGGTCTTCCTCTACGGCAACCTGTTGCGTGCCGTGCTCGCCTGCGCGACGGCCGTCCTGATGCTCGGCCATGTCCCGGACTGGCTCTTCTTCGCATCCGCGCTGTGCGTCACCGCCATCAATCGCTTCGTCCTGGCGGGCCTGTCCGCGGCACTGCCGCATGTCGTCGACGACGAACGTCTGGTCATCGCGAACTCGCTGTCCCCGACGGCCGGCACGCTCGCCGCCACCGCGGGCGGAGGGCTCGCCTTCGTCGTTCGCCTGGCTGCAGCGGACTCCGACGCCGCGGTGGTACTCCTCGGCGCCGCTCTGTATCTGGGTGCGGCACTCGCGTCGCTGAGTCTGGCCCCGGAACAGCTGGGCCCCGACAAGGAGTCGGCGCCGCCGAGGCTCGGCACCGCCCTCGCCGGCGCCACACGCGACCTGGCGGCGGGCGTACGGCATCTCGGGGACCCTCCACGCCGGGAGGCCGCCTGGGCTCTGGGGGCGATGACGCTGATGCGGTTCTGCTACGGCGCGCTGCTCGTCCTGGTTCTGATGCTGTGCCGATACGCCCTGTCCTCGGACTCCAGCCGTGGACTCGCCCTCCTGGGACTGGCCTTGGGGGTGTCCGGTGCCGGGTTCTTCGTTGCAGCGGTGGTGACGCCGTGGGCTGCGGGGCGCCTCGGCCCCGGCGGCTGGATCGTCGTGTGCGCCGCCGTTGCAGCGGTCCTGGAGCCCGCGCTCGGTCTGCCGTTCGCCACGGGTCCCATGCTGGTGGCCGCCTTCGTGCTGGGGCTGATCACACAGGGCGCGAAGATCTCCACCGACACGATCGTGCAGCACGCTGTCGACGACGGCTTCCGGGGGCGGGTCTTCTCCGTCTACGACGTCCTGTTCAATGTCGCGTTCGTCGGCGCCGCGGGTGTCGCCGCCCTGATGCTGCCTCCTGACGGCCGTTCAGTCCCACTCGTGGTCGTGGTCGGGCTTGTCTACGCGGCCATCGCTGTGACTATGCACCGATTTGAACGCCTTAAGTGTCACATCAAGGCTACGGACCCTTGTTGAACTTCAGAGTTGTCAGTCCTCACCGGTAGCTTACGTGCGTCTTATTTCGCGCCACGCGCACCCACGTTCGAGGGGGACCCCCAAAGTGACCACTCCGCCGCCCCAGGGCTCGAATCCTTACGCCCAGCAGCCCACCGCGCCCATGGGGCAGCAGCCCGGCTACCCGGGGGTCCCGCCGCAGCAAGCCGGTTACCCCGGAGCTCCTCAGCAGGCCGGCCAGCCGGGGGTCCCGCCGCAGCAGGGCGGCTACCCCGGCGTTCCGCCGCAGGGTGCCCCCTACGCACCGTTCCCGAACCAGGGTGGTCCCGCTCCGCTCCCGCCGCAGGCCGGTCCTGCCAAGCGCGGCGGTAAGAAGGCTCTGCGCATCGTCGGCGTCATCGTTGTTGCGCTCATCGTCGCCGGCGTCAAGTTCGGCATAGGTTGGTTCATGACCGAGACGGATGCGGAGACCACGTCGGTGGGCTCCTGCATGCACAACGCCGGGACGGACAGCAGTGCCGACCTCAAGGAAGTCGACTGCTCCTCCAGCGAGGCCCAGTACAAGGTCGTCCAGAAGTTTGACGGCAGCAGCGACGAGAACAAGTGCCAGAACGTCGAGGCGGCGACGATCTCCTACATCCAGTCCGGTGGAGGCCACGACGTGGTGCTCTGCCTGAAGGAGACCAAGTAACACCTCGGGCTGAGAACGACGATGGGGGCGATGTTTCACGTGAAACATCGCCCCCATCGTCGTTCTCAGCCCGAGGTGTTACTTGGTCTCCTTCAGGCAGAGCACCACGTCGTGGCCTCCACCGGACTGGATGTAGGAGATCGTCGCCGCCTCGACGTTCTGGCACTTGTTCTCGTCGCTGCTGCCGTCAAACTTCTGGACGACCTTGTACTGGGCCTCGCTGGAGGAGCAGTCGACTTCCTTGAGGTCGGCACTGCTGTCCGTCCCGGCGTTGTGCATGCAGGAGCCCACCGACGTGGTCTCCGCATCCGTCTCGGTCATGAACCAACCTATGCCGAACTTGACGCCGGCGACGATGAGCGCAACAACGATGACGCCGACGATGCGCAGAGCCTTCTTACCGCCGCGCTTGGCAGGACCGGCCTGCGGCGGGAGCGGAGCGGGACCACCCTGGTTCGGGAACGGTGCGTAGGGGGCACCCTGCGGCGGAACGCCGGGGTAGCCGCCCTGCTGCGGCGGGACCCCCGGCTGGCCGGCCTGCTGAGGAGCTCCGGGGTAACCGGCTTGCTGCGGCGGGACCCCCGGGTAGCCGGGCTGCTGCCCCATGGGCGCGGTGGGCTGCTGGGCGTAAGGATTCGAGCCCTGGGGCGGCGGAGTGGTCACTTTGGGGGTCCCCCTCGAACGTGGGTGCGCGTGGCGCGAAATAAGACGCACGTAAGCTACCGGTGAGGACTGACAACTCTGAAGTTCAACAAGGGTCCGTAGCCTTGATGTGACACTTAAGGCGTTCAAATCGGTGCATAGTCACAGCGATGGCCGCGTAGACAAGCCCGACCACGACCACGAGTGGGACTGAACGGCCGTCAGGAGGCAGCATCAGGGCGGCGACACCCGCGGCGCCGACGAACGCGACATTGAACAGGACGTCGTAGACGGAGAAGACCCGCCCCCGGAAGCCGTCGTCGACAGCGTGCTGCACGATCGTGTCGGTGGAGATCTTCGCGCCCTGTGTGATCAGCCCCAGCACGAAGGCGGCCACCAGCATGGGACCCGTGGCGAACGGCAGACCGAGCGCGGGCTCCAGGACCGCTGCAACGGCGGCGCACACGACGATCCAGCCGCCGGGGCCGAGGCGCCCCGCAGCCCACGGCGTCACCACCGCTGCAACGAAGAACCCGGCACCGGACACCCCCAAGGCCAGTCCCAGGAGGGCGAGTCCACGGCTGGAGTCCGAGGACAGGGCGTATCGGCACAGCATCAGAACCAGGACGAGCAGCGCGCCGTAGCAGAACCGCATCAGCGTCATCGCCCCCAGAGCCCAGGCGGCCTCCCGGCGTGGAGGGTCCCCGAGATGCCGTACGCCCGCCGCCAGGTCGCGTGTGGCGCCGGCGAGGGCGGTGCCGAGCCTCGGCGGCGCCGACTCCTTGTCGGGGCCCAGCTGTTCCGGGGCCAGACTCAGCGACGCGAGTGCCGCACCCAGATACAGAGCGGCGCCGAGGAGTACCACCGCGGCGTCGGAGTCCGCTGCAGCCAGGCGAACGACGAAGGCGAGCCCTCCGCCCGCGGTGGCGGCGAGCGTGCCGGCCGTCGGGGACAGCGAGTTCGCGATGACCAGACGTTCGTCGTCGACGACATGCGGCAGTGCCGCGGACAGGCCCGCCAGGACGAAGCGATTGATGGCGGTGACGCACAGCGCGGATGCGAAGAAGAGCCAGTCCGGGACATGGCCGAGCATCAGGACGGCCGTCGCGCAGGCGAGCACGGCACGCAACAGGTTGCCGTAGAGGAAGACCTGGCGGCGCCGCCAGCGGTCCAGGAGAACGCCCGCGAACGGGCCGACTAGAGAGTAAGGAAGGAGCAGTACGGCCATGGCCGAGGCGATGGCCCCGGGCGAGGTCTGCTTCTCCGGGGAGAAGACGACGTAGGCGGCGAGCGCGACCTGGTAGACGCCGTCGGCTCCCTGGGACAGCAGCCGCACGGTGAGCAGCCGCCGGAAGTCCCGGAAGCGCAAAAGGACACGCAGGTCGCGCACGACGGACATGGGGCACAGCCTCACATACTGCGCGGGTCCCCGGGCGCGCGGCCCAGGGACCCGATGAGAACCGGCGGACCGGTCTCGGAGCGCGGTTGCTCAGCGCTCGACGTCGCCCCTGATGAACTTCTCGACGTTCTCGCGGGCCTCGTCGTCGAAGTACTGGACCGGCGGGGACTTCATGAAGTACGAGGACGCGGACAGGATCGGGCCGCCGATGCCGCGGTCCTTGGCGATCTTCGCGGCACGCAGGGCGTCGATGATGACACCGGCGGAGTTCGGGGAGTCCCAGACCTCGAGCTTGTACTCCAGGTTCAGCGGGACGTCACCGAAGGCGCGGCCCTCGAGGCGGACGTAAGCCCACTTGCGGTCGTCGAGCCAGGCCACATAGTCGGACGGGCCGATGTGGACGTTCTTCTCGCCGAGGTCCCGGTCGGGGATCTGGGAGGTGACGGCCTGCGTCTTGGAGATCTTCTTGGACTCCAGACGCTCGCGCTCGAGCATGTTCTTGAAGTCCATGTTGCCGCCGACGTTCAGCTGCATGGTCCGGTCCAGGATGACGCCCCGGTCCTCGAACAGCTTCGCCATGACGCGGTGCGTGATGGTGGCGCCGACCTGGGACTTGATGTCGTCGCCGACGATCGGGACGCCCGCCTCGGTGAACTTGTCGGCCCACTCCTTGGTGCCGGCGATGAAGACCGGAAGGGCGTTGACGAAGGCGACCTTGGCGTCGATGGCGCACTGGGCGTAGAACTTCGCCGCGGCCTCGGAACCGACCGGCAGGTAGCAGACGAGGACGTCGACCTGCTTGTCCTTGAGGACCTGGACGATGTCGACCGGGGCCTCGGCGGACTCCTCGATGGTGGCGCGGTAGTACTTGCCGAGACCGTCGAGGGTGTGGCCGCGCTGAACCGTCACGCCGGTGGACGGGACGTCGCAGATCTTGATGGTGTTGTTCTCCGAGGCGCCGATGGCGTCGGAGAGGTCGAGGCCGACCTTCTTGGCGTCCACGTCGAACGCGGCGACGAACTCCACGTCACGGACGTGGTAGTCGCCGAACTGGACGTGCATCAGACCCGGGACCTTGGACGCCGGGTCGGCGTCCTTGTAGTACTCGACTCCCTGTACCAGCGATGCGGCGCAGTTGCCCACGCCGACGATGGCTACGCGAACCGAACCCATTCCGGTTGCTCCCTGTGTGTGCGAGGTGAAGCCCCGACTGGACCTCACGTGGTGGTGTCGTCGGACGGATCCGGCCGGGACGTGTCCCGGTTCCGGGGCAGGCCGCCCGTCTCTCCAGATGTGCTGTTCGAAGCGGAACCGTCGGCGTTGGAACCTCTGAGATCCCGTCCGGCCCGCTCGCTCTCGATGAGCTCGTTCAGCCAGCGCACTTCGCGCTCCACGGACTCCATTCCGTGGCGCTGGAGCTCAAGGGTGTAGTCGTCGAGGCGCTCCCGGGTGCGTACCAGGGAGGCACGCATCTTCTCCAGGCGCTCCTCCAGGCGGCTGCGGCGGCCCTCCAGGACGCGCATGCGCACGTCCCGGGAGGTCTGTCCGAAGAAGGCGAAACGAGCGGCGAAGTGCTCGTCCTCGTACGCGTCGGGACCCGTCTGTGCGAGCAGCTCCTCGAAGTGCTCCTTACCCTGCGCCGTCAGCCGATAGACGATCTTGGCGCGCCGCCCCGCGAGCGGTGCGGCGAGGACGTCGTCGGGTGTGCCGGCCGATTCCTCGATCAACCAGCCGTTGGCGACCAGCGTCTTGAGGCATGGGTAGAGCGTCCCGTAGCTGAACGCACGGAACACACCCAGTGACGTATTGAGTCGCTTGCGCAGCTCGTAGCCGTGCATCGGGGACTCGCGGAGCAGGCCGAGGATGGCGAACTCGAGGATCCCGGAACGCCGGCTCATGTGCGCCTCCTTCCTGTCGCTGACTCGTCCACACGGACTTTATCTCGTGCTGATGTATCGACTCGATACATCAGCACGATAGAACGCCTCTCCAGGTGCGACAAGAGGGGCGAGGGTGAACGGGGTCACATCACCGATTAGTGGAGGCAAGTTGCCTGATTTGGGGTGACCTTGGGGACTCGGGGGGTTTCGACGGTGCGTAGTCTGTGCGGCATGCACATCACCGGGAACCGAGTGACGCCCGAGGGCGTCCTCGTCCTCGGTGCCGTACGGGTGAATGCAACAACGACCACATCCGTACTTCGGGGGGACCGGAAACCTGCTGCCGTTTCCAGGCGCGCCAGGATGCGCCTGCCCGAGGAGTAATCGTTCGATGAGCGAGCACCGTCGCAAACCGTCGCAGCCCCAAGGAGGCGGACGTGCCGCGGCCCGACGTGGCCAGTCGGCGTCGTCCTCCGGCCGCCGCGCGGCACCGCGAGGCGCCACCGGGTCTCCTTCCGATGAGTATGGAGTGGGAGGTGAGGAGCGCCCGTACGGTGGCCGAGCCGATGCCCGACGGGCAGCCCAGAGAGGTGGAGGCAGCCGTCGCAGGACCCCGGACGGCCCGGGCCGTGGGCCGGGCGGCCCGAACGGGCCCGGGCGGGGCAGAGGGCGTGCCACGCCTCCCGGCAAGAAGCGCCTTATCGACTACCCGCGGGCGGGCAAGTACGGAGCCGCGCGCTGGGTGCCCTCGTGGAAGCTGGTGAGCGGCCTGTTCATCGGCTTCATAGGAAGCCTCGTGGCAGTCGCGGGCATCGGATACGCCATGGTGAGCGTCCCGAACGTGGCACAGACCGCGCAGGCGCAGAACAACGTCTATTACTGGGCCGACGGCACCCAGATGGTGGCGACGGGCGGTGAGACCAACCGCCAGATCGTCAATCTCTCGCAGATTCCCCAGGCGATGCGGTACGCGGTCATCTCCCAGGAGAACAAGACCTTCTACACCGACAGCGGCATCGACCCGAAGGGCATCGCGCGCGCCGTCTTCAACATGGCGACGGGCGGTCAGACCCAGGGTGGCTCCACCATCACCCAGCAGTATGTGAAGAACGCGCGCCTTGACGACCAGTCCCAGACGGTCAGCCGCAAGTTCAAGGAGATCTTCATCTCGATCAAGGTGGGGGCGACCGTCAAGAAGGACGACATCCTCGCCGGCTACCTGAACTCCGCGTACTACGGCCGCAACGCCTACGGCATCCAGGCCGCCGCGCGTGCGTACTTCGACAAGGACGCCGTCAAGCTCAACCCGGGTGAGTGCGCCTTCCTGGCGGCGATGCTCAAGGGCGCCACGTACTACGACCCGGAGGGCGCGACCTCGATCGACACGTCCGCCACCCCGACGGCCAACAGCGCGCGTGCCCTTCGCCAGATGCAGGACACCTTGGACAAGATGGTCCTGTACAACCACCTGAGCGCCTCGGATCGGGCCAAGTACACGACTTTGCCCAAGTGGAAGAATTCGCGGTCCAACACCCGGCTGAGCGGTCAAGTCGGCTACCTCGTCGACCTGGCCAACAGCTATCTGGTGACCCACAGCGACAAGACCCATGTCTCCCAGGACGTGCTGCAGCGGGGTGGCCTCTCGATCTACACGACCTTCCAGAAGAAGAAGGTGGACCAGCTCGAGTCCGCCGTGAAGAAGGTCCAGCAGGCGAACATCAAACCCGAGAAGCGCCCCAAGACGGACAAGTTCGTCCAGTTCGGCGGTGCTTCGGTGAACCCGACCTCCGGCGCCATCGAGGCGATCTACGGCGGTGAGGACGCGACCAAGCACTTCACCGACAACGCCGACCAGACCGGTGCCCAGGTGGGTTCGACGTTCAAGCCCTTCGTGCTGGCGGCCGCGATGAAGTGGGGCGTCCGCAACAAGGACCTCGGACCGGAGCAGGCGCAGGACGAACGCACGGTCGTCTCCCCGAAGAGCCTGTACAGCGGCAAGAACAAGCTCAAGATCAAGAATTACGACGGGACCGTCTGGACCGACAAGGACGACAAGGAATGGCTGCAGACCAACGACGGCGGTGAGTCGGTGGGACGTGCACCGGACTACAAGATCGACCTTCGTGAGGCGATGCGGGAGTCGGTCAACTCCGTCTACGTCCAGCTGGGCATGGATGTGGGTCTGGACAAGGTCAAGCAGAGCGTCCTGGACGCGGGTGTCCTGGACAGCAGCCTGGCCAGCTCCGCCTTCCCGTCGTTCTCCATCGGCACCTCCGACCCCAGCGCGATCCGCATGGCGGGTGCGTACGCCACCTTCGCGGCCAGCGGCAAGCAGAACGACCCGTACTCGGTCGACAAGGTCACCAGCAAGGACGGAACGACCTACCAGCACACCAAGGCGACCAAGCAGGCCTACACCTCGGCCGTCGCCGACAATGTGACGGACGTCCTGAAGACCGTGGTGGACAAGGGCACCGGTACCGCGGCCAGGCTCCCCGGCCGCGAGGTGGCGGGCAAGACCGGTACGACGGACGGCAACAAGTCCGCCTGGTTCGTCGGATACACCCCGCAGTTGTCGACCGCGATCGGCATGTACCGCATGGACGACGACGAGAAGAGCAAGTCGCGCACGTTCTTGGAGATGTACGGAACGGGTGGCCAGGACAAGATCCATGGTGCCTCGTTCCCGGCCGAGATCTGGCACGACTACATGGCGCAGGCGCTTCAAGGGCAGCCGGTGGAGTCGTTCCCGACGCCCGAGCCCATTGGTGAGGTCGTCAACGCCGCCCCGAGCCCGAGTGTGACCCCGTCGCCCACGCCGAGCCTCACACAGAGCCCGTCGCCGACTCCGACGCCGACGCGGTCGCAGCTCACGGTTCCGCCCACGCCGAGCGACACCTGTGGCAACTTCGGTTGGGGCTGTACGAACAACGGCGGCAACAACAACGGCGGTACCGACACCGGCGGTACCGACACCGGCGGTACAGGGGGGGTGACCTCGTCGCCGACGGAGAGCGCGGGCAGCGGGAACACCCGGGGTAACGGGAACAACGGGGGACTCTTCGGAGGGCCGAACGGGTAGCCGTCACCGAGTGTGTTTCACGTGAAACGCTCTGTTTCACGTGAAACGCCGACCGGACAAGGGCCGTCACACCGACCAGGTGTGGCGGCCCTCGGCGTGTTCCTACTCCGATGCGGCAGTATGAGCCCCATGCCCAGTGCAGAGACGACGCGTGCGAGCGTCCACGAGCCGGACACGGTGCGGCCGACCCGGGAAGACGAGGTCGCCGCGGCCGGCAGTGAGCTGATCGGCGGCCCCATCGGACGGCGTGCGCTGCTCGGGACCTCCTGGTGGACTCCCGTACGGGTCGTGGCGCTCGTCGCGATCGGGATGTTCGCCCTGGGGATGGTCCAGAAACTGCCCTGCTACGACAGCGGCTGGTTCTTCGGGGCCAGCGCGCAGTACACGCACGCGTGCTACTCGGACATCCCGCACCTCTACCAGGGGCGCGGTTTCGCCGACGGGCTCGTGCCGTACTTCGACAGGCTTCCCGGCGACATGAGCTACCTGGAGTACCCCGTACTCACCGGTGTGTTCATGGAGGTCGCTTCCTGGCTGACCCCGGGCAGCGGCGCCCTCCAGTCCAGGGAACAGACCTACTGGATGGTCAACGCCGGGATGCTCATGGTGTGCGCCGTGGTCATCGCCGTATGCACTGCACGCACGCACCGCCGGCGCCCCTGGGACGGCCTCCTGGTCGCGCTGGCGCCCGCCTTCGCACTGACGGCCACCATCAACTGGGACCTGCTTGCCGTGGCCCTGCTGGCCGCCGCGATGCTGATGTGGTCGCGCGGCCGAGTGCTCGCTTTCGGAGTCCTCGTCGGGCTCGCCACGGCCGCCAAGTTCTATCCGTTCCTGGTTCTCGGACCGCTGCTCGTGCTGTGCTGGCGGGCGGGCAGATGGCGGGAGTACGGGACCGCCCTCCTGGGGGCCGTCGGCGCGTGGCTCCTGGTCAATCTGCCTGTGATGTTCCTCGCCCCCGAGGGCTGGTCGAAGTTCTACAGCTTCAGCCGTGAACGCGGCGTCGACTTCGGCTCGGTCTTCCTGTTCATCTCGCGCTGGTTCAACATCGAGATCACCAAGGACACGGCCAACATCTGCGCGATGATCATGATGGTGTTCGCCTGTCTGGGTATCGCCGCGATGACGCTGACGGCTCCGCGCCGACCGCGCTTCGCACAGCTCGCGTTCCTGATCGTCGCGGCGTTCATCCTCACCAACAAGGTCTACTCGCCGCAGTACGTGCTGTGGCTGGTTCCCCTGGCGGCGCTGGCCAGGCCCCGCTGGCGGGACTTCCTGATCTGGCAGGCCTGCGAAGTGGCGTACTTCCTGGGGATCTGGATGTACCTCGCCTACACGACCAGCGGAGACGCTCACAAGGGCCTGCCGACGGACGGATACCAAGTCGCCATCGCCGCACACCTCTTGGGCACGCTCTTCCTGTGCGCCATGGTCGTACGCGACATCTTCATGCCGGAACGGGACACAGTGCGCCGGGCCGGTGACGACGATCCGTCGGGCGGTGTGCTGGACGGTGCGCCGGACGCGTTCGCGCTGGGGGCCGCGGCTCATCCGCCCCGGCACGCGGCGCACTTCGAGGGGCCGCACGTGGAGTGGGGCAGCCCCGTCGCGGAGCCCACGGGAAAGAGTTCGCCTTGAGCGAACAGAACCACAGGACTCCATGACAGAGGCCGTACACGGAATCCGTGTACGGCCTCTGCGGTGCGTGCTCGGGGCGGTTGCGACCCGCTCTCAGCGGTCGACGATCCGGTCGAACTGCGTCGTGGTGTGACGTAGGTGGGCCACCAACTCGTCGCCGACCTTCGGCTCGGTGGCATCCGCGGGGATGAAGAGGATCGAGACCTGCATGTGCGGGGGCTCGGCGAACCAGCGCTGCTTGCCCGCCCAGACGAACGGCGAAAGATTCCGGTTCACCGTCGCGAGACCGGCCCGGGCGACGCCCTTGGCGCGCGGCATGACGCCGTGCAGGGCCTTGGGGGCCTCCAGACCCACCCCGTGCGACGTTCCGCCCGCCACGACGGTCAGGAAGCCGTCGGAGGCCGCCTTCTGCTGCCGGTAGCCGAAGCGCTCGCCCTTGGAGATCCTCGTGACGTCCAGGATGGCCCCGCGGTACTCCGTGGCCTCGTGGTCCCCCAGCCAGAGCCGGGTGCCGATACGGGCACGGAAGCGCGTCTGCGGGAACTGCTGCTGCAGCCGGACCAGTTCCTCGGCCTTGAGGTGGCTCACGAACATCGTGTGCAGCGGAAGCCGGGCCGCACGCAGCCGGTCCATCCAGCCGATGACCTCCTCGACGGCGTCGGAGCCGTCCGTGCGGTCGAGGGGCAGATGAATGGCGAAGCCTTCGAGGCGGACGTTCTCGATGGCGGCGTGCAGAAGGGACAGTTCCTGCTCACTCACGCCGTGCCGCTTCATCGAGGACATCACCTCGATGACCACGCGGGCCCCCACGAGCCCGTACACGCCGTCCACGGACGACACCGAGCGGATGACCCGGTCGGGCAGCGGAACGGGCTCCTCGCCGCGCCGGAAGGGCGTCAGCACCAGCAGGTCACCGCCGAACCAGTCCTTGATCCGGGCCGCCTCGTACGTCGTGCCCACGGCGAGGACGTCGGCTCCCAGCCGGGTGGCCTCCTCCGCCAGCCGCTCGTGGCCGAAGCCGTAGCCGTTGCCCTTGCAGACGGGGACGAGCCCCGGGAACTGCTCCCGCACGTGCTTGTGGTGTGCCCGCCAGCGCGCGGTGTCGACGTAGAGCGTGAGCGCCATGGCCGGTCCCGGAACCTTTCTTGTGGCTGCCGTGTGTCAGAGGTCTGAGAGGAAATTGTGGCGTATCCGCCGGGCCGGCGGGCGATGCCGGAGCGCTCGGGCCGTCGGCCCTTGGGCCGGGGCATCGGCTGCGGCGTCGAAGTCAGCGGCGCGACATGTAGAGGTCGAGCGCCTTGTGGAGCAGCTTGTTCAGGGGGAAGTCCCATTCGCCGAGGTACTCGGCGGCCTGCCCGCCCGTGCCCACCTTGAACTGGATCAGGCCGAAGAGGTGGTCGGTCTCGTCCAGGGAGTCGGAGATGCCGCGCAGGTCGTAGACGGTGGCGCCGAGCGCGTAGGCGTCGCGCAGCATCCGCCACTGCATCGCGTTCGAGGGCCGGACCTCGCGCCCGACGTTGTCGGAGGCGCCGTAGGAGTACCACACGTGTCCGCCGACGATCAGCATCGTCGCGGCCGAGAGGTTCACGCCGTTGTGCCGTGCGAAGTACAGCCGCATGCGGTTGGGGTCCTCGCTGTTGAGGGCCGTCCACATGCGCTGGAAGTACGACAGCGGGCGGGGCCGGAAGTGGTCTCGCACGGCCGTGATCTCGTACAGCCGCTGCCATTCCTCGAGATCGTGGTAGCCGCCCTGGACCACCTCGACACCGGCCTTCTCGGCCTTCTTGATGTTGCGGCGCCACAGCTGGTTGAAGTTCTTGTGGACTTCTTCCAGGGAGCGGTTGGCGAGCGGCACCTGGAAGACGTACCGGGGCTGCACGTCACCGAAGCCGGCGCCGCCGTCCTCGCCCTGCTGCCACCCCATGCGGCGCAGCTTGTCGGCGACCTCGAAGGCCCGCGGCTCGATGAAGTCCGCCTCGATGTCGCGCAGACGCTTCACGTCCGGGTCCTGGATGCCCTGCTTGATGGAGCTCGCCTCCCAGCGCCGGATGATCACCGGCGGGCCCATCTTCACCGAGAAGGCGCCCTGCTGCTTGAGGTGCGCGAGCATCGGCTGGATCCAGTCGTTCAGATTCGGCGCGAACCAGTTGATGACCGGGCCCTCGGGCAGATAGGCGAGGTAGCGCTTGAGCTTGGGCAGCTGGCGGTACAGGACGAGCCCCGCGCCCACGAGTTCACCGTTCTTGTCGAACCAGCCGAGGCTCTCGGAGCGCCACTCCGCCTTGACGTCTGCCCAGGCCGGGACCTGCATGTGGCTCGCCGACGGCAGGCTCTGGATGTACGCCAGATGCTGCTCGCGGCTGATCGTCCTCAGGGTCAGGCTCATTCGGGGCGCTCCTCGGGCTGGTGTGTCCCCATGGGTACAGGGGCTCCGGCTCTCGCGCCGAAGCCTACTGCGCCCTACGAGCGCCCCGAATGGCTGTATGGAACCTCTGTGCCCATTGAATCCCGCCGCGGCCCGTGGAGCCGCGGCGGGATCCGGCGTCAGCTGCCGACGACGCCGCCGAAGAGACCGCCGTGGGCCATGCCGAGGAAGAAGCCGATGGCCGCGGCGCCGAGGCCCAGGATCAGGCCGAAGCGCTCACGGGTCGTGACGGAGATGTACTGGCCGAAGGCACCGGTGAAGATCCCCACCAGGCCGGTCCAGGAGCTGATCAGATGCAGGCTGTGGAACATCGCCGTGACGAAGGACGTGATCCCGAGCACCAGGGTCACCAGGAGAAGGGTGTCCTGGACGGGATGGGCCTTGCCGTCCGTGGCGAAGAGAGAACCGGTGGTGTTGGGTCGCAATACCTGTGCCATAGGGCACCTCCTGCGGAAGGCGGCGCATCGTAGCGCCATACACACCCGATGTGTACAGATTGACGGGCTACCCGGCCGGATTTCAACCGGAAGCACGTGTGCGGGTACTCTGTACCGTCTGCACCGGTGTCTGCCCAGGCCGTGCCGGGTCAACCGCCGACCGACATCCGATTGTCAGTGGCGGCCGATACCGTTGCGTACGCATCACAACCCTCCTGCCACGGAACGACCGTGGCCGCTGAGTCCAGAGGAGGTGGGTTCCACATGCGTCACTACGAGGTGATGGTCATCCTCGACCCCGATCTCGAGGAGCGTGCTGTCTCCCCGCTGATCGACAACTTCCTTTCGGTCGTCCGTGACGGCGGCGGAAAGGTCGAGAAGGTCGACACCTGGGGTCGTCGTCGTCTCTCGTACGAGATCAGGAAGAAGCCCGAGGGCATCTACTCGGTCATCGACCTGCAGGCCGAGCCTGCGGTCGTCAAGGAGCTCGACCGCCAGATGAACCTGAACGAGTCGGTCCTCCGGACCAAGGTCCTCCGTCCCGAGACCCACTGAGCTTTCGCTCAGTGATCCCGGGATCCGAGTAGCAGCACAAGCAGCCAGCAGCAAACCCGCCGAGAGGTTCCCCCATGGCAGGCGAGACCGTCATCACGGTCGTCGGCAATCTTGTCGATGACCCCGAGCTGCGCTTCACCCCGTCCGGTGCGGCGGTCGCGAAGTTCCGTGTCGCGTCCACCCCCCGCACCTTCGACCGGCAGACGAACGAGTGGAAGGACGGCGAGAGCCTGTTCCTGACCTGCTCGGTCTGGCGTCAGGCGGCGGAGAACGTCGCCGAGTCGCTCCAGCGAGGCATGCGCGTCATCGTGCAGGGCCGGCTGAAGCAGCGGTCCTACGAAGACCGTGAGGGCGTCAAGCGCACGGTCTACGAGCTCGACGTCGACGAGGTCGGCGCGAGCCTGCGCAACGCCACGGCCAAGGTCACCAAGACCGCGGCCGGACGCGGTGGGCAGCAGGGTGGTTACGGCGGCGGCGGTGGCGGCGGCCAGGGTGGCGGCGGCTGGGGCGGCGGCCCCGGTGGCGGCCAGCAGGGCGGCGGCGCTCCGGCCGACGACCCGTGGGCGACCGGCACTCCGGCCGGCGGCCAGGGCGGCGGTGGCTGGGGCGGCGGCTCCGGCGGCGGCGGTGGCGGCGGCGGCTACTCGGACGAGCCCCCCTTCTAGGCCTTTGGGCCGGGTCCTCGGACCCGGACGGGGCGAAGGTGGGCCGTACCCCACACTTCTTGATCACACAGGAGAAACACCATGGCGAAGCCGCCTGTGCGCAAGCCGAAGAAGAAGGTCTGCGCTTTCTGCAAGGACAAGGTCACGTACGTGGACTACAAGGACACGAACATGCTGCGGAAGTTCATTTCCGACCGCGGCAAGATCCGTGCCCGCCGAGTGACCGGCAACTGCACGCAGCACCAGCGTGACGTCGCCACGGCCGTCAAGAACAGCCGTGAGATGGCGCTGCTGCCCTACACGTCCACCGCGCGCTAAGGGAAGGGTGACCGACACATGAAGATCATCCTCACCCACGAGGTCTCCGGCCTCGGTGCCGCCGGCGAGGTCGTCGACGTCAAGGACGGCTACGCTCGCAACTACCTGATCCCGCGGAACTTCGCGATCCGCTGGACCAAGGGCGGCGAGAAGGACGTCGAGCAGATCCGTCGTGCTCGCAAGATCCACGAGATCCAGACCATCGAGCAGGCCAACCAGATCAAGGCCCAGCTTGAGGGTGTCAAGGTCCGTCTGGCTGTTCGCTCCGGCGATGCCGGCCGTCTGTTCGGTTCCGTCACCCCGGCCGACATCGCCTCGGCGATCAAGGCCTCCGGTGGCCCCGAGGTGGACAAGCGCCGCATCGAGCTGGGCAGCCCGATCAAGACGCTGGGCGCCCACGAGACGTCCGTGCGTCTGCACCCCGAGGTTGCCGCCAAGGTCAGCATCGAGGTTGTCGCGGCGTGAACGCTGCGCTCGGCTTGAACAGCTGAGGGAAGGGCCGTACCCGACGGGTACGGCCCTTCTTCGTGTCCGACCAAGGGCGGGTGTCGTTTCACGTGAAACAGCGCGAATCAGAACGCCGTTTCACGTGAAACGGCGTGAACCCGGGACCTCGGGTCCGCTCAGCGCGTCGCCCCGGTCACGATCCAGTGGCCCGAGCGAGAGCGCAGCCACAAGGTGACCATGCGCACGGTCATCATCAAGGTCATGGCTGCCCACAGCGCGGTGAGCGCTCCACCGAGAACGGGGACGAGCAGGGCTACGGGTGCGAAGACCGCCAGGGTGAGCAACATGGCCCAAGCGAGATAGCGTCCGTCCCCCGCACCCATCAGTACGCCATCGAGGACAAAAACGACGCCGCAGATGGGCTGTGAGACGGCCACGAGGATCAGGGCCGGTAGGGCCGCCTGATGGACAAGCGGATCACCGGTGAACAGGGGCAGGAAGAGCGGACGGGTCGCGAGGACGAGCAGACCGAGTCCGACCCCGGTAGCGATGCCCCACTGCACCATCCGGCGGCACGCATCGCGGGCTCCTTGTGGATCGTTCGCTCCGAGATAGCGTCCGATGATGGCCTGTCCTGCGATGGCGATCGCGTCCAGGGCGAAGGCGAGCAGGCTCCACAGGGACAGGACGATCTGATGCGCGGCGATATCCACGTCCCCAAGTCGTGCGGCGACGGCAGTGGCGATCATCAAGATCGCCCGCAAGGACAATGTGCGGACCAACAGAGGTACTCCGGCCTGTGCCGAGGCACGTATCCCGGCCGTATCTGGCCGCAACAAGGCACCATGCCGACGGGCTCCACGGACGACGACGACCAGATACACGGTGGCCATACCGCACTGGGCAATGACCGTTCCCCAGGCGGAGCCCGCGATCCCCAGACCGGCGCCGTAGACGAGGGTCGCGTTCAGGACGGCGTTGGCGACAAAGCCGGCGATGGCGACGGACAGCGGTGTCCGGGTGTCCTGCAGCCCCCGCAGGACACCGGTCGCGGCAAGCACCACCAGCATCGCGGGGATGCCCAGGGCGGAGATCCGCAGATACGTCGTCGCATAGGGGGCGGCTGTCTGCGAGGCACCGAAGAGTTCGACGATGCCGGGGGCGGTGGGCAGGACGACGGCGATCACGACGGCTCCCAGGAGCAGCGCGAGCCAGATGCCGTCCATGCCCTGGCGGATGGCCGCTCCGAGTTCGCCGGCGCCGACCCGGCGGGCGACCGCGGCTGTCGTGGCATAAGCGAGGAAGACGAAGACGCTCACGGCGGTGGTGAGGAGAGCCGAGGCGACTCCGAGGCCGGCCAGTTGCGCAGTGCCGAGATGGCCGACGATCGCACTGTCGGCCATCACGAACAGGGGCTCTGCGACGAGTGCGCCGAAGGCCGGAACCGCCAGTGCGACGATCTCCCGGTCGTGCCGGTGTCGGATGGCGCGCGGTGTCGCCGGGGCCTGTGTCATGGGCACCAATCTAACCGTCCACAGGTAAGTGACGCAAAGCAGTTGTGACCCTTACGAAGATCCAAGTGTGACACGGCGTCGTGTCCCCTTCGCGGGGATCTTGCTCTAACGGGGGAAGTTTTTCTTCTGCACAGCCGGTGGATGGGAAAGATGCTGGTCAACGAGTTTTAGACGGGGCACCTGAGGGCTTGTTCACAGGACTGTCCACCGCACCGTGCACAGGTTTTGAGGAGTTCTCCACAGCATCCGGGCGCTCGTCCACATGGCCTGTGGATAACCAGATTGGCTGACGGTGCCGACGGGCCTAACGTGGTGCGGCGCCCGCTCCCTCCTCCGTCCTCGGAAAACGCACAAAACCGACGCGCTAGAACCGGAGCAGGGCTTCTCGCTTTGTCAGTGTCGTGCCCTAGAAATGAGGTGCACGGCGAGGTCCGCGCGGCGGACGGGAGGAGGCGGCCCGGTGAGCATTTCCGAGCCCTTGGACGATCCGTGGGCCGACAGCGCTCCGGGTGATCGTGTCCCTGCCTCCCGCCAGGGCCGTGACGGTGGCCGAGGCCGCGACGAGCAGCACGACCGCGGTCAGGACAGTGGCGCATGGGACGGCGCGGGCTCCTCCTTCGAGCGTGTCCCGCCGCAGGACCTGGACGCGGAGCAGTCCGTGCTCGGCGGCATGCTCCTGTCCAAGGACGCCATCGCCGACGTCGTCGAGATCCTCAAGGGCCACGACTTCTACCGGCCCGCGCACGAGACGATCTACCAGGCGATCCTCGACCTGTACGCGAAGGGTGAACCGGCCGACCCCATCACGGTCGCAGCCGAGCTCACCAAGCGCGGTGAGATCACCAAGGTCGGCGGAGCCCCGTATCTGCACACCCTGGTCCAGACGGTTCCGACCGCGGCCAACGCCGAGTACTACGCGCAGATCGTGCACGAGCGGGCGGTCCTGCGCCGGCTGGTCGAGGCCGGCACCCGCATCACACAGATGGGATACGCGGCCGACGGCGACATCGACGAGATCGTCAACAGCGCCCAGGCCGAGATCTTCGCCGTCACCGAGCAGCGCACCGCCGAGGACTATCTGCCGCTCAGCGAGATCATGGAGGGCGCGCTCGACGAGATCGAGGCGATCGGTTCACGCTCGGGGGAGATGACCGGTGTGCCGACCGGCTTCACCGATCTCGACCAGCTCACCAATGGTCTGCACCCGGGCCAGATGATCATCGTCGCGGCCCGTCCCGCCATGGGTAAGTCGACCCTGGCACTGGACTTCGCGCGGACGGCGTCCATCAAGCACAACCTGCCGAGTGTGATCTTCTCGCTCGAGATGGGCCGCAACGAGATCGCGATGCGACTGCTGTCCGCCGAGGCGCGGGTGGCGCTGCACCACATGCGGTCCGGCACGATGACCGACGAGGACTGGACCCGCCTCGCCCGCAGGATGCCCGATGTCTCGGCCGCCCCTCTCTACATCGACGACTCGCCGAACCTGTCGATGATGGAGATCCGCGCCAAATGCCGGCGCCTGAAGCAGCGCAACGACCTCAAGCTGGTCGTCATCGACTATCTGCAGCTGATGCAGTCCGGCTCCAAGCGGTCCGAGAGCCGGCAGCAGGAGGTCTCCGAGATGTCCCGGAACCTCAAGCTCCTGGCCAAGGAGCTGGAGCTGCCGGTGATCGCACTCTCGCAGCTCAACCGAGGCCCCGAACAGCGCACCGACAAGAAGCCGATGGTGTCCGACCTGCGTGAGTCCGGCTCGATCGAGCAGGACGCCGACATGGTGATCCTGCTGCACCGCGAGGACGCCTACGAGAAGGAGTCCCCCCGCGCGGGCGAGGCGGACATCATCGTCGGCAAGCACCGTAACGGCCCGACGGCGACGATCACGGTCGCCTTCCAGGGCCACTACTCACGATTCGTGGACATGGCGCAGACGTGATCTTCAGCGTTGCAGGGCACTTTCGTCACCCTGGCTTCCGCCGACACGGGGAGGCCGGCCTCGTCCAGCGGGCCGGCGCCGAGCGCGGCCCATCGGCAACCGGTTTCCTGGTCGTAGTCGGTTACCTTCAGCCAGGTTGGAAGAACGCGAGCATCTTCTGGGCGGCGTCCGGCAACGCCAGCAATTCCTGCATGTCCGTGGACATCCGGGCGGCAGCGCCGGTGCGTTCGAACATCTCGCGCTCGTAGCCTTTGACTGCGACGGCAAAGTCGTCCGGGTGCGCGGCCAGCGCGAGACCCAGCAGTGCGCCGTCGAGCAGCGCCATGTTGGCGCCCTCTCCCACCGGCGGCATCAGGTGCGCGGCATCGCCGAGCAGCGTGACGCCTGGAGTCGACGGCCAGGTCAGACCGACCGGGAGAGTGGTGATCGACCGCGGCACGACCGTGTCGTCGCAGGCCGCGATCAGCGCGGTGAACCGTGAGTCCCAGCCGGGGAGCAGTTCGATCAGCCGCGCTCGGGCGGCGGGCGGGTCGTCGAACGGGATCCCACTGGTCGCGAACCAGTCCTCGGCGGTGTTGTAGAAGCTGAGGCCGATGCGAACGCGGCCGTCGCCGTTGCGCTGCGCCGCCAGGGACACCCCGTTGCCGAGAACCCAGTAGGTGCCGCGCCCGACCATCGCTGCGAGGTCCGGATGCGTGCGGTCGATGTCGGGAATGCCGATCTCGACGACGTTATGGCCGGTATGCGCCGGACGGGCCTCGGTGACCAGCGTGCGGACCCGGGACTGAGCGCCGTCCGCGCCGACCAGCAGGTCGTATGTCGCACTGCTGCCGTCGCCGAAATGCAGCAGGCCGTTGTCGGCCGATGTGAACGCGCGTCCCCAGCGCACCACGTCTTCGGGGAGGGAATCCAGCAGCAGGTCGCGCAGATCGGCGCGGTCGACCTCGGGTCGCTCAAGCGGGGCGTCGTCGGGCGTGTCCTCCTGAAGCAGCAAGGTGCCGTCCGGCTCCAGAAGCCGCATGTCCTGGCCTTCACCGCGAGCAATCGCGTAGAACCGGTCGATCAGACCGGCCTCGCGCAGCGCCCGCTGCCCCGAGTGGATGTCGAGCATGCCGCCCTGGCCCCGCGCGCCGCGTGACGGCTCACGTTCATACACGACGGAGTCCAGGCCGTTCACGTGCAGGACCCGGGCGAGAGTCAGGCCACCGAGGCCGGCTCCGACGATGGCAATGGTCATGGTTGCTTCCCCTCCGATACGCCGTACTGGTCGATACACTGTATCGATCGATGCGATGTATTGTGACGGCATGTTGGTGTGGGAGAGGCCGGAGCCACCAGATCGACCCGTGCCGGCGCCGTTGAGCCGAGAACGGATCGTGCGGGCGGCGATCCAACTGGCCGACGCGGACGGTCTGGACGCGGTGTCGCTGCGCAAGGTCGCCACCGCGCTGGACGTTCGTCCGATGCGGCTGTACAGCTACATCGCCGGCAAGGATGAGTTGCTCGACCTGATGGTCGACGCCGCCTACGCCGAGATCAGGCCGGTCGGAGACGGCTGGCGGGAGGTGCTCCGGTCTCTCGCCGAAACCACTCGGCGTGCCGCCCACGAGCATGAATGGCTCGCCGATCTGCTGGGTGGCCGACCTCAGCTGGGGCCGCACGCGCTGGCCAGTGGGGAGACCGTGGTGGCCGCACTGGGCGACGTCGATGTGGACGCCATCATGCCGGTGGTGGCCTCGG
>Ga0102590_1001386_pt1 | contig 37300 bp, 38 predicted proteins | sample AraplaMF_Col_mMF_FD_76859 | JGI IMG/M metagenome (GOLD analysis project Ga0102590, IMG submission 76859) | Arabidopsis root microbial communities from the University of North Carolina, USA - plate scrape MF_Col_mMF | ecosystem: Host-associated > Plants > Roots > Endosphere | place: USA... | reverse complement strand
CGCCCGGTTGAGCGTAGAGCTTGCAGGCAGCATCGGCTCGGCTGGTCGCGCCGGCTATTCCGAGCCCGCAGAGAAGTTGGTGCGTGTGCTCGCGCTGCACCACCATCCGCTGCCGCAGGCGACCGGCGAGGGGAAGCGGTTTCTCGGCGTTCCGGACGAGCCGTTGATGTATCTCGCCGCGCCCGCGACCTTGCTCGAAGCGGCGACCTCGCTCAACGTCACCCTCATTCTACACGGGCATCGCCATGTCGAGGGGCTCAGTCGCTATTCGATTCCCGATCCACGTGCGACGCGGAGCGGCGGCGAGGATTTCTGGCGCACGATCTATGTGCTGTCCTGTCCGTCCTCCACCGGTCATGGCGCCGACGACGCCGGCTTCAACATCATCCATTTTGGTCCCACGTCCGGTGCTGAGCAGGCCGAGTACCGGTTCGCAATCGCCCGCTATTCGCGGCAGCGCGACGATGCCGGCTTCAGGCCGCTCGATTCGAATCTGCCGGAGGGGCTCATCTGCCTTCCGGCGGGGCGAGACCTGTCCCGCGATCCCGCCGTCCGGTCGGCGATCGAGATCGCCTCATCCGCGTCGCTGTCGCGGGACCAGGTGCTGGGGCTGGTCCGGCGGCTGCTGTCGCGTCCTGCGTTCTACGATGGCGGCAGGCAGGATTGGACGGACCTGCTCTACACCTATCTCGTCACGTCCCATGCCTGGGCTGATCTCGACGGCAAGCTCGCAAGGTCCGCGCAGGGGTGCGATGCCGCGGCGCTGGCAGAAGCGAGGGCGCTGCTCCAGCGGCTCATCGGACAATCAGCCGACATGCTCGGCATCGACCATGCCACGCTCGACGAACTCCGCGCCGATCGCCTCGTCAGTCGTGACGACCTCTCGCGCCGGTGGCCGATGCTGCCCCGCGAGGCCGCCGACATTCAGTTGAGGGAGCAACAGCGGTTGCAATCGCTGCGGGACCTGAACGAGCAGGTGAAGCTGCTCGGCCTCGATCTCGGCCTGGGCGGGGCGATGCCGCCGCAAGGCGGCCGTTGCCGGCGTTAACCGGCCATTAGGGTTAACAGTCTATTGCTGGCGCGTTCGGCTCGATCATCAGGCTCGAGAGTCAAAGCGTCATGCGTCAACGGTTCCGTCCTGCCCGGCTTCTTGCCTCCGCCTCGCTGATTGCTCTGGTGGCCGCGAGCCTCGGTGGCTGCACCGCAATGTCAAAACTGTCCGACGTCACCGGCTCGATCGGGCCGAAGGCGGAAGCCGCGCCGGCCGATCCTGCGCGTGGGGTCGAGGCCTATGGCGAACGCTATCGCGCCAATCCCAAGGACGCGGACGCGGCGCTGGCCTATGGTCAGGCTTTGCGGGCCAATGGCCAGCGCGCCCAGGCCGCCGCCGTGCTCGAACAGGCGACCATCGCCAATCCCGGCAACAAGCCGCTCTTGGCCCTTTACGGCCGCGCGCTCGCAGACAACGGCAATTTCCAGCAGGCCTTCGACGTGTTGTCGAAGGCGCATTCGCCCGACAATCCCGACTGGCGCCTGCTCTCGGTGCAGGGCACCTGTCTCGACCAGATGGGCCGCCACGACGAGGCGCGCGCCTATTATGCGAGTGCACTGAAGATCGCGCCTGAAGATCCCGGCGTGCTGTCCAATCTCGGCTTGTCCTACATGCTGTCGCGGAATCTGCCCAAGGCGGAAGAGGTGCTGCGGCAGGCCTACGCTTCGCCGCGTGCGAGCTCGCGGGTGCGGCAGAATCTCGGCCTCGTGGTCGGCCTTCAGGGCCGCTTCGCGGAGGCCGAGGCCATCGTGAAGGCGGACCTGCCACCGGACCAGGCCGCGGCCAATGTCGCCTATCTCAAGGACATGCTGAGCCGCAGCGATGGTCCTCGCGGCGCGCCGAAGCGCACGCCGGTCGCCTCGCTCAGCCAATCCGACTGATCTGCCGCCTTTGGCGCGATCAGGCGAAATTTGTCCGACACTGCGAAGGCTTATCGCGATCCGCATGGCATAGCGCCGGCGATGGCCGGCTACTGTGCATGGGGTTGTTTTCGCGTTTTTTGGTCCGCGTCAGTGCAGCTCGGAGATCTTGATGCCGGTCGGGCCGAGAATGACGACGAACAGCACCGGCAGGAAGAACAGGATCATCGGCACGGTCAGCTTCGGCGGCAGCGCGGCGGCCTTCTTTTCGGCCTCGTTCATGCGCATGTCGCGATTTTCCTGCGCCATCACGCGCAGCGATTGGCCGAGCGGAGTGCCGTAGCGTTCCGCCTGCTGAAGCGCCAGACACACCGACTTGACGCCCTCGAGCCCGGTGCGTTTCGCCAGGTTTTCGTACGCAACCTTGCGGTCCTGCAAATAGGACAGCTCGGCGGTCGTCAGGGTGAACTCTTCCGACAGCGCGATCGACTGGCCGACGATTTCGGTTGCGACCTTGCGGAACGCCATTTCGACCGACATGCCGGATTCGATACAGATCAGCAGGAGATCGAGCGCGTCGGGAAAGGCGCGCTTGATCGAGAGCTGGCGCTTCGAGATCGCGTTCTTCAGGAACAGCATCGGCGCCTGCAGGCCGAGATAGGCCGCGCCGACGCAGATTCCGATCTTGATCGGCATCGGCCGATCCAGGTGGGCGATCAGGAACACGTAGATCACAGAGCCGACGAACAGCACGATCGGCGCCACCATGCGGGCGAACAGGAAGGTGACGTAAGGCGCCTGGCCGCGATAACCAGCCATGATCAGCTTGTCGCGCGCAGCCTCCTGCGCCAACCATTTGGTCAGGTTGAAGTCCTCGACGACCTTGGAGACGAGCTGCTTGGGCGTCTGGCGCAGCGAGACCTTCTCGCTCTTGTTGAGGCGTTCGCGCTCGCGCTGCCGGATCCGCTCGCGCTCGCTTGCGACCGCCTTCATCCGCTTGGAGAGGCCCTCGCCGGCAAACAGCGGCATCACCAGCGTATAGACGGTGGCGCTGGCGGCGATGGCAGCCAGCAACATGGTCATGAAGTGGACGTCGTGCAGTTTCGTGACGAGCAAATCAACCATACGGCACCATCAAAAATCGAAGTTGATCATCTTCTTCATCACCATGATGCCGATCGACATCCAGACGACGCAGCCGACCAGCATCAGCTGGCCGGTGGGATGGGTCCACAGCAGGGAGATGTAGCCGGGCGTCGTGAGATAGACGAGGAACATCACGATCGGCGGCAGCGAGCCGATGATGCCGGCCGAGGCCTTGGCTTCCATCGACATCGCCTGGATCTTTTCCTTCATCTTCTTGCGGTCGCGCAACACCTTGGAGAGATTGCCCAGCGCTTCGGAAAGGTTGCCGCCCGATTTCTGCTGGATCGACACCACGATACCGAAGAAATTGGCCTCAGGCAGCGGCATGCGGTCGTAGAGGCGCGAGCAGGCCTCGCCGAGCGGCATGCCGATCGCCTGCGTCTCGATGATGGCCAGGAATTCGCTGCGCAGCGGCTCCGGCGCGTCGGCCGCGACGACCTTGATGGATTCGAACAGTGGCAGGCCGGCCTTGATGCCGCGAACGATGACGTCGACGGCGTCGGGCAAGGCCGCCAGGAATTTGTTCTCGCGCCGCTTCTTCAGGAAGCCGAGCGCCCAGCGCGGCAGTCCGAAGCCGCCGGCAAAGGCGAGACCGCCAGCACCGAGCAGGCCGCCGCCACCGAGCAGCGCGCCAAAAAAGAACACGCCGGCGACGACGCCGGACACGATCCAGAATTTCTGCGGCGTCCAGTCGAGCCCGGCTTGCGAGAGGCGGATGTTGAGCGGAACGCTCTTCTCCTGCGAGCGTCTCGCCTCGAGATCCTTGAGCGAGCTCTCCACCTGCTCGCGGCGCGAACGCTGGGTCTTCTCGGCCTGGCGGGTCGCGGGCGCTTCGGCGCGCGCGATCGAGGCGCGGCGGCTCTCCGCCTTCCGCTCGCCTGAGAGCATCGGATAGAGGAAGACCCAAGCGATGCCGCCGACGGCAGCGGTGGCGAGGAAGGCGAGGGCGAGGACCTGAATGTTCATGGCTGCGCCGGCCCGCTCACGTATTCGGTTTCTTTTCCGCGGCGTCGAGCGCTGCGGCAAGGCGTTTCTCTTCGCCGTAATAGCGTGCGCGTTCCCAGAATTTCGGACGGCCGATGCCGGTCGATCGGTGCTGACCGATGATCTTGCCGTTGGCGTCCTCGCCGATCAGGTCGTAGAGGAAGATGTCCTGGGTGATGATGGTGTCGCCTTCCATGCCCATCACCTCGGTGATGTGCGTGATGCGGCGCGAGCCGTCGCGCAGACGCGCGGCCTGGACGATGACGTCGATCGAGGCGCAGATCATCTCGCGGATAGTGCGCGAGGGCAGGGAGAAGCCACCCATCGTGATCATGGATTCGCAGCGTGACAGCGCTTCGCGGGGATTGTTGGCATGCAGCGTTCCCATCGAACCGTCGTGGCCGGTGTTCATGGCCTGGAGCAGGTCGAAAGCCTCCGGGCCGCGGACTTCGCCGACGATGATGCGTTCGGGACGCATACGAAGACAGTTGCGCACCAGTTCGCGCATCGTGACCTGGCCTTCGCCTTCGATGTTGGGCGGGCGGGTTTCGAGCCGCACCACATGGGGCTGCTGCAGTTGGAGTTCGGCTGCGTCCTCGCAGGTGATGACGCGCTCGTCGTGCTCGATGTAGTTGGTCAGGCAGTTGAGCAGCGTGGTCTTGCCGGAGCCGGTACCGCCGGAGATCAGCACGTTGCAACGCACGCGACCGATGATCTGGAGGATTTCGGCGCCTTCGGGCGAAATCGCGCCGAACTTGACGAGCTGATCGAGCGTCAGCTTGTCCTTCTTGAATTTGCGGATGGTGAGCGCGGGGCCGTCGATCGCGAGCGGCGGCACGATGGCGTTGACGCGGGAGCCGTCGGCGAGGCGGGCGTCACAGATCGGCGAGGATTCGTCGACGCGCCGGCCGACCTGACTGACGATGCGCTGGCAAATGTTGAGGAGCTGCTGGTTGTCGCGGAAGCGGATACCGGTCCGCTGGATCTTGCCGCTGACTTCGATGAACACCGTGCCGGCCCCGTTCACCATGATGTCGGCGATGTCGTCGCGGGCGAGCAGTGGCTCGAGTGGGCCGTAGCCGAGCACGTCGTTGCAGATATCGTCGAGCAGCTCTTCCTGCTCGGCGATCGACATCACGATGTTCTTGATCGCGATGATCTCGTTGACGATGTCGCGGATCTCTTCGCGCGCGGATTCGGAGTCGAGCTTGGCAAGCTGGGCGAGGTCGATGGCCTCGATCAGCGCGCCGAAGATGGTCGCCTTGACTTCGTAATAGTTGTCCGAGCGGCGAGTTTCCATCACCGGCGGGGGCCGGGAGGGGGCGAGCGGCGGGGACGCGACGGCCGGCGGGGGCGGCGCGCGCGACACCGTCGGCGCCGGAGCCGGGGCAGGCTCTGGCGACACGGCGCCGGGCTTGGGAGCCCGAAAGTCGGTGTCTGTTCCGCTACGCTTACCGAACACTTAACAACTCCATGCGGCGGCTTATTTTCCCCGCAACTTCTCAATCAGCGGTGAAAGCAAGGACGACTTTTGTTTCTTCGTCTCGCTGCGGCCGGTCAGGCGCTGGGCGATCTGGAGGAACATCTCGATCGACTTATGGTTGGCGGAGATCTCCGCGATCATTTGACCGTTGTTGGCGGCCGCGCCGAAGGTCTGCGGCTCGAACGGAATCGAAACCACGGGCTGGCTCTCGATCGCCTTGGCGAATTCCGTGGCGGCGATCTCCGGCCGCTTGGGAATACCGACCTGGTTCAGGCAGTACAGTGGCGGGCGGTCGTTGGGGCGTGCGGCCTTTAGCAGGTCGAACAGGTTCTTGGTGTTGCGCAGATTGGCAAGGTCGGGCGCCGCCACAATCAAAATGTCGTCTGCACCGATCAGAGCGCGCTTGGTCCAGCCCGACCATTGATGCGGGATGTCGAGCACGATGCAGGGCATGGTCGCGCGCAGCGTGTCGAACACCGCATCAAATGCGTCGGTGCCGAAATCATAGACCCGGTCGAGCGTCGCCGGCGCGGCCAGCAGGCTCAGATGGTCGGTGCATTTCGACAGCAGGCGGTCGACGAAGGCGGTATCGACGCGATCGGGCGAGAACACGGCGTCCGCGATGCCCTGCGGCGGGTCCTGATTGTAGTCGAGTCCGGCGGTGCCGAAGGCCAGGTCGAGATCGGCGACCACCGCGTCCATCGCGAGGTCCCGCGCAATCGCCCAGGCGACGTTGTGGGAGATGGTGGAGGCGCCGACGCCACCCTTGGCTCCGACCACGGCGATGATGCGGCCGACCGCCTTGGCTTCGGGAGCCGAGAACAGATTGCAGATCGAGCGTACGACATCGATCGCACCGACCGGTGCGAGCACGTAATCGCTGACGCCGCGACGCACCAGCTCACGGTAGAGCATGACGTCGTTGATGCGGCCGATCACGACGACGCGGGTGCCGGCGTCACAGACTGTGGCGAGCTGGTCGAGCCCGGTCAGCAGGTCGCTGCGCGCGTCGCTCTCGAGTACGATCACGTTCGGCGTGGGCGCCGAGCGATAGGCTTCGATCGCAGCCATCATGCCGCCCATCTGGATCTTCAGATGGGCCTTGCCGAGACGACGATCCTCGCCGGCCGATTGCACGGCGGCGGCGGTCTCCACGGTTTCGCAGAAGGCCTGGACCGAAACGCGAGGCGCGGGCGCAATATGCTCCTCGACCGGCGGAGGGGCTTCCGGCTGTTCTTCTTGTGTCTGGCGCGCGTAGCTGATCATTTGCCGGTGTCGCTGAGTTTGGCCCTTTCGGCCTCGGGATAGGTGATTGCCGTCGGATTACCCTTGCGATACTTCTCGAAGGCGGCGGTACGCCGCACCGTATAGGCCGGTGTTTCGGGCCGCGGCTGTTCGAGGTCGGTGGGATTGTCGACCATTGCCGCGAGGTTGCGCTGGTAGGCGCAGCCGAAATTGTAATAGTCCTTGTTCTCGAACCAGCTCTTGTTCTTCATCGAGGGGCCGATGTCCTCCGGCCACAGGCCGCACGGACCCGCAACCGCGGCGATCTTCGAATAGGTCAGCCGGATCGGGGGCAGGAAGCGCTTGTCCTCAGGCTGGTAGGGACGAGCGATGATGCCGCGCGGCGGCACGCCCGCAGCCGCCAGCATCGCCTGAATCTCGTGCATGGATTCCGTCACCGGACGGGCGTTGGGCACTCCCGTCGGCACGTCGATGTGGATGGCGCCGGTGCCCTCGTGCAGCCAGGTCGAGGCCAGGCCCATCACGTCGGCGCGCTGAGCCGCCGTCAAGCCGCCGCGGGAGTGACCGACGAAGACGACGATCGAGCGGTTCTGCTCCTCGATCGCGATCGGATGACGCTGCTTGTAGTCGTCGGGGATGGAGGCCGTGGTCACTTCGTCATGCTGGCAACCGCCGAGCGCGAGCCCGATACCGACCAGCGCGCCACCGATGGCGAGGGCGCGTTTGCGAATCTGGGGTGGTCTTATGGTCATCGTGAAGTCCCCGTTCCGCCTCAGTCGGTGATGAAGCCGTAGGTGCCGCGGTAGTTGCGAGCCGGCTCGGTCTTGCCTGGTACCCCGTAGATGCGGTTGATGTTGCCAATCAGCTCTGCCTGCGGGTCCGCAGGCGCCGCGAAGCCGTCATCAGGCCGCGACAGGTCCTTTGGCGCCGTAGCGCGAACGACATAGGGCGTCACGATCACGACCAGTTCGGTCGCGTTGTTGACGAAGTCGCGGCTGCGGAAGAGCGTGCCGAGGATCGGCAGCTGCATCAGGCCTGGCAGTCCGCTCACCGCCTGCTTGGTCTGCTGCTGGATCAATCCGGCCATCGCCATCGCGCCGCCGGAAGGAATTTCCAGCGAGGTCTCGGCACGGCGGGTCCGGATCGAAGGCACCGTCACCGAGTTCACCGACGTCGAGGTCACGGCCTGGGAGAGCGTGATCGCGTTTTCGTTCGACAGTTCCGAGACCTCGGTCATCACCCGCAGGCTGATCTTGCCTTCGGTCAGAACAACGGGGGTGAAGTTGAGCGAGATGCCGAACTTCTTGAAGCTGATCTGGGTGGTACAGACATGCGTGGTGGGATCGCACGCATAGCCTGCCGGAACCGGAAATTCGCCGCCGGCAATGAAGGTCGCCGATTCGCCGGAGATCGCGGTCAGGTTCGGCTCGGCCAGCGTGCGGATCACGCCCGCGGTTTCCATCGCACGCAGGGTGGCCTGCACCGAGGGGGCCGCGCCGAACTTCGAGGTCAGATTGTTGCCATCGACGAGATTGTGGCCGAGAGCCGTGAACGGGTTGGTGTTGGTGAAGCTCACCACCGAGGTGCCGTAGTTCAGGTTTGCGGACAGGTCGATGCCGAGCTGCTTGACGATGTTGCGCTGGACCTCGGCCACCGTCACTTTCAGCATCACCTGGTCGCGGCCGCGGACCACGATCGAGTTCACCACCTTGTCGGCGCCGCCGACCAGGCGCGCGGCGAGATCGTTGGCCTGTTGCGCTTCCAGCGGGTTTGCCGCCGAGCCGCTCAGGACGACTCCCTCGCCGAGACCGTCGATCTGGATGTCGGAATTCGGCAGGATTTGCTTCAGCGCGGCACGCACGCCATTGAGATCGCGCTTGACCGCAATGTCATAGGCCGCGATTTGCTGGCCGGCGGAATCGAAGAACACGATGTTGGTCTGGCCGACCGTGGCGCCGATGATGTAGGCGCGCTGCGCCGAGCGCACGACCGCATTGGCGATCTTGGGATCGGCGACCAGCACGTCCTTGATATCGCGCGGCAGGTCGATCACGATCGACTTGCCGACGCCGAGCGAGAGGAAGCGCGCGTTCATCTGGCCGTCGGCCGCAACCGGCGCCGCGGGACGGTAGTCTGCGGCGATCACGGGCGTCAGCGCGGGATTGAGCGTCAGCGCGAGAGCGGCCGAGAACGACAGGGCGCGAACCATCGAAGTTCGCATCGTTGTCAGATCTGCCCCGCATTTCATGTCGACTGTCCTCATTGTGCCTTCGTCGCCTGGGTTGGGACGCCGTAGCGAATGATCGAAACGCCCTCGCGCTTCTGCGCGGAATCATCGAGCGTGATCTCGGTCGTCTTGTTGTCCGCAATGCTGCGCAGCGCCAGCGACAGCGTTCCGGCCTGGCGGGACGAGGACAGCAGCTGGGTTTGTGCAGCATTGAGTTCCAAGGTCACGGTCTTGCCGACCACCGCGTTCTGGCCGTCCTTCTCCTTCGGAGCCTGGTCGATCGCGAGGACGCGGACATTGACCAGGATGATCTCGGACCTGACAATGTCCTGGGCGCCGGGAGTCTGGTCGGGGTTCTTGAGGCGGCGCGTGAGAAGAACGTCGACGCGATCGTTCGGTAGGATGAAGCCGCCGGCACCGGTCTCCGGAGAAATTTCGGTCGAGACGGCGCGCATGCCGCTGGGCAGGATCGCAGCCATGAATCCGGAGCCGTCGGCCTTGACCAGCTTCTGGTCGCGGATCGGCTCGCCCTGGATGAATGGGGCGCGCGCGATCGAGCCGACGACCTGGGTCGCGCCGTCAGGGCGCTCGCTGCGACGGATGAAGGTGGCGCTGGCCGTTGCGGTCGGCCAGGTCTGCCATTGCACGTCTTCCGGCTTGACTGTCTGGCCGAGACCGATGTCATTCTTGGCGACCAGAACGTCAGTGGTGGGGAGCTGCGCGACCGGAGCCGCTGGAGGCGGCGCAGAGTCCGTGCTGCTCGCCAGATACGCGGCGATACCGCCGGCGCAGATGGCGACCGCCAGGACGACAATGCGTGCCCTATTCATACGCTCACTTTCCACAGAACGCCGCGACGCTGCCGCCGCCGTAATCGGCAGTTGACCAGCTATTCGTCAAAGCATGGTTAATGAGGCGTATCTAAATCGCCTTAACGCCTGGTTTATCCGGGGCGTTCAGCGCAGTGCGAGGTGAGCGAGGTCGATCGCTTTCACCCATTCGGTCTCGGGATAGATCATCAATGCGCCAAGCGCGAGCGCGATGCCGTAGGGAATGCCGCTCTCCTTGGCGTGCAGCCGCGCCAGCCAGGCCTGACCGGCGAGCCCGTAAGGCAGCGGCCATTGCCGAAACTGGAGCAGAAGGAGCGTCAGCGCTCCGCCGAACAGCGAGGCGTAGAGCAGGAAATCCATCAATTGAGCGAAGCCGAACCAGAGCGCCACCGAAGCCGCGATCTTGGCGTCGCCGCCGCCCATCCAGCCCATCGCAAAGCAGGTAAAGGCCACGACGAGGAGCAACGCGCCGGCGCCGACATGGCTCAGCACCTCGTAAGGTGCCATGCCACCGGCGAGAGCAAGCACGAAGAAACCTGCGACCAGCGCCATCGACACGCGGTTCGAGATCGTCATGGTGAAGAGATCGCTGGCGGCTGCAAACGCCATCAGGGCCGGGAAGAGCAGGAGGCGCGCAAGGTCAAGGATCATGGGCTGCGTCTTGAGGGCTTAAGTCAGTTGCCGGATCGGCGCGTCGGCGCATGCTAGCGCGCAGTGCTAAACAAACCGACAACGGCTGCGAGGAGTTCGGAATCGGCAGCCCGGCGCGGGCGCTTCACCACATGCTGGCGATACGGATTGCGAGCATGCCAATGGCGAGCAGCAGCGCCAGACAGACCCAATAGGCCGACGCGTCGATGCGTGCTGTATCCGCCTCGTTCGCCGCAATCGCGGCATCGGTCCTGTGCTCACGCAACGCCACTGGAACTCGCACACACCAGAAAGACAAAGCCCCGGAGGTCCGGGGCATTTGCCGTCGTTTGTCGGTCGGCTTACTTCAGCGAGGCGCTGATCGAGCCGAACTTGGCGTTCAGCGTGGTGCCGAGGCTGTTGACGACGGTGATGATCGCCAGCGCGATGCCGGCGGCGATCAGGCCGTATTCGATAGCGGTGGCGCCGGATTCATCCTTGGCGAAACGCGCAATCATGTGCTTCATGAACTAACTCCATCTGGGTGAGGTCGCCACGTTCGGCGCTGTCTTGACGGGACGACCATGTGAGCCGAGCTCTTTCGGCGGGGTTAATTCGACCAGTCAAACCCGTATCCGGCGTGATGCTTTTGGCCAAAGTGAATTTCGCCTTAAGGCGGCCCTGCAATTCGTTGCAGTTCCGAACGCGCCGCCAACTTCACCGTCCCTTAAATCTCGCGGAGTAGGCGTAGGTCAGATCAGCAGCCCGGAAAACAAGCGATGATGTCGAGCCTGCCCATGCAAGTCGCCCTGATGCTGGGCGAGACCATCGAGAAGGTAATCCCTGTCACGCTCGTGCTCGCGCTGGTGTTCACTGTGCTCGAGCATTTCTGGGCCTGCAATCCCGGTCCGTCGTGGTGGCGCAAGCGCGAGATCGTGACCGACATCTGCTACTGGTTCTTCGTTCCGGTGTTTGCCCGCACCATGCGGATCGGCCTGTTGATCGTCACGGCCGGCATCGTCTTCAACATCCACGATGCCGACGAACTGATCGCCTTCTACGACAACGGCCACGGCCCGCTGTCGCAACTGCCGCTCTGGCTGCAGGGCGTGCTGTTCCTGGTCGCGTCGGATTTCATGCTGTACTGGCTGCACCGGCTGTTTCATGGCGGCGGGTTCTGGAAATATCACGCGGTCCATCACTCTTCGGAGGAGATCAGCTGGATCTCGGCGGCCCGCTTCCATCCGGTCAATCTGATGCTCGGCACGATCGGTGTGGACGTCGTGCTGCTGATGGCCGGCATTTCGCCGAACGTGATGATCTGGGTCGGTCCGTTCACGACCTTCCACTCTGCCTTCGTGCACGCCAATCTGAACTGGACTTTCGGTCCGTTCCGATATGTGCTGGCGACGCCGGTATTCCACCGCTGGCATCACACGCCTCTCGAAGAAGGCGGCGATACCAATTTTGCCGGCACCTTTCCGATCTGGGACGTGCTGTTCGGGACCTATCGCATGCCCAAGGGTGAACTGCCGCAGGGCTACGGCAAGGATGAAGCGACCATGCCGAAGGAATTCCCCGGTCAGCTAGCCTATCCGTTCCGACACTAGGCGCCGCCGGGCCGACAAAAAGGCGGTCCGTTCAAACAATAGTCGGCGAATTTGCGGAACGTTCACGAATTACAGGCAGGTTAACCGGGTCGGGCGCCGGCTCCGCTTCTCGATTGATTATGCCGGTTTGTGACGTCCCGGGGTAAGAGTATGCGTATAGAGTTCCTGCGCCGTCATGCGCGCATCTGTCTCCTGGCCACGGCCGCTGTGCTGGCCTCGCCGGCCATTGGCCTTGCTGAGCCCACGGTCGACACCATCGCCGTCAATGTCGACCAAGCCAAGCTGGTGCGGCTTCCCGGCAAGGTGGCTACAATCGTGGTCGGCAATCCTCTGATCGCCGACGTCACGCTTCAGCCGGGCGGGATGATCGTCGTGACTGGCAAAGGCTACGGCGCCACCAACTTCATCGCACTCGATCGTGGCGGTGAGATCCTGGTCGATCGCCAGATCCAGGTCGAAGGCCCGAGCGACCGTCTCGTCACCGTCTATCGTGGTGTCGAACGGGAGTCCTATAGCTGCATGCCGATCTGCCAGCGCCGCGTCACGCTCGGTGACAGCGACAATTACTTCAATACCACGATGAGCCAGGCCGGTTCGCTGAGCAGCAACGCAAGCGGCAACGCCAGCACGGCCCCCAAGGCCAACTAGCAAGGCGACACCATCAGGAACGGCGAAGAAACCGACGGCGGGACCGTCAGCTCCCGCGCGATTCGTCGCCGCGAGCGACGTCGCCTATACCGCACGCGCCAGTCGTCCCTGCGCCTGCTACAGCCCGGACACCGCCTGCACGACCTACTGAGCGCATCCGCTCTTCAGACATGAAAAAGGCCGTGCATCCCGCACGGCCTTTGTGTTGTCGTCGCGCTGACGCTGATCCGTGTGCGCGCCCCGCAAGGCACGCGGTGGATATCAGCCCGCGTCGCGGAGATTGTCGGCAGCCGACTTGCCGGACCGGCGATCGGCGACGATCTCGTACGAGACTTTCTGGCCTTCGCGCAGCGAGCCGAGGCCGGCGCGCTCGACGGCGCTGATGTGAACGAACACGTCCTTGCCGCCGTCGTCGGGCTGGATGAAGCCATAGCCCTTGGTCGCGTTAAACCACTTCACGGTTCCCATGCTCACGGGGGTAGTCCCTTCTCAGATACACAATGTAAGTGCCCGCTTGCGCAGGCCGGTTAGATCGAATTTTTGGAAGGGTCGTCAGCGTGTCTGAACCGGCTGTACCGGTGGATGCTAATGTCGTCCGGCCGAAAATCGATTGGTTGATTTTATTGGAATCAAGGCACCAAAACAATCCTGGCACGCACGATTTTTTGATCCGCCGTGAGGCCCACGGCGGATCAGCGTCAAGAACAGCATTTTAGTGCCGCGCCGGGGCGCGGGGCCCATTAACGGCGACGGAACTGGCCGCCGCGCTGTCCGGGACGTGGCGGTCCGCCCGCCGCGCTGGGACGTTCGTCCTTATGACGGAAAATCAGCCGGCCCTTTTCGAGGTCGTAGGGCGACATTTCCACCGTCACGCGGTCACCTGCCAGCGTCTTGATGCGGTTCTTCTTCATCTTGCCGGCGGTGTAGGCGACGATCTCGTGCCCGGCGTCGAGCTGCACGCGGTAGCGCGCGTCGGGGAGGATTTCGGTGACCAGTCCTTCGAACTGGATCAGCTCTTCCTTAGCCATTGATATCTCCAGGTCGTGGACGGCTAGTGCGAATGGGGTTTGCGGTTCGGGTGGCCGTTCGGCCGACTCTCCCGGCGCAAAAAGGCCACGCCTTGTATCCCATCAGGGGCTCCGGCGCTATGCGCGGAACGCTGTTCCGAACGGTCGTTTGGCGAAGAATGCATCTTTCCACCGGACCGGCGGCGGCGAGATCCCTTTGAGCCGTTGCCGGCCCGTGCGTCCGCGTGCCGGCCATCAGCGTGGCGCGCCTCGCCGTGGCGGCCTTCACCGGGCCGTCCGTCACTGGGCTTGCCGGAGCTGTGGTGGCGTCCGTCGCCATGCCGTTCATCGCTCCGCCGTCCGTCGCCGTGGCGTGCGCCTTGCGGACGCTGGCCTGGGCGTCCGCCCGGCCGGCCCTGCCGCTGCTGTGGCGCCGGCGCGCCCGCATCGCGGCGGCCGGCATCGGTGCGCAGATCCTCGCGCGGCAGCGCCACCCGGATCAGCCGCTCGATATCGCGGAGATAGCTGAGCTCCTCGCCGCCGGCGACCAGCGAGATCGCAGTGCCGTCGGCGCCGGCGCGCGCGGTGCGGCCGATGCGGTGCACATAGGTCTCCGGCACGTTGGGCAAGTCGAAATTGATGACGTGAGTGATGCCGTCGACGTCGATGCCGCGGGCGGCGATGTCGGTAGCGACCAGGGTGCGGATCTCGCCCGAGCGGAACTGGGCCAGCGTCCGTTCACGATGGTTCTGCGACTTGTTGCCGTGGATGGCGCTGGCGGCGATGCCTGCCCGCTCGAGCGTCTTCACTACCTTGTCGGCGCCGTGCTTGGTGCGGGTGAAGACCAGCGCGCGGTTGATCGGCTCGTCCTTCAGGAGCTTGGTCAGGAAGGCGGGCTTGGCCGAGAAGTCGACCTGGATGATGCGCTGGTTAATCCGCTCCGCGGTCGAGGACACCGGAGTCACAGCGACGCGAGCGGGATCACGCAGCATGGAATCGGCGAGCTCGGCGATGTCCTTCGGCATGGTGGCCGAGAAGAACAGCGTCTGCCGCTTGATCGGGAGTTTCGCGACGATTTTGCGGATGTCGTTGATGAAGCCCATGTCGAGCATGCGGTCGGCCTCGTCGAGCACGAGGAATTCGACGCTGCCGAGCTTCAGCCCGTTGCTCTGCACGAGGTCGAGCAGGCGGCCAGGGGTGGCGACCAGCACGTCGACGCCCGGCATCAGGGCGCGGACTTGACGGCCCATCGGCACGCCGCCTATGGCAAGCGTCGAGGACAGGCGGATGTGGCGGCCATAGGCGTTGAAGCTGTCGAGGATCTGGCCCGAAAGTTCGCGGGTGGGCGACAGCACCAGGACGCGCGCCGTCTTGGGCTGCGGCTTGATGCGGTTCTCGAGCAGGCGGTGCAGGATCGGCAGCGCGAAGGACGCGGTCTTGCCAGTGCCGGTCTGGGCAATGCCGACGACGTCGCGGCCGGTCAGCGCCGTGGGGATGGTCTGGGCCTGGATGGGGGTGGGGGTGACGTAGTTCTCTTCGGCGAGAGCGCGGGCGATGGGTTCGGCGAGGCCGAAGTCCTGAAACGAAGTCAAAAGATGGGTTCTTTCCATGTCAAATGCTGGCGCCCGGCGCTATCAGCGGGGCGCGCGCAAGAGGGTGTCGAGAAGACACCTGCGTGTTTGGGGTGTCGGATGGCTTGGATGATATGGGGCAAGCCAGAGGCCCGTACGGGCTTAAGAACACGCGGCTTGCTACAACCGCTCGATTCGCAAGCGGTCTCCGCCGTTATATGGAACATAGACGGGGCGCTTTCAAGGCACGCATGCAACGCGCCTCTATTGCGGTGCAAAAATGATTGTGCCGGATTTTTAGCCAGCAACGACAATTTGCATATAAAATAAGCTGATTGCCGCATAAGCATACATTTCTTCAGCTCAAGTTTTGAGCAGCCGAGTTGCGACTAAAGCCTAAACGCGTCAAAATTACCTAGATTGACCAAAGACTTGGCAGGTGATCGACCCATGGCATGGTTCTTGCGATTCCATTAACCGCAGGCGGCCGTGGGGCCGTTTCGCAGCGTCTTTTTCACGTCTGCGTCAGGGAGATGATAGATCCATGCTTAACAAATCCACTCACGATATAGCGGCGTCATTTAGCCGCCGTGGCATTCTCGCCGCGACCGCGGGACTGATGCTCGGTCTGGCATCCATCTCCGGCGCGAAAGCTGCTGACGACACCATCAAGGTCGGCGTGCTGCACTCCCTCTCGGGCACCATGGCCATCAGCGAAACCACGCTGAAGGACACCATCCTCTTCCTGATCGACGAGCAGAACAAGAAGGGCGGCGTGCTCGGCAAGAAGCTCGAAGCCGTCGTCGTCGATCCCGCATCGAACTGGCCGCTGTTCGCCGAAAAGGCGCGCGAGCTGATCACCAAGGACAAGGTCGCCGTCGTGTTCGGCTGCTGGACCTCAGTGTCGCGCAAGTCGGTGCTGCCGGTGTTCAAGGAGCTGAACAATATCCTGTTCTACCCCGTGCAGTACGAGGGCGAAGAGTCCGAGCGCAACGTGTTTTACACCGGTGCTGCTCCGAACCAGCAGGCGATCCCCGCCGTCGACTACCTGATGAAGGAAGAGAAGGTGAAGCGCTGGGTGCTCGCGGGCACCGACTACGTCTATCCGCGCACCACCAACAAGATTCTGGAAGCCTATCTGAAGTCGAAGGGTGTCGCCCAGGACGACATCATGATCAACTACACGCCGTTCGGTCATTCCGACTGGCAGACGATCGTGGCCGACATCAAGAAGTTCGGCTCGGCCGGCAAGAAGACGGCGGTGGTCTCGACCATCAACGGCGACGCCAACGTCCCCTTCTACAAGGAGCTCGGCAATCAGGGCATCAAGGCGAAGGACATTCCGGTGGTCGCGTTCTCGGTGGGTGAGGAAGAGCTCGCCGGCATCGACACCAAGCCGCTGGTCGGCCATCTCGCCGCCTGGAACTACTTCGAGTCGATCAAGACCCCGGCGAACGAGAAGTTCATCAAGGACTGGCAGGCCTACACCAAGAACCCGAAGCGTACGACCAACGACCCGATGGAAGCGCACGTGATCGGCTTCAACATGTGGGTGAAGGCGGTCGAGAAGGTGAAGTCGACCGATCCGGACAAGGTGATCGATGCGCTTCCCGGCATCGAGACCCCGAACCTGACCGGTGGCGTCGCCAAGATGCTGCCGAACCACCACATCACGAAGCCCGTGTTCATCGGCGAGATCAAGGGCAACGGCCAGTTCGACGTGGTCTGGAAGACCCCGAGCCTCGTTCCCGGCGACGCCTGGTCGAAGGAGCTCGATGGTTCCAAGGACCTGATCGGCGACTGGGTCGGCAAGAAGTGCGGCAACTTCAACACCAAGACCAACAAGTGCCTCGGCTCCGGCTCCTGATCCGGATCTGACATTCGACTGCACGACGGGAGAAGACGGCTAATCCGCCGCCTTCTCCCCACTTCTGCCGGGGTGATCCAGTGCCAACCAAACTATCCGCTCGTCTCTCGACCTTGGTTCTCTCGCTATTCCTGATCGGGTTCGCGCTGCCGGCGTTTGCCGGGCCGTTCGAGGATGCGGTCGCCAAATTCGCCAACGACGATTTTTCCGATACGGATGAGGCGATCGGCGCGGTCGCAAGCAGCGGCAACAAGCTCGCCTTTCCGATCATCAGCGCTCTCCAGGACGGCCGCCTCATGGCCGATCCCGACAGCAAGAAGGTTTACGTCACCGGCACCGACGGCAAGTCGATCGATGCCGCGACCGGTGAGGCCGTTGCCGCTGTTCCAGACAGCGCCAGCGCCGTCCGCCTCAACAACCGCCTGCGCCGTAGCGTCGATGCTGCGCTCGGCAGCCTGACGCTTCAGTCGCCGGATCTCGGCGTGCGGCTCCAGGCCGCGCAGTCGGTCTTCAAGTCGCACGAAGAGACCGCGCTCGGGCCCGTCGAAAGCGCGCTCGCCAAGGAGACCAACCGATCCGTCAAAGCCGCGCTCGGCGAAGCGCGCGCGGCGATCCTGCTGTTCAAGCCGGACGCCACCGAAGTGCAGAAGCTCGAGGCCGTCGCCACCATCAAGGCGCGCGGCGACCAGGAAGCGCTTGCGTTGCTATCCGACATCGGGTCCGACCAGCCGCCCTCCGTCGCGAAGGCCGCGACGAGCGCGATCGGCTCGATCCAGAACTCGCTCGCGATCTGGTCCACGGTACAGAACGCCTGGTACGGCCTGTCGCTCGGCTCCGTGCTGCTGCTCGCCGCGATCGGGCTCGCCATCACCTTCGGGGTGATGGGCGTCATCAACATGGCTCATGGTGAGATGGTGATGATCGGCGCCTACACCACTTTCGTGGTGCAGGAGGTGATCCGCACCCGTTATCCCGCTCTGTTCGACTATTCGCTGCTGATCGCCGTGCCGCTCGCCTTTCTCGTCGCCGGCGCCATCGGCGTGCTGATCGAGCGCAGCATCATCCGCTTCCTTTACGGCCGTCCCCTGGAGACGCTGCTCGCGACCTGGGGCCTGTCGCTGGTGTTGCAGCAGGCGGTGCGCACCATGTTCGGCCCGACCAATCGCGAGGTCGGCAACCCCTCCTGGATGAGCGGCGCGTTTGACCTCGGTCAGATCACCATCACGTATAACCGGCTCTGGATCCTCTGCTTCACGCTTGCGGTGTTCGCGATCCTGCTCGCGATGCTTCGCTACACCGCGCTCGGCCTCGAGATGCGCGCGGTCACGCAGAACCGCCGCATGGCGGCCTCGATGGGTATCGCCACCTCGCGCGTCGATGCGCTCACCTTCGGGCTCGGTTCGGGCGTTGCCGGCATCGCCGGCGTGGCGCTGTCGCAGATCGACAATGTCAGCCCAAATCTCGGCCAGAGCTACATCATCGACAGTTTCATGGTCGTGGTGTTTGGCGGGGTCGGCAATCTCTGGGGTACGCTGGTCGGCGCCTTCACGCTCGGCATCGCCAACAAGTTCCTGGAGCCGGTCGCCGGGGCGGTGCTCGGCAAGATTGCGATCCTGGTGCTGATCATCCTGTTCATTCAAAAGCGGCCGCGCGGCCTGTTCGCGCTCAAGGGCCGTGCGGTGGAAGCATGACCCCTCACATGCTGACGCGGTCGCTGGATCGCGGCGCGGCGATCTTCCTCGCCATCGTCGTCGCTTGCGGCATCCTGATCCCGCTCTCCAACCTGCTGCTGCCGGCGGGCTCTGTCCTGCAAGTGCCGACTTATCTGGTCACGCTCTGGGGCAAATATGTCTGCTACGCCATCCTGGCGCTCTCGATCGACCTGATCTGGGGCTATTGCGGCATCCTCTCGCTCGGCCACGGCGCCTTCTTCGCGCTCGGCGGCTACGCCATGGGCATGTACCTGATGCGGCAGATCGGCACCCGCGGCGTCTACGGCAACCCTGTTCTGCCCGACTTCATGGTGTTCCTGAACTGGCAGAAGCTGCCCTGGTACTGGTATGGCTTCGACATGTTCTGGTTTGCGGCGTTGATGGTGCTGTTTGTGCCGGGCCTGCTCGCCTTCTGCTTCGGCTGGCTCGCCTTCCGCTCCCGCGTCACCGGCGTCTATCTGTCAATCATCACCCAAGCGATGACCTATGCGTTGCTGCTCGCGTTCTTCCGCAACGATTTCGGCTTCGGCGGCAATAACGGCCTGACCGATTTCAAGGATATCTTGGGCTTCAACGTCCAGGCCGAAGGCACCCGCGCCGCACTTTTCGCGCTGAGCTGCGTGGCGCTGATTCTCAGCTTCCTCATTTGCCGCTCCGTCGTGTCTTCCAAGCTCGGCAAGGTGCTGATCGCGATCCGCGATGCGGAATCGCGCAGCCGCTTCCTCGGCTATCGTGTCGAGTCCTACAAGCTGTTCGTGTTCACGCTGTCGGCCTGCATGGCCGGTGTCGCCGGCGCGCTCTATGTGCCGCAGGTCGGCATCATCAACCCATCCGAATTCGCTCCGGGCAATTCGATCGAGGCGGTGATCTGGGTTGCGGTCGGCGGCCGCGGCACGCTGGTCGGCGCGGCGCTCGGCGCCATCGTCGTCAACTACGCCAAGACGTTCTTCACCTCGGGCGTGCTGGCGCCGTACTGGCTGTTCATGCTGGGGGCGCTGTTCATCCTGGTGACGCTGCTGCTGCCGAAGGGCATCGTCGGCACCTTCAATGCCTGGCGAGAGGCCTCGAGAGAGAGGCGTCCTGCTGCGGCGAGCGCGGCGGCCGAAGACGGCGTCACCGAACCCAAAATTGCGGAGGAGCGGTCATGAACGTCATGGACACCCGCGCGACCTCCGCGATGCTCTATCTCGACGGCGTGCATGTCTCGTTCGACGGCTTCCACGCCATCAACAACCTGTCGCTGACGCTGGAACCGGGCGAGATGCGGGCCATCATCGGCCCCAACGGCGCCGGCAAGACCACGATGATGGACATCATCACCGGCAAGACCAAGCCGGACGAGGGCACGGTGCTGTTCGATGGTGTCACCGACCTGACGCGGCTGGACGAGACCCGCATCGCCGAGCTCGGCATCGGCCGCAAATTCCAGAAGCCGACGGTGTTCGAGAGCCAGACCGTGCAGGACAATCTGCTGCTGGCGCTCAACGTCGATCACAGTGTCAAAGGCACGCTGTTCTGGCGCGGCAGCAAGGCGGAGTCCGAGCGCATCGACAAGGTGCTGGAGACGATCCGCCTCACCGATGCCCGCAACCGCCTCGCCGGCAGCCTCAGCCACGGCCAGAAGCAGTGGCTCGAAATCGGCATGCTGCTGGCGCAGGATCCGAAGCTGCTGCTGGTCGACGAGCCCGTTGCAGGAATGACCGACGTCGAGACGCACCTCACCGCCGAGCTCTTGAAAGAGATCAACAGGACTCACACCGTGATGGTGGTCGAGCACGACATGACGTTCGTGCGCGAGCTCGGCGTCAAGGTCACGTGCCTGCACGAAGGCGCGGTGCTCGCCGAAGGAACCATTGACCAGGTCTCATCCAACGAGCGGGTCATCGAAGTCTATCTGGGACGCTGAGCGATGCTTGAGGTCAAGGACATCAACCTGTTCTACGGCGCGGCACAGGCGCTGCGCGGCGTCTCGATCGCGGCCGAGCCGGGCAAGGTGACGTGCGTGCTCGGACGCAACGGCGTCGGCAAGACATCGCTGCTCCGCGCCATGGTCGGGCAGTATCCGATCTCCTCGGGCGCGATCTTGTTCGACGGCAGCGACATCACGGGCCTCAAGCCCTATGAGCGGGCGCGCAAGGGCATCGGCTTCGTGCCGCAGGGCCGCGAGATCTTTCCGCTCCTGACGGTCGAGGAAAACCTCAAGACCGGCTTCGGCCCGCTCAAGCGCCAGGACAAGAACATTCCGGACGACGTGTTCTCGTTGTTTCCGGTGCTGCAATCGATGCTCGGCCGGCGCGGCGGCGACCTCTCCGGCGGCCAGCAGCAGCAGCTCGCGATTGGCCGCGCACTGGTGATGCGGCCAAAGTTGCTACTGCTCGATGAGCCGACCGAAGGCATCCAGCCCTCAATCATCAAGGACATCGGCCGGGCCATCTCCTACCTGCGCAATCTCGGCAACATCGCCATCGTGCTGGTTGAACAATATCTCGACTTTGCCTGCGAACTCGGCGACAGTTTCGCGGTGATGGATCGGGGCGCGGTGAAATTCGCCTGCGACCGGTCCAATCTCGACCCAAGCGAGATCAGTCGCCAGATGGCGCTGTAACAAGAAATCCTGCCGCAACCGGCGAGGGGAGACGGATGCGCAGCGATGCTTTGGCTGCATCTTCGGTGTTCGAAGCCAATCGGGCCAGGGGCGCGGTGCGGTTCGACGTGCATGCCCGCGACGGCGTGACGCGGCGCGGCGCGTTGCATGAATCCGGCTCGCTCCGCGTGCGCTTTCCCTCGCCGGAGGACGAAGGCCTGTCCGGCGTGTTCGTAAACACTGCCGGCGGTGTTGCTGGAGGCGATCGGTTCGACATCGAGATATCGGCCGCCGCCGCGGCGCGTTTGACGCTGACGACGGCAGCCGCTGAAAAAGTCTATCGCGCGCCTGGTGTTGCGGCGCAGCTCAATATTTCCTTGAAGGTCGGCCCCGGCGCGCATCTCGGCTGGCTGCCGCAGGAGACGATCCTGTTTGATCGCGCCCGCGTCCGGCGTCGCTTCGACATCGAGCTCGACGAGGCCGCCTCGCTCCTGCTTTGTGAAATTGTCGTGTTCGGCCGCACCGCCATGGGGGAGCGGATGGAGCAAGGTGAATTCGTCGATCGCTGGCGGCTCTCCCGTGGCGGCAGGCTGGTCTTTGCCGAAACCGTCAGGCTCGACGGCAATATCGGCGCGAAGCTTGCCCGATCCGCCGTCGCCAAGGCAGGTTCTGCGATCGGCACGGCGCTGATCGTGCCCGGCGACGAGGCTCTGGTCGAGCGCATCCGGGCGGTATCGGACTCTCTCGCCGGCGAGGTCGGGATATCTGCCTGGAATGGCTTTGCAATGGCGCGGTTCTGTGCCCAAGATGCGGCGCGTTTGCGCTCCGACATGATGACCGTGCTGGCGCGCACCGGCGCGGCCTTGCCGCGGCTCTGGCTGAATTGAAGTGTTGAACTGAAGAGATTTCGCATGAACCTGTCTCCCCGCGAAAAGGACAAACTTCTGGTCTCGATGGCAGCGATCGTGGCGCGTCGTAGGCTCGATCGCGGCGTCAAGCTCAACCATCCCGAGGCGATCGCGATCATCTCCGACTTCATCCTCGAGGGCGCGCGTGACGGCCGCACCGTCGCCGAGCTGATGCAGTCAGGCGCGCAGGTGCTCACCCGCGACCAGGTGATGCCTGGCATCCCCGAGATGATTCACGACATCCAGGTCGAGGCGACATTTCCTGACGGCACCAAGCTCGTCACCGTGCACGAACCGATCAGGTAATTTGAATTCGTCATTCCGGGGCGCCCGAAGGGCGAACCCGGAATCCAGAGGTTTTGGTATCGAGATTCCGGGTTCTCGCTGCGCGAGCCCCGGAATGACGAGGAGGATAGAATGATCCCCGGCGAACTCTTCATCCAGGACGGCGAGATCGAGCTCAATGCCGGTCGCAAAACCGTGACGCTGACGGTGGCCAACACCGGCGACCGCCCGATCCAGGTCGGCTCGCACTATCATTTCTTCGAAACCAATCCGGCGCTGAAGTTCGACCGCAAGAAGGCTCGCGGCATGCGCCTCGACATCGCCGCCGGTACCGCCGTCCGCTTCGAACCCGGCCAGACCCGGGAAGTTCAGCTGGTCGCCATGGCCGGCAAGAAGACCATCTACGGCTTCCGCGGCGAGGTGATGAGGAAGCTGTGAGCGGCGCAGGAACGAGCGCGATGCGGCACCGTTGAGGCGAAAACGGAGGAGTTTGCCATGTTGTCACCCGTCCGCCTTGTTTCCGAAGCCGCAGAGCTTGCCGCCCGCCGTCACAATGGCATGGCGCGCAAGGGACGCGGCAAGGAGCCCTACATCAACCATCTCGCTGAAGTCGCGAACCTGCTTGCGACTGCGACCGACGGCGCCGACGCCGAGCTTGTTGCCGCCGGCTGGTTGCATGACTCGATCGAGGATACCGATACCGAACCCGAGGAGCTCGCGGAGAAGTTTTCCGAGCGCGTTGCCGCTCTCGTCCTCGAATGCACCGACGATATGAGCCTTTCGAAAGCCGAGCGGCGGCGCAGGCAGGTCATCGATGCGCCGAACAAATCCGCCGCCGCCAAGCTGATCAAGATTTCCGACAAGGTCAGCAACATCGGAGCGCGGATTCATCCCGATCCAACCACCGAAGAGCGCGACGATCTTCTCGACTACGTCGATTGGGCCGAGCAGGTCGTCGCCGGCTGCCGTGGCGGCAATCAATGGCTCGATACGGCATTCGACGACATGGTACTGAGAGCGAGAACCTCGCTGTGAGTGCCGATCCGATATTCCAACACAAACGGGGCTTGTGATGTCCGTCAAGATGAAGCGTTCCGTCTATGCCGACATGTTCGGCCCGACCACAGGCGACAGGGTGCGGCTCGCCGACACCGATCTCATCATCGAGGTCGAGAAGGATTTTACGACCTACGGCGAAGAGGTGAAGTTCGGCGGCGGCAAGGTGATCCGAGACGGCATGGGGCAGTCGCAGGTGACCAACAAGCAGGGCGCGGCAGACACCGTCATCACCAACGCGCTGATCGTCGATCACTGGGGCATCGTGAAGGCCGACGTCGCCATCAAGGACGGCATGATCGCTGGCATAGGCAAGGCCGGCAACCCCGACATCCAGCCTGGCGTCACCATCGTCATCGGTCCCGGCACCGACGTGATCGCGGGCGAGGGGAAGATCCTCACCGCCGGCGGCTTCGACAGCCACATCCATTTCATCTGCCCGCAGCAGATCGAGCACGCGCTGATGTCTGGCGTCACCTCGATGCTCGGCGGGGGCACCGGTCCCTCGCACGGCACCTTCGCCACCACCTGCACGCCCGGCCCCTGGCACATCGCGCGGATGATCCAGTCGTTCGATGCCTTCCCGGTCAATCTCGGCATTTCCGGCAAGGGCAACGCCTCGCGCCCGGCCGCGCTGGTCGAGATGGTCAAGGCCGGCGCCTGCGCGCTGAAGCTGCACGAGGATTGGGGCACGACGCCGGCGGCGATCGACAACTGCCTGTCGGTCGCCGACGACTACGATATTCAGGTCATGCTGCACTCCGACACGCTGAACGAATCCGGGTTCGTCGAGGACACCATCAAGGCCTTCAAGGGCCGCACCATTCACGCTTTCCATACCGAGGGCGCCGGCGGCGGCCATGCCCCTGATATCATCAAGGTCGCTGGCCTCAAGAACGTGCTGCCGTCCTCGACCAACCCGACGCGCCCCTTCACGCGCAACACCATCGACGAGCATCTGGACATGCTGATGGTGTGCCACCACCTCGATCCCTCCATTGCGGAAGACCTGGCGTTCGCGGAAAGCCGCATCCGCAAGGAAACCATCGCGGCTGAGGACATCCTGCACGATCTCGGCGCGCTCTCGATGATGTCGTCGGACTCGCAGGCCATGGGCCGGCTCGGCGAGGTCATCATCCGCACCTGGCAGACCGCCGACAAGATGAAGAAGCAGCGTGGGGCGCTGCCGCAGGACAAGGGCAAGAATAATGACAATTTCCGCGTGAAGCGCTACATCGCCAAGTACACGATCAATCCGGCGATCGCGCATGGCGTATCGAAGCTGATCGGCTCGGTCGAGAAGGGCAAGCTCGCCGATCTCGTGCTGTGGTCGCCGGCCTTCTTCGGCGTCAAGCCGGATTGTATCGTCAAGGGCGGGACCATCGTCGCTGCGCCCATGGGTGATCCCAATGCCTCCATCCCGACGCCGCAGCCGGTGCACTATCAGCCGATGTTCGGCGCCTTCGGCAAGGCGCGCACGGCATCCTCCGTGGTGTTTAGCTCGAAGGCCGCGGTGGCCGGCGGGCTGGCACGAAAGCTCGGCATCGAGAAGAAGCTCTATGCGGTCCAGAACACCCGCAGCAAGATCTCGAAGAAGAGCATGGTCCACAACGACGCCACGCCGGACATCGAGGTCGATCCGGAGACCTATGAGGTGCGCGCCGACGGCGAGTTGCTGACCTGTCCGCCCGCCGAGGTCCTGCCGATGGCGCAGCGATATTTCATGTACTGAAATAGCGGTTCGACGCATGTCCCCGGCGGGTATCCGGGGATTGCGTTTCCGGTTTTGCGTTCGATCCCGCCTGGTCTAATGTCCCGCCCGGTATCGAACCGTTCAGAAGAAAAGCCGGGAGGATTTCTCGTGATCTACGTTGTTGCCGCCTTGACCATCAAGCCCGAAACCCGCGCCGAATTCATTGCCGCCGCCATCGCCTGCATCAAGGAGACGCGGAAAGAACCTGGCAATATCGCCTATGATCTGCACGAGAGCGTCACCGATCCCACCAAGATGGTGTTCGTCGAGCAGTGGGAGAATGCCGAGGCGCTGGTGCCGCATCGCGCCCAGGAGCATATGAAGAGCTTCGGCCGCGTTGCGGTGAAGTGCTTTACCGCTCCGCCGAAGATCGAGATCATCACGCCTGAGAAGGTCGAGACGAGGTAACAGCGCATGATCCGGGCGACGCAGGTTAGGGGACAGCATCGTTTCACGGAAACGCCGGCGGATACGGTCGTGCTCGATTTCGACGATCGGCACCGCCGCCGCATGGCGATGACGGGGACGCGGGGCCTCGAGTTCCTGCTCGACCTGGAAAACGCCGTTGCGCTGCGCGGCGGCGATGCGCTGGTGCTGGAGGACGGAAGGCTGGTCGAGGTCGTTGCCGCGCCCGAACCGCTGCTGGAGATTCGCGGTCGTGATCCGCACCATCTCATGCGCGTTGCCTGGCATCTCGGTAACCGCCATTTGCCGACGCAGCTCATGGCAAAAGCCTTGCGCATTCGCCGCGACCACGTCATCGAGGCGATGGTGAAGGGGCTCGGCGCGCGCGTGGTCGAGATCGAGGCGCCGTTCGATCCCGAAGGCGGCGCCTATGCCGATGCTGGCCATGCGCACGATGATCATGCGCGTCACGACCATGCCCATCATGATCATGGTCATCACGATCATGGCCACCATCACCATGATCATGCCGCGCATGACCATGGCCACGATCACCACCATCACGACGAGCATTGCGACCATCCCGACCATCACCACGGCCACAAGCATGCTCATGACCACAAATGAGCCTGCCGCGCGCGGGCTCGCCGAGCGCGAGGCGGCGGCGCTGTATCGGCTGATGACGTGGCTCTCGCCGGCCTTTCCCGTCGGTGGCTTCTCCTATTCCAGCGGTATCGAATGGGCGGTCGAAGCCGGAGATGTCACCGACATCGCGACACTCGCCGACTGGCTCGATGCCATGCTCGGTGACGGCTCGGGCTTTTGCGACGCGACGTTCCTGGTCCACGCTTACCGGGCCGCAAAGGCTGGCGGGGATGTGTCCTTGAACGATGTCGCGGAGCTCGCCGCCGCCTTCGTGCCGTCGCGCGAGCGGCAGCTGGAGACGACCTCGCAGGGCCGCGCCTTCATCGACATCAGCCGCGCGGCGTGGGATGCCGAGGGTCTGGATGCCATGGTCGCGGCATGCCGCGCGCCATTGGTCTATCCCGTTGCCGTCGGCGTCGTCGCCGCGTTGCACGGCGTGCCGCTGGCGCCGACGCTGCACGCCTTCCTGCATGCGCTGGTCTCGAACTGGATTTCGGCAGCGAGCCGCCTTGTTCCGCTCGGCCAGACCGACAGCCAGCGCGCGCTGGTGAAACTGGAAGCTGCTGTTGCCGCGACCGCCAATCGTGCGCTGAATGCGACGCTGGACGACCTCGGCAGCGCCACCTTTCGCGCCGACCTCGCCAGCCTGCGGCACGAAACGCAATATACGCGGCTGTTTCGCTCGTGAGGCACGGGACGACATTAAGAGAGAGAGCAATTACATGACAACTTCTCACGGCCCTCTGCGCGTCGGCGTTGGCGGCCCCGTCGGATCGGGCAAGACGGCGTTGATGGACCTGCTCTGCAAGACCATGCGCGAGCGCTACGACATCGCCGCCATCACCAACGACATCTACACCAAATGGGATGCCGAGTTCCTTGTGCGATCGGGGTCGCTGACGCCGGACCGCATTGCCGGTGTGGAGACCGGCGGCTGCCCGCACACCGCGATCCGCGAGGACGCTTCGATGAATCTGGCTGCGGTGGCCGACATGCGCGCCAAATTCCCCGGGCTTGACCTCGTGCTGATCGAATCCGGAGGTGACAATCTCGCTGCCACTTTTTCCCCGGAGCTCGCCGACCTCACCATCTATGTCATCGACGTGGCCGCCGGCGACAAGATTCCGTCCAAGGGCGGTCCCGGCATCACCCGCTCAGACCTCCTGGTCATCAACAAGATCGATCTCGCGCCCCATGTCGGGGCGTCCCTCGAGAAGATGAACACCGACGCCAAGCGCATGCGCGGCGAGCGTCCCTTTGTCATGACCAACCTGAAGAAGAGCGAAGGGCTCGACCGCATCGTCGGTTTCATCGAGACCAAAGGTGGATTGAAACGGGCGGGCTGACGGGCCGCGGCGACATGGCGCGGGCATTTTCCGTCGTTAACGTCTGAGGCAAAGCGGGCCAGACGGAACAAATTTCGGACACGGCGATTGTCTACCTCCGGTGCCCGGAGCAAAGCCGTTATTGACGAGACGATCGGGGGGCGGAATTAAGCTTTTTGGGCGACCCAAGTTGCGTACAGATGCCTCCTCCGTCATTATCTCGACCAGTGGGCTCCCCCCTGTTTCGGCACATGGCCGTTCGAGCGGCGTTGATATGCTCCGTGTTAATTGCCGACCTCCCGGTTTCGGCTGAGTAGTCCCGTGGTCCGGCTGGGTTTCATCATTGGCTTCATCGCTCTGCTCGGAGCCCTGCTCTCCGGGCTGGCCGCCTATCGCGTTCACGACCAGGAGCTGGCGCTGGACCGGATCGCGCTGGCGCGCGCGATCGACGTTCATGCGAGCCTGGTCCAAGACAGGTCGACCGAGCGCGAGCTGCTGGCGCGTGTCGCCTCAGGCCTGTTCCGCGCGCCCTCGGTGCTGAAGCCCAACATGCTGGAGCCGCTGCGCTCGGCGATCTACGCCTTCAAGACCGATTTCGTGGTGGCCGGCTGGGTCGCCCGGCTGCAGCCGAGCGAGCTCGCTGCGGCACAGACCGCGCTGGCGGCCGCCGGCTTTCCGAAGCCGCAGATACGCGATTATGACGAAAAGCCAATCAACGCGGCAAGCCTGACCCAGCCCATCGACGTGCTGATGGACCTCGAGCCACGCAGCGACGAGACCAAGGCGCTGCCCGGCCGTAGCTACGATACCGACCCGGTTCGCAACGCGATGCTGAGGCGCGCGAGGGTCGAGAAGCGGTCGATCGCCTCCGACCCCGTGCCGCTGCTGCGCGACAACGGGCCGATCGGCGTCATTGTGGCAGCCCCCGTCATTCCCGAAGGTGCGACCGAGCCCGCCGGCTTCGTCACGTTTTCTTATGAGCTGGCCTCGCTGATGCTGACCAACGATGATCTGTCGTTGTTTTCGGTTGCGCTGAAGGATCCGCGCAAGGAGGGCAGTGAACTCGTTGCCAACGATCAGGGTGTCGTCTCCACCCGCTTGACGTCGCCGGACGGGCCGGCGCCGTCGGCGACTCGCACCATCAGCTTCGGCGGCCGCGATTGGCAGCTCGGCTATTATGCCAAGAGCAATTCGGCCCGCCGCGCCGAGCAGACCGCGATCATCGTGGCGGCGATCGGTTTCGCGATCACTGCGATGGTGTGCGGCCTGTTCGGCTACGTCGCCTACAACAATTTGCGGCTCAGCCGCGAGATCCAGGTGCGGATCGGCTTCGAGCGGCGCCTGACGGCCGTGATCGACGAGCTCAACCACCGGGTCAAGAATATCCTCGCGGTGATCCAGTCGATCGTGACGCGCACGCTACGCCACGGCTCGGACATCGACATCGCGCGCGAATTGCTCATCGGTCGCATTCACGCCATGTCCAACGTGGTGTCATTGCTGAGCGAGAGCCAGTGGCAGGGCGTCAAGCTGAAGGGCCTGTTCGAGGCGCGCGCCATTCCGCACGCCGATCGCATCGCCGTTAGCGGCCCGGACATTGCCGTCAGCGCGCGCGCTGCCCAGAGCCTGTCGCTGCTGTTCTTCGAGCTCGCCTCGCATTCGGACGAAGGCCTCTCGCTGGTCGGCAAGCATCCGCACATCACCGCGAACTGGACGGTGACGGGCGAAGCAAGTGACGAGGTCTTCCACTTCCGCTGGGAGGAGTTCAACACCAGCGAGTCGACGCGCCGACCGGATTCGGATTTCGGCCTGATCTTGCTCGACCGGGTGGCGCCTGAAGCACTTGGCGGCACCGCCAAGCGCTACTTCACCGATGCGTCTTATGTCTACGAGCTGACCGCGCCGATGGAGACGGTCGTGGACATGTCCGAGCGCGACCGTACGGACAAGATCTCGGCGCCGGTGCGGCCTGCGAAATAGATCCCCGTGCCGGAGCCTCAGTTCGAGGTGGGCCGAGCCGCCGTTGCGATCATCTCGAGTTTGACGTTTGGGCCGAGATCGGCCACGCCGACGGCGGCACGCGCTGGCAGGTGAGCTTCGGCGAAGTGCGCCTTCCAGGCCGCATTGAACGCAGCCTTCTCGCTCAGGTCGGCCATGAAGATGGTCACCTGCAAAACGTTGGACATGTCGGATCCGAGAGTCTCCAGCAGACGCGACATCTGGCCAAGCACATCGTTTGCCTGGCCAGCCATATCGAGGCTCGTGTCCTCGGGGACAATTCCACCGATATAAAGCACACCTGCATGCTCGACCACTTCGTGGAGCAGGCCTTCGTAGGGCAAGATGCGTTTGATCATTATGAGACTGTTCCTATGGGACAGGACGGGAGGTTTCGGTGCATTCAGAACCCTATCTAGGCCTTCGGTCGCAGGACCAGATCGACCAGATTGCGCGCGTAAGCCGGCGTGATCGGCGCGATACCGAAGACGTAGCGATAAAACAGGCTGCCATAGACGGCGTCATACAGATCTTCCGGCAGTCCTTCGGCGAGGATGCTGCCATCCTTCTGGCCGGCGGCGATCATCTCCACCAGTGCGTCGCGGCGGAATTGCAGGTAGCGGGCATAGAACAGCTCCGCTGAGCCGGTCTTCGAGATGCATTCGGAGATGACGGCAAGCTGCACCTTGCCGAACTCGCCTTGCAAGGCTTCGGCATACGCCGCGGCATGGCGGCGCGTGCGTGCCGCGGGCGTGCCCGCGCTCACGGGGGGCAGCGGCAGCATTTGGGCCGCGTGGTGGAGAAAGGCGTCGATCAGCAGCGCCTCGCGCGACGTCCACCATTTGTAGATCGTCATCTTGGAGACGTTGGAATGGCGCGCGATCGCATCGATCGTGGTGGCGACAAGGCCGGTCGTCGCCATCAGCGCGTAGGCACTTTCGAGAATAGCGTTGCTGGTCTCGATCGAACGCGGCCGGCCGCGCCGGGGGGCACCCTCGGTCGCATCGCTCGTGCCTTTCGCCATGACCAAGCCTGTCTCTCCTTGTGCGGAGGCCAAATTCCCAGGTGGCCGCCTCGTTCCGCATAGCGTAGCTGCGGGCTCCGGCCTAGCGAAATCGCCTCATCGCCCCGGCTAGGCCCGCTGACGCAGGGCCGCCGGCTCGTCCTGCCGCTTCGACCAGGAGATATAATAGGCTACCGCCGTCATCGCTGCGAAACCGACGAGGCTCACGCCGATCTGCATCGCGACCAGATTCGCGCCGGTGATGAGAATGAGATGTCCGGCGAAGGACAGGAATACGGCGACGCAGAACACCGCGAGCCATTCCTCGCCGCATTTGATGACCATCTGGAGCGGCTTCAATTGCAGGCCTGGATGGTCGGCTGGAATGAGATGAGTTGCGACAAAGGCGAGCGCGAGAAAATGGAGCACGCGATAGGGCGCAAGATTTTCTTTGTCGGCCGGTGAGATGCCGTTGAGCACGACGTCGGGCAGATAGGCGGACAGCGCCGGCGAATGGCGCATCAAGGTGATGGCCATCGCTGACAGCAGATAAGCAGCCGCGAGTGCGCGCAGCCAGGACAGGTTGCGCAAGCCTCGGCCCGAGACGCCGGTGACCGCGAACCAGCCGCCCAGCACCATCAGCATCTGCCAGCAGAACGGATTGAACGTCCATTCCTGGTCGGGATAAGCGTGAAAATTCCAGCCGAACCGGCGCGCCGCGAGATACAGCGCGACCGACGCGGCCAATGTCAGGTTCGGACGTCGCAGCAGACCCCACAAGGCGAACGGGAAGAACGCCATCAACGGAATCATCAGCTGCAGGAGGTCGAGATTGAGCGGCTCTTCCTGGAGCACCAGTCCCCGGACCAGGATGCGCAGCGGGTGCTCGAGAATTCCCGAGATATTGTATTCCTCGATGATATCAGGCGCCCCCGATTGCGAGGCGACATAGGCGATGGTGTCGATATAGATCACGAATAGCACGACATAGGCGGCATAGAGCCGCCAGACGCGCCGAAAGATGCGGGTCGCGGCGACGACATAGCCGCGCTCCAGCGCCATCCTGCCGTAGATGATGGCAACCCCATAACCCACCACGAACACGAACAGGTCGGCAGCGCCGCTGAAGCCGAAATTGCGCAGCGTCAGCAAGTTGACGACGTTGTTCGGGATGTGGTCGACGAAGATCGACCAGTTGGCAATGCCAAGCGTCAAATAGAGTCTGGCGTCGTGTTGAAATGCGGCAAGGTTCGCCTTGACGGACGGTTTCATTGTGGAAAATGACTTCTGGAATCAGGGGCGATGCTTTTAGCGGCAACCGCCCGCCTATCCGAGTAGCGATTGCGTGAAGGCAGGACGGAATTACCACGCCTGATGAAAAATTGCGGGGAGGCGGGCCGTCGAATTTCCGGCCGCCAGCGCATCGGGCTGGCAGCGCAACCTTTTTAATGAGGTCTTACCCTTACTCAGCCGGCTCGGCCGAAGTCTCATCCGCACCGACGCTGCGGCTTGCCATGACTCCGAGCGCAACGCCGCCGATTGCCAGGATCGGCAACAGGCGCTTGACGCCGATGGCGCGGACGATCTGCAAGCCTGTGGCGAGCAGCATGGGATCGGCGAGCATGCTGGGGGCGGCCTTCGCGGCGTGCTCGGCGGCGAGACGCGCGCGTGTGCGAATCTCCCGCTTGTAGCCCCAATAGCTGCCCGCTGCGGCAAGTGTCAGCAGAAAGAAAATGCCTGCGCCCGCAAGGCAGGCCGGCACGGGACCGTATTTTTCAAGCACCGAGATAAAGGCCGCCGCGCACAGGAAACACGTGGTGATGAACAGTGCGAACGCTGCACCCGCCGCCAGCGAGGTCAGTCGCACGGTCGTGCCCGTCGATGCGCTGATGCCGTCGATGATGCGCTGAAACACGGTCTTGCTCCTCCGCTCCCCACAAGCCAATTCGTCACCAGCCGGCCACGGCGGCGCGGGCCGTCGTGCCCCTATAGTCCATCGCGCGCTCTAGCGGCGCCAGGCGATGCCGATCAGGAAGCCGATGCCGAGCGCGACACCGACGGTCGCGAGCGGCCGCTGCGTGATCGCATCTTCCAGCGTCTCCTCGATCGAGCCGTAAGCGTTGTGGGCCGCGTCCATCATCGCGCTGCTGCGCTCCGAAAAGTCGTCGAGCGTCGAATCCATGTTGTCGCGCGCCTGCTTGTAGCCACGCCGGGCCTGCTTGCCCGTGGCGTTGGCAAATGTGTTGAGCGCGTCGGTGATCTGGTCGGTAAGGGCGGCGATATCGCTTTTCACGGCTGCTACATCCTTCTCGAGGCGTTCTGCGGTGGCCTTGTCAGTCCAGCCTCTCATCCTGGCTTCGGTATCGGTCGTGGACATCGGGGGCTCCCGGCTGCTTGGCGGTTGAGATGGGCGGAAAACGTTTCGTCGGGAAGGAAGTTCCTTCGCGGAAACCAGTCACTCCTGCGGAAGCTGCGGCGAATTCTCCGGCAACAAATGCTCCTTCAGGATCAACCCTACGATCAGCAGCGGAGACGACAGGAACGCGCCCATCGGTCCCCATAGCCAGGTCCAGAAGGCCAGCGCGACGAATACGGCGAGCGCATTCAGCGCCAGCCTGCGGCCGATGATTGTCGGCGTGACGAAGTGCCCTTCCAGGAAGGTGATGCCGCCGAAGGCGATCGCCGCGGCGAGCCCGCCGCCGATGGTCGGGAACGTCAAAACGCCGACGAGGGCCAATATGAGGAACATCGCGACCGGCCCGATGATGGGGATGAAGTTGAGCGTTGCGGCGAGGGCGCCGAGGCCGGCAGGATTGGGCATGCCCGTAATTGCGCAAACGACACCGGCTGCAATGCCCACGCCGATATTGATGACGGTCACCGTCAGCAGGTAGTTGCCGAGATGGACCTCGATCTCGTTCAGGATTCGCAGCGTGCGCAGCCGCGCATCGCGCTCGGCGAACGTCATGATCAGCGCGCGCCGCAGGTCGCGCCAACTCGCGATGAACAGGATCAGGGTGGCGAAGAACAACAGGAACTCTGCAAAGGTCGGCGACAGGAATTCCAGCGTCGGCTGCACCCAGTCGAACTTGGGGAGCTGGAAGTTCGGCAGCCCGTCGGAGCCGCCGACCATGCTTTGGAGCTCCTGCCACAGCGCCAGAGGACGGTCGAAAACGTGCATCTTGTCCTTGAGCTGCCCGGCAAGCTGCGGCAGGCGTGAGCTCCAATCCATCACCGGCGACGCAATGAGTGCGAAGATGAAGGCGACGATCGCACTGACAGCGGCCACGATGAGCACGGCCCCGACGGCCCGCGGCACCCGACACTTTTCCAGAAAGGTCGCGGCCGGCGACAGCATGGTGCCGGCGACGATAGCCATGACGACAGGGAGGAAGAACGCCTTGGCGACGTAGAGCACGGCGACGACGGCGATCAGGAGCAGGCCGGCAAGAGCAAAGGCCACGAACTCGGTGCGCCGGATCACCGGGGGCAGTTCGGCATGACTGTCAGGAAGCGGGGTACCTTCGTCGGGGCCGGAAATCAGTCGTTCACTGGGAAGAACGCGCACGATATATCTCCCCGCGCGGAAGTCTCCGTGCGCCCGTTAATGCCAAGGAAACGCGCGAGGGAAACGCGCGAGCGCCCGCCGCGGTTCCATCTCGGCTTCGTGAAGTGATGATCGCTTGACTGTGACGCGGCGGCGTCAGCCGTCACCGGAACTTGAGTCGTCACTGCCGCGTTGAGGCGACAGCAGCATCACCCAGATGCACACATCCAACGGGGCAGCACATGACAACGTTCTCCGTAATCCGTCGCAGCTTCTCGCCGCGCGTCGTCACGACTTGTGCATTCGCGACAGCGTTATTGTCCTTGCCCTTCGCGGCTCAGGCGCAAACGCCGGGCTATGCACCGATGCAGCCGCAGGCGTATCGGCAGGACCCGGCCTACTCGCAGGGTTACAGCAGCGAAGCGCCGCAGGCCGCCGACGAGGATGCGGCGCTGCCGGATCGCCTCCGCCGGCAGATCGTGAGCTTCGACCGCAACGAGGCGGCCGGCACCATCGTCATCGATACCGCGAACACTTATCTCTATTATGTGCTCGGGAACGGGCGCGCCATCCGCTACGGCGTCGGCGTCGGCCGTGAGGGATTTACCTGGTCGGGCGTGCAGAGCATCAGCCGCAAGGCGGAATGGCCGGATTGGCATCCGCCGGCAGAGATGATCGCGCGCCAGCCCTATCTGCCGCGCTTCGTCGCCGGAGGGCCCGGAAATCCGCTGGGTGCGCGTGCGATGTATCTCGGCTCCAGCGAATACCGCATCCACGGCACCAACGATCCCACTACCATCGGCAAGTTCGTCTCCTCCGGCTGCATCCGCCTCACGAATGAAGACGTGACCGACCTGTTCAGCCGCGTCAGCGTCGGCACCAAGGTCGTGGTGCTGCCGAAGAACGCGCCGCTGATGGCGCGCGGCGGCGACGGCGTGCGCAAGCGGCCGGCGGTCACGACGCTGCCCTCGGGACGTCAGGCGTTGAACGTTCCGGCGTCGTCGGTGGACTGAAGAGCCTAAGTGAGGTCACGTGATGAGACGTTCGATCAGCAGGCCGGCTTGCGGAGCGGCCGCATTCGTCGCGATCGCCTCCATTGGCCTCGCGCTGGCGCCTTCGGCACGTGCGGAGGATTTCTTCTCAGCGCTGTTCGGTGGCTTCCGCATGCGGCCGCCGCCGGAGATCAGGGTGCCGTTCCCGAACGACGACGGGCCGCGCTACGATGCGCCGCGCCAGCGCGCGTCTTATGGTGGCGGCACGGCCTATTGCGTACGCGGCTGTGACGGGCGCTACTTCCCGGCGCAAGGCAATGATGCCGAGAGCAAGGCGCAATCCTGCAAGAGCTTTTGTCCGGCGTCAGAGACGTCTCTGGTCTATGGCAACGATATCGACGACGCCACCACCGACAAGGGAAAATCCTATTCCGACCTGCCCAACGCCTTCCGCTATCGCAAGGAGATCGTCGCAGGCTGTACCTGCAACGGGAAGGATCCGGTCGGGCTCGCGCAGGTCAGGATCGACGACGATCCGACCCTGCGCAAGGGCGACATCGTTGCGGGCGCAGATGGCCTCGTCGTCGCCAATCGCAACGCCAACGATCGCCGCGGCGTCGCGATGAACTTCTCGCCTTTGCCTGACAAGATGCGCGCCAAATTCCGACAGGTGCCGGTGGTGGCGAAGGAGTAAGGGGCTCCATGCCGCACGGCGAAGTCGACATATTTCCAAGAAGTTGCAATGGGTTGCCTCGGTGGAACCGATGCGCGAGACGAGCGTTAGGACCTCATTAGCAATTGCCTGAAGGGGGCTCTGCGATGCTGGTCGGCGTACTCGTCACCTTTCTCGTCGTCATTCTCGTACTCTATCTCATCAATATGCTGCCGATGGATGGTCGCGCCAAGCAGATCGCGCGCGTCATCGTCATCATCATCGGCATCGTGTCGCTGCTGAAATATCTCGCGGTATTTTAGCAGGCTTGCTGATCCCAACAAAAAAGCCCCGGCGGAAGCCGGGGCTTTTGATGTTCGAACAACCGGGTTTCAGCCCGCTGCCTTGGCCTCGCGGCGGCGGGCGGTGAGAATGTATTCCGTGTAGCCGTTCGGCTGCTCGCGACCCTTGAAGATGAGATCGCAGGCGGCCTTGAAGGCGACGCCGTCGAAGGCGGGTGCCATCGGCTTGTAGATCGGGTCGCCCGCGTTCTGCTTGTCGACGACGACGGCCATGCGCTTGAGCGATTCCATCACCTGCGCTTCCGTGATGACGCCCTGGTGCAGCCAGTTGGCGAGATGCTGGCTGGAGATGCGTAAAGTGGCGCGATCTTCCATCAGTCCGACATCGTGGATGTCTGGCACCTTGGAGCAGCCGACGCCCTGGTCGATCCAGCGCACGACATAGCCGAGAATGCCCTGGCAGTTGTTGTCGATCTCCTGCTTGACGTCATCAGGGGCCCAGTTCGATTTCGACACGGGAATGGTGAGGATGTCGGAGAGCTTTGCGCGCGGCCCGCCCTTGGCCAGTTCCTGCTGGCGCGCGATGACGTTGATCTGGTGGTAGTGCAGGGCATGCAACGTGGCCGCGGTCGGCGAGGGCACCCAGGCGGTGGTGGCGCCGGCCTGCGGATGGGCCAGCTTCTGCGCCAGCATGTCCGCCATTTTGTCCGGCGCGGCCCACATGCCCTTGCCGATCTGTGCGTGGCCGGGCAGGCCGTCGATCAGACCCATGTCGACGTTCCAGTCCTCATAGGCCTTGATCCAGGCCTGCGCCTTCATCTCGTTCTTGCGGATCATGGGACCCGCTTCCATCGAGGTGTGAATCTCGTCGCCGGTGCGGTCGAGGAAGCCGGTGTTGATGAACATGATGCGCTTGGAGGCGCGCTGGATGCAGGCCTTGAGGTTGACGGTGGTGCGCCGCTCCTCGTCCATGA
>Ga0102590_1001384_pt1 | contig 37333 bp, 23 predicted proteins | sample AraplaMF_Col_mMF_FD_76859 | JGI IMG/M metagenome (GOLD analysis project Ga0102590, IMG submission 76859) | Arabidopsis root microbial communities from the University of North Carolina, USA - plate scrape MF_Col_mMF | ecosystem: Host-associated > Plants > Roots > Endosphere | place: USA... | reverse complement strand
CGGCGGCGGCCCCCGGGCCGGCGTCATCGTCGCGTTCCTGACCCCGTTCTTCCTCCCGTTCGTGCTGTTCTACCTGGTGCCGGTCGGCTACGCCCTCTGGCAGAGCTTCCTGGTCGTGCGCAGGACCGGCGGCCAGTACGGCACCTCGTACACGACCTTCGGCGGCTTCGAACAGTATGTGCAGGTGTTCCAGAACCATGAGTTCTGGGCCAGCATCGGCCGTATCGGACTGTTCGGCATCGTCCAGGTCCCGATCATGCTGTTCGTGGCGCTGATCATGGCACTGCTGCTCGACACTCCCCTGCTCAAGGCCAAGGCATTCTTCCGCATCACGGCGTTCATGCCGTACGCCGTGCCGGGTGTGATCGCCGCGATCATGTGGTCGTATCTGTACTCGCCGCAGCTCAGCCCCGTGGTCGACCTGCTCAAGGGGATAGGCCTCCAGCCGGACTTCCTCGGCCCGGACGCCGTGCTGTGGTCGGCGGCGAACGTCTCCACCTGGCTGTGGACCGGCTACAACATGCTGATCATGTTCTCGGCCCTTCAGTCGATTCCGCAGGAGCTCTACGAAGCCGCAAAGATCGACGGCGCGAGCAACTGGGCGATCGCGTGGCAGATCAAGGTCCCGATCATCGCTCCCTCGATCATCCTGACCACGGTGTTCTCGATCATCGGCACGTTGCAGCTCTACGCGGAGCCGGCCGTGCTGCGCCAGATCTCCTCGAACATCTCGAGCACGTTCACGCCGAACATGCTCGCCTACGCGGTGGCATCCGGAAACAACTACCAGCAGGCGGCGGCGATCTCCGTGGTCATCGCCGTCATCACCTTCGTCTTGAGCTTCGGGTTCATGCGACTGACGTCGAAGAGGGCCGGACTGTGAGCAACCAGCCCCTGATCCGTGAGAGCCGCGTCAGCCGCACGGCCATGATGGCTCTGATGTTCCTGCTGGCGATCTACTTCCTGCTGCCGATCTACTTTCTCATCGTCGCGGCGACAAAACCCCAGGGCGACCTCGCCGCCACCAACGGGCTCGCGTTCTCGCACTTCAACCTGTTCGACAACCTGAGCACCCTGTTCAGCCGCAGCGACGGCATCTTCGGCCGGTGGGCGCTGAACAGCGTGATCTACGCGGTGCTCGGCGCGGCCGTCGGAACGCTGATCTCCGCGCTGTGCGGCTACGCGCTCGCCAAGTTCACCTTCCGGGGACGGGAGTTCCTCTTCTCCGTCATCCTCGGTGGCGTCCTCGTGCCCACCACCGCGCTCGCGCTCCCGCTGTTCCTCCTGTTCTCGGCGACCGGGATCGTCAACACCTACCTCGCGGTGTTCCTGCCCAGCATCGTCAGCCCGTTCGGTGTCTACCTCGCCCGTATCTTCGCCTCCGCCGCGGTGCCCCAGGAGCTTCTGGAGTCGGCGCGCCTGGACGGGGCCGGCGAGTTCCGCACGTTCTTCTCGGTGGCGATGCGGCTGATGTCGCCCTCGCTGGTGACCATCTTCCTGTTCCAGTTCGTGGCCATCTGGAACAACTTCTTCCTGCCGATGGTGATGCTGCAGAAGGAGTCGCTCTTCCCCATCACGCTCGGACTCTTCGAGTGGAACGGCCAGACCGCCCGTGCCCCACTCCTGCAGGAATCCGTTATCACGGGGTCGCTGGTCTCGATCGTGCCCGTGATCATCCTGTTCCTCCTGCTGCAGCGGTTCTGGCGCACCGGACTCGCAGCCGGCTCCCTCAAGTGACCCCGCGCCGGCGCGCTCCCCACACGCACATCGCTCCACCCACACAGAAGGTCCCTGCCCTCATGCAGAACTCCGCAGTCTTCGTGCCTCATTTCCATTGGGACCGGGAATGGTATGAGCCTTTCCAGGTGTTCCGGCACCGGCTCGTGGCCGCCCTCGACACCGTGCTGGAGACGGCCGAGGCCGATCCGGACTTCCGGTTCACCGTCGACGGGCAGATGGCCGCCATCGAGGACTACCTGGAGATGCGCCCGGAGAACCGCGACCGGGTCATGGCCCTGGTCGCCGACGGCCGGCTCGCCATCGGGCCGTGGCTGATCCTGCTCGACGAGTTCCTCTGCTCCGGCGAGACCATCGTGCGCAACCTGCAGATGGGGTGGGCGGCCGCGGCGGACCTCGGCGGCTCCATGCCCATCGGCTACCTGCCGGACATGTTCGGTCACGTCGCGCAGATGCCGCAGATCCTGGCACGCGCCGGAATCGAGCACGCCGCGCTGTGGCGAGGTGTCCCGGGCTCGGTCGACGGTCACGCCTTCCGCTGGCGCGCTCCCGACGGCTCCGAAGTGCGCACCGAGTTCCTCTTCGACGGCTACGACAACGGACTCGACGTCCTGCTGGTGCCCGACCAGATCGGGCGCGCGCTCGGCGAGTACGCGGACATGACGGCCGAGCGCTGGGGTGCTGACCCGGTGCTGGCGATGGCCGGCACGGACCACAACGCGCCCGACCCGAACCTCGCCGCCTGGCTGCGGCGCGCGTCCGGCGACGAGCGCGCGATCACCATCGCCACGCTCGCCGAGTACGTCCGCGAGCACGTGCGCGACGAGGTCTCCGCCGTCGTCACCGGTGAGCTGCGCAGCCATGTCCGCGGGAACATCCTCCCGGGCGTGCTCTCCGTGCGGCGCCGGCTGAAGCAGCGGATGGCCGACGCCGAGCGGACCGTCGGCCACGCCGAGCGATTCAACGCACTGTGGTCCCGGCGCGACGACTCGGCCTTCCTCTCGCTCGCATGGCACAAGATCATCGAGTCGAGCGCCCACGACTCGGTCGTCGGCTCCGGCACCGACGAGACCGCCGATCAGGTCGAAGCACGTCTCGCCGAGGCCACGCACGCAGCGCGCGCGGTTCGCGACGCGGCGCTGGCCGAGCCCGCAGCCACGGTGCCGAGCGACGGCTATCTGGTCGCCAATCCGGTGCCGTTCGTCCGTACTGCCCTGGTCGAGGTGGATGTCGTGGCGCCGCCCGAGGGCGCCGTTCTGGTGTCTTCCGACGCCGACGGCTCGGCGCATCCCGTGCAGCTGATCTCCAAGGCCCCGACCGTGCTCAGCGATGAGCGCATGGACGCCTCGCAGCTCGAACGTGTGCTGCGCCGCATCCACCGCCGTGAGCTCTTCGGCCGGCTGATCGACCGCTACGAACTCACCCCGGGCACCCTCGTCTTCCACTTGGCCGAGGTACCGACCAGCGGACCGTTCGATCTGCTGATCCTGCGCCGTGAGGTCGCCGACGCGGCCGCCGCGCATCCGGGTGAGTGGCGGGTGCTGACACTGGAGGAGGCACGCGCCACCGCCCTGGTACCCGTGACCGTACCCGCCGCCGGACTCGCGAGCTTCCGCGTCGAGCCGAGCGACCGAGGTGCCGAGCAGTCCACGACGGGCGCCCCCGCGACGGCGACCGCCCGCACTCTGGCGAACGGACTGGTCGAGGTGGCGGTGGCCGCGGACGGCACGCTGGATGTGACGGGAGCCGACGGAACCGTGCTGCGCGGGGTCGGCCGACTGGTCGACGGCGGTGACCGGGGCGACAGCTACAACTACGGCCCCCCGGCGCGCGATGTGCTCGTGTCGGAGCCGACGAAGGTCGCCGTGGACGTCCTCGAGAACGGCCCACTGCGTTCCAGGCTGCGCGTCACCCGCGTCTACGACTGGCCCGCCCAGCTCACCTCCGACCGCGACGTGCGCAGCGAGGACACCGTGTCCACACCGGTGGAGACACTCGTGGAAGTGCGGGCGGGTGAGCCGTTCGTGCGCGTCTCCACGTCGTTCCTGAACCAGTCCGCCGACCACCGGCTGCGCTTCCATGTGCCGCTGCCCGAGCCGGTTGCCGGGTCCGCGTCCGCAGGGCAGTTCTCTGTGACCGAACGCGGGCTCACCGCCGAGGGCGGCTGGGGCGAGTACCCGATCCCGACGTTCCCCGCGAGTGAGTTCGTGTCGGCCGGCGCGGCCAACGTACTGCTCGACCACGCCACCGAGTACGAACTCGTCGGCGAGGGTTCCGAACTCGCCATCACCCTGCTCCGCGCGATCGGCTCGATCAGCGTGAACATCCACCCGCTGCGCGACGAGCCCGCGGCGAGCGAGATCCCGGCCCCCGGCGCGCAGGACCTCGGCATGCGCATCGAGAGCCGGTTCGCCGTGGTGCCATCGGCAGCAGGATGGCAGGGGGCGAACGCGGTCGCCCTAGCAGAGGGCTTCCACAACGATGTGCTGGTGACTCGTGGAACGGCGCCCGCCGGAGGCCGACTGCCCGACGACACGACCGGCGTGCAGGTCGAAGGTGCGGACGTGCTCGTCTCGAGCATCCGCCGCGTCACCGACGAGGAAAGCGGTACAGGCATCGAGGTCCGGCTCACCGCGATGAGCGACATGGGGTCGACCGTCCGCGTCAGCGGCGCATTCAAGGAAGCCGCCACGGTCGACCTGCTCGGCCGGCCCCTCTCCACGACGCCGGCCGCGGACGGACTCGAACTCGAACTCGGCCCGTGGGAGATCCGAACGGTCGTGGTCCGGTAGACAACCGCCCCCCCACCCAAGGGACGACCCCATGGTGATCGGCGGACCCACGATCCACGGCACGGGCGAACGGCCCTGACCACACCCCCCATTTCTGGAGCCGGTCTTCTTTGCACGACGCCGGTGATCGAGGCCCACGACCACGCCTCGATCACCGCGCCGCGAGTGCGGTCGGCGTTCGGATCCGCATCGATATCAAGAAAGAGTTGTGACCTCGTGCCTTCCGAACCTTCCTCATACGTCTCGGACCCCACACCAGGACGTGGTGCACTACGCCCTGCGCGCTCGTGGCTCCACTCCGACGCCCCCTCACTCTCGCTGAACGGGTCCTGGCGTTTCCGCCTGGCCCCGACGGCGTCCGCGCCGGAGGACTTCACGGCCGACGCATTCGACGACGGCGGCTGGGACAGCATTCCGGTGCCCTCGCACTGGGTGCTCCAGGGCGACGGAGAACACGGGCGGCCGATCTACACGAATGTGCAGTTCCCCTTCCCTATCGACCCGCCGCACGTCCCGGACGAGAACCCCACCGGTGACTACCGCCGCCACTTCGACCTCCCCGCCGGCTGGTCGGAGGCCGAGCGTGTCGTGCTGCGGTTCGACGGCGTCGAGTCACTCTTCAAGCTGTGGGTGAACGGCGATGAGATCGGCAGCGCCGCCGGCAGCCGGCTCGCCCACGAATTCGACGTGACGTCGTCCGTGCGGCCGGGCGACAACGTCGTCGCCGTGCGGGTGCACCAATGGTCGGCGGCCAGTTACCTCGAGGACCAGGACCAGTGGTGGCTCCCCGGCATCTTCCGCGATGTCACCCTGATCGCACGCCCGGCCGGGGGCATCGAGGACGTCTGGGTGCGCGCCGGGTTCGACGACGGGCGCGGACGCGTCGAGGTGGAGGTCACCGCCGATGCGGCGGCGTTCCCGGTCACCCTTCGGCTGCCCGAACTCGGCGTCGAGCGGGTCTGGTCGACGGCCCCCGACGTGGCCGCGTTCGACATCGACGGCGTGGAGCCCTGGTCGGCCGAGCAGCCGCGTCTCTACGACGCCACGGTGTCGTCGGCGACGGAGACCGTCTCCCTGCGAGTGGGTTTCCGCACGGTCGAGATCCGCGGCGACCGGTTCCTGGTCAATGGACGCCGCGTGGTGTTCCACGGGATGAATCGCCACGAGGCCCACCCCGAGCGCGGCCGTGTCTTCGACGAGGAGCACGCCCGCGCGGACCTGGCCCGAATGAAGCGGTTCAACGTGAACGCGATCCGCACCAGCCACTATCCGCCGCATCCACGACTGCTGGACCTGGCCGACGAGCTCGGCTTCTGGGTCGTCCTCGAATGCGACCTCGAGACGCACGGCTTCGACAAGCTCGGCTGGGTCGGCAATCCGAGCGACGACCCGGTATGGCGCGAGGCGTATCTCGACCGTATCCGGCGGACCGTCGAACGGGACAAGAACCACCCCAGTGTCGTGATCTGGTCGCTCGGCAACGAGGCGGGAACCGGCAGCAATCTGGCCGCCATGTCGGCGTGGGTCCACGCCCGGGACGCCGAACGGCCCGTGCACTACGAGGGCGACCACGCCGGCGAGTACACCGACGTCTACTCCCGTATGTACGCGTCGGTGCTCGAGACCGAGCAGATCGGAACCGACGGATCACGCGCGCCGCTCATGAACTGCACTCCCGCACAGGGCGCCCGGCAACGCACCAAGCCGTTCCTGCTGTGCGAGTACGCGCACGCGATGGGCAACGGCCCCGGAGCACTCGACCGCTACGAGGATCTGGTCCACAGGCATCCCCGGCTGCACGGCGGCTTCGTCTGGGAGTGGCGCGATCACGGCATCCTGACTACGGCACCGGACGGTACTCCCTACTACGCGTACGGCGGCGACTTCGGCGAGGTCGTGCACGACGGCAACTTCGTGATGGACGGCCTGCTGCTGAGCAATGACGTCCCCACTCCCGGCCTGCACGAGTACAAGGCAGTTGTGCAGCCGGTCCGCTTCGCCTTCGACGGTGACGACGTCGTGGTCACCAACCTCCGGCACTCGGCGGACACGTCCGACCTGCGTTTCCGCTGGCGTGTCGAGCACGACGGCACACTGGTGGATTCCGGGGACATGAAGGTCTCCGTCGTCGCGGCGGGCGACTGTGAGCGTGTGCCCCTTCCCTCGGTGCCGGTGGCGCCCGACGCGGAGACGTGGCTCACGATCGACGCGGTTCTTGCCGCCGACACCGCCTGGGCGGGCGAGGGGCATGTGGTCGCCACGGCCCAGCTGGACCGTTCGGCCCCCCGTGCCGTGCCGGTCGCCCGTCCCGTCACCGACTGGACGCCGAGCGGGGGAACACTGACGCTGGGAGTCGCGGAGTTCGTCGACGGGTCCCTCGTACGCCTTGCCGGCCGTGCCGTGGCGGGTCCCCGGCTGGAACTGTTCCGTGCACCGACCGACAACGACGAGGGCACGTCGGGTGAGGTCGAGGACAGCGACGCCAGCATCGCCGGGGTGTCCCACGCCGAGCTGTGGCGCCGCGACGGACTCGACCGGCTCACCACTCGGCGTCTGTCCGTGGAGCGCGCGCCCGACGCCCTGCGAACGGTCTCCAAGGTCTCCGCGGCGCACTCCGCCCTGTCGGTGACGGTGGAGACCCTCTGGTCGCTCCAGGACGGCGAGCTGGAGCTTCGCGTGGAGATCCAGCCCTCGGCCGGCTGGCGGACGGTGTGGCCCCGGATCGGGATCCGTTTCGATCTGCCCGACGGCGCGGCTCCCGTCGACGGCGCCGAATGGTTCGGCCTCGGCCCGCACGAGTCGTACCCCGACAGTCTCCGCGCGGCACGCACGGGCCGCTTTTCGTCGACCGTCCGCGATCTGTCCGTCGAGTACGCGCGGCCCCAGGAGACCGGTCACCGCTCCCAGGTGCGGGAGCTGGCCCTGACCAGCGCCGGTTCCAAGGTGCTGCGCATCGTGACGCTGCCGGACACACGCGGACGCCGCCCCGGCTTCACCCTCGGCCGCCACACCCCGCAGGACATCGCACAGGCCCGACACCCGTTCGAGCTGCCCGAGTCGACGAGCAGCCACCTGATCGTCGATGCGGCCCAGCACGGGCTCGGTTCTCGGGCATGTGGGCCCGATGTCTGGCCCGAGTTCGCTCTGCGCCCTGAATCCCGCACGATCAGGCTGCGCATCACGGCGGGCTGAACCGTCGGCGTCGTACGACGGCCCGCGGGGCACACCGAGCCTTCGGTGTGCCCCGCGGGCCTTGGCTGTTGTGGGGCACGGCAGGTGCCGTGGCCGACGAGCCCGAAGCACGGAGACCGACGCGCGCGCGACCCCGCACGCCCGTACGCCGCCCCGCGCTCACCGAGTCATACGGTCCCGGTGTCGCGCGGGTCGGACGTGTGCGTGCGGAGGTCGGCCGGGCTGGTCGCGCTCCGTCAGGAACGGGCCCTCGTGGGGCTGCTGTTGTAGGCCTCCGCCTCGAGCGTGGGACGGCCCGAACGCAGGGCCCCGGCGGGCCAGGAGAGGGTGACGGTCTGGGACTCACCGGGCAGCAGCCACACATAGTTGTGGCTGTACAGCGTGGGCAGCACACGGCTGCCGTCCTCGCCGTCGAGCAGCGAGAGCCGGACCATCGCCGCGACGGCCGTTCCGCGGTTGCGGACCGTGGCCGTCAACTCGTGCCGGCTGCCGGAGCGGGAGACCTTCTCGATCGACGCCGACAGCTTGACCTGCTTCGCCGTGCTGAGCGACTTCATGGCGGCCGGCGTGCGATGGCGCCAGTAGGTGTTGCTCGACAGCAGGTGGCCCGCGCCGTCCTCCAGGGTGAGCCGCAGCATGTGCAGGTCGGGCAGATCGTCCGTCCAGTCGGTCGTGAAGGCCGACGCAGTGGCGGACGAGGCGATGTCGACCTTGGCGCGCTTCACGCTCCCCAGTTGCCGGCCGGAGAAGTCGTACACACGCGCGGTGACGGTGGCCCCCTTGACCGCCCTGGCGGTGTGGTTCACCGCGAGGACCTCCCACTTCAGCGGGTCGGCCTGGACGTGCAGGGGCTCACAGGCGGTGCGGGCACCGTAGTAGGTCCCGTTGACGTCGAAGTCGTAGTCGTAGGTCTGCCAGACGGTGCTGTGCCAGGCCGGGTGGGACATCCAGAGCATGAGGCCGCTGGCGTTGTCCCACAGGTTGGCGTTCCACGCCTCGAACATGGCGCGCATGTTCTCGTAGTTGACGAACTGCGCCTTGCGGGCGAAGTCGTCCAGGTCCGTGGCCGTGCCGAGCCGGTCCTCGATGGCGGCCTTGTAGTTCTGCGGCGCCTGGTTTCCGTGCTCGCTCCAGTCGTGGTAGTACCACGCGCCACGGATCGGCCACTCCGGCTCGTCGCCCGTCATGTTCCGCATGCTGGCCGCGGTGGACACCACGGGCATGCCGATCTCGGTGTGGAAGCCGAAGTCCCTGCTGCCGTAGGTGGAGGGGTCGAAGTACTTCTCGGGCTCGACCCAGCCGTAGGGGCCACCACCGGTGATGATCCCGCCGGCCGAGTTGTTCTGGTACAGGATCCCGGGCGCCTGCTGCTCGACCGCGTCGCGCATGCCCTTGTCGATGGCGGCGGGGGGATTGCCCTCGTTGGCACCGCACCACACGACCACGCTGGGGTGGATGCGGTAGCGCAGCACGGTGTCGGCGGCGAGGGTGTTGAAGGCGTCGTGGTCCGGCGGGTCCATGCCCCAGGCGTTGGGGAAGTCGTTCCACACCAGGATGCCGTGCTCGTCGCAACTGGCGTAGAACTCCTCACGGTTGCTGCTGCCGACCCAGTTGCGGATCATCGTGAAGTTCATGTCGCGGTGCATCCGGACGGCGGCGTCCATCCGCTCGGCGGGCATGCGGCGCAGCAACTCGTCCCAGCCCCAGTTGCCCCCGCGGGCCAGGACCCGCACCCCGTTCACGCTGATCTTCAGTGGGTCGGGGTTGTTGGACACGGACTTCACGTCGGTCCAGCTGTCGCCGTCGGCGGACACCTGGATGACATAGGTCTTGGGGTAGGCCTGCTCCCACACGACGGCCAACCGGTCGAAACGCCGGGCGGATCCGAGGTCGACCTGGATCCACTGGTGGTCCTCGTACTGCGAGGACCAGCGTGTACCCGAGTTGCCGTCGGTCGCGTGGGCGGCCGGGTGGTCGGGGTCCTCCGTCGAGGCGGTGGCCTTCTGGTGCAGTGCGAGGTCGGTGCCCGGCTCGGTGCTGTCGATGACGGACAGGGACCACAGCGAGTTGCCCCAGCTGGTGTTGCGCAGGCCGCAGTTGAGGCGGACGTAGCGCGCGGTCTGCGCGGTGAAGTCCTCGACCTGGAGGCTGGCGTCGCCGTTGTTGAACGGCAGCGGCACGGCGGTGTTGTCGACCGACTTGGCGTCCGTCCAGGTGGCGTCGTCGGTGGACACCTGCACCACGTAGCTCGCGGCGTAGGCCTGTTCCCAGACCAGGTCGACCCGGTCGAAGGACTGCTGGGAGCCCAGGTCGACGCGGATCCACTGGTCGTCCTCGTACGAGGAGGACCAGCGGGTGCCGGGGTCGCCGTCGGTCGCGTTGGCCGGGCCGTGGTCGTCCCCGTCGACGCTGGAGGACGTGGCGGGCGCGTGCAGGGCGAGGTCGGTGCCCGGCCGGTCGCTGTCGAACACCGACAGGGTCCACAGTGAACTGCCCCAGCCGGTGGCCCGGGTCAGACATCTGATCCGGACGTAGCGGGCCTGCCGGCTGCCGAGGTCGACCGACTGCGTATAGGCGTCACCCGTGGCGACGAAGGGCAGCGGCACCTTGTACTCGTAGCCGAACTGACGGATGCCGAAGCGGCTGACGCGCCGGTCGCTCTCCGCGCCGTCCACCGAGGCGACGAGGGTGAGGTCGTGCAGGTCGGGGCTGCCGAGGCCGTTGGGCCACCACAGCTTCGGGTTGCGCAGCCGCAGCCGAGTGAAGGCGTCAGGGGTGAAGGTGACGTCGAGGCTCTTGCCGCCCGGGACGGTGACGACCTTGGACACCTGCACATCGCCGAAGGAGGCGGAGACGGTCGCCTTGTGGTCGGCGGAGTCTGCGTTGCGGACCGGGACCACGATGGTGATTTCCGCGACGGACGTATCGGGGAGCTGCGGCAGCACGCTGTCGACGCGCGGGTCGCCGATGACGACATGCCCGGTGGATCGCAGCCGCACATGGTTCCAGATGCCCGCCACCCGGTCGCGCACCGCGGGCATCCAGTCCCATCCCGAGGATGCGAGATAGGTGGGCGAGTTCAGGTTCATCTGCTGGGCGCCTGCATCCACCCAGGACTCACCGGCCGGGCCCTTGTCACCAGGGCTGCCGGGAACGGGCATCGGCGTGATCTTCACTGCCAGGGCGTTCTCGCCCTTGGCGGCAAGGAGCGCCGTGATGTCGTGCGACGAGCGGGCGAAGGGATAGGTCACCCCGCCGACCTGCTGCCCGTTGAGCCAGATGTCCGCCCGGTGGTTGATGCCGTCGAACTCGAGCCAGACATGACGTCCGGCCCCGGTCCGCAGGCCGCGCGGCAGATCGAAGTCGCGCTTGTACCACCAGGAGTGGCGCGACAGCGCCTCGGGGATGTGCAGGTTGTTCAGGCCGATGACGGGGTCGGGCAGCTTGCCCTGGTCGACGAGCGAGGCCAGCACCGTGCCGGGAACCGTGGCAGGCAGCCAGCCGCTCGTGTCCACGGTCGCCCTGGACAGCTGCGCGCCGTCGCCGCCCGCCCAGTCGTCCATGGTGAGGGTCCAGCCGGACTCCAGCGGCACCGTGCCGTCGTCGGCGACCACCAGTTGCGGCGCCCTGTCGTGATGGGTGCCCCAGTCAGTCCAGCCGGTGGCCGACGGGCGGTGGCCCTTGGCGATGCCGTAGACCTCGAAACCGTTCAGACCCAGCGGGTTGGGGTTGGACCGCTTGCGGGCGGTCATCCGCACCCAGCGGGCCGTCGCCGGCTTCGGCAGCTGGATCTCCACGACCCCGCCGGTGCCCGCGGTGGTGCGATACACGCTGGTCCAGGACTTGTGATCGCGAGAGGTCTCGACGACGAAGTCCACCGCGTAGCTCGACAGGATCTCCTTGCCGGTGGTGCCGTCGGCCCAGTTGCCGCTGGAAGGAGGCGTGAACACCGGGTCGCTGGCGTCGGCTTCGAACGTGAGGCGGATCCAGGTGACCTGGCAGTCCGCCTGAAGGTCGACCGATATCCACTGAGGGTCGCCGGCCGCGGCGCGCCAGCCGGTGCCCCGGACTCCCTGCGCGGTGATCCGGTCCACGACGAACTCGCCCGGGGTGGGCGCGTAGTCCGTCGAGGAGACCGAGACGGGACGGTACGCGGCGAGTTCGCCCGGGGCCGCCGTGGCTCCGGTGGACGCGGGCTCAGCGGCGGAACTCGTCCCCGGGAACACGGTGCCGAGACCGAACCCTGCCAAAAGAGTGGAGCCGGTTGCGACGACGGAACGTCGAGAGGGGTGACGCGACTGATGCGCCTGATGTGCCATGGGTGGGAAGTCCAATCACAAGAAGACGCCGGCAGGATGGACGGCTCGGCCAGCACGAGCTTCAGCGGTATGACAACGTTGCCTGACAACGTTGCCAAAGGCTGTTCCGCGAAGCGGCTTCTGTCAAGACTCCCGGTAGGGATCGAGACCTGCCCGAAAGGGGCGGGACGTATGGGAAGTTGCGGCCGCAACGACTGGCGCGGGGGTGCTTCGCGCAGAACGGCACCATGAACACAGGCCGGACACGCCTTTTCCTTGAAAGGAACGCCGCCCCGGTTCTCGGCCGCCAACCACTTTGCCGAGATTTTTTCTTTTACTGCCGAGCGCCCCGATTCGGGAGCGGGGAACCCACCCCGCCCTTGCGCCGCGACGGCGATCGCGTCACGGGCGGACGGAGGCCCGTCCGCCGTACAGGTCCACGCAAATCCCGCCGAGCGGGCGCCCCTTCCGCTCCCCACTCCGGGATCAGCCGGAAACCCTTTCTTCACACCTTGACTTAACACCAGTGAAATTGCTTGGATCCAACCCGTCGGTGAGGCGGGAGGGGGCGGTCGGAGTGACTGACGCCATGTCGGGGTGTACGCCCACCGACCCCTTTCCGGGCGCCCGTACCGCGGCAACAGGCCGGCCGGTCCCTTTTCCGGAACAAGGCCGGCCCGCGTCGCCGAGGGAGGTCGACACCGCGGCGGCAGGCCCTGACAAGCCACATGACCACGGCTGCCGTTGCCGATGCGACGGGCTCCCTACCACCGACCTGGCACAGCACAAATCCCCGGTATCCCCAGACTCCAGGAGAAGCTGTGAGACGTTCTCTCAGCGCGATCGCCGCCGTGGCGGTCACGGCGCTGACCGCACTGGTAGGCACGGGCCCCACCGCACATGCGGACCGTTCCGGTCATGAACCGGCCGGGCGGGGCCCGGTCGTGACCGGCACCTACTCCACCGGCGCCGCCCACGCATGGCAACCGCTGCCGAGCGTCCGCGTGGGCGAGGACAAGGACACCCCCGCCGATGCCACCGTGGTCGTCGATCCGAGCACCACCCGGCAGCAGTACACGGGCATCGGCTTCTCCCTCGACGAGACGAGCGTCTCCAACCTGTGGAAGCTCACCCCCGCGAAGCGCGAAGAGGCCGTCAAGCTCCTGGTCGACCCCAGACACGGTGCGGGCCTCGACCGTTTCCGGCTGACGATCGGCAGTCCGGACCTCATCGAGCATCTGCCCTTCTGGTCGGAGGACGACCTCCCGGCGGGCGTCTCGGAGGACTTCGGCCTCAAGCACTTCTCCATCCAGCGGGACATCGACCTCCACATCGTCGACACGATCAAGCTCATCCAGCGCTACAACCCGAAGGCGACCTTCTTCGCCTCCGCGTGGAGCGCGCCGGCGTGGATGAAGACGAACAACCGGTTCACCGGAGAGGTCGCACTCAGGCCCGGCAGCACCACGGACTATTACCAGGTCGGAAAGCTGCGCGACGACTGCATCGACGTGTTCGCGCGCTACTACGTCAAGTTCGTCCAGGCCTACGCCAGGCACGGCGTCCGCGTCGACGCCCTGACCATGCTCAACGAGCCGGGCATGGACGTGGTCTACCCGGCCATGGACATCAGCGTCGCCCAGCAGCAGAAGCTGGCCCTGGCGATCAAGCGTGAGTTCCGGGCCGCCCATCTCGACACCCAGCTCTATGTGCACGACTTCAACTTCTGGGACTGGCGTGACCCCAACAGCACGGCCACCAAGAACTACCACCGCATCTTCGACGACGCTCCCGACGGTTCGGTGACCGGAAGGCAGGTCCGGAAGGCTGCGGACGCCATCGCCTTCCACCCCTACTGGGGGGATCCGCGTGTGATGCGCGACGCCTACGAGGAGACCGGCAAGCCCGTGCACCTCACGGAGACGAGCGACCTGTCGTCCTCGACCCTGCTGAGCGACTTCCGTCTCGACGCGGGCTCCTACATCCTGTGGGCCCAGACGACGGACCAGGACGGCGGGACACTGCACTGGACGCCCGCGCGGGACAACAACATCGACTGGGACCAGGTCGCCGCCACCACCAAGTGGCCGGACCGGCTGGTCACGGTGGACACCACGGCCAAGGACTTCACCGTCCGCGACGAGCTCTACGGCCTCGGGCAGTTCGCCAAGTACCTCTCCCCCGGTGATGTGCGCCTGGAGTCCAGCGCGGCGGAGCACGGGATCAGCAACGTGGTCTTCCGGTCCGGCGCCGACAGGTTCGTCGCCGTGCTCGGCAACACGAACGACACCGACACCGAGGTCAGGGTCGTCACCGCGGGCCGTTCGTTCGTGGTCACCGTCCCGGCGGGCTCGTTCGCCACCTACCGCTGGCAGGACCACGCCCCCGCGGACCACCGCAACCACGCCCCCGTCCTCAGCGGGAGCACCGAGGTGGTCGCCGACCAGTACAGCACCGTGCACCTGCAGTTGCGGGCCACCGACCGTGACGGGGACCGGCCGGCCTACTACGCCGAGGAACTGCCGGACGGGGTCGCCGTCGACCCGGCGACTGGCCTGGTGACGATCCACCCGACGGCCGCGGGCGAGCAGGACATGACCTTCTACGCCACCGACGGCCGGGCCCGCGACCAGTTGGGCGTCCACCTGACCGTGCGGCCGCACGCCGTCCCGGTGGGCGAGAGGATCGAGGCGGAGAACTACACCGACCAGCACGGCTGGCCCGCGGACGGCAGCAACTTCGTCGAGAGCAACGCCGCGGCGAGCGGGGGCAGGAACGTGGGCTGGACGGCCGCAGGCAACTGGCTCCGGTACGACGTGGACGTGCCGCAGTCCGGCACCTACGACGTCGAGTTGCGCGTCGCCAACGGCACCGGTAGCGCGGCGCCCGACGCCCTGTCCCTGCGCGACCGGAGCGGAGCCACACTGGCCACGGTGTCGGTCCCCGCGACGGGCGCCTGGAGCGACTACCGGTCCGTGCACACGACCGTCACGCTCGCAGCCGGGGAGCAGCCGATCACCGTCTACTGCGGGACCGGCGGCTTCAACCTCGACTACCTGCGCCTCACCGAGTAGTCACCGGCCCGCCGGGAGCCCGGGTGCCTCCACGCCCAGTGGAGGCACCCGGTGCTGCGAGAACGCCTCGGCACCCGCCGCGGTCCCGGCGCCGGCCCTGACTCGACCACAGTGGAGGGGCGTTGACGACCTCGCCTGACACGACGTCAAGTGATGCTCGGAAGGCGCGCGATCGCCCTCCGGCACCATCGACCAGTCCTTCTTCAAGGACGGCACCGCCAAGGTCATCACCGCCGTCACCGGCGACCCCGACGGTGGACACACCTCGGTGTACGCCAAGGAGGAGGCGATCTGGATGGGTACGCGCGATGTCGACCACCCCTACGGCTTGGCCGCCTCACCGTCGATGCCGGCCGCTTCCCCGGTGACACCACGCGGATGCATGTGACGTATTACAAGGTCAACAGGCCGAACGGCGAGCTCAGCGTCTTCGAGCGGTTCACCCTGCACCGCGAGCGGTCCGACGGCCAACGTCACTGATCCACGGCGCGGACGAGCATCGTGCCCCTTGCCAGGTCGTCCGCGCCGTGTCCGCCGTCCGCCGACGGCGCCGGCGTGTGCCTGAGCTCGTCCCGGGCTCCGGCACACCCGCGACCGGCCTTCGGCTGTCCCGGAAACCCTTCCGTCGCCCGGGACGGCCGATCGCTTCGCCCGGCGCTGAATCACCCCACCACCGCCCCCCTGACGTCGTGCGCACCAGAGTCCGGCCGCCTGCCCCCGTACGCCCCTGTGGTCCGTCGACGGCGCAGACATGGCACCTGCCCGTCCGACGCGTGCACCGAGCCGGCACCCGAGACGCGAGTCCTTCACCCGGCTGGAGCAGAGCGGGGCGGCGGTGGCCGCGCCCATGGCGCAGCGGCGCCGCCGGAGAAACGAGGGCTGAGCCGATCGGTGTAGCTGCCGTGCGCGGGGGCCTGTCGTCGCCGCAGGACGGGCACAGATGGATCCGGAGGTGCTTGCCATGCCCAGCGGTGACGTGCTCATCCTCATCGATGAGGCCGGCAGGGTGGTCGAGTGGGGGCATGCGGCCGAGGAGCTGTTCGGGTGGTCGGCCGAGGAGGCCGTCGGCCGGCACGTCTCCACACTCGTACGGGAGGGCGCCGACGACACAGTACGCCGAAGAGGAATCCCCGATGCGGCCGCGGTCCTGGTCAGGCCGGTACTGCGCGGCGCACGGGTGACATGGGAGGTACGGACGTCGTCGGAGCCCACGCCGGAGCAGGACGCGGCGATCCTGAAGACGCTGTTCGCCCACTCCCCCACGGGGCTGCACGTCCTCGACGACCGGCTTCGTGTCGTCCGCACGAGCACCCCCGGACTGCGCGACACATCCACGGGACGCCTGCTCGGCACGCATTTCACCCGGGTGTACGACCTCGAGGACCCCGAGCGGGAGACGGCCGTGGCGCAAGGCGTCCTCGACAGCGGAGCGGCGGTCGTCAACCGGCTCGTGCGAAGCGCGAGAACCCCGGGTGGGACCAAGCGCCGCGTCCACTCCGTCTCCTACGTCCGTCTGGAGGACTCCCGGGGCCAGGTGCTCGGACTCGTGGCCTCCACCCTCGACGTCACCGATCGGGAGAACGCACGGGACCGGCTGGACCTCCTCAACTCCGTCCGCGCGCGGGTACGCCACGGCCCGAACGTGGGCGCCGTGTGCCAGGAGTTCGTCGAGGTGGTCGTTCCCGCCTTCGCTGGCATCGCCGTGGTCGAGGTCATCGACGACGTCGTCCGCGGCGAGGAGCCTCCGCTGGTCCCGGTCCGCGAGGACATCCCCCTGCGCCGAGCGGCCTTCCACGGCGGTAGCCCGGCGCACCCGATGGCCGATGTGCGCCCGCCGCCGGCCGGCACGCCGTTCAGGAACGTGTTGTCCGATCTCCGGCCGCGCCTCGTCCCGATCGGGGAGGACAACCCCTGGCCCGCGGCGGATCCGGCCCGCGCCGAGGCCATCAGGAGAGCCGGCGCCCACTCGCTCATCGTGGCGCCTCTGGCACTGCGCGACCGGGCGCTGGGCATGGTCGCCTTCTACCGCGTCCCCGAGCAGGACCCCTTCGAGGAGGAGGACCTCGAGGTGGCTTCCTCCGTGTGTGCGCATGCCGCGCTCTGTATCGAGGACGCCCGTCGCTACATGCGTGAGTGGATCACCGCGGCCACCCTCCAGCGCAGGCTCCTTCCACAACAACCAACCACACAGAGCACCGTCGAGACCTGCCATCTGCACATCGCCGACCCGGAGGGCGGCGGCGCGTTCTGCGACACCATCGCTCTGCCCGGCGCACGGACCGCGCTGATCGTCGGCGACGTCGCCTGGCACGGCATCGCCGCGGCCCTCACGATGGGCTTCCTGCGCACCGCGCTGCACACCCTGGTCGCGCAGGACCTGCAGCCCGACGAGCTGCTCGCGCGCTTGAACGACACTGCCGACCGCATCGCCGCGGCATGCGCCGCGCTGCCCCCCGGTGATCCACTGCACACCGAACAGCTCACCGCGGGCTGCATCATCGCCGTCCACGACCCGATCGAGCTCAACTGTACGATCGCCCGGGCCGGCCTCCCCGAGCCGGTCGCCGTGTTCCCCGACGGGTCCACCCTCGTCCTGCCGGTACCTCCCGGTCCCCCGCTCGCCGGAAAGGGCAACGCCCCCTTCCCCGCCGCCACCGTCAGCCTCCCCGAGGGAAGCACACTGGCCCTGGGCACGACCGGGCTCGCCCCGCATGTCCTGATGCGGTCCGCGTCGCAGAACACCTTCGCGGACGGCGTCGGCGCCGGGCCCCTGTCCGATCTCCGCGACGCCGTCGCCCATGCGCTCACGGGCGCGCCCCACACCGGCGACCAGGTGATGCTGTTCGCCCGGACGACGGCACTGCCCGGCGATCGCGTACTCACCCGCGCACTGCCCGCACATCCCGAAGCCGCGTCCATCGCCCGCAAGGTGACCCGTGAGCGGCTCCGGGCCTGGGACATGGACGAGGAGACCATGTTCACCGCCGAACTCATCGTCAGCGAACTCGTCGGCAACGCCATTCGCTACGGCGCACCACCCCTGCAACTGCGCCTCATCCACGACCGCATGCTGACCTGCGAAGTCACCGACTCCGCCAGCAGCGCCCCGCATGTCAAACATGCGCGCACCGTCGACGAAGGCGGCCGGGGACTGTTCATCATCTCGCACCTCACGGACCAGTGGGGCACGCGCTATCACGAGCGGGGAAAGACCATCTGGGCCGAGCAGCCGACCCGGCACCGCACGCCCTCGTCGTGACCCCGGTGCGCCCTGCATCCACCGCGCGCCAAGCCCGGATGCCGCAGCGGCGTCATCCCTCGACATCGCATTCCGCGTGATAGACACCTAGGAGGCATCCGCGGGAAGCGGACCGTGCGGTCGATCCTCACACAGCCGCGGGCCTGTGGCCTCACCGCAAGGCCACACATCTCGCCGGAGAAAGGTGGACGGGCGTGCAGCGCTACGATCTGGTGATCCTGGGGGCCGGCAGCGGCAACATGCTGCTCGCCGACGAACTCGCCCATCTGCGCACCGCCGTCGTGGAGCCGAACCGCTTCGGCGGCACATGCCTGAACCGCGGGTGCATTCCCAGCAAGATGTACGTCCTTGTCGCCGACGCGGTGGAAAACGCCCGGGCCGCGGCCCGGCTCGGCGTCCATGCCACCGTCGAGCGCGTCGACTGGAGGGCCGTCCGCGACCGGATCTTCCGGCGCATCGATCCGCTGCACGACGGCGCGCTGGACTACCGCAGGAAGAACGGCGTCGACGTGTACACCACGGAGGCACGCTTCGTCGGGCCCAAGGTGCTGCAGGTGGGAACCGAGCGGATCACCGCCGACACGTTCGTCGTCGCCGTCGGATCGCGGCCTGTGGTGCCGGACATCCCGGGATTGGACTCCGTTCCCTTTCACACCTCGGACACCATCATGCGGATCGACGACGTGCCCTCCTCCATGGCAGTCATCGGCGGCGGTTTCATCGCGGCGGAGTTCGGTCATGTATTCGACGCGTTCGGTACGGACATCACGGTCGTGACGCGGGGGCCGCGCCTGCTGACCGGAGAGGACGAGCAGATCTCCGCCCGGTTCACCGAACTCGCCTCGCGGCGGCATCGCGTGCTGCTCGATGCTCGCATCACCTCCGTCGAGCGGCGTTCCGGAGGCGTCGCGCTCACTGTGACCTCACCCGACGGGGAGCAGGTGGTCGAAGCCGAGATGCTCCTGGTGTCCGCAGGCCGCCGGCCCAACACCGATCGGCTGGACGCGGTCGCCGGCGGGCTGGAACTCGACGAACACGGCCACATCGTGACCGACTCGGCCTACCGCACGTCGGTACCCGGCATCTGGGCCCTGGGTGACGTGGCCAATCACTTTCAGCTCAAGCACATGGCGAACGCCGAATCGCGGATCGTACGCCACAACATTCTGCATCCCGAGGACCTGCGCACCCTGCCCAACGCCCTGGCTCCGCACGCTGTGTTCACCAGCCCGCAGATCGCCGGTGTCGGACTGACCGAGCAGGAGGCACGCAACCGCGAGATCGACTATCTGGCGAGCGTCCGCGACTACGCCGACACCGCATACGGATGGGCGCTGGAGGACACCACCAGCTTCGTGAAGGTCCTGGCGAGTCCTCACGACCGCAGGCTTCTCGGGGCACACATCATCGGCCCTCAGGCGGCGACGCTCATCCAGCCGTTGCTCCAGGCCATGACGCTGGGCCTCACGGTGGACCGGATCGGCCGGGACGTCCTGTACATCCACCCCGCACTCACCGAGGTCGTGGAACAGGCCCTTCTGGCCCTGTAGTTGCGACGAGACACCGCGCCGCTCGGGCAACGGTGGTCGCTTCGGTCGCAGGTCGGACGGATACCATGAGGCTTGTATCGCCGGAATCGGACTGAGCCCATCTGCTCGGTGAGCGCCTGGGACGATGCTTTCACCGATCTGCACGGCGCAAGTCGGATCACCGTGGCGGACCGTGGCGCGCCCTGGTCAGGACCCACGCCTGCGACGACGATCTCGACGTCGTCACCGTCGCGCGGGATCTCGGCCGGTCGACCCGCTACGTGCAGCAGGGCACGGTGATCGGTGCCCCGGTCCGCAGATGGGCCTGGGCCACTGCGCGCATCACCCGCTCCACGCCAGGGGTGAGGGTCTCCTCGATCGCGCCAATTTCCTGCGGTTCACCCGAGGGCGTCGGCGTGATCCGGGCGGGTGGCGGCCTGGACGCCGCCGCGTTCTGTCGGCGCGGCCGAGCCGATGTGCCGGCCGGCCGTCGGTATGGCGTCCACTCTCGGTCACCGGGCCCGAGCCGTCTTTCGCCCCGGCGCACGGTCCTTGCGCTGAGACGCAGTCCGCTCATGCCGTCGGCCGGGGGTCGCGCCACCCGACGGCGGCAGACGATACGACGCTCAACTTTCGCCAGTACTGGCCTGTTTGACGAGTCAAAAGATCAATAACCTGGCATCCGACGGCAGGCATCTACCTGAGGAGTTCCGTGTCCGCTGCGCAGCAGCTTCCCGACATTCTTTCGCCCGAGTTCGCCGCGGATCCCTACCCCGCCTATGCGGTGATGCGGGAAGAAAAGCCCCTGATCTGGCACGAGGCCACCAAGAGCTACATAATCTCCCGTTACGAAGACGTGGAACGCGTCTTCAAGGACAAACAGAGCCAGTTCACCACCGACAACTACGACTGGCAGCTCGAACCGGTCCACGGCAAGACGATCCTGCAGCTCAGCGGCCGTGAACACGCGGTGCGCCGGGCTCTGGTCGCCCCCGCGTTCCGGGGCAGCGATCTGCAGGAGAAGTTCCTGCCGGTCATCGAGCGCAACTCGCGCGAACTCATCGACGCCTTCCGGCACTCCGGATCCGCCGACATCGTCGGCGATTATGCAACCCGCTTCCCGGTCAACGTCATCGCGGACATGCTGGGCCTGGACAAGGCCGACCACGCCCGGTTCCACGGCTGGTACACGGCTGTCATCGCCTTCCTCGGCAACCTGTCCGGCGATCCCGAGGTGACGGCCGCAGGGGAACGTACCCGGGTGGAATTCGCCGAGTACATGATCCCGATCATCCGCGAGCGGCGCGACAGCCTGGGTGACGACCTGCTGTCCACACTGTGTGCCGCCGAGGTCGACGGCGTCCGCATGAGCGACGAGGACATCAAGGCCTTCTGCAGCCTGCTGCTGGCCGCCGGCGGGGAGACCACCGACAAGGCGATCGCCAGCATCCTGGCGAACCTGCTGGTCAACCCCGACCAGTTGGCGGCCGTCCGCGAGGACCGCAGCCTGATCCCCGCCGCCTTCGCGGAGACCCTCCGCTACACGCCGCCGGTCCACATGATCATGCGGCAGTCGGCCACCGAGGTCGAGCTCACCGGTGGCACCATCCCTGCCGGCGCCACCATCACCTGCCTCATCGGCGCCGCCAACCGGGACGAGCAGCGCTACCGTGAGCCCGACCGGTTCGACATCTTCCGTGACGACCTCACCACGACCTCGGCGTTCTCCGCCGCCGCCGACCACCTCGCATTCGCGCTCGGCAGGCACTTCTGCGTGGGCGCGCTGCTGGCCAAGGCCGAGGTCGAGGTCGGTGTGAACCAACTGCTGGACGCCATGCCCGACCTCCGTCTCGCCAACGGATTCGACCCGGTCGAGCAGGGCGTCTTCACCCGCGGCCCGAAGGCCCTGCCGGTGAACTTCACGCCGTCCGCGGCCTGATGCCGCTGTCCCGCTGAATTGCCTCCTCCGCGTGCCGGGAACCCCGCCCGGCACGCGGAGGGCATGCGGCTACCGCACCTGCGGAGTGAACTGCACCGGAAGCGAGGTCAGACCGCGCATCCAGATGGACGGGCGCCACGTCAGCTCCTCCGGTTCCACGGCCAGTACGAGGTCGGGAAGGTGTTCCAGGAGGGTCTCCACCGCCGTCCGTGCCATCACGTCCGCCAGGAGCGGTGCCGGATACGGGCAGCGGTGTTCGCCGTTGCTGAAGGACAGATGAGCGGAGTTCTCGGCGCCGACGTGTGATTCCGGCCAGATGTGCGGGTCCGTGTTGGCGGCCGCGAGACCGAGGACCAGGCAGTCGCCCTCGCGGATGAGTCGTCCGCCGAGCTGTGTGTCACGTACGGCCCAGCGGCCGATGAAGTTCTGCGTCGGTGTGTCCAGCCACAACACCTCGTTGAGCGCGTCGCCGACACTGACACGACCGCCCGAGACGTTGACCGCGAAGCGTTCGTCGGTCAGCAGCAGCCGCAGGGTGTTGCAGATCCAGTTGGCGGTCGGCTGCTGTGCCGCGGCGATGACGGAGATCAGGTCCTGCACGATCTCCTCGTCGCTGAGCCCGGCGGGATCCAGCAGCATCCGCGATGTGACGTCGGGACCGGGCCGCTCCCGCTTCTCCTTCACCAGTTGCATGATGCGTTCACCGACGCGCATGTACGCCGCCACCGGGTCGTCTCCCTCGCCGGCGTCGAGGGAGATCCGCAGATCCTCGACGAGACGCTCGGTGTCCGCGCTGCCCTGCGGCATGCCGCACATCCACAGCACGCCACGGGCGGGCAGGGCGTGCGCGTACGTGCTCATCAGCTCGGCCTGGCCGCTTCCGGAGAACGAGGAGATCAGCTGATCGGCGATCAGCTGGCACTCGCGGGCCAGCTCGAACTGGTCCACGCCCTCCAGCGCCTGGGTGATGACACCCGCGCGGCGCTGATGCTCAGCTCCCTCGGTGAACAGCACGGAGGGCTGGTAGCCCACGTACGGCAGAAGAGGCCAGTCGTCCGGGATGTGCGGCCATTGGTTCCACCGCCGGGAGTCCCGAGCGAACAGCTCGTCGTGCACGGTCACATAACAGACCTCGGGGTAACCGAGCACCAGCCAGGCGGGGATGTCGCCGTCGAGCAGCACCGGTGCGACCGCCCCGTGCTTCTGGCGCATGACGCGGTAGAGCTGTGACGGCGTCTGCTGGTACTCCAGTCCGGCCAGATGCACGGCGGACGAGTGCGCGGGGCACCCCGGAGGAGGATTGTTCGTGGACGGGGAGTCGGCGGTGTCGCTCACGGTGTCCTCTCCTGGGCCAGCGCCAGTGTGTACAGGTGGTCCACGAGAGCGATGAGGACCTCCTTGACCGAGCCCCTGACCCGCGCGTCGCAGTCGATCATGGGCACGTGCTCACCCAGGGCCAGTGCCTGACGGATCTCGTCGAGCGTGAACCGGCTCTCGTCGCCGTCGAAGCGGTTGACCGCCACCACGAAGGGCGTCTTGTGGTGTTCGAGCCGGTCGATCGCGTACCAGGAGTCCGCCATGCGGCGGGTGTCCACGAGGACGACCGCGCCGAGCGTGCCGGAGAACAGCCGGTCCCACAGGAACCAGAAGCGCTCCTGACCGGGCGCGCCGAACAGGTAGAGCACCATCTGCTCGCTCAGGCTGATGCGCCCGAAGTCGAAGGCGACGGTCGTGGTGGTCTTGCGTTCCACACCGGCCGTCTCGTCGATGCCTTCACCCGCCTGCGTCATCACCTCTTCGGTGTTCAGCGGCCGGATCTCGCTGACCGAGCGGACCAAGGTGGTCTTGCCGACGCCGAAGCCGCCCACGACGATGATCTTCAGACCGGTCTCGGCGGCATCGGCCAGCGGCGTGCGCTGCAAGGGCAGCTCAGAGGTGGCGGAGTCCATCAAGCACTTCCTGGAGCAGGGTTGTTTCGGGGAGGCCCGCGACGGACTCGGCGGCGCGGGGGTGCCGGGCGCTGACCTTGCCCATGTCGTGCAGGTCGCCCAGCAGAATGCGTACGACGGTGATGGGGAGCTTCAACTCGGCGGCGATCTCGACCAGTGCCGTCGGATGCCGGCACAGCTCGAGGATCCGCACGTGCTCCGACTGCAGCCCCGCGGTGGGTTCGCACTCACTGACGATCAGCGTGACGAGGTCGAAGGTGTCGTCGGCTTCGCTGCGACCGTCCGTGACCATGTACAGCCGGTCCGGATCGCCGACGTCCACGGGTTTGCGGATCACGCGGAGGCACCCGGGCCGACGGAGGCGCGCGGCTCGGCCCTCAGATGGTCCCCGATCTGCTCCACCAGCTCCGTCATGTGATGACCCACCACGCCCGGGTCGGCGCTCTCCTGCGCGACGACCGCGAGGTGCGCGCCCTCGCCCGCCTCCACGATGCACAGCAGGCCGCCGTGGAACTCGGTCATGGAGTGCCGGACACCGCCCGATCCGTCACCGAACTCGGCGGAAGCGCCCTGGGAGAGGGCTTGGATACCGGAGCAGATGGCCGCCAGCTGGTCGGCCTGGTCTTCGGTCAAGTGCTCCGTCCAGCACAGCTTCAGGCCGTCCCGCGACAGGACGAGAGCGTGGCGCGTGCCCGGCGTACGCTCCAGCAGGTTTCCCAGAAGCCAGGTGAGGCTGTTGTCAGTGGTCTCCATCGTGGGCGGGGCGGGTTCTGACCGGTCGAAGGTCACCCGACCCGTTCCTCCAATCCAACGTGGTGCGGCGAATCGATGCGGGGGGTCGTGGGCTGGGGCGCCCAGGCTGTGCGGAGGGTCCGGCCCTCAGTCGTCGGTGGAGGCGTGGCCCGTGTCCTCACCGCCCTGGGCGCCGCCGGCGCTCCGCCGACCGCGGTGGAAGGCCCCGAAGCGGCTGCCGGCGTCGCGTGCGGGGCCGGGTTCACCCGGCTCGGCGGGCGTCTGTGGGGCCTGCTTCCGCCGCTCCCGCTCCGCCTCTGCCATGGTCCGACCCGGGGTCCGCAAGGGCAGGCCGCCGGTTGCGGCCCCGGCAGACCTGCTGGGGATGTCCGCCCGGGGCGCGGGTCCTCCTTCGGCCGGCACGGCCGACTGCGGGCGTATCACCGGGGGTTCGGCCGCGGGGGCGGGCACGCTCGGCGCGGAGGTGCCACCCCGGAGAGGCTCGGAGACGATCGGCTCGCGCTGCTGGGCGACCATCTGAGGCGGCAGCAGTACGACCACACCGGTGCCGCCGCGCGAGGACGGGCGGTAGTTGACGCTGATGCCGTATTTGACGGCCAGCCGTCCCACCACGCCGAGTCCGAGCCGGGTTCCCTGCAGCGCGGCGAGGTCGACTACCTTGCCCGACACGGACTCCTCCGCCCGGCGCATGGCCGCGTCGGACATCTTCAGACCGCTGTCCTCGATGGTGACGACGATGCCGGCGCTGCGTTCCTCCACGTAGACGTGGACCTCGTCGATGGGAGGGGAGAAGTTGGCGGCGTTGTCCATGAGTTCGGCGAGCAGATGCATCACGCCCTCGGCCGCGAAACCGTTGATCGCGGCCTTGCTGGAGGAGTGCAGGCGCACCCGCCGGTAGGCGGCGATACGGCCGACGGCACCACGCAGGATGCTCTCCATGACGATCGGCTTGTTCCATACGCGGCTGGAGCGCCCGCCCATCAGCAGCGCAAGCCGGTCGGTCATGAGGCCCAGCTGCGAGGTGCTGTGGTCCAGACGCAGCAGGTCACCGAAGACCTCCTCACCGTGGCGGTCCTGCATCTCGCGCAGATCGGCGAGCATGCTGACGGTCTTGGCCTGAACTCGGCTGAGCGCCTTGGCGGAAGCGGCCTGCGCGGCGGCGGAACGCCTTTCGCTGTAGGCGAGTTCACGCACGACCCACTCGGCCAACTCCCGCAGCAGGGTGCTCTGCGGCCAGTCGACCTTGGCCAGCGCGGTGTCGGCGGAGCTTCCCTCCCGCAACAGCTCCACCGCTGCGGGCAGCGTCTCCTCGGCCAGCCGCTCGAGCTCCGCCTTGCCGCGGTCCAGTTCGGCGCGCAGGTGCTGCCGGTCGGACTCGGCCGCGGTAGCCCGCCGGACCGATTCGGCGAGCACGGTGGCGAACACCTGTGACAGCTGCCGCAGATGCGGGTCCGAAGGCACGGGGAACCGCGACAGGGCCTCTTCCGCCTCCGCGCCGTTCTTCACCTTCTCGGCGACCCCCGGCATGGTCGTGTTGACCAGGTGCGACCTCTCGGAGACCTGCTGGCGCCAGACGCTCTCGCTCATCTCGAGCTCGCTGCCCTGCGCGACGGCCTGCCGGTGGGCGCGGCGCACCAGATACGAGGCGGTGCCGACGACAACGGCGACGCAGCACCAGGCGACAACCGCCGTAGCCAGGACCCAGGTGCGGGAGTCCTGGGGAGCGAAGACACCCGCTGCCGCGGCGCCCGCGGCGGTGACGAGCAGGATCACCGGAAACGCGACCGGGGACGATCGCCCTCCTTTGGCGCTTCGGCGCTGGCGGGGGCGAGTTGGCACTGACATTCCGCGGTCCCTCGGTCCGTGAGAGCAGGGGTGGTTGGACGGCTGAACAACGCCGACGGCCCGGAAGGGGGCCGACCGAGGGCGGCGCTGTTCCGGATCAGGGTTTTGCCGCACATGCTAGTCACCGGGCCGAGAACACCGGTACCGGACGATGAGTTCGACCTCCGTACGAATTCACTTCGACGGGAAATGACCACCACGGGACTGGTGCGTGGTACCGGATCGGTCGCCGATCATGACCGATCTTGCGTAGGCCGAAAGCGGCGTTCCGGGTGCAATGTCAGCCCATCACCGTATACACCGGACCGAACCCCCGCCGACCGATGTGGGTTTTCGGCCAACTATTGAGAATGAGGCGGGTTGCAGGCCGGAGGCAGCACAGCCCTGATCCCATACGGCAACCGTCGTGGACCTCCGCACCACGGAGCCGAATCCAACTGGAGCGGGACAAAAGGGCGTCGGCAATTTCACCGATGGGGTAGCCGAGTTGATGGCCCGTCAGGCGGTATGACCGTATTGGCTTACCTGTTCCGGATAGTGACATAGTTCTGGAAATCCACGCTCCTGTCGGACAATAAAGGAGTTGGATCGATCGAGTTCCCGGATGTCCCGCTATCGCGCCGCATGCGATGTCCCGACGGACGGAAAGTGCGTGTCAGCGCCTACCCCGATGGGAGCATCCGGTTTCGGGTGGACGGCCGCCGAGGCCGTAATTGAGCGCGATGTAGGACGGCACCCACTCCTACGCGCCTGCGGGTCCATGGGGCCGGGGCAACGCGGCGCACAACTACGCCGAACTGCTGGAGAAGAAGCACCGCGGCCAGCGCCTGAGCCGGGCCGCGGCGTCCGGTGCTGCGCACCCCACGGACGAAGGCCGCCCACGTACGGAAGGTACGTGGGCGGTCAGGCACCGTCCCGGGCCTCACGGGCCCGGGCTTGCCACTGCGAAACGCGTCAGCTCTCCTCGCCCGTGCCCTGTTCCCGCGACCGCGGGCCCTGCAGTTCGAGCCGCCCGTTGCCCTGCTCCGGCCGGCCGCCGGAATTCGGGGAGTTCTGGCCGCTCTGACCGTTCAGGTTCTGCCGGACCGAGTCCAGGATCGTCAGACCCTGGGCGACCAGACCGGCCGCGATCTCGCCGAGTCCGTCCGCACCGTTCAGGACGTTGACGTTGGCACCGGAGAGGCCACCGGCCGCCTCCTTCACGATCTGCGGAAGCTGGTCGATCAGCATCCGGTCCAGGGCGACGCGGTCGTGCGAGGCCGCGGCCTCGGCCTGGATCTTCATGCGCTCCGCCTCCGCGGCGGCGAGGATCCTGACCCGCTCCGCCTCGGCCTCGGCGGGCTTCACGACCTCGGCCACGAGCTGCTGCTGCCGCAGCTTGGCCTGGCGCAGCGCCAGCTCGGTCTGGGCGGCCAGCACCTCCTGCTGGGCGTGGGCCTGCGCCAGCGGTCCGGCCTGGGCCGCATGCGCCTGGGCGCGGTCCACCTCGGCCGAGTACTCCGCCTTCACCACCGCCGTCTGCCGGGCGTACTCGGCCTGCTTACGGGCCGCGTCCTGCTCCGCCTCGGCCGCGGTCTGGTTGGCCTGGGCCTGGGCTATCTGGGCCTGGCGCTGGATGGCCGCCTTGTGCGGCGCGGACATCGCATCGATGTAGCCGGTGTCGCCGTCGTCGATGGACTGGATCTGCAACGAGTCCACGATCAGGCCGATCTTCGCCATCTCCGTCTTGGACGTGTCCAGCACCTCGGCCGCGAGCTTCTGCCGCTCGGTGACGATCTCCTCGACCGTCATCGAGCCGATGATGGCCCGCAGATGACCGGCGAAGATCCTCCCGGTCAGGACCGACATCTGATCCTGGTCGGAGAGGAACCGCTGGCCGGCGTTGATGATGCTCTCCGTGTCGTTGCCGACCTTGAAGGCGATCACGGCACGCACGTTCAGCGCGATGCCCTGCCTTGTCACACAAGTCTCGGTGACCTCGGCCTCGCACATCGACAAGGTGAGAAAACGGACCTTGCGCAAAACCGGCAGCACGAACTTCCCGTGCCCCGTCACCACCCGGAACGGCGCGCCCCCCAGTCCCCGCCGTCCTCCCGAGATCAGCATCGCCTCGTCGGGGGCGGGAACGCGGTAACCGAACATCCTCTTCTCCTTAGCCGGCGTCGGCGGCGTCGCCGCACAACGCATCCAACGGATCGCCCCACTCGATGACGTCCACTTCGCGGCGTCCGCGGGAGTCGATCACGAGCACGGTGGCCCCAGTCGGCAGGGGCTCCTGCGACCAGGCGAGGAATGTCTCGGAACCGCCTCTGACTCGCACCAGGATCTCGCCGGGACCGGCGGACCCACGAGTGCCGATGAGCAGTTCCCCCGTGCAGCCGATCACGGCCTCGTCCTGCGCCATTTCCGACTGCCTCCCATCGTTCTGGTCCCGTGTTTCCGACCTTAGACCCAGCCGTGACGGCCCTCTACACTGCGGTGCCGCCGTTCCCGGCCCGCCGCCGGCCCGCCCCGAGCCCGACCCTTCCGACCTGCGCGAACGCCAGGCCGGCCGACGCGCCCTTCGAACCTTTTACGCGCGTCGACACCGCGGCCGACCCTGCCGGGCTCGCGCTGCCACGGCCACGCGGATCCATGGGACCCGACCGGCCGGTACTGCGGGTGACACGTGCACCGCCTTCTTGCCACTGGACCCGCCCCACGGGCCGGAACACGCGAACGCGCAATCGGCAGCGCCGCTTCTGCCCGCGACAGTCGCTACCGTGATCCCCGCGCGCCCGCCAGGGAGTTGACGACCACTCAGCATGCGATCGAGGCCGGACGGCATACGGTCGGCCCCACGGGCGCAGGAGATCGCAGCCCGGGTCGACCTCGGCGGCACCCGGACGATCGCGGGAGCGACCCGCTCCCGCCGGGCAGTTCGGTCGGCGGACGCGGCACACTACGTGTGGGGGAAGAAGGCCGGAAGGGACCGCATGATCCGGGACGAGGACGAAGCCGCGCGCCTCGAGGACGCGCAGCTCACCCGTGCTGCCCAGGCGGGTGAGGTCACGGCACTGGGCCTGCTGCTGGAGCGGCACCGGGCGGGTATGCGGGCGGTGGCCCTGAGCATTCTGGGGCCGGGTCCCGATGTCGACGACGTGCTCCAGGACGCGGCGGTGCGGGCGCTCCGGAACATACGCGACGTCCGCGACCCGGCGGCGGTGGGCGCATGGCTGCGGATGATCGTGCGCAACACCTGCCGTTCCCTGCTGCGGGACTCCGTGAGGTCCCAGCCGGTCGAGGACCTGAACATGTCCGTCACGGACAGCGGTCCGGACCGCTGGCTGGAGCAGAACACACTGCGGGACTGGATCTGGGAAGCCGTGGAGGAACTGTCCCCGGCACTGCGCATGCCCCTGGTTCTGCGCCATTTCAGCACGGGCGTCACCTCCTACGAGCAGATAGCCCGCGCGTGCGGTGTCCCGGTCGGTACCGTCCGCAGTCGTCTCAACCTGGGACGCGCCAAGCTGGCCGCGGCTCTCGCCGCCACGGCCGATGCCCCGCACTCCGACGCCGCACGGCGCGTTCGGGCCAGTCGTATCGAGGCACACGAGACGCTGGCCGCGGCCGAGCAAGGGCGCTTCGCCGCGTTGCTCGCGGAGCGGTGGTCCCCCGAGGTCGCGCTGCTCAGCGGGAACACCCCGGTCGGCGACAGGGACCTGCTGGTACGCGGCATGGACGGCGACCTCGAGGCGGGTGTGCGGCAGCGGCTCTTCCACGCCGTCGCCGGGCGGTCACTCGCCGTGTGGGAGATGGACCTGCTCAATCCGCCCGAGAATCCGGAGCACTGCCCGCCCGCCGTCGCCTGGCTCATGACCCTGGACGGCGCCGGCCGGGTGCACCGGCTGCGGCTCTTCCACTCGAGGCAGACGCCGGCCACCGACCCGGCGCCCTATGTGTGACGACCGTCACATGATCGGGATCGAACTTGCCCGGCTCTCCCGCGTCTGGCCGGTGTCGTAAACACCAGCTGGACAGGAGACACCTGTGAACAACTCCCCGGCCGACCCTCTGGCCCCCGGCACCCACACCTTCGATGTCGACGGGGTCGTGCAGCGCTACCACGTCCATGGCACAGGACCGGTGTGCGTGGCGCATTCCGGCGGTCCCGGCATCCACTGGGAGTACCTGCGCATGCCCGCGGTGGAGCAGCATCTCACCGTGGTCTACCCGGAGCCGGTCGGCACCGGGGGTTCCGGCCGCCTGCCCTCCCACCCCCACGGCTACACCCGCGGCCGCTACAGCCGCTTCCTCGGCGCCCTGGTCGCTCACCTGGGCGTACCGGAGGTGCATCTGCTCGGTCATTCGCACGGCGGCTTCGTCGTGCAGTACCACGCCCTGCACCACCCCGAAGGGATCGCCGGAGTGATCCTCTACGACAGCGCACCGCTCACCGGTCCCGAGCACGGCGCCGAGGCCATGCGCCTGGTCCAGGAGTTCGCCGTGCGTCATGCCGGCCGCCCCGAGCTCCCCGAGGTCCTGGAGGCTTTCCAAGCGATTCCCACCATCTCCGACGACGCACGGATGACATCCGTCGCCAAGGGCCTGCTGCCGTCGTACTTCGCCGACTACTGGGGACGGGAGGAGGAGTTCGCTCCCTTGCGCGCCTCACTGAACGCCACCTACGTCTCGGGGCTGGACGAGGACCTCGTCCCGGACATCATCGACGACCGTGAGGCTCTCGGCGCGCTCTCGGTGCCCGCCCTGGTGGTCGTAGGCCGCCATGACGTCATCTGCGGGGTGCGCTGGGCGGAGGAACTGCACAAGCTGATCGCCCGTTCGGAACTGCTGATCCTCGAGAACAGCGGGCACTTCGGCCATATCGAGGAACCCGCGGACTTCGCGCGGGCGGTGGCGGGCTTCGTGACCAACACGACGCACAGCACATCGTGACGTTCCGGTAGCGCAGGGATGTTCTTCTGACTGCTCGCGTCCGGGAGACCGGTGTTCCGCCTCCCGGACGCGAGGAGCACCCCCCTCACCGCGTCGAAGTCCTCGCCGGCCCCACGCCCCCGCCGAGGGCCTGCCACAGGCCCGTGGCGATAATGGGGCGCCGCCCACTGCGGTCCGGGGCGCCGACGGCGAGTGCGGTCCGGGCGAGTGGTTGCGGCCGGCCGGACCCCGCGTCCCGAAACCGCCCGGGTCCGCGCCGGTGGTCCACGACGGACGGCACCGGACCGCCCGCGGCGCAGGACTGGATGGCCAATGAGGAGCGGACACGTGAGCCAGGCACCCATACGGTTCGGCATGGTCGGCAGTGGCTGGCGGTCCGAGTTCTTCGCCCGGCTGGCCAGAGCGCTGCCCGGGCGGCTGGAGGTGTCCGGCGTGGTGACCCGCTCGGCCGCGCGGGCAGCGCAGGTGGAGGCGGAGTGGGGGGTGCCCGCCTTCCGGAGCATCGGCGAACTGCGCGGCACCCGGCCGGAGTTCGTCATCGCGTCGGTGCCGTGGCAGATCACGCCCGAGGTCGTCCGGGACCTGGTCGAGCAACGCGTGCCCGTTCTCGCGGAGACTCCCCCCGCACCCGACGCGGAGGGACTGCGTGCCTTGTGGGCCGCCGTGGGCGGCGTGACACGGCCGGGCGGCGGAGGGCTCGTCCAGGTCGCGGAGCAGTACACCCTGATGCCCGGTCACGCGGCCCGCATCGCGCTCGTGCGAGAGGGGGTCATCGGCAGGCCCACCTCGGTCCAGGTGTCGTCGACGCACATGTACCACGCCATGTCACTGATCCGGCACACCCTGGGTGTCGGATTCGAGCCCACGACCGTGACGGCACAGGCCTTCATCGCCCCGCTCGCCGACCCACTCTCCCCACGCGGCTGGTCGGACGACCTCACCCCCAGGGACGCCACCACCACGCTCGCGTTCCTGGACTTCGGCGAAGCCCGCACGGGCCTGTATGACTTCACCGACAACCAGTGGTGGAACCCTCTGCGCGCCCGCCGAATCGTGGTGCGCGGCTCGCTCGGTGAGATCGTCGACGACACGGTCGTGCGGATGGCCGACCCGCGCACGCCCGTCGAGTCCCCGCTGGTGCGCCGTCGCACCGGCACCGACCTCAACCTCGAGGGATCGGAGGTGCACCACATCTCCTTCGACGGACAGGTGGTGTGGCGCAACGACCATCTCGGGGCCAGTCTCTCCGAGGACGACCTGGCGGTGGTGGACCTGCTGTGCCGTACCGGGGCATGGGTACGGGACTCCGGACCGGAACCGTATCCCCTTGCCGACGGCTGCCAGGACCACCTCCTCGCCCTCGCCGTCGAGGAGTCGGCGCGTACGCATGCACCGGTGACGACCGCCCTCGAGGCGTGGGCGACCCGCTGACCCCCACCCCCTCGGGCACGTTCCACGGTTGGCCGCCGACCGGGTCCTGGTGCCCGTCGCCCGTCGAACCCCCGGCCCGCCGGGGACACGGCCCCTGGCCGCCTCACTGGTCCAGTACGTCCCGCCATGAGTACCGCGGCTCGTACCCCAGCACCTCACGGGCCCGCCGCACGCTGAGCAGCGTCTCGTGGGTGCCGATCTCCCGCGTCAACCTCACCTCGGGAAAGACCTCGGCGAGGAGTTCCGCGGAGGGGCGGTCCATGATCGTGTCGGCCGCGGCGATGACGTAGCTGGAGGCGCCCGTGACGGCGGCGGTCAGCGCGAGCCGGCACGCCTGCGCCACGTCCCGCGCATCCACGTATCCCCACAGGTTCCACTTGCGGGCGTGCGGGTCGGACCAGTAGCCGGGCACACGCGCATAGTCCTCCACCAGGTGGACGTTGGACAGACGCAGGGCCACGAAGGGAATGCCCGACCAGCCGGAGATGTGCTCGGCCGCGGTCTCGCCCAGGACCTTGGACAGGGCATAGGTGGAGGTGGGGTGGGGATAGTGGTCCTCGTCCACCGGGGCGTAGCGGGGCGGGACGTCGAAGGGCAGGCCGAGGGTGGTCTCGCTGGAGGCCCACACCACGCGGTCCAGCTTGTTGTGCGCGGCGGCCAGGAAGACGTTGTCGTTCATCGCCGTGTTGGTGGTGAGGGTGAGGGCGGCGGGCCGGAGGCCGGGGGCCGGGATGTTGGCCAGGTGGACAACGCTTCCCGCGCCGCTCAGGGCATCCACCGCCTGACCGTAGTCGGTGAGGTCCGCGCGCAGCAGTTGCAGGCCGAGGCCGTCCGCCCACGCACGCTCGACCGGGCCCACGGACACGTCCACGGCCAGTACGTCGTACCCCTGCTCCAGCAGATCCGCGACCACGACCCGACCGGTCTTCCCGGTGGCACCCGTGACGGCAACTGTGCTCATGTGTGCTGATCTCCCCACTCGAACCCCCGGCCCGGCTTGTGCCGCCATCCTCGCGCCCCCACCCGGGCCGTGTCAGCACCGTCCGGCGATCGGCCACCGACAGGTGGCGCCCACCGTCCCGATCATTACTAACCCTTGATTGAACAGTCCAGACTGATAAACCTACTATTAATACCTGTGGACATCGATGCACAGACAGGACACGAGCATCCACGCGGCTCGAGTGACACCGCGGGGCTCGCGTACCGCCTCCGGCTGGCCGTGGGCCGCATGACCCGGCGACTGCGCCAGGCGCATGCCGTGGGAGACGTGTCGCTCTCCGGCGTCTCGGTGCTCGCGCGACTGGCCGCCGACGGCCCCGACTCCCCCGGATCCCTGGCCGAACTGGAACGCGTACGGCCGCAGGCCATGGCGAGCACGCTCGCCGTGCTCGAACAGCGCGGGCTCGTCGGCCGCACCCCCGACGCGACGGACGGACGTCGCGCCATCGTCGCGATCACCGAGGAGGGACGGGCCATGCTCGCGGAGCGGCGCTCGGAATCCGTCCACCGGCTCTCCACCGCCCTTGACGAGTTCACGGCGCAGGAACGCCAGACCCTCGCCGCAGCCCTGCCCCTCCTCGACCGACTGGCGGAGCGGCTGTGACGGCGCACGGCCCCGGTTCCGGCGACCGGCACACCGACCGCCCGCGCGGCAGGACCGCCTCCGCGCTGCGGACCCTGCAGTCGGCTCGCAGTAACGACACACCCGCGGGCCCGGGCTACAAATGGGTCGCCCTGTCCAACACCACGCTGGGCGTGCTGATCGCGACGATGGACGCCTCCATCGTGATCATCTCCCTGCCCGCGATCTTCCGGGGCATCGGGCTCGACCCCCTGGCGCCCGGCAACATCGGCTATCTGCTCTGGATGATCCTGGGGTATCTGCTGGTGTCGGCCGTGCTCGTGGTCGTCCTCGGCCGGCTCGGCGACATGTACGGCCGGGTCAAGATCTACAACCTCGGCTTCCTCATCTTCGCCTGCGCGTCCGTCGCACTCTCCCTCGACCCGTTCCGGGCCGGCGCAGGAGCCCTGTGGCTGATCCTGTGGCGCATCGTGCAGGCGTTCGGCGGCTCCATGCTCACGGCCAACTCGGCCGCCATCCTGACCGACGCCTTCCCGGCGCGGCAGCGCGGCATGGCCCTCGGCATCAACCAGATCACCGCGCTCGCGGGACAGTTCCTCGGCCTTCTCGCCGGCGGACTGCTGGCCGCCGTCGACTGGCGTGCCGTGTTCTGGGTGAGTGTGCCGGTCAGCATCACCGGCACGATCTGGTCGTATCTGAGCCTGCGCGAGACGTCGGCGGGCCGCCGCGGCCGCATCGACTGGGTGGGCAACACCACGTTCGCGGCGGGCGCCGGAATCCTGCTGGCCGGTATCACCTACGGAATCCAGCCCTACGGATCCCACCCCACCGGCTGGACGAACCCGTGGGTGCTCGCGGGCCTGATCGGCGGCGTCGCGCTGCTGCTCGTCTTCTGCGTCGTCGAAACGCGCATCGCGGAGCCCATGTTCAATCTGGCGCTGTTCAAGATCAGGGCGTTCGCCGCGGGGAATCTCGCCGCGCTGCTGACCGCGATCGCGCGCGGCGGACTGCAGTTCATGCTGATCATCTGGCTGCAGGGCATCTGGCTGCCCCTGCACGGCTACGCCTTCGAGGACACCCCGCTGTGGGCCGGCATCTTCATGCTGCCGCTGACGGTGGGCTTCCTGATCGCCGGCCCCGTCTCCGGCTATCTGTCGGACAGGTTCGGCGCCCGCGTGTTCTCCACGGCCGGTCTGGTCGTCGTCGCGGCGTCCTTCTTCGGGCTGCTGGCGCTCCCCGTCGACTTCGACTACGGGGTCTTCGCCGCGTTGCTGCTGCTCAACGGGCTGGGACAGGGGATGTTCTCCTCGCCGAACACCTCCTCGATCATGGGTAGCGTGCCGGCCGAGTACCGAGGAGTCGCCTCGGGCATGCGCTCGACGTTCCAGAACTCCGGCACGGCACTGTCCATCGGCGTCTTCTTCTCGCTGATGGTCTCCGGCCTCGCCTCGTCGCTGCCCGACACGCTCCGCGGTGGCCTGGAGGCGCACGGGGTCCCGTCTGGCGCCGCCGAGCATGCGGCATCGCTGCCACCCGTGAGCACTCTGTTCGCCACGTTCCTCGGGAACAACCCGATCGAGCACCTGCTCTCGTCGGAAGGGACGCTCGACCATCTCTCACCCTCCCAGCACGCCGCCCTGACCGGTCACAGCTTCTTCCCGCAACTGGTCTCGGGACCGTTCCACCACGGTTTGGCGATCGTCTTCAGCGTCGCCGCCGGCATGGCTCTGGTCTCCGCCGTCGCCTCGGCCCTGCGGGGTGGCCATCGCCCTGCCGGGGACGCACCGCAGAGCGGCCGGCCGATCACCGCGGCCGAACCGCGCCCGGCGGCGGAGCGGCGGCACAACGCGCCTTCCTGACCACCGGGCGGTTTCGTACGCGCCCGGCCACCCGCGAGACGGGGGCCGGGCGTGTCCGTGTTCCCGGCTCACTTCCCGAGGGACTGGGTGAAGCGCAGCAGATTGCCCGCGGGGTCGCGGAACGCGCAGTCGCGGACGCCGTAGGGCTGGTCCATGGGCTCCTGCAGCACCTCACCGCCCGCGCCGCTGATGCGCTCGAAGGTGGCGTCGCAGTCGTCCGTCGCGAAGATGACGCCGTGCAGCAGGCCCTTGGCCATCAGCTCCGCCATGGCCCGCCTGTCGTCCGCCGACGCGTTCGGATGGGCGATGGGCGGTTCGAGGACGATGTTCACGTCCGGTTGCGAGGGTGCCCCGACGGTCACCCAGCGCATCCCCTCGAATCCGACGTCGTTGCGTACCTCGAGGCCGAGTACGTCGCGGTAGAAGGCGATCGCCTTGTCGTGGTCGTCGACGGCGATGAAGCACTGGGAAAGCGTGATGTCCATGCCGCTCACGCTACGGCCGAGTCGCGGGACCCGCTTCTCCGTTCCTGACCGGTGTTCCTCACGGGCCGCGTATGGATCTTGACCATGCATGCCGGGATGGCGGCGCCATGATCGTGGCTCCTGGCCCGGTAGGTACTCGGACTCTCCCCGACCAACTGCGTGAACCGCGCGCTGAACGACCCCAGCGAGGTGCAGCCGACCGCGAAGCAGACCTCGGTCACCGTGAGGTCGCCGCGGCGCAGCAGCGACTTGGCCCGCTCGATACGGCGGGTCATCAGATAGCTGTAGGGCGTCTCGCCGAAAGCGGCGCGGAAACTGCGGGAGAAGTGGCCCGGCGACATCAGGGCGTCGCGCGCCAGGGCTGGGACGTCGAGCGGCTCGGCATAGTCGCGGTCCATCCGGTCGCGGGCCCGCCGCAGCCGGACGAGGTCGTCGAGGTCCTGCCTTCTCACCTGCTCAGTTTCCCACAGCAAACAAGTGCCGAGGCCGAGGGGGCGAGGGGACGCGGCGGCAGGGGGCCCGGATCCTGCACCGGCCCGCCGGCGAACGCCAAGGACGCCGTGACGAGGCTAGCGCCCTTGGCCGGCCGGCTCCATCACGCGTGGCGACGCTCCTGAGCGGACCGGTCAGGAATGGAGAAGCGCGGGTCGCGGACCGGTGGCTAGCGTGAC
>Ga0102590_1001380_pt1 | contig 37354 bp, 39 predicted proteins | sample AraplaMF_Col_mMF_FD_76859 | JGI IMG/M metagenome (GOLD analysis project Ga0102590, IMG submission 76859) | Arabidopsis root microbial communities from the University of North Carolina, USA - plate scrape MF_Col_mMF | ecosystem: Host-associated > Plants > Roots > Endosphere | place: USA... | reverse complement strand
TTCCGCTGATCGGCGCGCAGCTTGCCCAGCTCGGCATCAACACCACCGACGTGATGATCGTCGGCCGGCTCGGCGCCGAGCATCTGGCGGCGATGGTGCTTGCGGCGCAGTTCCTGTTCACGATCCTGATCTTCGGCTCGGGCTTTGCCATCGCCGTCATTCCGATGGTGGCGCAGGCCTATGGCCGCGGCGACGTCGTGTCGGTGCGCCGGTCGCTGCGCATGGGTCTGTGGGTGGTGATCGCCTATTGGGTGATCATGCAGCCGGCCTTCTTCAATTCGGAGCAGATCCTTCTCTTCGCGCAGCAGAAGCCCGAGGTGGCCAAGCTCGCCCACGGCTACATCATGATCGGCCAGTTCGGCGTGCTGCCGGCGCTGCTCTTCAACGTCATGCGGGCGCTGGTCAGCGCCATCGGCAAGGCGGGTATCATCCTCAACGTCACCATCGCCACGCTGGTGATGAACGCGATCTTCGCCTATATCCTTGTCCTCGGCCATTTCGGCTTTCCGGCGATGGGGCTCGAAGGTGCTGCGATCGTTTCGGTCGTCGTGCAGACGGCCGGCTTCCTCTTCATCCTGGCTTTCGTGCAGCGGCGGGAGGAGACTCGGCGCTACGAGATCTTCGTGCGGTTCTGGAAGCCCGACTGGCATGCGCTGCTGGAGGTCATCCGGCTTGGTTTCCCGATCAGCGTCACCATCCTTGCCGAGGTCAGCCTGTTCACGGTGGCTTCGCTCCTGATGGGCTATATCGGCACGATCGAGCTTGCGGCTCATGGCATTGCCCTGCAATGGGCCTCGATCGCGTTCATGATCCCGCTCGGCCTCAGCCAGGCGGCGACGGTGCGCGTCGGTGTCGCGCACGGGCAGGGTGATTATCAGGGGCTGGTGCGCGCTTCGATCACGGTGCTCGTCCTCGCCTGCGCCATTTCGGCGGTGGGTTCTGTGCTCTTTGCCACCATGCCGCAATTCCTCGGCAGCTGGTTCCTCGACGTCAATGCGGCCGAGGCGCCCGAGGTCCTTGCCTATGCCGGGCCGCTGATCGTCGTTGCCGGGCTTTTCCAGCTCGTCGACGGGCTGCAGGTGATCGCCAATGGATTGCTGCGCGGCCTCAAGGACGCACGCGTGCCGATGATCATGGCGTTGATCGCCTACTGGCCGATCGGCTTCTTCCTTGCCTGGGCCTTTGCCTTCCCGCTGGGTTTCGGCGGCATCGGCATCTGGTTCGGCTTCCTCGTCGGGCTGGCCGCCGCCGCCGTCATGCTCTGCGCGCGCTTCTACCTTCTCCTTCGCCGCGAAGGAGTGACGGCCGGCGCCTGATATCTCCTGGTCAGGCTGCGACCGGCTTGTAGCCGGCGATATCGGCGCGGATGCCGAGCCGTTCGAACGTTTCCTGCGGACTAAGGTTTGCCGTCGCCTGCGCGGCGGCGACCGCTGCCTGCGCCTGCTCGAACGCCTCGGCATTTTCCCATTCGGCGATCGTCACGAAGTTGAATTCGCCGGGGCCGGCGACCTGCTCCAGGACAGAGTGTCGGGTGAAGCCTTGCTGCGCCTGCAGCAAGGCATGTGTGCACACCATATGCATCAGGAACTCGTCGCGCGCCGGGGCCGGCACGGCGAACTTGTCGATCCTGTAGAAAACGCCGTTCATCCGGTTTTCTCCCGCATCAAATGTTTGCAGGCAGATCTGTAATTCCTCAAGTTAAGTTGAGGTCAACAGGCGATTAAAGAAAAAGGCCCACTTGGGTGGGCCTTCATCTGAAATGGGCATTATTTGAAATCAGCGCTCGGCGAGCGCCGGTTCGCCCTTCTTCTCACGCACCATGTTGATGAAGCGACGGAAGAGATAGTGGCTGTCCTGCGGGCCCGGAGAGGCTTCCGGATGGTGCTGGACGGAGAAAACCTGCTTGCCGAGGACACGCAGGCCGCAATTGGTGCCGTCGAAAAGCGAAATATGAGTCTCTTCAACACCATCTGGCAGCGACTTCGAGTCGACCGCGAAGCCGTGGTTCATCGAGACGATCTCGACCTTGCCTGTGGTATGGTCCTTGACAGGGTGATTGGCGCCGTGATGGCCCTGATGCATCTTCTCGGTCTTCGCGCCGAGTGCGAGGCCCAGCATCTGGTGGCCGAGGCAGATGCCGAAGACCGGGATATCGGTCTTAACAAGCGCCTTGATCACAGGCACAGCATATTCACCGGTTGCCGCCGGATCGCCCGGGCCGTTCGACAGGAAGATGCCGTCCGGCTGCATGGCGAGCACGTCTTCGGCGCTCGTTGCCGCCGGCACGACAGTCACTTTGCAGCCGAGGCCGGCAAACAGGCGCAGGATGTTGCGCTTGACGCCGTAATCCAGGCAGACGACGTGGTATTTCGCATCCGTCGCCTTGAGTTCACCGTAACCTTCATTCCACACCCACGGCGTTTCGGTCCATTGCGAGGACTGGCCCGACGAGGCGATCTTGGCGAGGTCGAGACCTTCGAGGCCGCTCCAGGCTTTGGCTTCAGCCTTCAGCGTCTCGATGTCGAAGACGCCGTTCGGGTCGTGGGCGATCACCGCGTTCGGGGCCCCGTTCTCACGGATCCAGGCGGTCAGCGCCCGCGTGTCGATGCCGCAAAGGCCGATGACGCCGCGGGCCTTCAGCCATTGGTCGAGGTGTTTGGCGGCGCGGTAGTTCGAAGGGTCAGTGATGTCGGCCTTGAAGATGACGCCGACGGCGCCGTGACGGGCGGCAGGCGTCAGATCCTCGATGTCTTCATCGTTGGTGCCGATATTGCCGATATGCGGGAAGGTGAAGGTGACGATCTGGCCGAGATAGGAGGGATCCGTCAGGATCTCCTCATAACCGGTCAGCGCGGTGTTGAAGACCACTTCGGCCGGCACCTTGCCGGTGGCGCCGATGCCCTTGCCTTCGATGACCGTGCCGTCGGCAAGAACGAGCAGGGCGGTCGGCTTCTCGATTGTCCAGGGTGCTGTCGCGGTCATCTTCATCCCGTTTCCGGCGTTCAGTGCGCGCGTTGCCGCGGCTCGCCGCCTTTTGATCTCGCAGGCGCGTGGACGCGGCAATGCCGCGCGCTTCAGGCCTGATCACGAATTTTGGTGCAGGTGGCGGTAAATAGCCACGCAATCGCTTAGCGTCAATCTTTGTAGCCGAGATTGCTGCCATTTTCCTGCGCTTTATCGCGCCGATCGCGCAATTTATTTGATCCCCCGCATCAGCGTGGTTTATGAAGCGGCATCAAAACAGGAGTGAAGACCATGCTGCGCGATCAACTCGCCACCCAGCTGAAAGAGGCGATGAAGGCCAAGAATGCAGAGCGGCTTTCCACCGTCCGGCTGATCCAGGCCGCGGTCAAGGACCGCGATATCGCCAATCGCGGCATTGGCAAGGAACAGGCGAGCGACGACGAGATCCTGCAGATCCTCGCCAAGATGGTGAAACAGCGCGACGAATCGGCAAAGATCTACGAGGAGAATTCCCGGCCGGAGCTTGCCGCCAAGGAGCGTGCCGAAATCATCGTCATTCAGGATTTCATGCCGAAGCAGCTTTCAGACAGCGAAGTGCGCGCCAACGTCTCGGCGATCATCGCCGAGACGGGTGCAGCGGGCGCCAAGGACATGGGCAAGGTGATGGCGGCGCTGAAGGAGCGTTATGCCGGCCAGATGGATTTTGCCAAGGCGTCGGCGACCGTCAAGGAACTGTTGAACGGATAAGCCTCAGATGACGAGCCTTGCCTGCGGTTCGTTACGAACCGCAGGCCCGAGCACCGCTTCCGCTGCGGCATCGATGATCGCGAATTTCGCCGCCTGATAATTCCAATATTCGCCGATGAAGTGGCCCGACAGCCAGAAGTCGCCCTTGCGGGCGGGTTGTGTCCAGCCAACGCTTTCCATGGTCGCTGCCTGCGTCAGAAGCCGCTTCAGGTGGGTGTTGGAGATCATGAACTGTTCACGGATTTCCCTGAGCGACAGAGGACCGAGAACGACGCGGTCGGCCGTCCTTGGAAATTCCGGAAGGCGCGAGATCAGGTAGTCCATCACCAGGCCGCCGGAATTTGCCCAGTTGAAGAGGTTGAAGGTGGCGCCCGGATTGCGCACCGCTTCACTCCCTATGATCGCCCTTGCGATCAGCGGCTGGATTGCTGCCATCATCGCAGAGGGATCGGCGGTGATCTTACCGGCGCGCTCACCGCTGTCGAGACTGTCGAGGATCATCATATGGGCGACGAGCCATCGGGTGAAATGCTGCTCGGCGATTTCGGTGGGCTCGAGGTAGCGTGTGCGCTTGTCGGGGCCGGGGACCGGTCGCAGGAAGCGATAGGCCAGCATCTCCTGCATGAAGGCCGCGGCCGTGTTGCGGCTGGCGATGTCGTTCCTGACCGCAAAATCGATGAAGCGGCCGGAATAGAGGCCGCCGCTCTTCCCGTCGTCGGAATAACCGTAATGAAGCGCGAAGCCGGCATGGGCCATCAGCCAGCGCTGCTGCGCGGCGAAGATCGAGGCGATGCGCGGGCTCTCACGATAAATGGAGAGCATCTGATCGGCGCAATGCAGGATGGCAGCGAGAAAGCGATCGTCTGCTGCAAGATTGTCCGCGGTAAAAGCCATTTGGAGAGGTCCAGGGAGTTCGGCGCATACATCTTTCATGCGAGCGCCGCCTGTCAACGGTTTTGTCAATAAGCGGTTAATTTCAAAGGGAGAGTTGTCGCAGGGAGAGCCAAAAATTTAAGAAGGCAGGAGCTGGGGGCGCTCCTGCCTTCTTGCTCTTTGCTTCCACCGGCACGCAAGGCCGAAGCCCAAGCCGGAGGGTATTTGCAAAGGCACCCTTGCGAAGCGGCGCCGGGGGTAGGGATGGTGCTTCGCTCGGGGATCGCTTTGTTGAGATCGAACCTATTGCGGTGCGGCGGCTTATTCAAATTACAAAAAAATAATAATTGCCGGAATCGGCGGTTTGGGAGGCGTCGAAGCGGAGTCTCGGGAGGTGGCGCGGAGGTTGATGAGGTGCAATCATCAGATGTGCTAATCTTTTGTTTCTAAAGGGGATTCTTCGTCTCCGTCAGAGACCGCTGCGCTTGCTGAAGTTTTTCTGCCGGCGGAATTCCGGCTCTGAAGGGACAATAATGTCGCACCCTGTCGCAGGGGGCGATAACGCGTTGTTGATCGGATAACCGGAGCCGCCGATCATGGCCACATAGCCTGTGAATAGCGGGTTTTCATGACAAGTTTCGTGGCATGGAGCGGCAAAGCAGCTTATATGGAGGTTGGCCAAGAGGTATAAATGCGCTTTTCCAACACCTTTCTCGATGATATCCGCGACCGCGTTCCGATTTCGAACGTGATCGCGCGCCGCGTGAGCTGGGATAAGCGCAAGACCAATGTGTCGCGCGGCGATTATTGGGCCTGCTGCCCGTTCCACGGCGAGAAATCGCCGAGCTTTCACTGCGAGGACCGAAAGGGCCGCTACCACTGCTTCGGCTGTGGCGTCACCGGCGACCATTTCCGCTTTCTCACCGAGCTGGAGGGCCTGAGTTTTCCCGAGGCGGTGCAGCAGATCGCCGATATGGCAGGCGTGCCGATGCCGCTTGCCGATCCTGTGATGGAGAAGCGCGAGAAGGAGCGCGGCTCGTTGATCGACGTCATGGAAATGGCGACACAATTTTTCCAGGATCAGTTGCAGACGGCGAATGGGGCGAGGGCGCGCGCCTATCTGCGCGACCGCGGATTGACGGGGCGCACCATCGAGACCTTCCGTCTCGGCTATGCGCCCGACAGCCGTAATGCGCTCAAGGAATTTCTCGCCGGCAAGGGTGTCTCCAAGGACCAGATCGAGGCCTGCGGTCTGGTCGTCCATGAAAACGTGCCGGTTTCCTACGATCGTTTCCGCGACCGCATCATGTTCCCGATCCTTTCGTCGCGGGAAAAGGTGATCGCTTTCGGCGGCCGCGCCATGTCGGCCGACGCGCCGGCGAAATATCTGAACTCCAACGAGACGGAGCTCTTCCACAAGGGCAACGTCCTTTACAATTTCGCCCGTGCGCGGCGCGCGATCCAGGGACCGGGCCGCGGCGATTCTCAGGATGACAATGCGACCGGCACCATCATCGCCGTCGAAGGCTATATGGACGTGATCGCGCTGCATCAGGCGGGCATCGAGAATGCCGTCGCGCCGCTCGGCACAGCGCTCACCGAAAACCAGCTCGAGCTGCTCTGGAAGATGGTGCCGCAACCAGTGCTTTGCTTCGACGGCGACGGCGCCGGCATCCGCGCCGCCAATCGCGCCGCCGAACTGGCGCTGCCACATCTGAAGCCTGGCCGTTCCGTTCGCTTTGCGCTTCTGCCCGACGGCAAGGATCCCGACGATCTCGTGCGCGATGACGGGCGCGCGCCTTTCGACAAGGTGATGAGCCAGGCAAAGCCGCTCTCCGAGATGCTTTGGAGCCGGGAGATCAACACCGGCAAGTTCGATACGCCCGAGGCGCGCGCCGAACTGGAGGCGCGGCTGAAGCAACTGGTCGCCGTCATCGTCGACGAGAACGTGCGCCGCCACTACCAGCAGGATATTCGCGACCGGCTGAACGCCTTCTTCCAGCCGCAGTTCCAGAACCGCAACAATGGCGATCGCCGTGGCGGCTTCAACGGCAATGGCAATTACCGGACGGGCCGCGACAATGCGGGCAAGGCAGGGCCGAAAAGCCCGAGCGTCATTTCCGAAAGGCTCGCCCGCTCGGGCCCCGTGCGCGGCCACCAGAATAATACGGCGCTGCGGGAAAGCGTGCTGGCGCTGACCGTCGTCAATCACCCCTCGCTGATGATCGACGATTATGACGAGATCGCCGCGATCGAATATGACAGCCGCGAGCTGCAGCGGCTCTGGTCGGCGATGCTGGGGGCAGCCGCGGCCGTCGCCGGCCCGCATCTGACGCGCGAATATCTGACCGAAAGGCTGGAATTCGAAGGCTTCGGCCCGCTGATCAAGAGCCTCGACCAGCAGGTGCGCAATGCCCGGCTGTGGATCGCGACCGAGGAGGCGGCGATGGAGGACGCGCGTGAGGGATACCGCCAGGCGCTGGCCTCCCACAAGCGGGCGAAGGCGCTGCGCCGGCAGAAGATCGAGCTCGAGCGCGAGATCGCGCTGGCGACCGAAGCCGGCGACGGCGAGGCGATCGTTCAGCTGATGCGAGCGCAGCAGGAGGTACATTTCGAAGGGGTGCGCCTTGAGAACCAGGAGGCAATCATCGATGGCTTCGGCGTGCTTTCCGGCCGCGTCAAAGGGGCGGCGAACCACTGATGTCGCTGACTGAACGGAATGAACCGGGTTTTTCCGCTTCCGGCGCGCTGTTTTCTTCCGGCCGCTCGCCGCTCGATATTCTCAAGCAGGTCTACGGCTATTCCTCCTTCCGCGGCAAGCAGCAGCAGGTGGTCGAGCACGTGGTTTCCGGCGGCGACGCGGTCGTGCTCTTTCCGACTGGTGCGGGCAAATCACTGTGCTTCCAGATCCCGGCGCTCTGCCGCGACGGCGTCGGCATCGTCGTTTCGCCGCTGATCGCGCTGATGCGCGATCAGGTCGAGGCGATGAAGCAGCTCGGCATCCGCGCCGCAGCACTCAATTCGTCGCTGTCGCGCGAGGAGTTCGTCGAGGTTCGCCGCGCGCTTTCGGCGGGGCAGCTCGACCTTCTCTACGTCACGCCCGAGCGTATTCTGACCGATGGTTTCCGCGAGCTGATCGCCAACGAGAAGATCGCGCTGTTTGCCATCGACGAGGCCCACTGCGTCTCGCAATGGGGCCATGATTTCCGGCCGGAATATCGCGCGCTCGGCCGGCTCGGCGAGCAATATCCCGGTGTGCCCAGAGTGGCGCTGACGGCGACGGCCGATCCGCACACACGCGACGACATCATCGAGCGGCTGGGGCTCGATGCCGCCCAGATCTTCACCACCAGCTTCGACCGACCGAACATCGCCTATGAGATCGTCGAGCGTGACCAGCCGCGCCAGCAGCTGTTGCGGTTCCTGTCCGGCCACAAGGGCGACAGCGGCATCGTCTACTGCCTGTCGCGCGCCAAGGTCGAGGATACGGCCGAATGGCTGAACGGGCAGGGCATCCGCGCGCTTGCCTATCATGCCGGCATGGACAGGTCGGTTCGTGACGCCAATCAGGATGCCTTCCTCAAAGAAGAGAACCTTTGCCTGGTCGCCACCGTTGCCTTCGGCATGGGCATCGACAAGCCGAATGTGCGTTATGTCGCCCATCTCGATCTGCCGGGCTCCGTCGAGGCCTATTATCAGGAGACCGGGCGTGCCGGCCGCGACGGCCTGCCGTCCGAGGTCTGGATGGCCTATGGCATGGCCGACGTGATCCAGCGCGGCCGGATGATCGATGAGGGAAATGCCGCCGCGGAGATCAAACGGGTCGAACGCGCCAAGCTCAACGCATTGCTGGCGATCTGCGAGACCGCCTCCTGCCGCCGCCAGGCGATCCTTGCCCATTTCGGCGAGGCGCATGCCGGCCATTGCGGCAATTGCGACACCTGCCTGAAGCCGGTCGAGACCTGGGAGGGCACGGAGGCGGCGATCAAGGCGCTGGCCGCCATCTATCGCACCGGCGAGCGTTTCGGCGCTGGCCATGTCGTCGACGTGCTCCTCGGCAATGTCAACGAAAAGACCGAACGTTTCGGCCATGCCGAAATGCCGGTCTTCGGCGCCGGCAAGGATATTCAGGCGCGCCTCTGGCAGTCGGTCTTCCGCCAGTTGCTTGCCATGGGATTGATCCGCGTAGATCATGAGGCTTACGGGGCGCTGAAGCTGGAACCGGAGGCGCGCGCCGTCTTCAAGCACGAGCGACAGGTGTTCTTCCGCAAAGACCGGCCTGCCTCGGAACGGCGCACGAAGAAGGCGGAGCGCAGCGAACGCAAATCGGGACTATCGGGCGCCGACGGCAGTCTCTTCGAGGCGCTGCGGGCCGAGCGTATGGCGATTGCGAAATCGCTCGGCGTGCCGCCCTATGTCGTCTTTCCCGATACGACGCTGATCGCCTTCGCCACCGAGAAGCCGCGCAGCCGCAAGGAATTGCTCGCCATATCAGGTGTCGGGCAGGCGAAGCTCGAACGCTACGGCGATGCCTTCCTGGAGATCATCCTGGCGCAGGACAACGGCCCGCCTGATCCTTGAGATCGGGCGAGGGGGCATGGTAGTGCTGCCTCTGGAGGAGGAGCGCCGATGGCCCAGAATATCTACGACCGACCGGAATTCTTCGCCGGATATAGCGGCATGAGACGATCCGTTCACGGGCTCGACGGGGCGTCCGAATGGCCGGCTGTGCGTGCGCTGCTGCCTGATCTTGCCGGCAAGCGTATCGTCGATCTCGGCTGCGGGTTCGGCTGGTTTTCGCGTTTCGCCATGAGCCAGGGTGCAGCAAGCGTGCTTGCGCTCGACATCTCCGAAAAGATGATCGCCAGAGCGAGGGCCGATACGGCTGAAGCCGTGATCACCTACGAGATCGCCGATCTCGAGCATCTCAGGCTTGCTCAAGCTTCTTTCGATTTTGCCTATAGCTCGCTGGCGCTGCATTATATCGAGGATTTCGCCGGTCTGGTCGCGACGGTCCATCGCGCGCTTTTGCCGGGATCGCAATTCGTCTTCACCATCGAGCATCCGATCTTCATGGCGCCGACCCACCCGACCTGGGCGGCCGATGCCGAGGGGCGGCGCATCTGGCCGCTCGACCGCTATTCCGTCGAAGGTCCACGCACCACCGACTGGCTCGCCAAAGGTGTCGTCAAGCAGCACCGCAAGCTCGGCACGACGCTCAACACCTTGATCGCGGCCGGTTTTGCCATTCGCCATGTCGAGGAGTGGAGCCCGAACGAAGATGAGCTCCACGACAATCCAGATTGGGCGGAGGAGCTGGACCGGCCGATGTTCCTGCTGATCTCGGTCCAGCGCTGAAGAAGACAAGCAGATGGTGATATGCTAACTCGGCTGGCGCATCGGCCCAAAATTGGAATTGATTTTCGGAAAGCACGATGCGCAAATTCAAAGTGTTACGGCGTCCTTTGCACGTCTGAAAAGACGCGCGGCGCTGTAGAGAAATCTTCACGAAGGGCCGCCCCATGACCTCGCAATTTCTCTCCCATCTCCAAGCTGAAATTTCGGCGCTGAAGGATGCCGGCCTCTACAAATCCGAGCGCGTCATCAGCTCCAAACAGGCGGGCGAGATCGCGATTTCCACCGGCGAGCGGGTGCTGAATTTCTGCGCCAACAACTATCTCGGCCTTGCCGACAACGAGGAGCTGGCAGAGGCCGGCAAGAAGGCGCTCGACCGATACGGCTATGGCATGGCCTCGGTGCGCTTCATCTGCGGCACGCAGGAGGAGCATAAGCAGCTGGAAGCGCGCATCTCCGCCTTCCTCGGCATGGAAGACACGATCCTCTATTCCTCCTGCTTCGACGCCAATGGTGGTCTCTTCGAAACGCTGCTCTCGGAGGAGGACGCGATCATCTCGGACGCGCTGAACCACGCCTCGATCATCGACGGCGTCAGGCTTTCGAAGGCCAAGCGTTTTCGCTACGCCAACAACGACATGGCGGCGCTCGAGGAGGAACTGAAAAAGGCCGAAGGCAGCCGCTTCAAACTGGTCGCCACCGACGGCGTCTTCTCGATGGACGGCATCGTCGCCAATTTGAACGGTGTCTGCGATCTCGCCGAGAAATACGGCGCGATGGTCATGGTCGATGACAGCCATGCCGTCGGTTTCGTCGGTAAGAACGGTCGCGGCTCTGCCGAACATTGCGGCGTCGAGGGCCGAATCGACATCATCACCGGCACGCTCGGCAAGGCGCTCGGCGGCGCCTCGGGCGGCTATACCTCCGCCAAGGCGGAAGTCGTCGAATGGCTGCGGCAGCGCTCGCGGCCCTATCTGTTCTCGAACACCCTGGCGCCCGTCATTGCCGCTGCCTCGCTCAAGGTGTTCGACCTCATCGAAAACGGCGATGCCTTGCGCAAGCGTCTTTCCGACAATGCGGATCTGTTCCGCACAGAGATGACCAAGCTCGGCTTCACACTTGCCGGCGAAGGCCATCCGATCATCCCCGTCATGCTGGGTGACGCCAAACTCGCCCAGGATATGGCCGGCCTGATGCTGAAGAAGGGTATCTATGTGATCGGCTTCTCCTTCCCCGTCGTGCCGAAAGGCCAGGCCCGCATCCGCACGCAGATGTCGGCGGCGCATTCGCGGGCAGATGTGGAGCGGTCGATCGCGGCCTTTGCCGAGGCAGGGCGGGAACTGGGTGTGATTTGAGAATAGCGTTGCCATCTCCCTCTTCTCCCCAGCGGGGGTCCTAAGGACGGGTCGAGACCCGTGGCTCGACCCAGGCAGAGATGTCCGTCAGGACAGATGAGGGGAAGGAGCGAAGCGACGTTTCGAGCGGTAAGCGAGGAACGAAGTAAGGTTTATATGGCGTGCCGTGCCGCCCCCTCATCCGCCCTACGGGCACCTTCTCCCCGACGGGGAGAAGAGGGAGTCGCAAAGTCGGGCACCAGAACAAGGCGGGATATCGTTGATGTCGAACATGATGAAGGCGCTGGTCAAAGCGAAACCGGAAGTCGGGCTCTGGATGGAGAATGTGCCAGTGCCCGAGGTCGGGCCGAACGATGTGCTGATCCGAGTGAAGAAATCGGCGATCTGCGGCACCGACGTCCATATCTGGAACTGGGACCAGTGGGCACAGAAGACCATTCCGGTGCCGATGGTAGTCGGCCATGAATTCTCCGGCGAGATCGCCGAGATCGGCTCGGCGGTCACTCGCTATCATGTCGGCGAGCGGGTCTCCGGTGAGGGGCATATCGTCTGCGGCAAGTGCCGCAACTGCCGGGCGGGCAGGGGGCATCTCTGCCGAAATACGCTCGGTGTCGGCGTCAACCGCCCAGGCTCCTTCGGCGAATTCGTCTGCATTCCCGAAAGCAATGTCGTGCCGATCCCGGATGATATATCAGACGAGATCGCCGCGATCTTCGATCCGTTCGGCAATGCCGTGCACACCGCGCTTTCCTTTGATCTCGTCGGTGAGGACGTGCTCGTCACCGGTGCCGGGCCGATCGGCATCATGGGCGCGCTCGTCGCCAAGCGATCCGGCGCCCGCAAGGTCGTCATCACCGATATCAATCCACACCGGCTGGAGCTGGCGCGCAAGCTCGGCATCGATTACGTCGTCGACGCATCGAAGGAAAACCTCACCGACGTCATGAAGGCGATCGGCATGACGGAGGGTTTCGACGTCGGGCTCGAAATGTCGGGGGCGGCACCTGCTTTCCGCGACATGATCGACAAGATGAACAATGGCGGCAAGATCGCCATTCTCGGCATCGCGCCGGCGGGCTTCGAGATCGACTGGAACAAGGTGATCTTCAAGATGCTCAATCTCAAGGGCATCTACGGCCGCGAGATGTTCGAGACCTGGTACAAGATGATCGCTTTCGTCCAGGGCGGCCTCGATCTCGCTCCCATCATCACCCACCGGATCGGCATCGACGATTTCCGCGACGGCTTCGAGGCGATGCGGTCAGGCAATTCCGGCAAGGTTGTGATGGACTGGATGTAGGGAGGACGACATGCGCTATGAAGGAAGCTGCCATTGCGGCAATGTGGCTTTCGAAGTCGAAGGCGAATTCACCGAGGCGCTCGACTGCAACTGCTCGCTCTGCCGCCGGCGGGGCGGACTTCTGGCCTTCGTGCCGCGCGAGAAGCTGGTGCTGAAAACACCGGAGGACAATGTCTCGACCTACACTTTCAACCGGCATGTCATCCGGCATCACTTCTGCGCCAATTGCGGCATTGCACCGTTCGGCGAAGGCGTGGGTCCGGACGGCGCGGCAATGGCTTCGATCAATCTGCGCTGCATTCCCGCGGTCGATCTCGGCGCGCTGACAGTGAAGGCGTATGACGGCGCGGCGCGTTAGCCACTATTTCTCAGGCCAGCGCATCGGCCGGCCCGAGAATCGGAATCATTTTCGGAAAGCACGATGCGAGGATTGAAAGAGTTAGAGCGTCCTTTGTGCGTCCGAAAGGACGCACGGCGCTCTAAAGGTGCATATACCGTCTGCACAACTGCAAAGATGATGGAAACAACTGGGTACGGCGGGCAAAATATTTGCTGCCCTTGTCTTTTGTTCGCCGCATCTTAAATAAGGGTTCGCAATCGCTGCCGCGGTTCAAAGCCTGTGGATAAGGCTTTTTCCGTATTTTTGTGGGCTTTTTTTCTGGAAAAGCTTGACGAGAACAAAAAATGTGGGAATCACCGTTCGACTTGTTGAATGGTGAACTGGGTCAAGGCGGATCGCGCAACCATGGCCGGAAATCCAAGAGCAAGAAAGCTTTGCTGTCCGGTGCCGGTAATCGTGGTTAATCAGGCTTTAAATGTCATCCCGTTAGGTGGGCAAAGGTGATTCGAGGGCGGCGCGTGCGGCGCGTCAGGCCCTGAGACAGCCCGTTCACCGTAGCGAGATTGGATAGCGTCAGGAAGGCGACGATATAAATGGCAACCAAGGTCAAAGAGAACGAAGACGCGGAAGTCGAACGCGACGGCGCAAGCGACGGCCCTCTTCTCGATCTTTCCGACGACGCGGTCAAGAAGATGATCAAGGCCGCCAAGAAGCGCGGCTATGTGACCATGGACGAGCTTAATGCGGTCCTGCCGTCCGAAGAAGTGACGTCCGAGCAGATCGAAGACACGATGTCGATGCTGTCCGACATGGGCATCAACGTCATTGAAGACGAGGAAGCCGAGGAAGCCGGTGCTTCCGGCAGCAGCGATGACGACGACGCCGGCGGCGACGAGGAGAGCGAAGGCGGCGAACTCGCGCCTTCGAGCGGCACGGCGCTGGCGACCGCCAAGAAAAAAGAACCGACCGACCGTACCGACGATCCGGTTCGCATGTACCTGCGCGAGATGGGCTCGGTAGAGCTTCTTTCCCGCGAGGGCGAAATCGCGATCGCCAAGCGCATCGAGGCCGGCCGCGAGACGATGATCGCGGGTCTCTGCGAGAGCCCGCTGACCTTCCAGGCGCTGATCATTTGGCGTGACGAACTCAACGAAGGCACGACGCTGCTGCGCGAGATCATCGATCTCGAAACGACCTATTCCGGCCCTGAAGCCAAGGCTGCGCCGCAGTTCCAGAGCCCGGAGAAGATCGAAGCCGATCGCAAGCTCGCAGAAGAGAAGGAAAAGACCCGTCGCGCCCGCTCCGGCGACGACGACATCACCGATGTCGGCGGCGAAGGCCTGCCTCCCGAGGAGGAGGAAGAGGACGAGGACGAATCCAACCTTTCGCTGGCGGCGATGGAAGCCGAGCTTCGCCCGCAGGTGATGGAGACGCTCGATACGATCGCCGAGACCTATAAGAAGCTGCGCAAGCTGCAGGACCAGCAGGTCGAGCAGCGGCTGTCGGCTTCCGGCACGCTGTCCACTGCCCAGGAGCGCCGTTACAAGGAACTCAAAGATGAGCTCATCAAGGCTGTCAAATCTCTGTCCTTGAACCAGAACCGCATCGACGCCCTCGTCGAGCAGCTCTACGACATCAACAAGCGCCTCGTTTCCAACGAGGGACGCCTGCTGCGTCTGGCCGAATCCTACGGCGTCAAGCGCGACTCCTTCCTGGAGCAATACCAGGGCGCCGAGCTCGATCCGAACTGGATGAAGTCGATCGGCAATCTGGCCGCCCGCGGCTGGAAGGAATTCGCCAGGGGCGAAAACACGACGATCCGTGACATCCGCCAGGAAATCCAGAATCTGGCGACCGAAACCGGTATCTCGATCTCGGAATTCCGCCGCATCGTTCATATGGTGCAGAAGGGCGAGCGCGAAGCGCGTATCGCCAAGAAGGAAATGGTCGAAGCGAACCTTCGCCTGGTCATCTCCATCGCCAAGAAGTACACGAACCGCGGCCTGCAGTTCCTCGACCTCATTCAGGAAGGCAATATCGGCCTGATGAAGGCGGTCGACAAGTTCGAATACCGCCGCGGTTACAAGTTCTCGACCTATGCGACGTGGTGGATCCGTCAGGCGATCACCCGCTCGATCGCCGACCAGGCCCGCACGATCCGTATTCCGGTGCATATGATCGAAACGATCAACAAGATCGTTCGTACCTCGCGCCAGATGCTGCATGAAATCGGCCGCGAGCCGACGCCGGAAGAACTGGCCGAAAAGCTCGCCATGCCGCTCGAAAAGGTCCGCAAGGTCCTGAAAATCGCCAAGGAGCCGATCTCGCTCGAAACCCCCGTGGGTGACGAAGAGGATTCGCATCTCGGCGATTTCATCGAAGACAAGAACGCGCTGCTGCCGATCGACGCCGCCATCCAGGCGAACCTGCGCGAGACGACGACCCGCGTTCTGGCATCGCTGACGCCGCGCGAAGAGCGCGTCCTGCGCATGCGCTTCGGCATCGGCATGAACACCGACCACACGCTCGAAGAAGTCGGCCAGCAGTTCTCGGTCACCCGCGAACGTATTCGTCAGATCGAGGCGAAGGCGCTGCGCAAGCTCAAGCATCCGAGCCGCTCGCGCAAGCTGCGCTCGTTCCTGGACAGCTGAGCTGTTTCACGCATCCAGACCACCGATACCAGAACCCGGCCAGCCTTGCTGACCGGGTTTTTCTTTGGTTGCAGTCGCTACAAATGAGCCTTTCGGGCTATTGCTAAGCCGGATTGATGGCTCGCTTTTTGTTGTCGCCCTGTGGTGATGGGCCTATAATTTCCCTCGCGGGGGAATTGAGCGGTCGCAGCATGCGAACGGTTTCGCAAGCCTGCTTGAATGACCATGGCCTCCGCCGGGAGGTGTAACATGACCACTTACATTCTCATGATAAACTGGACGGATCAGGGCATCCGCAATGTGAAGGAATCTGCCAAACGGCTCGATGCGGCAAAAGCTCTGATGGGCAGCTTGGGCGGCTCCTTCGAGCGCTTTTATCTCACCATGGGCGAATATGACATGGTGGCTATTTGCGAGGCACCCGACGACCGGGTGATAGCGCGATTTACGCTATCGCTTGGCATGGGCGGCAATGTGCGCACGAAAACCTTGAAGGCATTTTCGGAAGTGAATTATCGCGACATCATCGCGTCGCTCGCATAGATCAGAATGGTCGATAAGTGGTGATGAGCCAGATATGGCGTTGCGGTTGGCCGCAGCGCTGGCAGTGTCGCTGCGCCTTGAACCCAGAGCATGGACTTGCCTTCGATGGAACATGCCGGCCTGTTGCAGAGAGGAAGATTCGATCCGGCTTGGCCGGCATCGCTCGCACTGCATCTTGCCATCATCGCAATCCTGCTGGCATTCCTGCCCGACGTGAAGCCGCTCAGGGCGCCGCCGGAGGAGAGTGTCGACGTCGAGGTCGTATCACCGCCGCCTGCCACCGCAATTCCCGTTCCGCCGCCTGCGGCCCTGTCGCCGCCGCAAGGCCGTGGGGACAGCGTAAGTCCGGCGGATGGGGACATCCTGCCGTTGATGCCCGAGACGGCGTCCAGAGAGGTGCTTCCGTCTGCGCCGGCGCTGGCGAAGCCGGCGGTATCAGGTCCACCGCCGCTGATGCAGGCGACGGAACTCTTTTCCGCAAAAACACTCGGCAGCCCGCGCAGCCGCAACGCACGTCAGCTGCTTGGCACGCTGTCCGGTGAGGAGCGCAATCTGCAGCTCTGCAACCTCGAAGCGCTGGAGCAGGTCAACCGTTCCCGTCCGGGATCGGTGCCCGATCTCCTGGCACCTTACGCCATGAAACCGGAGAAGGTGAGGGGCAACAGCATCGAGGTGGATGGCGGGGCTTTCCGAAGCAAGCGGAACTGGTTCAATATCCGCTTCCATTGCGAGGTGGATCCCGCGGGGAAGACTGTCACCGCCTTTGCCTTTGCGATTGGCGATGCCATTCCGAAGGACCTGTGGCAGGAACACAATCTGGTGGCCGAGGATGGCGAGGCCGACCAGTGAGTCCGCCGCCAACAGTCACGAAGGCCATCATCACAAGGTTTTTTCCATTTGTGGCTTGATGCTGCCGGTTTTAAAGGCCACATCGCTGCTGTGACAGAAGAAGAAGTCGAACCGGCAGATACCGATCACGAGACGGAACACCAGGAGCCCCGCGCTCGCTGGGGTGTTATCGCGTCCGTGCTGGTGCATGTGCCCATCGTCGCGCTGTTGATTTTCGGCCTCCCTAAGATCCAGGCGCAACCCGCCGAGGACGAGAGCGTGAAGGTCGAGCTCGTGCCGCCGCCGGAGGAGAAGAAGCCCGAGGAGAAGCCGAAAGAGGAAGAGAAGCCCAAGGAGCAGGCGAAGGCTGAGTCACCACCACCACCGCCGCCACCAGCACCGCCTCCTTCTCCGTCGCCACCGAGTCTGCCTCCACCTTCGTCCGAGAAGCGGGCGGGCGGGAGTTCACCTGTTTTCGAATTTGGAGACAAGAACACCGGCCCGATGAAGTCCGTGAATGGAAACGCCTCGGAAGGAGAGAAAAAGGATACACCGGTTCCTCCACCGTCTTCGCCTCCGCAGCCACCGGAAGAGCAGACAGCGGAAGCTACCAGTACGTCTCAGCCGCTTGAGCAGCCCGCCGGAAATCCGGTTCCAAAAGAAATAGAACCGCCGCAGATCGCTGCTGCCGATACACATTCGGAACGCGACGCGCCTGCCGCTGCGACAACCGAAGAGGTGAAGACCAGTTTCGAACCCGAAAAGCCTTCGGTGCCCAAGAAGCCCGCACTGCAAAAAGATCAAGTGTCGAAGGCGCCATTGCCCGAGGTAAAAACGTTGTTTTCGCAGAATATGACGGACGATCAGATTGCGCAGACGGCAATGGGTAACATGCAGCGCGGCGAGCGCATGAACCAATTATGCAGGTCAGAACTCGATCAGCAGATAATTCATGAGAATCCGAGATTTCGGGGTGCCGAGCTACCGTCATATTCGCTAACCAACGAAACTGTTATCGAAACGAGGAAGGGGGCCTTTTTCAAGAGCGGAAAATGGTACAACGTACAGTTCCGATGTGAAGTGGATCCCGACGCAAAGAGGATACTGTCGTTTGCATTTAAGTTCGGTGGGCCGCTTCCCGAGAGCCAGTATCCGATTTACAACTCTCGCCGATAGCTGTTCGCTAGCCTTGCTTCATTCGCGCAACAGCCACACGCAAGGAACCTTCTCTATCGTTTCCCCATAGCCGTTATGGTACGGTAGCGAAGGGACACATGATATGTCGAACGAGATCGAGCACTTCTTCGAGCGCCAGGAAGAAGCCGTCAGCGTGATGTTTTTGGAAAACAAGGCCGACGAGCTGACGGATATTCTCGTCGCGGCCCTGGAAGAAGCTTTCGAAATTCTCGCTGAAAGCGCGCCGGTCGGAACCTTTCACTAAGGCCGCCACCCAAGCTCCCGAAGGAGCCTTTTCCCCTAGGGATCATCATGGTCGTTCCGCTTCAAGAAGATGGCAGGCTGCCGGCCTCGCTCCGGAACCATCTCGGCGGCTATGAATGGCGGCGGGACGCTCTCGGGCGGTCCTCGGCCTGTGTTTTTCGTCTGGAGGGCGAAGGGCGTCCGGGGCTTTACCTGAAGGTCGAAGAGGCCGGACCGTTTTGCGAGCTCGCCGACGAAGCCGAGAGACTTGTCTGGCTTCGCAGCCAGGGCCTCGATTGCCCTGAAGTCATCGCCCATGAGAGCGACGGAGAGCGCAATTTTCTTCTGATGACGGCGCTGCCGGGCGTGGATCTCGTCACTGCCGCAACGCTGTTGCCTGAAGAGCGCATCGAGATCCTCGCCTCTGCGCTCAGTGCGCTCCATAGCCTCGATATCAATGCCTGTCCGTTCGATCATCGGCTGGAGAAGCGCCTCGCGGCCGCTGCAGCGCGCATGCGCGCCGGCGTCGTCGACGAAACGGATTTCGACGAGGAACGGCTCGGCAAAAGCGCCTTCTTCCTCTTCGGCGAATTACAGCGGCTGCGGCCGGAAAGCGAAAATCTCGTTATAACGCATGGCGATGCATGCCTGCCGAATTTCATGGCGGCGGGTGGTCGGTTTGCCGGTTACATCGATTGCTGCCGCCTCGGTGTTGCCGACCGCTATCAGGATGTCGCGCTCGCCTGCCATAGCATCGGCTATAATTTCGGCGAGGAATTTGTGCGGCTGTTTCTCAATGCCTATGGCCTGTCGATCATCGATCCTGTGAAGATGGACTATTATCAGCTCCTCGACGAGTTCTTTTAGAACCCCTGTTTTGAAGCAATTCCGGACGCGAAGCTGCCGCCCATTCTGGGCTTGCTAGGCTCGCTGCCGGCTGGCACAGTCGGTCGCGAAGGAGTTTTCCATGCCCGCCAGCCAGTTCAGGATGCTGTGTTCGTCCGTGCCCGGCGTGGAGGCGGTGGTGGCGACATCAGGCCATCGTTTCGCGCGCCACACGCATGAGCAGTTTGGTATTGGCCTCATCTTTTCCGGGGCGCAAAGATCGCTGAGCGGGCGCGGCATGGTCGAAGCGGAGGCCGGCGATCTTATCACCGTCAACCCGAACGAGGTTCATGACGGCGCGCCGATCGGCGAGGCGCGCTCCTGGAGCATCCTCTATTTTGATCCTGCGGTGATGGACGGTCTTGCGCGCGAGGTTACAGGAGGCGGGACCAATCGGTCGGAAATTCCGCGCCCTGTCATTCATGACAGGCTGCTCGCCGATCGATTTCGCGCGCTATTCTCAGCTGTGACCGGGGATGGGGAAGGGATGCGCTGCGAAGAACTGCTCCTGTCGGTCATTGCCGATGCCTTGCGGGAAACCGCGATGACGGAGGGGCTGGCCATTGCGCCGCATTCCATTGTCCATGCGCGCAACATGATCGATGATGATCCGGCGGGCGAGATCTCACTTTCCGATCTGGCACGGGAGAGCGGCCTCAGCCGGTTTCAGGTGCTGCGCGCCTTTGCGCGGGCAACGGGTTTCACACCGCATGCCTATCACGTTCAGGCCCGCGTGCACCTTGCCCGGCGGCTGATCGCCGGTGGTGCTGCACTGGCGGAGGCTGCAGCGGAAAGCGGCTTTGCCGACCAGAGCCATATGACGCGCGCCTTCGTTTCCCGCTACGGCCTGACACCCGGCACCTATGCGCGCGGGCATTCCTGATCGCTTGCCTGTTCCCTTGCAATTTCGTTCAAGACCCCTGGCCTTTCAGTCTGTTTGCTTGCGCTGTCTCTAAGGGAGCGGCAGATGAGCAGGGAATTTCAAGGTTATATCTATCTCACTTTGGCCATGACGACGGTCGGCAGTACCGTTGTCGCCAGCAAGGTCATTGCTTCCGGGTTGCCGCCTTTTACGGCGACGGCCCTGCGTTTTGCGGTGGCCTTTCCCTTCTTCGTCTTCCTGATGCGATGGACAGGAGCGCGGCTGTTACAGCTTTCCGGACGGGATTGGCTGATCCTCGTCACGCAGGCAGGTGCTGGGAGCGTGGGTTACACGACGCTGTTGATTTCGGGCCTGTCGCTGACATCGGCGGCCAATGCCGGCGTCATCATCGGCACGCTGCCCGTCGTCTCCGCGGCAATCTCCATCCTCGTACTCGGCGAGAGGCCGCAGCGGTTTCTGCTTCTGGCAATCGGGCTTGCGGCTACCGGCGTCTTTTCCATTGCCTTTTCGCCAGCCGGCGGTAGCGGGTCTCTCGTCGGTGACATGCTGATTTTCGGCGCGGTCATCTGCGAGGGGCTGTTCATCCTGCTCAACAAGCGGCTTGGCACGTCGATTCCGCCATTGACGCAGTCGGCGCTGATGACGGCCATCGGCTTCGTCGTTGCGGGTGTGCCAGCCTTGTTTGAGCATCACGATATCGGCATCGCTTCGCAGCCTGCTCTGCTTGCGGTCCTCTATTACGCGCTGGTGCCGACTGTCGGCGGCTTCATCCTCTGGTATGCGGGAGCGGAACGCGTCAGTGGCGCGGAGGCCTCTCTGTTTACGGCTGTTGCGCCGGCAACAGCCGTCATTTTTGCCTTCCTGGTTCTTGGAGAGGCGGTTGGTGCCAACCAGATTTTCGGGATTGCCTGCGTCCTGGCGGCGGTCATAGGCCTTGGCCTCGCCAGCCTGCGGCGAACGGCCAAGGTTTAAGCGGGGCGGAAGACGTTGCGGTATTGCCGCGGCGTCATTCCGGTTTGCGTCCTGAACTGCCTGTTGAAATTGGCAAGCGAATTATAGCCGACAGCATCGGCGATATGGCCGACGGGCTGAACCGTGGCCGAAAGGCGGGCGCAGGCGTCGCCGATGCGCATACGGATCAGGTAGTCCGAGACGGTGGTGCCGGTATGGCGGCGGAAGAGCCTGTGCAGGCCCGAGACGCTGAGGGCAGCTATATCGGCAAGTTCTTCCAGCGCGATTGCGCGGGCATAGTTCAGATGCACATGCGTTAGCACCCTGTCGATCCGTTCACGGCTCTCCTGCAATTCACGGCTTTGGCCGGGTGTACTGGCAAGCGGAGATGCCTGCCGGTCTGCGGCAATGGCGCCGAGGATGTTAAAGAGCAAGAGCAGCCGTTCGGCCGGGGGCTTTGCGAAGATGGCTTCGATATTGCTGCGGACGGCAGCGGCCGCTTCCTTCGAGAAGTGCAAGCCGCGATCGGCACGAGCAAGCATTGCTTCGACGGGGCGCAGTTCCACCGCGCCTGATGTCATTTGCCGCATCCAGTCCGGATGGAACCAGAGCACGAGGGCGATATGCGGGTTTGCCTCGTCGTATTTGGCCCGCGATACCCAGGTGTGTGGCAGGTTCGGCCCGACGAGCACGAGGTCGCCATCCTCATATTCCCCCGTGTGATCGCCGATGAAGCGCTGACCGATGGAGTTCAGCGTCAGCGTCAGTTCGAATTCGGGGTGGTGGTGCCACTGGAAGGGGATCGCGTCATCCAGCCGCCGGTTCAGCATGCTCCAGGAGCTGTCGGCGTGGCGTGGCAGGATTTCGAGATACGGCCTCATCAAGCGCCTTTCAGATAATTGACGCCAGAATAGTATCATATTTTGCCAAGCTGGCACAACATGAGCTGCGACGAGCCGCTACACTCTCTCCATCGCCTGAAACAACAGGAATGGATCAAATGATGGGAGGATCTCATGGAACTGGCAGTGAAACGCGACGCTCATCCGACGGCCTCGTCGGTCACCACGCAGCTCAAGGACATCAAGAAGAAACTGCCGCTGCGCGTGCTCTCGGAAGCGGACTGGCAGCACTGGACGACGAAGGGCTATGTCATCGTTCGCCAGGCCGTTCCTGCAGCCAATGTCGAGCGGCTTGCGGAGGTGCTCTGGCGTTTTGACGAGAAGGATCCGAACGATTCCTCCACCTGGTATGCGCCGCAGCGCCGTGAGCACAAGATGAAAGAGCTCAACAATACCGGCATGCTGGAAATCTATAATCACCAGGCAATGTGGGATAACCGGATGGAGAAGCGCGTCTATGACGTCTTCGTCGATATCTGGGACCGCGAAGACCTGTGGGTGACGATCGACCGCGCCAATCTCAACCCGCCGAAGAAGGTCAAGGGCAATCCCAACGGCTTCATCCACTGGGATGTCGATACCTCCATCCGGCCGATGCCGATCGGCGTGCAGGCAGTCCTGAGCCTGAAGAAGCAAGACGGCGATGTCGGTGGCTTCCAGTGCGTACCCTATCTCTTCGAGCACTTCGACGAATGGGTGAAGACGCAGCCCGAGGATCGCGATCCGATGCATCCTGATATGACCGGCCTTTCGACTGTCAATATCGACATGGAGCCGGGTGACCTGATGATCTTCAACTCGCTGCTCGCCCATGGCGTTCGCCCGAACCATGCGGAGAACCGTGTGCGCATGGCGCAGTATATTTCCATGCATCCGGCCGAATACGATAATGCCGAAGAGCGCGAAGAGCGCATCCGCCTGTGGCGGGAGCTCGATCATCCGAAGCGCGATGCCTTCCCCGGCGATCCGCGCGAGTGGGAAAAGCACAATGCCAAGACCGCCGAGCTGACGCCGCTCGGCCGCAAGCTGCTCGGCCTCGACCGCTGGTAAGCAGATAGCAGATTACAAGCCGCGGAGGTCACCGTCTCCGCGGCTCTTTCCGCATCGTCGATGCGCGCATCTGCGGCTTATGAAATCTGCCGAACGAGAATGGTCGCGCGGCCCCTTGGGATGGTCGCTTGCACACCCTATCTCTTTCGGAGAGATATCAATCCGGAGATGACGTCCATGTCAGGCAAGCCGATCAAGATTCCCGGGCCGGATCATCCGATCACCGTCGAACACAATCCCTCCCGTGTCGTCGTCAAGCTCGGCGGGCGCGTGATCGCGGATACGCATGATGCGCTGACCCTGCGCGAGGCTTCCTATCCGCCGGTGCAGTATATTCCACGCAAGGATGTGGATATGTCGCTGCTGGAGCGCACCGAGCACGAGAGCCATTGCCCCTATAAGGGAGATGCCTCCTATTACAGCATTCGTGATGGCGGCGAGCGTTCGAAGAATGCGATCTGGACCTACGAGGCGCCCAATCCCGCCGTTGCCAACATCAAGGACCATCTGGCCTTTTACCCTGACAGGGTCGATTCCATTGAAGAGCTGCCGTCGCCCGAAGCAGGCCAGTTCTAAGGGATAACCGGACATCCACCTATGACCTACGCATCAGTCAAATGACGATGGATGCGTAAGCGTATTGGGTTAATATGAATACCCTTCAGGTTGCAGTATCTTTGCCGCGCGCGGGGTATTGCAGACCCGGGGGCCTTATGAAACTCGACCAGGTGGAGCTTCGTTCCGAAGTATTGGATATCCGCATCGTAGAGAGCATCGGCGATGGTTCTTTCAATTTTGAGTTCGATGTCTTTCGCAGTGACGGATATGTTCTGATCCTGCTGGAAATACTGGCGGGAAGGGGTGATTTCCTTGTTCAGGGTTTCAGTGAAGAAAATAGCGCCGCCACATCCCTCCGGAGCCGGCAAAGGGTCTACATATTAAGACCGGTCGACGCCACTCGCAGGATTGCTGTAGGCATGTTTGCAGCCGTCAACAGCAAGGTCCGGGCGACAATCGCCTGCTTCAAGCGGAAGATCGTCGATACATCCGAAGAATTGTCCTGTCCTCTGTGCCGAGCGCTTTCCAAGCTGCTGGTCGCATCCGCACTTTCCTGGATGGGCATTCCGTCTCCGGACATTCTCGATAGGGTCGAGATTTCCACGGCCCCCACTGTCGAGCAAATGAGGAAGCTCCTTGGTGGCGCTGCGACCATAGGCAGTTCGCAAAATGAGCTGCTCGCTCTCATTGGTCCGGATTTGCGTATGGCAATCCTTGACGTCATGGAAGAGACCATGTGGCTGCTCGATATGCGCGACCAGCTCCATACCGCGGCGTGCCAGATGGTCGGCTGCTGTCCCCGCTCGACTTGATGCGGCAATTGCGCACCGGAGCTTATTGCGGTTGACATGGATCACTTTCAGGCAGAACACCGTTCCGCTCTTATAAGATTCCTATAGGCGCCTGTGGCTTGGCCGCAGGCCGGTAACTGAACCATGGACATACCAGTGAAAGAGCGGGAAAGCGTTCTGCGCCATCCCGGCTATCTGAACTTCGCCGCCTCCCGGGTTTTTTCCTCACTTTCCTTCCAGTCCGTGGCGATCGCCATGGGATGGATGATCTACGATCAGACGCATAGCGCCTTCGCGCTCGCACTCGTCGGTTTCTGCCAGTTTCTGCCGATGGCCGTGCTGACCTTTGTCGTCGGTCACGTCGCCGACCGGTTCGATCGCCGGCGGATCGGGCTTGCCTGTCAGCTGATCGAGGCTGTTACCTCGCTGGTTCTGGCGATCGCAACCTGGCAGCAATGGCTGACACCGGTCGGAATTTTGGTCGCGGTCACCATCATGGGCGCCGTTGTCGCCTTCGAGCGGCCGACCATGGCGGCACTCCTGCCCAGTATCGTGCCGGTTTCGATGCTGCAGAGAGCCGTTGCCACGTCGACCTCGATGATGCAGACGGCGCTGATCATCGGCCCTTCGCTCGGTGGCCTTCTCTATGGCGTGAGCCCCATTGCGCCCTTCGCGGTCGCAGCCGTGCTTTTTGCGGTGGCGAGCTTCAATGTGATTTCGATCCGCATGCAGTGGACGCCTTCGAAACGCGAGCCGGTAACACTTACGTCCGTCTTCGCCGGCGTTTCCTTCATCCGCAGCCGACCGGTGATGCTCGGCACCATCTCACTTGATCTCTTCGCAGTGCTGCTCGGGGGCGCGACGGCCCTGCTGCCGATGTTTGCACGCGATATTCTCCATGCCGGCCCGTGGGGCCTTGGCCTGCTGCGGGCGGCACCAGCGATCGGTGCGCTTGCCATGTCCATCGTGCTGGCCCGCCGGCCGCTGACATCGGATGTCGGCCGCAAGATGATGATGGCAGTGGCGGTCTTCGGTGTCGCCACAATCGTCTTCTCGCTCTCGACCAATATAGCGGTCTCCGTCATCGCGCTGCTCGTCGTCGGCGCGTCCGACACGGTCAGCGTCGTCGTGCGAAGCTCTCTCGTGCAGCTTCTGACGCCTGACGAGATGCGTGGCCGCGTCAATGCCGTGAATTCGCTCTTCATCGGCACATCCAACCAGCTCGGTGAATTCGAGTCCGGCATGCTTGCCGGCGTGATCGGCCCGGTCGTGGCCGGCATCGTTGGCGGGGTCGGTACGATTGCCGTCGTGCTCCTGTGGACGCGGCTTTTCCCGGATCTCCTCAAGGTGAAGACCCTTCAGGGCTAGGCCCTATCTCCTTGCCGCATAGGCCGTGGGCATTAATTGACGCGCCTATGTCGGATGCCGCCGGCGTCGAACGTCCTTCGGACGTTAAAACGAAGGGAGATCTGCAATGTCCTATGTTGATGGTTTCATCGTCGCCGTTCCCCGCGGGAATGTCGATGCCTACAAGGAATTCTCTGCCTATGCCGGATCGATCTGGAAGGAATACGGCGCGCTTGAATATGTCGAATGCCTCGGCAACGACGTGCCCTATGGTGAGCTGACCTCGTTTCCACGCGCCGTGATGGCCAAGGATGACGAGGTCGTGGTCTTTTCCTGGATCCTCTACAAGTCCAAGCAGCAGCGCGACGAGATCAATGCCAAGGTAATGGCCGATCCACGCCTTTCCAGCGACAAGTGGCAGATGCCTTTTGACGGCAAGCGCATGATCTATGGCGGCTTCGAGGAACTGCTGAGGCTGTAACCTCAGAGATGCGGCATTGACTTCGGGGGCAAGGCACGCCACCTCGCGAGAGACAATCTGCGACGGAGACCGCCTTGCCCCAGACGATGCTTACACTATCCACCCGCGGTCAGGGCCTCTACGAATTCACCGATCAGGCCCAAGCCTTCGTGCGACAGTCCGGCATGGACGAGGGGTTGCTGACTGTCTTCGTGCGCCATACCTCCTGTTCGCTGCTGGTGCAGGAAAATGCCGACCCTGACGTGAAGACGGACCTCAACAATTTTTTCCGCCGCCTCGTGCCGCCATCATCCGACCCATCGATGCGATGGGTCATCCATACGAGCGAGGGGCCGGACGACATGCCGGCTCACATAAAGGCGGCGCTGAACCAGGTTTCGATCGGCATTCCCGTCGGCAACGGCCGGCTGATGCTCGGCACCTGGCAAGGCATCTATCTCTTCGAACACCGTGATCGCCCGCATCGGCGCGACGTGGTTCTGCATCTCAGCCCGTAGATTGGCTTGCGCATTCCGGGACGAAAGCGACTGCGCCGATTTGCCGGGCATTGGTTCTGCGCCGTTAACCGTCCTGAATGCCAACTGAATGGCCGGTTCGAACAGCATTCAGCTTCATGCGTTTAGTCTCGAGACAATCCCAAAAGGGAGATTGAGGAAACACCACGAGGAGACAAAACCCGAATGTCGCATTTCCTTGCCAAGGCTTCACTTGCCGCACTGCTTGCCCTGAGTTCCATTCCTTTTGCCGGCTCCGCCGCTTTCGCCGCGCCGCAGTCCGATTTCGTCGTCAAGGCGCAGTATAATCGCCCGCCGGTTCGCGGCTGCTCGCCGATGCAGGCTATCCGCAAAGCCCGCTATTCCGGTTTGCGCGATGTGCGCATTTCAACCATCACACCGCGCCGGGTCGTCGTTGCCGGTCGTGACCGCCGTGGCTGGGATCGCATGACCTTCGCCAACGTGCGCGGCTGCCCGCTCATGTATCGCTGATCGGTGGACCGGAGGCAGGGGAACTTGAAGCAGGAAAACCTCGCCTCCGCCTGTTTTGCCTTGACCGCGATGCTTTCGCCCGTCTTCTCTCGGAACCGTATGCAAGTGATTCCGAAATAGGCTCCGGCAGTTGCCCGCGTGGCTATCAACCATGAGGATCTTTTTTATGATGCAGTTTATGGCGAAGGCTGGGCTTGCCGCCCTTCTTGCCGCTGCTGCGCTGGCCGGCACCGTTGCGCCGGCTGCAGCACAGGTAAATATCATTATCGGTGAACCGGACCGTGGTCCGCCCCCGCCGGATTGGCGCCGTCCGCCGCCACCGCCGCCGGGTTATGGCCGTCCGCCTCTGCCTCCGCCGGGTTACGGGCGTCCGCCCCGTGGCGGCTGCGATCCGCGCATCGCTGCAAACATCGCCGAGGATTACGGCCTGCGCCGTACCCGCGTCGTTGATATCACGCCGCGTCGTGTGATTGTGCAGGGCTGGAGCCGCCGTGGCCCAAGCGAGATGACTTTCGGCAACGTTCGCGGCTGCCCGCTCCTGCGCCGCTGAAGCCAGGCGCGCCCGTTCAGTGCGTAAAAAAACCGCCCTTGCAGACAGCAGGGGCGGTTTTCTTTTGAGCGGCTTTCCCGTTGGGGCAGGGCGCCGAAGCGCCCTGCGGAGACTTACTGTTCGATTGCGAAAGTCACGCTGACGGTGACATTGTAGCTGTTCTCGCCGCCCTGAACGGGAACGGCAGCGGCGTCGGAAGCTTCCTTCATCATCGTGGCGCGATAAACCGGCTGCGGCATCGGGCGCACGACATTTTCGCTGATTTCGACGATGCGGCCTACCTTCACGCCGGCGGCTTCACTCAGTGTCTTCGCCTTCTTGATCGCATTGGCGACAGCGTTCTTGCGGGCTGCCTCCAGGGCTGCTTCCGGCTTGTCGTTGGTGAACTGGATATCACCGCCCTGATTGATGCCGAGGGTGACGGACTGGTCGATGATCTCGCCCAGCTTGGAAAGGTCACGGACGCGAACGGTGACCGAATTGCTGGTCTGGTAGCCGATCAACTGCGGCGGCTGCGGCTGATTGTCGACCGGCTGCGGGTAATTGTACTGCGGCTGGATCGAAAAGCCTGAAGTCTGCAGGTCACGGTCGGCGATGCCGCTCTTCTTCAGTGCGGCCAGCACCTCGTTCATCGCCTTGTTGTTTTCATCGAGCGCTTCGCGGGCAGTCTTGGCCTGCTTGACCACGGACAGATTGACGACCGCCATATCGGGAGCCAATGCCGATTCGCCCTCTCCGGACACGTTGATGACCGCTTCGCGCGGCTGATTCTCCTGCGCAAGAAGTGGAGCGGATGCCGCGAGCGGCAGGCTCAGAAAGGCTGTCAGAAAGGCAGTCTTGGTGTAGTTCGGCGCCATGTTTGTTCCTCGGCTGTTTGCGTCCCTGCGAGCTTTGTGTCTGCGGATTGTGAAGCTATTGCGGCAGAAATCGATGCGGGGACTGCTTTATCATGATGGTTGGTTTCGACCAAAGAGTGTAAGGGCAATCAACGCATGGTAGACAATCCGAACCTCTCGCTGCTCCTGCGGACGATGACCATCCCGGTCTATCCCTTCGATGTGGCGTTAGAGCGCGGGTGGTGGTCGGCCGAGGTTAATGTCTTTACCGTCAAGAACAATCTGATAGAGCTAGGGCCGAACAGCCACGACACGGCGATTGCGACGAAGCTCGACTACAGGCGGCAGTAATTCAAGGGAATACGCCGCTCCGTCACCCAACTGCTTCGTGCTGCCGACTATGCTAGAAGGGTGCAATATTCTCCATGGTAGCGAGCGAAGAGCCCACCGCCACGCCCTCCCGCCTCAAGCCTGTCCTCATCATCCTGTGGCTGCTGCTGATTTCGGCACCCATTCTGGAAAGCGACAGCTATCGCTATGCGGCGCTGCTGCTGATCGGGACGATCTTTGTCTGGTTCAAGCCGAATTTGAGCCTGCTGAAGCGAGACTGGCTGGCCAATGCCTGTGTTGCCTGGGGCGCCTATGCACTGCTGCGCTTCCTCTTCGGCCTGATCGTCTACGGCGAGAAGGGTGCGTCCGACTGGCTCTACGCCTTTCCGCTGTTTTTCCCAGCCGTCGGCATCGCGCTTTATTCCTGCCGGAAAGAGGTCGGGACGGTCCTGGCGATCTATTTCCCGATCGCACTTGCCGCCCTGCTGATCTCCACCGACTATCAGCCGATTCTTGCAGGCGACGACCGTATTTCGCCGCTGTTCCACAACAACCTGATCCACGGCGCGATCGGCTGTGGCTTCCTGATGATCGGCGCCTTCTACTGGCTGTTGCACGCCTGGGAGACCGGCAAGCTCGAGCGCCGTTCCGGCAGCTGGATCATTGCCGTTGCGACGCTCATCATCGCGCTCTGCCTTTTCAACATTTACGGCTCGAAGGCGAAAGGCGTCTGGCTGAGCCTCGTCCTTGTCGGACCTCTCATGCTGGCCTCGATGCTGCTTTATGCAAACAGACGCCGGGCTGCGCTGGTAGGAGCTGCTGTCGTTGCTCTCGTGGCAGCAGCGCTTTTTGTCGGCGGCGATGATATCTGGAGGTTTGCCGGCCCCACTTATGAGGCCACCGTTCGGATCGAGACCGAAATCTCCGCACATGGCGTTCGGGATGCCGTCGCTGCTGCGATCGCGTCAAGAGATACGCCGGAATCGATGAGTGAACGGCTGCAGCTCTGGGCGAATGCTTCGGAAGTGATTGCCCAGGCGCCTCTCTTTGGTGCCGGCAACCATTGGCTCACCCTCTGGAATTCGACCACCTATGCCAGCGTGCCCTATACTCTGCTCCATAACGGCTACTTCGAGATGCTTGTTCGCCACGGGCTGTTCGGCATCATCGTTTTCGCCATATTGGCAACAGCCATGTATAGGCGGGTTTTCGCTGCCTGGAGGGCCGGGCTGATCAGCCTCAGCGCGCTGCTGGCCTATAGCATGGTGACGCTATTCTTCCTCGGAACGATCCTGTCCAATTCCAACAACCGGCTGGCAATCGGCGAATCGTTCTTCTTCGTATTCTCAGCTGTCGCATTTGCCTGCGGGATTATGCTGAAGAAGGGGGAGATCGGGCAGGATACCGGGATGATGTCCCGGGATCAGAAGGCTGCCTGAGAGGGCGATGGAAGCCCGCCTGGAAGGGATTCGAGCGCTCTCAAGCTGAGCGCCCGTCTGGTCAGATACCGAAATCGTCAAGAAACGAAGGATGGATCGCGGTCTTCCTTGCCTCGCGCGCATCACGATAGCGCTGCTGGGCAGAACCAAGACCATTGACGATCCGTCGCATGAGGCCGCTTTTGCGGCGTTTGAAAATCGAGGGCATATCAAGCTCACTTTTTTTATTTTTGTTAGCCGGCGAGCATATAATTTGTGCGCGATGCTCCAACAATGGGCATTTTGGCATGCCACCTATGCATAATATGACAGTTATATGACAATGGCTCCGTCTGCCGTCCCGTCACGGGCTGGCGACCTTCCTCTCGCCGTCGATGGTATCGGCTATGGCGGTGCTGTAAGATGCTTCCCGCTGTCGTCCTTTCGGGGGAAGAGACTGACATGGAGCGCCGCCTTGCCGCTGTCCTGATTGCCGATGTCGTGGGCTACGGCCGTTTGAGCCAGGTCGACGAGGAGGGGACGCGTCTGCGTTTCCAGGCAGACCTGAGGGAGATCGTCGAACCTTCGATAGCCGAGCATAGCGGACGATTGGTCAAGACCATGGGCGACGGGCTGCTGGTCGAGTTTCACAGCGTCGTCGATGCCATGCGCTGCGCAGTGGATGTCCAGAGGCTGAAGGCAAGGCACAATGCGGAGATGCCGGACGACCGTCGTCTCGATTTCCGCATCGGCATCAATCTCGGTGATATCATCGTCGAGGGAGACGATATCCACGGTGATGGCGTCAACCTCGCCGACCGCATGCAGTCGCTCGCCGAACCCGGCGGAATAGCGATCACGGGCCCAGCCTACGACCAGGTGAGATCGAAGCTCGATGTCGGTTTCATCTCGCTTGGCGAGCAGAAGGTCAAAAGCCTTGCCGAGCCCGTGCGAGTCTATCGTGTCGTACTCAGCCCGTTGGCAGCAAAAAGAGCTGCCAAGGCGCGCCGATATCCGGGCCACCGGAGCATCGTGGCGATGGCTGCTGGCGCCTTGCTGCTCGTTCTTGCCGGAGCTGCGCTGTGGTGGCAGCCATGGGCGTTGCTGGAAAGCCCTTCGGTTGCCGGACGGTTTGCCTATCCGCTGCCGGACAAGCCGTCCGTCGCCGTGTTGCCGTTCATCAATGTCAGCGGCGACGTCGAGCACGATCATCTTGCCGAAGGCCTGACCGACGATCTGATTACCGAGCTCTCCAAAGTCTCCGGCCTCTTCGTCATCGCGCGCCACTCCGTCTTTGCGGTGGGTGACGATGGCGGCAAGATACAGGATGTGGCGGCCGAACTCGGTGTTCACTACGTTCTCGAAGGCACGCTGCAGCGCGCAGGCTCGCGATTGCGCATCAACGTCAAACTGATCGACGCGCTGACCGGGCTTTCCCTCTGGGCCGAGCGCTACGATCGCGAATATGCCGACCTTTTCGCGGTCCAGGATGATGTCATCAGCAAGATCATCGCGGCACTTGCCATTCGGCTCAGCGAGGGCGAGCGCACGCAATTGGCGCAGATCCCTACGGAGAATCTCGAGGCCTACGACTATTATATGCGCGCCGAGCAGGCGGGCCTCACCTATGGAGACGTCGCGACCTACCGCGAAGCGCTGTCCTATTACCAGAAGGCGATCGACCTCGATCCGAATTTTGCCGATGCGCATGCGGGGATCGCGCGGATCGCCGTCGATGTCTGGCGCAACGACTATAATATCCTCTGGTCTGCGGCAGTTGCCCGCAAGATCGCCTATGACGCTGCAGGGCAGGCTTTGAAGATCGACCCGAACAATGCGCGGGCGCATACCGTCCTTGCTCTCCTGCAACTGGTCGACGGGCGCCAGACGGAGGCGCTGATATCGGCGAACCGCGCCGTGCAGGCGCAGCCGAGCGATGCTGAAGCCAATGGAAATCTGGCCCTCGTGCTCGCTCATATCGGCAATCATGACCAGGCGACCACCGAAATGGAAAAGGCGCTGCGCTTCGATCCTTCGCCATCGCCTGGCTTCCAGTTGCTGGCGGGTATCGTCTTCTACATCATCGGTGATGACGACCGGTCGATTTCGCTGATGGAGGCGGCCCGCGACGCGCTCCCCAATGCAGAGGCTGCGCGCGAATTCCTGACCGCGGCCTATATCGAGGACGGCGACAGGAAACGCAGCCTGCAGGAGAAGACGAAGCTGCTGGCGCTCTTTCCTGAAAGCAATCTGACCTATTACAGCTATCTCTACGATTACTGGCGCAAGGACGATCTGAACCTGCATTTGAGCAGGCTGCAGAAGGCGGGCATTCCCGAATGGCCCTTCGGATTTCAGGGCGAGAAGGCCGATCAGGTTACCGGCGAGCAGTTGCGCGATCTCATCAGCGACAAGAGCTGGGCCGGCAAACACCGCAACGGCACACAGTTCGTTCAGTTCTTCGACAAAGCGGGCAATACCGCCTATCGCAGCGCCAACACGAATATTACCGGCACCGTCGAGATCAGGGGAGACTGGCTCTGCGAGAAATTCCCGGGCTATTTCCTCGACAGGATGGTCTGCGGCAACGTCTATCGCAACCGCGCTGCCGACGAGCCCGGCGCGACATATGTGCATGTCACGCCGCAGGCGCTGAAATTCTTCTCGATCGGGGGCTGACCGCCGATCGGACAGCTACTGGGCAGAGGGGTGCTGCCAGTCCTTCTGTGTCTTTTCCGAGATCAGGATGTTCTGCACTTCCGACCAGTGCTTTTTGGAGTCGACCACCTTGGTGGGGTTCTTCACCAACCCTTCTGCGGCACCCGGATCATAGCTGATATAGAGCTTGCCTTCGATGATGCGCCAGGCATTCGGATCGATGTTGGTGGTCACCGTTCCAAAGGACACGCCGTCGGCGCAGTAGCCGCCATATTGCGGGGCATATTTGCCGGGATCCTTGACGAACATGTCACGATGCTCGGCACTGGCGAAATACCAGGTGGCGCCCAGCCAGTGGTGGGAATATTGCGGCGATCCTTCCACGGCCTTATCATCCGTGAAATAGGCGACAGGGTCATAGCCCTTGATCGCCACATCGCCGAAATAGCCTGTGTTGACGAAGTCTTCCGCCGTGGCCTCGTTCGCCAGCAGCAGGACGGCGATGCCGCCTATCGCTGCGGCCTTCACAAATCCATTCCAGTGAGACATTTCAATGCTCCCGTTTTTCAGGCGCGCACGCTCATTTTCGCTTCGTGCATTCGTCATAGAGCCACTGACCCGTGAGGTCGGCTCCCTGACAGGCGGCGCCTGCTTTCAACAAAAGAGTGACGGCGTCCCAATGCGATCGCCATCCGGCCTGGGTCACCGGCGTGTAGCCGTTTCTTTCCTTCGGCTCGATATCGGCCTTCTGCGCGAGCAGGAAAGCAATGACATCGGCATGGCCTTCCTCGGATGCCGCATGCAGCGGCGTCATATTGTAGAAGTTCTCGTGGTCGTTGACGGAGGCACCTCTTGCCACCAGCAGCTCCACGATATCGAGATGGCCGCCATAGGCTGCCGCATGCAGAGCCGTCAGCCCACCCTTGTTGCGGATTTCGATATCGCAGCCGCGTTCGAGAAGAAGAGTGACGACATCGGCGTTGCCTGATAGCGCCGCAATCAGCAGCGCCGGTTCGCCCGTATTATCAAGTTCAGCGAGGTTTGCGCCCTGATCGGCAAGCTGCTTGACGCGATCGACATTGCCTTCGCGCGCGGCATCGTGCAATGGGCCCGCGGACGCTGCGGAAATTCCAATGCCGAAACAAATGAAGCTGACCCAAAAGACATTCATCGCGCACCCCCGTCTTGCCATTACTGGCTTACAAGCGCGAAAGTGTAGTTAAGCTATCATGAATATGAGGGGGCGGCAATAAACGGCGACGTCATCAGCTATATTGAGTCCCTTAAGGTCTGGGGAACTTTTCACTGGGACTAAGGCGAGCATCCGCGTGAGCTCGCAAAGGACGTGGAACAAGATCGACAACAATCCATTCGGTTCACTGAGCCAGCAAACAGCGCCGCGTCTGGTGCGGCAACCCTACGAATCGGGCTTGGTGTGCGTAATCTAGAGAAACTGGTGGGCCCGGAGGGACTCGAACCCCCAACCAAGCGGTTATGAGCCGCCGGCTCTAACCATTGAGCTACAGGCCCGGCACCCGGGGTGCGGTCAGCCGGGGCAATGGTTCCCGCGGCTTTTGTCCGCTTAACGCAAATCCGGGACAGTCACAAGCCATGAGCGCAAGCATCTGTGGACGATGCATATTTCCGGTTTGCCCTCTGGAACCTTCGCAGGCGGGCTACATTTACTCCCGTCAGACTGGATCTGAAGAGGGCAATCGCAGAATGGTGGCTTCCCAGGGTGCCGTGGTGCTCATCGTCGAGGATGAGCCGCTGATCAGGTTCAATATTCTGGATGTGCTTGAAGACGTGGGGCATGTGGCGCTCGAGGCCGGGAATGCGGACGAGGCGATGGTGCTTCTGAAGTCCCGTAACGATGTCGATATTCTCTTTACCGACGTCAACATGGCCGGTTCGATGGATGGCATACAGCTTGCCAAGCGGGTGAGGGCGATGCGGCCGAATATCGGCATCATCATCACCTCGGGCATGGTGCGGCTCGATCCCATGTCGCTGCCGGCCAACACGGCCTTCCTGCCGAAACCCTATCAGCACGAGGCGCTGATTTCGGCGATTGCTTCCATGACGCGGTAGCAAGGCGAGAGCGGTCAATCCGGGCTCGCCAAAGACGGCGGCGGAATGGGAACGTCGGTTGCCCCGGTCGCGGCCTCGGTTTCTTCGATCTGCCCGCGAGCCTGTTTGTTGGCCCTCGTCGCTTCGCCGCGCAGTTCGGCCTCGGCATCGCTCCAATGGCGCAAATCCTGGCCGTCCGGCCTGCCTTCCTCTTCCCAGATTGCGTAGGCGCGCTCGCGCACGCTGTCCTCGTTCCGGTCCGTCATGGCTATCTCCCGTGGTTTCGATCATCGCAAAACCGGCGGGGGAGCAGAATGTTCCGGCGAGGTACCTGAGATCGGGAGGTGCGGCCGAGCCTGAAGGGAGGTCTGCTTCAAGCCCGGCCGCTGGCCCCGGGGGGCCTTAATTATAGCTGCTCTTCAGCAGGTCGTTTTCCTGATGCGCCTTCTTCTCGTAGATCGTGAAGAGAGCCATCGAGAGGAGATAGGAGAGGAAGGGGTCTCCCATCTGCGTTGCGATATCGCGGGATGCGAGGATATGTCGTTCCAGCGCACCGATGTCTTTTTGTACGGTGGTTTCGCTCAAGCGGTTCATGCTGCCATCTCCAGAAATTGAGTCACGACGGAACGCGTCGGGACGTAGCGGGTGTAGAGGGGTGTATCGATGCCGAGGGATGCGCGCATCCTGGTGAGCACATGTTCGGAAACTTCAAAGGCGCCGCAGCAAACCGGATATTTGCCGTAGCCGTCGGCGCGGCCGAGTTCCTCGACTTCGGCGCCGGCGCGCTTGTAGACGCGCTTCAGGTGCGGTTCGTAATTGGAGATCATGGTGTGGATGCCGTGATCGAGGGCGCATTCGCAGAGTGCGAGCAGCAGCATCGAGAAGGCGCGGCCTGCATCGACTTCGGGAAAATCGTCGGCGATTGCCTCCTCGTCGATGCACATGCGGGTGCCCTCCCAGATGCCGGGGGCGACGAGATTGGCTGCCTGCGGGAAGGTTGCGCGGAAGACGTCGTAGAGGAGGGTCGGTCCGGTCGTCGGCATCAGGCGCATGCCGCCGTAAAGGCGGGTGCGGGTTTCGTCGCACCAGACGAGATAGGCCGGGCAGAGCGAGTCATAGCTGTCGCGCTCGAAGGGGCCGATTACCGGAACGTTCCAGCCAAGGGTATCCGCAAAGACTTTCTTGCGCAGGCGGAACATCTGGTCGAGTATGAAAGCGTATTTCTGATACTCATGTGCCTGAATGATAACGAACATTTTTCCCTCCAGCGTGTTGGGTTCGTGAGGGCAGAATGGTTCAGGACGGCGGGATCGGAAATTCCCTCATATGGGTGCCTACAGATGAGCCCCCGCATATGGGGGGGTCCATGGACAGGGGCATCAACAGGTTGTGCCCGGTCTTGCCGGGCGCAACTCTTGAAAGGCCGAATTTCGAGGCAGGTCAGGGGTTGATGATGCGCAATTGCACGGCCCGCGAGGCGGCTGCGGAAATGGTGGCGCAGCCCAGCTTGAAGCGTGCGGTTTTCAGGTAGTCGCGGGTCGTATGCTCGGAAATGCCGAGGATGACAGCTATGTCCTTGTAGTCCTTGCCGAGTGCCGTCCAATGCAGGCATTCGATTTCGCGCGGGGAAAGTGCCGGCACCGGGTCGTTCTCGCCGTGAAGCTCGTAGATGGCCTTCCGATGGACGAGATGGGCGATCTCGATCCACTCATTGCGATAGGTCTTGACCATGGCGGTCCAATCATCGAGCGGAATGCGGGCATTGATCGACAGCAGCGCCCGGCGCTGCGCCTTGTCGGCAACGGGGATCGAATAGCCGTTTCCGCCGATCCCGTGCTTCTGGGCGTCGACCAGCATGGCATAGGCTTCCGGCGTGGGTTCCACCTCGCTCCAGTCGAAGGGCAGTTGGCGCTCGAAGCCCTGTTTGACGATCGGATCGACCTTCACATAGCTGTTGAGCAGATAGCGCGAGACCCAGGCATCGGGATAGGTGGTGCGCACGAAGGGGGAATCGATCTTTGCCGCAATGGTCTGTGCGAGGTGATAAGTGACGTAATCGACGGCGTATTCCGCCTGGAAAATGCGGATGGAAGCATCGACATTGGCCGCGGCCTTGATCTGTTCGAAAACGGGTTCGAACTTTTGCGAGTAACTGATTTCCGTCATCGTGCCGCCTGCCTCAAAACGTTCAATCCTACCGCGAGGAATGTCAAAAATACAAGGTATCCCCACATATGCGGGGAATGACTTTTCCAGACCCGTCTGTTAGCGCCTTTTTCGGGG
>Ga0102590_1001379_pt1 | contig 37368 bp, 29 predicted proteins | sample AraplaMF_Col_mMF_FD_76859 | JGI IMG/M metagenome (GOLD analysis project Ga0102590, IMG submission 76859) | Arabidopsis root microbial communities from the University of North Carolina, USA - plate scrape MF_Col_mMF | ecosystem: Host-associated > Plants > Roots > Endosphere | place: USA... | reverse complement strand
CCCGGATCCGGGGGAGAACGAGGCAGGATTGTGACCATGTCCAACACTCCCATGGCAGCGAACCCCCTCACCCGGGCCGTGCTCGAGATCGACGAGTACGCCTCCGGCCTCGGCTGGGACCAGCCCGCTCGCCTCTTCGCCCTCGTCGACACCACGCGGCTGCGGGCCCAGGAACCCCTGCTCGCGGCCCAGCTCGGTCTGGAGGAGGAGTCCGGGAACACCGGTCTCACCCCGGTCGAGCAGGACGAGATTCCCGCCGACCGCCCCCTGGACGAGTTCCTCGGCACCATCGCCTGGCCCGACGCGGTGGCCGGCTGCGCGCTCACCGTGGAGCGGCTGATGCTGCCGCCGTCCGCCGAGAACGCGGTCCCCGACGGCCTGGGCGAGAGGGAACTGGCGAAGTGGGTGGCCGGGCACCCGGACCGCCAGGAGGTGCGGATGACGGTGGCCGTCCTGCGGGACGGCACGCGGGAGTCGGCGCTGCGGCTGCGCGAGAAGGACTCCCCGACGGAGGTGCTGACGGGTCCTGACCTGGTGCCGGGTCTGGCGGATGCGTTGTCGGCGACGTTCGAGGAGTGAGCGCCGCCCGGACGTGACGAGGGGGCGCCCCGATGCCCCGGGGCGCCCCCTCGTCACGGCGTCGGCGGAAGGTGTCAGCCCTTGGCCGAGCACTTCGGCAGGGCGGCGGTGTCGCCGGTGCGGATGTCCTTGAGGGCGTTCAGCGCGTCATCGATGGTGTCGACCTTGACGAGCGTGAGCCCGCCGGGGGTGTCCTTGGCCGCGGCCGCGCAGTTGTCCTTGGGCGTCAGGAAGTACTGGGCGCCCATGCTGCGCGCGCCGACCGTCTTCATCTCGATGCCGCCGATCGGACCGACCTTGCCGGCGTCGTCGATGGTTCCGGTGCCGGCCACGAACTTGCCGCCGGTGAGGCTGCCCGGAGTGAGCTTGTCGTAGATCCCGAGCGCGAACATCAGACCGGCGCTCGGTCCGCCGACGTCGGCGAGCTTGATGTCGATGGTGAACGGGAACGTGTGATCGGTCCCGGCGGAGATCCCCACGATGGCCCGCTGCTGGCCGCTGTCGTGGGACTTCGCCGTGGTGATCGTCACATCCTGCGTCTTGGTGGCCGTGGTGTGCGCCTTCTCGGCGGCGGCCTGTGCCTTCGCGGGGACGATCGTGAAGACCACGTTCTCGCCGGGCTTGTGCTTGGTGACCAGCTCGGCCACGTCGTCGGGCGCCTTCACTGCCGACCCGTCGACGGCCTTGATCACGTCCCCTGCGTGCAGCCTGCCCTCGGCGGGCGATCCCTTGAGCACCGTGGCGACGATCACCCAGGACTTCACGGGGACGTCGAGCTCCTTCAGGGCGGCGACCTTCGCGCTCTCCTGGGACTGGCTGAACTCCTCGGCGTTCTCCTGGGTGGACTGCTCCTCGGTCTTGCCGTCCGGGTAGAGCGTGTCGTGCGGGACGACCTTGCTGTCGTGCGCGAGCCATCCGTAGACGGCCTCGACCAGGTTCATGTTGTAGTCGGCGCTGGTGACCCGGACCGTGGTCATGTTCAGGTGCCCGGTCGTCGGATAGGTCTTGCGCCCGGAGATCTGCAGCACCGGCTCGCCGTCGTGCTCGTCGAGCGTGTTCACCGTCGGACCCGGGGACATCTCCGAGTACGGCACTTTGATGAACACCCCCGCGCACAGGAGCGCGATCAGCATCAGGGTCGACGCGAGCATCGTCGCGGTGCGGCGTGGCATGGAACGACAGTACGGGACGGTGCGGTAAGCGCACCGTCGGGGCCGTCCGTCCGGGCGGCCCGGGGGCCGTCAGCCGCCCGAGTGGGACTTCTCCATGGCCTCGCGGAATCGTGCGTATCCGGCGAGTTCGGATCCGTCGCCCGACACTTTCCCGTTGCGACTGGCCCAGGTACCCCACACTCCGGCACCGACAGCGGCCAAAAGCGGAATCAGCAACCAGGCGAGCGCCGCCATGCCGACCTCCCATCCCCATGAGCGACCGCAACTGACTGATCAGCAGATTAATCGTCTGCCATGTCAACGCTCACGCCAGGGGTACGGTTACGCAACCGGAATCCGGGTGCGGGGTCCACGACCCGATGGGTGGTACCGCCGTGGTCCGACTGGAGCCATGGGAGTCGGCCGTCGGGGTCAGCAGGCGCCGACCCACTCCTCGGTGCCGTCGGAGAACGTCTGGTGCTTCCAGATGGGCACCTCGTGCTTGAGGTCGTCGATCAGCTTGCGGCAGGCGTCGAAGGCCTCGCCGCGGTGGGGGCAGGCCACCGCCACGACGACGGCCAGGTCTCCGACGCTCAGATCCCCCACGCGGTGCACGGCCGCGAGCGCCCGTACGGGAAACTCTGCGACGACCTTCTCGGCGACCCGCCGCAGCTCGGCCTCGGCGCCGGGATGGGACGAATACGCCAGCTTGTCCACGTCGGCCCCGCCGTCGTGGTTGCGCACGGTCCCGACGAACAGCGCGGTCCCTCCGGCCGCGTCGTCCCCGACCGCCCTGAAGACCTCGTCGAGGGAGAGCGGGGCGTCGCGGACGGCGAGCAGCTTGATGGGGTCGTGCGCCGTCTGCTCACCGGGGTGATCGCTGTGGGAAGCCATGCCCCCATCGTGCCGTACACCGGGGACGGTGAGGAACGGTCGGTTCACCCGGCACACCCGCGTGGCCTTCGAAGCCTCCTACGGACGTCCGCATGAGGGACCCCGACGTGCGAGGGGCGCGGCCAGCGGGAAGGGGGCGGCGAAGGGCCACCGGGTCGCACCGCCGGAGCCCGCCCCGGCGTACCCGCGGGCCTCAGGCGCGGCGCCGCGCCTTCCGTGCCCGCCGCACCACCGCGGCCGCGCCGAGCAGCGCGACCGTCGCACCCGCGGCCCCCGCCGCCGTCGCGTCCTTGCGTCCGAGCCGCCGGCCCGCCACGGTGTGCCGCCCGGACACCTCCTCCAGCAGCTCCGCGAGGACCTCCTCGTTCGTCCACTGCGGACGCCACCCCGCGTCGTGCAGCCGGCTCCCGCTCACCACCCAGGGGTACATCGTGTACGCCAGGTCCCCCGCGGGTGAGGGCGTGAGGCCGATCCGGTGAAGCCGCGCCGCCGCACCCAGGGCGACCGCGGACGGCAGCTCCATCCGCCGGATCCCGCTGAGCTCCTCGACCTCCTCCTGCTCCAGCCATCCGTCGCACCCGACGGCCAGTTCCCCCTCCACCTTCTCCAGGACGGCGTACTCGAGGGCGCTGCACAGGTCCTCGACGTGGCAGAACTGCCAGGCGGGCCTCGATCCCGCCACCACCAGCAGCCGGGGTGACTCGAAGTACCTGGTCAGCGCGGTGTCGGTGCCCCCGACCAGGACGGCTGGCCGGACGACGGTGACGTTGAGCCCGGGATGGGCCCGCGGCGCCCGGCGGGCGAGCCGCTCGATCTCCAGCAGGTCCCCGACGCCGGTCGCCTCCGCGGTCGCCCGCAGCTCGGCGTCCTCGGCGAGCGGCAGCTCGTTCTCCGGCAGCGCCCCGTACACCATCGCGGACGTGCACAGCACCACCCGGTGCACCCCGGCCGCAGCGGCGGCCGTCAGCACGGTCTGCGTCCCCCGGACGTTGTACGCCGTGCGCGCCGCGGTGTCCGTCTCCAGATCGAGGTCGAGGGCCAGGTGCACCACCACGTCGGCGCCCCGCAGCTTCTCCGCGATCGCCGGGTCCCTCACGTCCAGGATGTGCCACTGGGCGGCCGCGCACTCCCCGCGCCGCTCGTCGATGGCCACGACCTGCTTGATCTCGTCCGAGGCGGCGAGCTGCTCGGTGAGCAGCGCGCCCACGCCGGACGCCGCGCCGATGACGGCGACGACGGGGCCGCGGACCCCGGAGGACTCGCCGGTACGCTGCGGTGCCGCATGCGGGCGGTCGCCGGGCGACGTGCGGGTCGAATGGTTTCGCGCTGCGCGAACCTGCGGATCTGGGGAACTCACCGGGCGTCTCCAGCGGTTGTCTTCAGTACGAACGCGAAGCACGCGTGCAAACCAGTTGGCATCCATCCTGCCGCAGGCCAGGTGTCGGCGAAGCACCCAGGCCCGATCGGGCCCGGGTGTCTACGCTGGGTGGTGTTGTCGGGCAGCCAGCCGCCGGAAGGAACCGGTGGCCTTACCAGCCGAGGAATCCCGTGAGTGACACCCCATTCGGATTCGGCCTTCCGCCGGAGGAGCCGGAGAACGGCGACGAGGGCAAGAAGAAGGACCAGGAGAGCGGTGGTGGTCAGGGTCCGGCCAACCCGTTCGGATTCGGGTCGCCCGGAGCCGGTGGTGCCGGCGCCGACAACCCGCTCGCCGCGATGTTCGGATCCCTGAACCCCACCGACCTGGGCGCCGCCTTCCAGCAGCTCGGGCAGATGCTCTCCTACGAGGGCGGCCCGGTGAACTGGGACATGGCCAAGCAGATCGCCCGCCAGACGGTCTCCCAGGGCACCCAGGACGGCACGAAGGACGCGAGTGTGAGCCCCGGCGAGCGCTCCTCCGTGGAGGATGCCGTCCGCCTGGCCGACCTGTGGCTCGACGACGCGACCTCGCTGCCGTCCGGCGCCGCCTCCGCCGTGGCCTGGAGCCGCGCGGAGTGGGTGGAGGCGACCCTTCCGGTCTGGAAGGACCTCGTCGACCCGGTCGCCGAGCGCGTCGGCGCGGCCATGGGCGACGTCCTGCCGGAGGAGATGCAGGCCATGGCGGGCCCGCTGATCGGCATGATGCGCTCCATGGGCGGCGCCATGTTCGGTACGCAGATCGGGCAGGCCGTCGGCGTGCTCGCGGGCGAGGTCGTCGGCTCGACCGATATCGGCCTGCCGCTCGGGCCGGCCGGCAAGGCCGCGCTGCTGCCGCTGAACATCGAGGCGTTCGGCAAAGACCTGGGCATCCCCAAGGACGAGGTGCGGCTGTATCTGGCCCTGCGCGAGGCCGCACACCAGCGCCTGTTCGCGCACGTGCCGTGGCTGCGCTCCCATCTGTTCGGGGCGGTCGAGGGTTACGCGCGCGGCATCAAGGTGGACACGGCCAAGCTGGAGGACGTGGTCGGCCAGTTCGACCCGCAGAACCCCGAAGAGCTGCAGCAGGCACTCCAGCAGGGCATGTTCCAGCCGGAGGACACCCCGGAGCAGAAGGTGGCCCTGGCCCGTCTGGAGACGGCGCTCGCGCTCGTCGAGGGCTGGGTGGACGCGGTGGTGCACGCGGCGGCGAAGCCCCGCCTGTCGTCCGCGGACGCGCTGCGCGAGACCCTGCGCCGCCGCCGCGCCACGGGCGGCCCGGCCGAGCAGACGTTCGCGACGCTGATCGGACTGGAGCTGCGCCCGCGTCGGCTGCGGGACGCCTCCCGGCTGTGGGCGTCGCTCACGGACGCGCGCGGCGTCGACGGCCGGGACGGCCTGTGGGCCCACCCGGACATGCTGCCGACCGCCTCCGACCTGGACGACCCCGACGGCTTCGTGCACCGGGAGCAGCTGGACTTCTCCGAGCTGGACAAGATGCTCGGTGAGGCAGCGGGCGGCTCTGCCGGGAAGCCCGACCTGACGAAGAAGGACGACGCCGAGGACGGCGGGGCCAAGGACGACGACACCGAGTGAGCCTCCACGACGACGCGGTCCTCGTCCTGAAGGGGTACGAGGACCAGGAGGAACTGCGCGGCATCTACCTGAAGCATCTTCGGACGCACCCGGACGGCATGTGGAAGGCCTGCGAGGACGGCCACATCACGGCGAGCGCCATGGTGATCGACCCCGAAGGCGGCCGCGTGCTGCTGACGCTCCACGGGAAGCTGCGGATATGGCTGCAGATGGGCGGTCACTGCGAGCCGGAGGACCCGGACCTCGCCTCCGCGGCGCTGCGGGAGGCGACCGAGGAGTCCGGCATCGAGGGGCTGACCCTGCTGCCCGGCGGCCCGGTGCGCCTGGATCGCCATCACACGCCGTGTGCCTGGCATCTTGATGTGCAGTACGCGGCGCTCGCACCGGCAGGGGCTCTCGAGGCGATCAGCGACGAATCGCTGGACCTGCGCTGGTTCCCCTACGGCGAGGTGGCGGACGTGGCGGACAAATCGGTTGTACTGCTCATGGAGGCGACCAGGCGGAGGCTCGGCGTCTGAGCCCGGGGACGGATGGGGCGACCACGTCTGCGGTCGCCCCCGCCCCGTCCTCCACGGTCAGCTCCAGACGTTGCCCTGGTTCTGGCCGCGCGCCCCCTGCTGGCCCATGCCGTACTGGGCGCGCAGCCCCTGCCCGATCACCGCGTTCTGCGGCGGCAGCAGTTCGCTGGGCTGGACGAGCGCGAAGCCGCTGCCCATGAAGCTGAGCTCCCAGCCCTCACCGGTGTTGCCGCGCCGGCGCCACACTCCCGAGGAGTGCGTCTGGGCCTGCATCTGCACCCGCAGGCCGGTCGACCAGGCGACGATCGCGTCGGCGTCGCAGTTGACGTACTTGTCCGGCGTGACCTGCATCAGCAGGGGGGCACCCGACGTCATCAGCGCGACCTTGCCACGGCCGGTGATGTTGAGCTGGTACTTGCCCGAGCCGGAGATGCCGTACTGGCTGTCCACGGCGATGACCTCGTGGTGCAGCGAGGAGTCCATCGCCAGGACGTAACTGCTGTCGACGGTCAGCCCGTCCTGCTCGACGTCCATGATGTGCACATGCTGGGCGAGGTTGGCGAGGTAGACCGTGCCCTGCCCGTGACAGCGCATCAGGTCCAGGCCCTCCCCCGTGTACGCCCGGGCACGGTGCTGGCCGCCGCTCTGGTACTCGGCGTCGAACTCGACGAGCCCCTGGTAGGCGACCATCGTGCCCTTGCGGGCCAGGACGTCGTCGTGGCCCTCCAGCAGGACGCGCAGCATCTGCGAGTTCTGCAGGCTGTAGCGCTCCTGGGTCTGCTGCTCGTTGTAGCCGAAAAGCGTGCTCTGCATGATGTGCGACTTCCCCCTCAGCCCCGGAACCGGAGGCGGTCGGTGCTGTCCTCGCTGGGCTGGACGACGACGATGCCCTGCCCGGAGAACGCCATCTGGTACGCCTCTCCACTGCCGCGCCCGATCAGCGACTGCGCCTTGAAGCTGCGCTTGCCCTTCACCTTCAGGTTCGGCGACCAGGCCACGAGGGCGTCGGGGTCGACATAGGTCTCGTCCTCGCCGCCGCCGCAGTCGACGACGATCGGTTCGCCCCGGGAGGTCAGCGCGACCCAGCCCTGACCGGAGATCTTGGTGTTCCACAGGCCCTGCCCGGCGAACTTGGCGAGCCCCTTGACGCGTTCGACACCCCACTGCAGATTCGCGTCGAAGGCGAGCAGATTGGTGGCGTTGACGGAGATCGCCTCTCCGGCCAGGTTGATGACGACGACGTTCGCCCCGTAGTCGGCGAGGTAGAGCAGTCCGTCGCCGGAGCACTTCATCAGGGGCGCGCCCTCGCCGGTGATCCAGTCCCGGGCGATCTGACGTACCGCGGGCGGGTTGGGCTCGTACTGGATGAACCCTTCGTAGGCGATCATCGACCCCACCCGCGCGAGGAGGTCGTTTCCGGTCTGCATGGCGACCTTCAGCATGTGGCTGCCGTGGTTCTCCATGCGGGCGCCGACGGGTGCGGGAGCGAAGCCCGCGAGCGGCTGGTTCATGACGGGCTCCCTCAGACCTCGTAGGGCTGGACGACGACGAAGCTGCCGGGCGCCGCCCGGAACTGGAGGTTGACGCTCTCCCCGGTGTCGCCGGGGTAGGCGTTGCGGCGCATCCGCACCTGGCTGGAGACGACCACCTGGGCGGCGGCCGACCAGGCGACGACGGCGTTGCAGTCGGCGAACGTCGTCGGGGTGACGGGCAGCACCACGGGAGCCCCGTGCGTCTTCACCACGATCGTGCCCGTGCCCTGGAACTGCATCGTGAACAGGGCTCCACCGGGGATGCCGTGCCCTTCGATACGGCGGACCTCGTACTGGAGGGACTCGTCGAAGGCGAGGACGTTCTCCGCGGAGACGCAGATCGCGTCGCCCTGGAGCTCGATCGGGTGCAGATGGGTGGCGTTCTCCGCGAGGAACACCTGGCCGTGTCCCGTGCAGCGCATGAGCTGCATCTCCTGGCCGGTCGCGTTGCCCACGATCCGCCCGGCGAAGCCCGCGCCCTTGTAGCCGAAGTCGACCTTGCCCTGGTACAGCACCATGCTGCCCTGCCGCGCCAGCACGGGCTGACCGCCGATACCGAGGTCGACGCGGACCAGCTTCTTGTTCTGCTGGGTCCACCGCTGCCCGGTCGGCGTCTCCTTGAAGGCCTGCAACGCGCCGGCCACCCCGGCGGCCTGCGGGACCTGCGGGGCCTGCTGGGGCACTCCGTACGCGGAGGGTGTCGCCGGCGCACCGGGGTGCTGTGCCGGAACCTGTCCGTACGGCGGCTGCTGACCGTAGCCGGGGGGCGCGGACGGGGCCTGCTGGCCGTAGCCGGGCGGCAGCGGCGCGGACGGCTGACCGCCGTAGCCGGGCGGCGGGCCGGGCTGCCCCGGCGGCTGGGCGTAGGGTGCGGGACCCGGCGGCGGCACCGCCCCACCGGGGGGTGTGGTCAGGGGCGCGATGATGGTCGGCGCGGCATGCACGGAGGGCGCCGGAGCGGGGGCCGGCGGCGCGGGCGTCGGCGGCGGCACAAAGCCCTGCGGTGCGGGCTGCGGCTGCTGCGGCGCCGGTGCGGGGGGCGGAACGGGCGCGGACGGTGCGGCGAACGCGGGAGGCGCGGCGGCCTGGGCGGGCGGGGCGAACCCCGGGGCGGCACCGGACTGCGGCTGCTGCGGCGGCGCCGGGGTCTCCTCCTCGAGGGCCTCGCCGCCGAAGTTCTTCAGCAGCGCATCGAGGCCGCCGTCGAAGCCCTGGCCGACCGCGGCGAACCGCCAGACGTCCTTCAGATAGAAGTCGCCCAGCATGACGGCGCGTTCGGTGGAGAACTCCGAGCCGTTGAAGGAGTACCGGGCGACCTCCTCGCCACCGGCGACGATCCGCAGGTATCCGGGAGCGACCTGCGACATCTGCCCGGCGCCGTCGATCGTCGCCGTGAACGACAACTTCTGGATCTGCGACGGGATCCTGTCCAGCGTCACCCGGAAGGACTCCGTGTCGCCCGCCTGGGCACCGAGGAGCTGAATGGACTCCTCCGGCGTCTTCGGCTGGTTGAAGAAGACGAAGTACCGGTCGTCCGAGAGCCGTTCGTCTGCGTCCAGACCGAAGCAGCTGATGTCGAAGCTCAGTCCGGGTCCGGTGATCTGCACACCTACATACAGATCCGTGCCCGCGGTGAGGTCACTGATCCTGGCCTTGTGGCCGCGTTGGAATTCCCTGGCCATGCGTAACGACCGTCCCCCATCCCGAATGTGAGTGCGTCGCGTCAGGCTAACCGGAAACGCCCGGAACGGACGCGGCCGGTACAGACCCGGTACACAACCGCTTCCCCGACGGCACCGGGCACCCTCCGAGCGGCGTCCGCCAGATTGCCGACTACTCCTCGGCGGGGGCGGGCTGGTGCGGCAGCCGGTCGGCGGCGACCACTCCCTCGAGGTAACCGCGGGCACGCTCCGTGCGCGGATACGCCTCCAGCAGCCGCCAGAAGCGCGGCCCGTGACCCGGCACGAGCAGATGTGCGAGCTCGTGCAGCAGCACATAGTCGACGACGTACTCGGGCATGCCCTGCAACCGGTGCGACAGACGGATGCTGCCCTCGGCCGGTGTGCACGAGCCCCAGCGTGTGTTCTGGTTGGTGACCCAGCGCACCGAGGTCGGTCGCGCCCGCCCGCCGAAGTACTGCTCGGAAAGCCGCTCGGCGCGCGACGCCAGCTCGGTGTCGCCGATCACCCGCTTGCTCTCCTGGGCCGCCAGCTTGGCGAGCATGACCGTCACCCAGCGCTGCTCCTCCGCCTCGGACATACGGGCAGGGATGAGCACGACGGTGCGATCTCCCTCGCGGTACGCGGACACCGTCCGGCGGCGGCGCGCGCTCCTGCGTACCTCGATCGCGCTCGCCCCCGAGCCGCTCGGCGGCAGGCTGGTCGTGCTGCGCTGTGGCGTTCCGGCGCGGTGCAGTGGGTCGGCGGACACGCCCCGACGTTACCTGCTCAGCACCGGGGAAGTCCCGCCCCCGGTACGGATCCCTGCCGATCCGCGACCCGCGCGCTTGACTTGTACGACCAATCCACCCGCCTGTGGACAACTTTCCGCACGCCCCCGCCCTCCCCAGGCATGCTGTCCCCCATCGACAGACCGCAACATCCACCACCCAACGCTGACACATCACTACAAAGGGGGCCGCTCATGCATCCGATGGTGAAGCCCGCGCTGCGGCGCGGCTGGCGCGATCTGAACACCGTGCAGTTCGGGATGGCACCCGCGCACGCCATGGTCCTCGGCCCCATGGACACCCAGACAGGCAGCTTTCTCGACCTGCTCGACGGCACCCGCGGGCTGCCGCTGCTGCGCGAGGAGGCCCAGCGCGCGGGCCTGCCCGAGGGCCATGTCGACGCACTCGTCGACAACCTCAGCACCGCGGGACTGCTCGACGACGCCACCGGCGGCGGCCCCCGGGCGCAGGACCTGCGCGCCAGGACCGGAGTCCTCGACCGCCTCCGTCCCGATCTGGCCTCCCTGTCACTGACCACCCGCACACCGGGTGAAGCCGCCCGGCGCCTGGCCGCGCGTCGCTGTCTGCGGATCCAGGTGCGAGGCGCGGGCCGCGTCGGAGCCGTCCTCGCCGCACTGCTCGCAGGCGCGGGCGTCGGCGAGGTCGACGTCCGCGACACCGGCCACGTCGAGCCGTGGGACGTGGCACCGGGCGGACTGCCGGCCGACTGCGTCGGCGAGCGACGGGAGGACGCGGCCCGCCGCGCGGTACGCGGCGCCACCCCCGGCCGGCCACCGCGCCGGCAGAAGCCCTCGCGGCGCTCCCCCCACGACGAACCGGCCCCGGCCCACTCCCTCGTGATCATCACCCCGCGCGACGGCGTCGACATCCACGCGCCCGACCCGTTCACCGCCGAACCGCTCATCACCTCGGGGACGCCCCATCTGTACGCCGGCGTCGTCGAGGGCACAGGAGTCGTCGGCCCCTTCGTCCTCCCGGGCGAGACGAGCTGCGCGGGCTGCCTCCACCAGGGCCGCACCGACCGGGACGAGACCTGGCCGCGCCTGGTCGCGCAATGGCGCTCCGGACGCGCCCCGCAGGTCCAGCCGTGCGATCTCGCGCTGGCCATCGCCGTCGCAGGCATCGCCGCCTGCCATGCGCTCGCCTTCCTGGACGGCCACATGCCCTCCAGCGCGAGTGCCCGCTGGGAAGCCTCCGTGCCCGGACTCGACTGGCATGCGCGACCTGTCTGGCCCCACCCCGCATGCCCGTGCGGCGCGGCGGAGAGACGTAAAGGGGAACGCACCTCAAAGGACGCGGAGCCGCACGAGACAATGGCGGAGCAACGGCCGCCGAGAAATCTGTCCCGCAAGGCACACGCGGCACGGCTGTCTGGGACTTGGAGGGCGCATGTCTGATCTTCCCCGGAAGGCGGTCACCCGGACCGCCAAGCTCGCCGCGCTCCCGCTCGGCTTCGCCGGCCGGGCGACCTGGGGACTCGGCAAACGGATCGTGGGCGAATCCGCGGAGCTCGTCGGCCGGGAACTCCAACAGCGCACCGCCGAGCAGCTGTTCAAGGTGCTCGGCGAGCTGAAGGGCGGCGCGATGAAGTTCGGGCAGGCCCTGTCCGTCTTCGAGTCGGCGCTCCCCGAGGAGGTCGCCGGACCCTACCGCGCCGCCCTGACCAAACTTCAGGAAGCGGCCCCGCCGATGCCCACGCGCACCGTGCACGGTGTGCTGAAGGAGCGCCTCGGCGACGACTGGCACGAGCTGTTCCTGGAGTTCGAGGACAAGCCCGCGGCAGCGGCCTCGATCGGCCAGGTGCACCGCGCGGTGTGGCACGACGGGCGCGAGGTCGCGGTCAAGGTGCAGTACCCGGGCGCGGGCGACGCCCTGCTCTCCGACCTGAGCCAGCTCAGCCGCTTCGCCCGTCTCCTCGGCCCCCTGATCCCCGGCATGGACATCAAGCCGCTCATCGCGGAGCTGCGCGACCGAGTCTCCGAGGAACTGGACTACGGCCTGGAGGCCCAGGCCCAGCAGGCGCACGCGGAGGAATTCGCGGGCGACCCGGACGTGATGGTCCCGGCCGTGGTCCACCAGTGCGACCAGGTCCTGGTGACGGAATGGGTCGAGGGCATACCGCTGTCCGAGGTGATCTCCGACGGCACCCAGGAACAGCGGGACCGCGCGGGTCAGCTGCTGGCCCGCTTTCTCTTCTCGGGCCCGGCCCGCACGGGCCTGCTGCACGCCGATCCGCACCCGGGCAACTTCCGCCTGCTGCCGGGGTCCGGCGACAGCACCCAAAAGGAGCAGTGGCGGCTGGGTGTCCTGGACTTCGGCACCGTCGACCGGCTGCCGGGCGGCCTGCCCGCCCCCATCGGCGACTCCCTGCGCATGACGCTGGAGGGCGACGCCCAATCGGTCTATGAACTCCTGTGCGAAGAGGGCTTTGTGAAGGAGTCCATCGAACTCGATCCCGACGCGGTGCTCGACTATCTCCTCCCGATCATCGAACCGGCCCAGGCCGACGAGTTCACCTTCACCCGAGGCTGGATGCGCAGCCAGGCGGCCCGGATCGCGGACCCGCGCTCCCCCGCCTACCAGCTGGGCAAGCGGCTGAACCTGCCCCCGGCGTACCTGCTCATACACCGGGTGACACTGAGCACGATCGGCGTGCTGTGCCAGCTCGGCGCGACGGTCCGCCTGCGGGACGAGCTGGAGGAGTGGCTGCCGGGCTTCCTGCCCGAGGAGGAGCAGGCCGCGGAGGCGTGACTTGGGCTGCTCGGGTTTGTGTGGGGGGAGGGGTGGGGGCGGGGGGGGAGGCCCCCACAAGAAGAGCCCTACCACCAGGCCGAGTCCAGCCGCCCCTCGATCGCCCTGATGTTGTCCCGGGCGCAGTTGTCGCAGAAGTACTGACGGACGCCGTTCTCCACGGAGCAGGTCCAGGTGAGCCGGGGACCGTCGGCCCGGGTGCCGCATCGGGCACACACGGGGTGCTGGGTCCGCGCGGTGTCCGGCCGCCGTGCGGATCCGCTGTTGTCACTGTCCCCGGGAAGACTCGTCACCCTTGTGACGATATCGCCGCCGGGCTCGTTCGGCGCAGACAACGCACCGCGGGGGCCGGTCCCTTCGGACCGGCCCCCGCGAGACTTTCCGGGTGCCGACGGTGAGCGTCGGTCTACCGCGTGCCGACGGTGAACGTCGGAGCTAGTGCATGACGGCCATGGCGAGCGCACGGCGGGCGCGCATCGAGGCGCGCTCGGCCCGGCGCTGCATCCGGCGGGCCATCGCCAGGCGCACGGCCTGGCGTTCCCGCTCGGCCTCATGCAGTCGCTCGTGCATATGCGCACGAGCCAGGGCTTCTGGAATGAGTTGCATCTCTCGGGTCCTGTTCTGGCGCGAGGCGTTGTCCGCACCGCTGGTGGTGAAGTCTGGAATCGCGGAGCCGGTGGGCTCGCTGACGGACTGCTTCATCGGGGCCTGCTTCTTGGGGTCGTGCGTGAGGGGGCGATCGATCGTTCCGGTGGTGTTCATGCCGTGACCGGGTTCTTCCTCGGGCGGCCACGCGGCCGCTTCCGGGCGACGACGACACCCTGGACGAACAGCTCGCCGCCCCAGACGCCCCAGGGCTCACGCCGCTCCTTGGCGCCGGCGAGGCAGGCCTCGATCAGCGGGCAGGTGCGGCAGAGGGACTTGGCGTACTCGACGTCGGCCGGCGACTCGGCGAAGAAGACCTCCGGGTCGTAGGAGCGGCAGGGGACGGGTACGCCGAGGTTCTCGATGGCGTCGTCGAGCGCGGTGAGCGCAGTGAGCGGGGTCAAGGTGGAGTCCTCCGTGAGGCCGGGCGGGGGGATCGTTTCCGAAGGCGGTACGGACGGGGCGTGCGCTTCGAGTTGCACGGCTGGTTTTCCTCGTCTGGTCGTTCCGGCCCTGTTGGGCCGGGTGTCGGCTTGGTACCGGGTTCTTTCTTGTCCCGAGGCCCCTTCGCTCTGCCGTCCCCGTTCGGGGAAAACAGAAGGGCCGCGGATCCCGGGTGGGGTTCCGCGGCCCTGAAGGCGCCGGCCTGATCGGCGATCAGGCTGGATCACTCCAGGGTTCTGGCCCACGGAAGGCCCACATCAGGTGGTGCTGCGTCTGCTTCCGGAATCCGGCACCGGCCGCCGCGAAGGCATAGGCCTGTGCCTGTGCCGCTACTGCTTCCAGTGCCTTGGTCGGTCGCTCATTGCGCTCTCGCACGGGCAGGCCCGCGAGAGACGGGGAGGACGCCGGACGCGCGGCACGAATGCCGGACAGACCGGTGCCCAGGTCGAAGGCGCCGAGCATGCACGTGGAGACGACCGAGGGATCGGTCACTTTGGCAGTGCTGACAGAACTGGTCTGAATGCTGATCACTTCAATCGCCTCCTCTCGGCGCCTCGGGGGGCCGGCGTCTGCCGGTCCGACGGATAGGTAGGTAAGTACAACACGGAATCAGGGCCTCCGAGAAGGCCGCCGCTCCCGTGGTTTAGAACCTATGGGGATTGCTGGGGCATGCGCAAACTATTTTTTCGACGAGTTCGTCTCAGCCGCCGTTGTCCTCTTCCGCGAGGTCGCGGCCCGCGCAGAGAGCCAGGACATCTGCCCCATAGCGGTTGAGCTTGCGGGCTCCGACCCCTGGGACGCGCGCCAGTTCACCCGGGTCCCCGGGGGCGGTTTCGGCGATGGCGACGAGGGTCCGGTCGGTGAAGACGCAGAACGCGGGCTGACCGCTGCGCTGTGCCTGCACCGCCCGCCATGCGCGCAGCCGCTCGTAGAGGCCTTCGTCCATGTCGGACGGGCAGTCGTCGCAGCGCATCAGTTTCATCTCGCCGGCGTCGGACAGGGTGCGTCCGCAGACCCGGCAGCGGGCCGGGGTCCGGTTGGTGCGTCGCGGGGCGGGGGTGCTGCCGGCGGTGCTGAAGCCTCGTTCGACGCCTCCGCGGCCGCCGGTGGCCGCGCGTCCGGCGGTGCCGGAGGAGCCGGGGCGCAGTCCGTCGAGGAAGCGGCTGGGCCGCCGGTTGGGCCGGCCGCCGGGTGACCGGGACAGGGCCCAGGAGAGGTGGAGGTGTTCTCTGGCGCGGGTGACGCCGACGTAGAGGAGGCGGCGTTCCTCTTCGACCTGTTCGTCCGTACGGGCGTAGGTGATCGGCATCATGCCCTCGGCGACGCCGACGACAAAGACGGCGTCCCATTCCAGGCCCTTGGCCGAGTGCAGCGAGGCGAGGGTGACGCCCTGCACGGTCGGGGCGTGCTGGGCACCTGCCCGTTCGTCCAGTTCCGCCACGAGGTCGGCGAGGGTGGCGCCCGCTTTGGCCGCGGCGAAGTCCTGGGCGAGGTTCACGAGTGCGGCCAGGGATTCCCATCGTTCCCTGACGGCTCCCGAACCCGCGGGGGGTGTGGGTGTCCAGCCTTCTCCGGAGAGGACGGCGCGTACTTGGGAGGGAAGGTCCACGGCGTCGTCGAGGAGGGTGTCGTTGGTGCCGAAGCGGGCGGCGCCGCGCAGGGCGATGCCCGCTTTGCGCACCTCGGGTCGGTCGAAGAACCGTTCGGCGCCACGGAGCTGGTAGGGGATTCCGGCGTCCGCGAGGGCCTGTTCGTAGGTCTCGGACTGGGAGTTGGTGCGGAACAGGATCGCGATCTCCGCCGGTGGTACGCCGGTGGCGAGCAGGTCGCGGATGCGGCGGGCGGCACCTTCGGCTTCGGCGGGCTCGTCGGCGTATTCGGTGTAGAGGGGGTCGGGGCCTGCGGCGCGCTGGGAGATCAGTTCGAGTCGGTGGTCGGCCGCTCGGCCCCGGGCCTGGGCGAGGAGGCCGTTGGCGAGGTGGACGACCTGGGGTGAGGAGCGGTAGTCGCGGACGAGCTTGACGACGGTGGCCCCGGGGTGGCGGGTGCGGAAGTCGAGGAGGTGGTCGGGGGTGGCGCCGGTGAAGGAGTAGATGGTCTGGCTGGCGTCGCCGACGACGCAGAGGCTGTCGCGGTCGCCGAGCCAGAGTTCCAGCAGGCGCTGCTGGAGCGGGCTGACGTCCTGGTATTCGTCGACGACGAAGTGCTGGTACTGGGCGCGGACCTCGTCGGCGATGTCGTGCCGGTCCTGGAGGATGCCGACGGTGAGCAGGAGGACGTCCTCGAAGTCGATGACGGCGCGGTCGCGCTTGAGGTCCTCGTACGCGGCGTAGAGCTGGGCGATCTCGGCGGGGTCGCGGGGGACATCGCGGCCCGATTTGACGGCAGCGGCGGCGTAGTCGGCGGGGACGGTCTGGGTGACCTTGGCCCATTCGATTTCGGCGGCCGCGTCACGCAGTTCGTTGCGGTCGAGGCGGATGCGGCAGGCGACGGCCGCGTCGGCGACGATCTGGATCTTGCGATCGATGATCTTGGGGATGCCGCCGCCGACGGCTTTCGGCCAGAAGTACTGGAGCTGGCGCAGGGCGGCGGAGTGGAAGGTGCGGGCCTGGACGCCGGTGGCGCCGAGCTGGCGCAGGCGGCCGCGCATCTCGCCCGCGGCGCGGTTGGTGAAGGTGACGGCGAGCACGCTGGAGGGCTGGAGCACGCCGGAGCGGACTCCGTAGGCGATGCGGTGGGTGATGGCGCGGGTCTTGCCGGTGCCTGCGCCTGCCAGTACGCACACCGGACCGCGCAGAGCGGTCGCCACTTCGCGCTGCTCGGGGTCGAGCCCGTCGAGCACCGCGTCGGCCGAGTCCGGAACCTGCGGGAAGAGGGTGGAGTGCGTTGCTGCTGTCACCCCGCCATGCTGCCAGGTCGGCGGAGACGGGTGCGGCGGTTGTCCACAGGCAGGCACATTCAGTCGTATTAGTGCGGCAGCAGAGCCGGTCGTCGATGTGCCGGGCGGTGCCGTTCGCCGCAGCTGACGCACGCGCTCACTGCGGCAGGCGGGGACGTTCGCCGCAGCGCACGCCGCCGCTCGCTCACCTGGTGGCACCGCTCCTCACCACGGCGGGTGTCATCGCTCGCCGGGGCCGCTCTTCGTCACCGTGGGGACGGGGGCGTGCGAGCCGGGTGGCGGGAATGGTGGAAGGTTCACATACGTTGCCCTCACTGCGACCATGTATACCGAGCCGTAGAGGAGCGCGACAGACATGCCGGGCACTGTGACGATGTACAGCACTTCGTGGTGTGGCTACTGCCGTCGGCTGAAGAGCCAGATGGACCGTGAGGGCATCACGTACAACGAGATCAACATCGAGCAGGACCCGGAGTCCGCGGCGTTCGTGGAGAAGGCGAACGGCGGCAACCAGACGGTCCCGACCGTGCTGTTCGCGGATGGTTCGACCCTCACGAACCCGTCGCTCGCGCAGGTCAAGCAGAAGATCGGCGCCTGACCGCTTCGCGGTTGCGGCTTGGCAGGAGGCGGTCCCCGGGATCCTCAGGGGCCGCCTCTTCGCGGTTTGTCCCACACCAGCGTGTAGCGCCACAGGAGCCGGCGGCGGAAGCTGCAACCCGGCAGCAGGTGGGACGCGGCCTCGCGGATCTGGGTCCAGTGCATGTTCGGGTCCTCGAGGGGCATTCCGGCCGGGCCGCGCTTTCCCCCTTTGAGCAGCGCGCGGAGCCTGCTCGCGGGCATGCCGCACCCGCTGATCACCCAGTCCGTGAACGTCCGGTCGTACGCCAGGCCGACGATCATCAGTCGTCCGCCGGGGGTCAGCAGCCGTTCGAGGGCCGCCACGGCGTCCTCGAAGACGGTGTGGTGGACGACGGCGACCGCGCTGACGAAGTCGTACGCAGCGGCCGGCAGTGCGGCCGTGTCGAGGTAGTCCCCCTCCACGAAGGTGACGTTCGGGGGCGTCTCCTGCCGGGCGAGTCGGATCATGTCGGGCGAACGGTCCACGCCCGTCACGGATCCGGCCCGGTCCGCGAGCTTGCGGGCGAGCAGCCCGTCTCCGCAGCCGACGTCCAGTGCCGCCCGGCAGCCCTGCGGCACGGCGGTGAGCACGGCGCGGTGGTAGTGGACGTCGTGGTTCCAGTACGGGTCGCTCACGGTGTGCGCCCCGAGGTCAGGCGCTCCTGGTCGGCAGGGGCTTGCCGTACCACAGCTCGATCAGGCGTGCGGCGATGGAGATGCCGTACGGGGGCAGGACCTCGCCGGACTCGAAGGCGTCGCGCAGTTCCTCGCGGGAGAACCAGCGCGCCTCGTGGATCTCGTCGCCGTCGACCTCGATGTCGGTGGAGGTGGCGCGGGCGAGGAAGCCGAGCATCAGGCTGGACGGGAAGGGCCAGGGCTGGCTGGCGACGTACTCGACCTGGCCGATGGAGACGGCCGCTTCCTCGAAGACCTCGCGGCGCACGGCCTGCTCGATGGACTCGCCGGGCTCCACGAAGCCGGCGAGGGTGGAGAAGCGGCCCTCGGGCCAGTGGACCTGGCGGCCGAGCAGGATCCGGTCCTCGTCGTCGATGACGGCCATGATCACTGCGGGGTCGGTGCGGGGGTAGTGCTCGGCCCCGCAGGCCGGGCAGCGGCGGATGTGACCGGCGGCCGCGATGACGGTGCGTTCGCCGCATCGCGAGCAGAAGCGGTGCATGCGCTGCCAGTTCTCCAGGGCGACCGCGTGCACCATCAGGCCGGCGTCGCGCGGGGACAGCAGCAGGCCCGCTTCGCGCAGGCCCGCAGGGCGCGCGGACTGGTCCATACGGCCGGGCAGGGCGTCCTTCTGGAGCGCGAAGTAGCTGACGCCGTCCTCGTCGGTGCCCAGGAAGTAGCGGTGGGCCTCGGTGAGGGGGGCCTCGAAGGAGGGGGTCATGACGAGCTCGGTCCGGCCGTCGGACGTCTCGTCGATGAGGACCTGGCCGCCGGAGACGACGAAGCAGCGCGTCGTGGGGTGGCTCCACGCCGCGGCGAGCCACGCCTCGTCGAGCCGGTGGTGGGCGGCGCGGTCGATGCCGCTCGGGGCGGTGAGCGAAATGGGTCGGTCGGCGGTGTGGTCGGTCCAGATGGTCACGGGTACTTCCAACTCCCCCGGTGCAGCGGTGGTTTCGGCAGGCGGTTCAGCGGGACGTACGGCTGGAGGGGACCGGGTTCGGTGGACCTTGTGCCTGCGGGGCGGCTCTTCCAGTGTGCCGCGCCCCACGGGACGGTCGGCCGACCGTCCGGCCCGCGAGATCGTCAGTCCGCACGGTGCCGCCCCTTCCCCAGCTCGCCCCACAGATATGCGGAGGTTTCCACACCTTTGAGGAGCAGATCGAGTTCGACCTTCTCGTTCGGGGCGTGCCAGCCGTCGGAGGGGACGGAGATGCCGAGGAACAGCACGGGCGCGCCGAGCACCTCCTGAAGGTCGGCGGCCGGTCCGGAGCCGCCCTCGCGGGTGAAACGGACGGGCTGCTGGAAGGCGCGCCCCATGGCCCGTACGACGGATTGCAGGGCGGGGTGGTCCAGGGGCGTCAGGCAGGGGCGGGTGGCGGAGCCGAAGGTGATCTCGTACCGGATCCCGGCGGGCACCCGGTCGGCGGCCCAGGCCCGGACGGCCTTCTCGATGTGGTCGGGGTCCTGTCCCGCGACGAGGCGGAAGGAGAGCTTGACCATCGCCGAGGACGGGATGATCGTCTTGCTGCCGGGGCCCTGGTAGCCGCCGCCGATGCCGTTGACCTCGGCGGTGGGGCGGGCCCAGATGCGCTCCAGGGTGGTGTGCCCGGCCTCGCCGTGGATCGCGGTCGACTTCGCGGTCCGCAGCCACTGGATCTCGTCGAAGGGGAGCTCGGCGAAGAGTTCGCGTTCGCGGTCGGTGAGCTCGGTGACGCCGTCGTAGAAGCCGGGTATCGCCACGCGCGCGTGCTCGTCGTGCAGGGCGGCGACCAGCCGGGCGACCTCGGTGGCCGGGTTGGGCACCGCACCGCCGAAGGAGCCGGAGTGGATGTCCTGCCCGGGCCCGTGCAGAGTGATCTCGCATTCGGCCAGGCCCCGCATGCCCGTGCACACGGTGGGGGTGTCGGCGGACCACATGCCTGTGTCGGAGACGATCACGGCGTCGGCCTCGAGCCGGTCCGCGTGCTGCTCGACGAGGGCACGGAAGTTCGGCGAGCCGGACTCCTCCTCGCCCTCGATCAGCAGCTTCAGGTGGACCGCCGGGGAGGTCCGGCCGGTGGCGGCGAGGTGGGCGCGGACGCCGAGTGTGTGGAAGAACACCTGCCCCTTGTCGTCGGCCGCCCCGCGCGCGTGGAGGCGGCCCTCGCGGATCTCCGGCTCGAAGGGGTCGCCGGTCCAGCCGTCCTCGCGGGCGGCGGGCTGAACGTCGTGGTGCCCGTACACGAGGACGGTGGGCGCCTGGGGGTCGTCGGCGGGCCAGTCGGCGAAGACGGCGGGGGCACCCGCGGTCGGCCACACCTCGGCGGTGGGGAATCCGGTCTCCAGGAGCTTGGCGGCGAGCCACTCGGCGCTGCGGCGCACGTCCGCCGCGTGCTCGGGCTGGGCGGACACCGACGGGATGCGCAGCCACTCCACGAGGTCGTCGAGGAAGGCGGCACGGTGGTCGTCGATGTACGTGCGGACGGCACTGTCCGGGGTCTCGCTCATGGTCACGAGCCTATCCGCCCGCGCCGGCATCCTCGTCCGCCGGCTCCTCGGCGGAGGGCTCGCCCAGCAGCAGCCTCTCCAGCGCGGCCCGGTCGGGTAGGTCCTCGGGGTGTACGACCTCCCCCGTGCGGACGTACAGGAACGCGGCCTTGACGGCTTCCGGGGGCACCCCCTGCTGCTCGGCCCAGGCGAGCCGGTACAGGGCGAGCTGGAGCGGGTCGCCGGTGCGGCCGCGGCCGGTCTTCCAGTCGACGATCTCGTACCCCGCCGTGTCGCCGTCGTCCGTGCGGTAGACGGCGTCGATGCGGCCCCGCACCACGCGGCCGGCGATGGCGAGCTGGAACGGGGACTCGACGCGGTACGGGGTGCGGTGCGCGTAGGGGGTGCGTTCGAAGGCGTCCTTGAGGGCCTCCAGATCGCGTTCGTCGGCGATCTCGGCGTCCCCGCCGGGCAGTTCCTCCGGCTCCAGCATGGGCAGTCGCAGTTCCTCGAAGCGCGCCTCGACCCAGGCATGGAATCGGGTGCCCCGGCGCGCGGCGGGTTGCGGGGGGCGCGGCATGGGGCGCGCCAGTTCCTGCGCGAGCCCGTCGGGGTCGGCGGCCAGGCGCAGCACCTGCGACGCGGTCAGGGACGGCGGCAGCGTGACGTCGGTCACGGCCGCGCGGGCGCGCAGCAGCTCTCCGGTGAGGGCGTCCAGGTCGCGGTCCCAGGAGGCGATGGTGCGGGTCTCCTCCGGGGTGGGACCGCTCTCGTCCTCCACGGGGTGCCGGCGGGGATGCGGGACGGTCGGAGCGGCCTCGCCGTGCGGCACGCGTGCGTGGGAGGCGGCCGGCCGGTATGCGCGGTGGTCCACCGTCCGGGAATCCACGTCGGAGGGGTCCGCGTCCCGGGGATCGTGGGGGAAGCCGTCGTCGAGGCCGCTGTCCGGGAACCCCTCATAGGGGTCGCCGTCGGGGAACCCGTCGTAGGGGCCTTCGCCGGGAAAGCCGATGGGCCCTTCTTCGGGATACCCGTCGTGGCCGCCGTCGGCGAAACCGTCGTAGGGGGCTTCGCCGGAAATCCCCGTGCCGGGGCCGGCGTCGGGCACGTGTTCGTAGGGGTCCTGCTCCTCGCCGGGGCGGTCGTCGTAGCGGCGTGCGTCCTCGTGGGAGGGTCCGTCGCCGGGGAGATCCTCGTCGTCGGGCGGGGGCGGCCATTCGGGGTCGTCGTACGCGGCGGGGTCGCCGCCCGCCGCGGGGTGGGCTCCGTCGTGCGAGGCGATCGCGTCGAGGTGGCCGAGCACCGTCTCCGCGGCGGCGCGGCGGCGGGCGAGTGCGTCCTCGTCCAGTGGCAGCGGCCAGGCGTGGTCGGCGGAGGCCCGGTGCAGCGCCGGGTTCTCCTCGTCCTCGGCGGGCTCCTCGCTCCAGACCTCGATCTCGCCGTACCCGGCGGCGCAGTGCTCGTAGAGGGCCTGGAGGAAGTCCGAGGGTCCGCGGGGACGCTTCTGGGCGGGCCCCCACCAGTGACCGGAGCCGAGCAGCAGGGAGCGGGGGCGGGTGAGGGTGACGTAGCCGAGGCGCAGCTCCTCGGTGTGCTGGTGCTCCTTCATGGCCTCGTGGAAGGCCTTCAGTCCCCGCGAGTCCCAGGTCGCGACGTCGGGCAGGGTGTCGGCGTCGCCGCGCAGGGCGTGCGGCAGCACCTTGCCCTGGGACGTCCACTTCTCGCGTCCCTGGGTGCTGGGGAAGGCGCCGGTGACCAGCCCGGGGACGGCGACGACGTCCCACTCCAGGCCCTTGGACTTGTGGGCGGTGAGCACCTTGACGGTGTTCTCGCCGCCGGGCAGGGCGTTGTCGAGGCCCTTCTCGTACTGGGCGGCGGTGCGCAGGAAGCCGAGGAATGCCAGAAGGGAGGCGTCGGGGTCGTTGGCGGCGAACGAGGCGGCGACGTCCAGGAAGTTCGACAGGGTCTCGCGGCGGCGGGCGGCCAGCGCGTGCGGGGAGGCGGACAGCTCCACCTCGAGACCGGTGACGGTGAGGACCCGGTGCAGGACGTCCATCAGCGGATCGGCGAGAGAGCGGCGCAGCTCGCGCAGTTCTGCGGCGAGGCGCGCGAACCGCACGCGCGCGTCGGGCGAGAAGGGGAGGCCGTCGTCCTCCCCCTCCGCCTCGATCGGCAGCTCGAGGAAGGTGTCCAGGGCGTCCGCGAGCGAGGTCACCTCGGAGGGGTCCACGCCCTCGACGGCCGCGGCGAGTCGGCGGTCCATGTCGTCGTCGGCGTCCACGCGCGCGTGCGACACGAGCAGCCGGGCGCGCCGGCCCAGGAGTGCGAGGTCGCGGGCGCCGATGCGCCAGCGCGGGCCGGTGAGCAGGCGGACCAGGGAGGCGTTGGCGCCGGGGTCCTGCAGGACCTCGCAGACGGCGACGAGGTCGGCCACCTCGGGCAGATGCAGCAGCCCGGACAGACCCACGACCTCCACGGGGACGTCACGGGCGACGAGGGCGCCCTGGATCTCCGCGAAGTCGGTCGCCGTGCGGCACAGCACCGCGACCTCCCCGGGCGCCGTGCCGGTACGCACCAGGTGGGCGATGGAGTCGGCGATCCAGTCGATCTCCTCGGCATGGGTGCGCAGCAGTGCGCAGCGGACCTGTCCGTCGTGTTCGGCGCCGGGGGCCGGGCGCAGTGCCTCCACGCCCGCGTGCATCGCGCGCAGCGGCTCGGCGAGCCCGTTGGCCAGGTCGAGGAGCCGACCGCCGCTGCGGCGGTTCTCGCTGAGCGCCTGGCGGGCCGCGGGGCTGCCGTCCGTGTGCGGGAAGTGCTCGGGGAAGTCGTCGAGGTTGGCGACGGACGCGCCGCGCCAGCCGTAGATGGCCTGGCAGGGGTCGCCCACGGCGGTCACCGGGTGTCCGGTGCCGCCGCCGAACAGTCCGGCGAGCAGCACACGCTGGGCCACCGATGTGTCCTGGTACTCGTCGAGCAGCACGACGCGGAACTCCTCGCGCAGGACGCGGCCGACCTCGGGGATGCGGCCGAGTGCCGCCGAGAGGGCGATCTGGTCGCCGAAGTCGAGGAGGTCGCGCTCCCGCTTGGCCGCGCGGTAGCGGCTCACCAGCTCGGCCAGTTCACGGCGGGCTGCCGCCGTCTCGGGAACCTTGCGCAGATCCGCGTTGGTGAGCCGGACGCGCTCCAGGGCACGCAGCAGTCCGGCGTCGTGGGCGCGCACCTGTGTGGGCTCCACGAGGTGCTCGGACAGTTCGGAGTCGAGGCTGAGGAGGTCGCTGACGAGGTCGGGGAAGGAGCGGGTCAGGGCCGGGTAGGGGCCGGGCGCCTCGCGCAGCACACGCGCGGCGAGTTGGTAGCGGGTGGCGTCCGCCAGCAGGCGCGAGGTGGGCTCGAGCCCGATGCGCAGGCCGTGGTCGGTCAGCAGGCGGCCCGCGAAGGCGTGGTACGTGGAGATCAGCGGCTCGCCCGGCGGGTGGTCGGGGTCGATCACGTCCGGGTCGGTGACTCCCGCCTTCACGAGCGCCTTGCGCACGCGCTCGGCGAGTTCACCGGCGGCCTTGTTGGTGAACGTCAGGCCGAGGACCTGCTCCGGGGCGACCTGACCCGTGCCCACCAGCCACACCACGCGGGCCGCCATCACCGTCGTCTTTCCCGAGCCTGCGCCGGCCACGATCACCTGTGGGGCGGGCGGCGCCGTGATGCAGGCCGTCTGCTCAGGGGTGAACGGGATCCCGAGGAGCTCCTTGAGCTGTTCGGGATCGGTGATACGGGCGGGCACGACTCAGAGGCTATCGGCGGCCACCGACAGTGGATGCCACCTCGCCTGCCGCGCCGGGAGAAGCGCTGGTCAGCACGCGTGGTGCGGTGCATCACAGGGACGGCTCACCGGCACGGCCCTCAGGGGCGGTTCACCAGGTGCCGTCACTCCACGACGTGGCGGCCCTCCGGGCGCGCACTGCACGAGGCGCGGAACGCGCAGTGCGTGCAGTGCTGCCCGGTGGTCGGCGAGAAGCGTTCGTCGAGGACCTTGCCTGCCGCGGTGGCGAGCAGTTCACCGACCCACTCCCCCGCCAACGGCTCCTGGGCCTGCACCTTGGGCACCGTGTCGCCGCCGTCCTTCCGTGCGGCGCCCTGCCGCAACTGGACGAGTTCGGCGCCGCCCGGCTCCGGGCGCAGACCTCCGAACGCCTCGTCGACGGCGCCCTCACGCACGGCGAGCTGATAGACGGCGAGCTGCGGATGGCGCGCCACCTCGGCGGCGCTGGGGGCCTGCTTGCCGGTCTTGAAGTCGACCACGTAGGCGCGGCCCTCGCCGTCCGCCTCGACACGGTCCATGGAGCCGCGGATGCGCACCTGGTAGTCGCCCTCTTCGAGCGTGATGTCGAAGTCGTGCTCGCTCGCGACGGGTGTGCGTCCGGTGCGGTCCATGACGTGCCACTGAAGGAAGCGTTCGAGTGCCACGCGCGCGTTGGCCTTCTCCTGGTCGGACTTCCACGGGGCGTCGAAGGCGAGGGCGTTCCACACCGAGTCGAGCCGTTCCAGGAGAACGTTCAGGTCGGCGGGGGTGCGACCGGAGGCCACCTCGTCGGCGAGCACGTGCACCACGTTGCCGAACCCCTGGGCGGCGGTCGCCGGCGCGTCGGCCTTCACCTCGCGCCCCAGGAACCACTGCAGGGCGCAGGTGTTGGCGAGCTGGTCCAGTGCGCTTCCGGAGAGCACGACGGGCTGGTCGCGATCGCGCAGCGGCACCTTGCTCCGCGTCGGGTCCCACATGCCCCACCAGCGATAGGGGTGTGCGGACGGCACCAGCGGACGGCCGTCGTCGTCGGTGAGCGCGGCGAGCCGGGCGAGCCTGCGGGCGGCGGCCTCCCTGAGGGTGTCGGACGCGCGCGGGTCGACGGTCGTGGCCCGTAGTTCGGCGACGAGCGCGGCGACGGACAGCGGACGGCGGGGGCGCCCGGCGACGTTCCTGGGCTCGACACCGAGTTCGGTGAGGAAACGGGAAGGCTGGTCGCCGTCGTCGGCCGGGGCCTTGACGGCGGTGACGACGAGACGTTCACGCGCGCGTGTGCAGGCGACGTAGAACAGGCGCCGCTCCTCGGCCAGCAGCGCGCCGGGGGTGAGAGGTTCGGCGAGTCCGTCCCGGCCGATGCGGTCGGCCTCCAGCAGGGACCCGCGGCGGCGCAGGTCGGGCCAGAGTCCCTCCTGGACACCCGCGACGACGACCAGACGCCACTGCAGTCCCTTGGAGCGGTGCGCGGTCATCAGGCGTACGGCGTCGGGACGCACGGCGCGCCGGGTGAGCGTGTCGGCGGCGATGTCCTGGGCCTCGATCTCCTCCAGGAAGTTCAGGGCGCCCCGGCCGCCGGTGCGTTCCTCCGCGCGTGCGGCGGTCGCGAACAGCGCGCACACGGCGTCGAGGTCGCGGTCGGCGTTGCGGCCCGCCGCGCCGCCGCGGCGCGAGGAGTTCTCCAGTCGCCTGGGCCAGGGGGTGCCGTCCCACAGCTCCCACAGGGCCTCCTCGGCCGTGCCGCCGCCGGCGAGCCGCTCACGTGTCTTCCTCAGGAGCCCGCCGAGGCGCTGGGCTCCGCGCGCGTAGGCCGGGTCGTGCGCGACCAGCCGCTCGGGCTCGGCAAGTGCCCGGGCGAGCAGTGCGTCGGAGGGCGGGGGCACGGGGTTGCCCGCTGCCCGCTCCTCCTCGCGCAGCGCACGGCCCAGGCGGCGCAGGTCGGCGGCGTCCATGCCGGCCAGCGGGGAGGCGAGGAGAGCGAGGGCGGTCTCGGTGTCGAGCCAGGGCTCCGGCTGCGCCGCTTCGGGCCCGGCGCCCTGCTGGCCGGCCTCCCCGGGGGGCGTGTCCGCGGCCTCCGCCCGCGCCACCGCGCGCAGTGCCGTCAGCAGCGGGGTCACGGCCGGTTCGTGGCGCAGCGGCAGGTCGTCGCCGTCGATGTCCAGAGGGACTCCTGCGGCCGTCAGGGCGCGGCGGACCATCGGGATCGTGCGCGTTCCGGCGCGGACCAGGACGGCCATCTCGCCCCACGCGACGCCGTCCTCCAGGTGCGCCCGGCGCAGGATGTCGGCGATGTTGTCCAGTTCCGCACCGGCCGTGGGGCAGGTGAGGACCTCGACCCGGCCGCCGTCGCGCACCGCGCCGAGCTCGCGGTGGGCGCGCACCTTCTCCGCCGGAAGCCGGGTCAGGGGCATGCGCCGGGTCAGCAGCCGGGTCGCGGCCAGGAGGGCGGCGCCGGAGCGGCGGGACGTCCTGAGGACCTCGACGGGCGCCGGGGTGCCGTCCCTGCGCGGGAAGGCGTGCGGGAAGTCCAGGATGCCGCCCACGTCGGCGCCGCGGAACGCGTAGATGGACTGGTCGGGGTCCCCGAAGGCCACCAGCGTGCGGCCGCCGCCCGCGAGCGCCTTCAGGAGGCGGACCTGCGCCGCGTCGGTGTCCTGGTACTCGTCGACGTAGACCGCGTCGTACCGGGCGGCCAGCCGTTCCGCGACCTCGGGGCGACGGGCCAGCAGCACCGCACGGTGGACCAGCTCGGCGTAGTCGATCACTCCCTGGAGATCCAGGACGTCCAGGTACTCCGCGAGGAAGGCCGAGGCGGCCTGCCAGTCGGGGCGGCCGATGCGCTCGGCGAAGCGGCGCAGGGCATGGGGGCCGAGGCCCAGTTCGCGGGTGCGGGCCAGTACGGCGCGGACCTCGTCGGCGAAGCCCCGTGTGGTCAGGCAGGCACGCAGTTCGTCGGGCCAGCGGACGTGCGCGAGGCCGAGGCGCTCCAGGTCGGGCTGGCCGGCCAGCAGCTCCCGCACGGCCACGTCCTGCTCGGGTCCCGACAGCAGCCGCAGGGGCTCGACGAAGAGGTCGCTGTCCTGGTGGGCGCGGAGCAGGGCGTAGCAGAAGGAGTGGAACGTGGTGGCCTGCGGGGCGTGCGCCGCCCCTGTGCGCTGCGCCATCCGGTCGCGCAGGTCGACGGCGGCCCTGCGACTGAACGTCAGGACCAGGATGCGCTCCGGGTCGCCGCCGCGGGCGATCCGGGAGGCGACGGACTCGACCAGTGTGGTCGTCTTGCCGGTGCCCGGGCCCGCGAGGACGAGCAGCGGGCCGGCCCCGTGGTCAACCACCGTCCGCTGTGCTGCGTCCAGCAGAGGGGGATCCACCCGGACAGGCGGGGTACGCACCAGTCGGTAAGCGCCACGGCTCCCCTGCCGCACCCCGGGGTGCGGCAGGCGCCTGGTGGAGGAAGAGGAGCTCACGTGGTTCGCCGGTCCTGGTCGTCGTGCTCGTGCTTGTCACTGCCGGCGCGGAACGCCGTCGTCGGTGTGTGGTCGTCGGGCAGCAGTCCGAGGGGCTGCCGGGCGGTGACGGGGGGATGAGGGTCGTCACGCGCGTCGTCGACGCTACGCCCGTGCGAACGGCGGAAGCAGGCCTTCCCCTTGGTCCGGCACGCCTCACGGGCCACCGGTGTCCCCCGCGGCACGAACGTAACCCATGCCACAGACGTGCCCTGGTTACCCCGAACGGGCGACAGGCCGTCTCGGGCCCCCTGCGGCGCCGGAAGCCGTCAGGGGTGCCCTTGCGGGCGCTCCTCGCCGTCCCAGCGCGCCCGTCTCACGTCGACCCGGGGCATATGGCCCTCGGCAGCGCGGCTCGCCTCGCGCAGTGCGGTCCCCTCCTCGTGGTAGTGGCCCAGCGCCTCCAGTTCATGGCCGGGCAGCAGCACACCGTCCGCGCGGATGACGCGCCACCAGGGAACCGCGCCTCCGTAGAGCGCCATCACACGACCCACCTGACGCGGTCCGCCCTCCTCCAGCCACTCCGCCACGTCCCCGTACGTCATCACGCGTCCCGGCGGAATACGATCCGCCACGTCAAGGACACGTTCCGCGTATTCCGGCAGGGCGTCCGGCAGGCTCTCCTCGCTCATCCGCCCCATCCTGCCCCACGGGACCGACAATGTGACGTGAGAGCCTCCGGGCGTATGCCTCGCCCCGGGGCGGCGCTTCGGGCAGACTGTGCGCCCCCGCATTTGCACCCTGATGCCCCCGTGTGTCGGGGTGCCATGCCACCATCATGCGGGCGGTGACTGGTGATACGAGATCAAGAAGAGACGATGAAACAGCAGGGTGTGCACCCCGACGACGCGGAGGGCACCTCTGAGGCCTCGTCGCGCCCGGACACCGCCGCAGCCGGACGGACCCGCAACGAAGGCGCCGACGACAAGAAGTCGCAGACCGGCGAAAACGCGCACAATAAGGCACACGACGCGAAGGGGCCGCCGGAGGCCCCGAAGACCGGCCCGCGTCACCAGTCCGAGGAGGACCGCGTCGACGCCCACAACGACGAGGTCGAGGGCGACGAACCGCTGCTCCCCGCGCGCGTGCACCGTCCCTCCGATCTCATGCGCCTCCTGGTGGGCGTGCTCGCGATCGCGGTGCTCCTTGCGATCGCGGCGTTCGCACACGGCACCACATCGGGGCTCGAACAGGACATCAACAAGGGGACCGGGCAGGCACCCGACCTCCTGATCAAGATCGCGGGTCTGGCGTCGAGCATCGCGATCCTTCTGGTGCCGGTCGCCTTCGCGATCGAGCGGCTGATCAAGCGGGACGGGCTGCGGATCGCCGACGGCGTCCTCGCGGCGGTCCTCGCCCACGGGGTGACGCTCGCCACGGACCTGTGGGTCGCCCGGGCGGCGCCGCCCTCCATCCAGGACGCACTCACCCAGCCCTCCCCCGGCGACATCCACGCCCTGACCGACCCGGTGCACGGCTACCTCGCACCCGTCATCGCCTATATGACGGCCGTCGGCATGTCACGCCGACCGCGCTGGCGCGCCGTGCTGTGGGTGGTGCTGCTGCTCGACGCCTTCTCGATGCTGGTCACCGGCTACACCACCCCGTTCTCGATCGTCCTGACGGTCCTGATCGGCTGGACCGTCGCGGCCGGGACGCTGTACGCGGTCGGCTCGCCGAACGTACGGCCCACCGGGCGGACCCTGATGGCGGGCCTGCGCACCGTGGGCTTCCGCCCCGTGACCGCGGCGCGCGAGGACATGCCCGACACGACGGACAGCGGCGACCGCGGCCGGCGCTACTTCGTCACCCTGGAGGACGGCCCGCCCCTGGACGTCACCGTCGTCGACCGGGAGCAGCAGGCCCAGGCCTTCTTCTACCGTGTGTGGCGGCAGCTGACCCTGCGCGGCATCACCACCCGCCGCAGCCTGCAGTCGCTGCGCCAGGCCCTCGAGCAGGAGGCGCTCCTCGCGTACGCGGCCATCGCGGCAGGAGCGAACGCCCCCAAGCTGATCGCGACCTCGGAGCTCGGCCCGGACGCCGTGATGCTCGTCTACGAGCACACCGGCGGCCGAAACCTGGACCAGCTGGCCGACGAGGAGATCACCGACGAGCTGATGCGCGACACCTGGCAGCAGGTGCGCGCCCTGCAGTCACGGCGCATCGCACACCGCCGGCTGGCCGGCGACGCCATCGTGGTGGACGGCTCGGGCGCGGTGATCCTGACGGATCTACGCAACGGCGAGATCGCGGCCGGCGACCTGGTGCTGCGGATGGACATCGCGCAGCTGCTGACCACGCTCGGGCTGCGCGTCGGTGCCCCGCGCTCGGTGGCGTCCGCGGTCGGCGTGCTCGGCCCGGACGCGGTCGCCGACTGTCTGCCCATGCTCCAGCCCATCGCCCTGACGCGCTCCACGCGCGCGACGCTCAGGAAACTCGCCCGCGAACGGGCGCATCGTGAGCGGGAGGCAGTCCTCGAGGCGTCCCGGCAGGCCAAGGCGGCCCGCCTGGAGGAAGGCCACGAGGGCGCGGAAGTCGTTCTCGACAAGCCCGACAAGAAGGCGGCCCGCGCAGAGCACCGGGCCGAGAAGCGAGCGCTCGACGAGGCGCTCGACGAGGCACGCGAGGAGGATCTGCTCACCCAGATCCGCCACCAGGTGCTGCGGATCCGCCCGCAGGCGCCGGTCGAGCCGGCCCGCCTGGAGCGAGTGCGGCCCCGAACCCTGATCAGTTTCATCGCGGGTGCCATCGGCGCGTACTTCCTGCTCACCCAGTTGACTCACATCGAGTTCGGCACGCTTTTCTCCAGCGCCGAATGGGGCTGGGTGGCGGCGGCCGTGCTCTTCTCCGCCCTCAGTTATGTCGCGGCCGCGATGGCACTGCTGGGCTTCGTGCCCGAGCGGGTGCCGTTCTGGCGGACCGTGGCGGCGCAGGTCGCCGGCTCCTTCGTGAAGATCGTGGCGCCCGCCGCGGTCGGCGGAGTGGCGCTCAACACACGCTTCCTGCAGCGCGCCGGCGTACGGCCGGGTCTCGCGGTCGCCAGCGTCGGCGCCTCGCAGCTGTTCGGACTGGGCTGCCATGTGCTGATGCTGCTCTCCTTCGGCTATCTCACGGGCACCGAGAAGACACCGTCGCTGTCCCCCTCCCGTACGGTCATCGCGGGCCTGCTGACGGTCGCGGTGCTCGTCCTGGTGGTCACGTCGGTGCCGTTCCTGCGGAAGTTCGTCGTCACGCGCGTGAGGTCGCTGTTCGCGGGTGTCGTGCCGCGCATGCTGGACGTGCTGCAGCGCCCCCAGAAGCTGGTCACCGGTATCGGCGGCATGCTGCTGCTGACCGCGTCGTTCGTGATGTGCCTGGACGCGTCGATCCGGGCGTTCGGTCACGAGGAGCCGACCACTTTGACCCTGGCCAGCGTCGCGGTCGTCTTCCTCGCGGGCAACGCGCTCGGATCGGCCGCGCCGACCCCGGGCGGCGTGGGCGCGGTGGAGGCGACCCTGACCGTCGGCCTCATCGCCGTCGGCCTCCCCAAGGAGGTGGCCGCACCGGCGGTGCTGCTGTACCGGCTGCTGACGCTGTGGCTGCCTGTCCTGCCCGGGTGGCTGTTCTTCAACCATCTGACGCGCAAGGGGTCGCTCTAGTACCGGAGCCAGGTGCGGGCGCCGGCCCCCGTCACGCAAAGCGACACGCGGTTTCCGGCACCCGAACTCACCCGCACGGCCCGCATTCTGAGCGCTTCCCGTCGTGCGCCCGCACGATGGGATCATGTCGAACCCTCACAGGATCCGCGCCGTCTCACTGGCCGCCACCGCTGTCCTCGCAACCCCCCTGCTGACGGGCTGGACCACCGGCCCCGCAACCGGGGCGCCTTCGGACCCGACCGCGAACACGGCCGGTCAGAAGCTGAACTGGAAGGACTGCCCCGCGCCCTCCGCCGCGCAGGGCGGCGGCAGTGCCCCGGCGCCGCTGCCCGACGGCAGCCGATGGCAGTGCGCCACCATGAAAGCGCCCCTGAACTGGGACAACCCCAAGAGCGGCACCATCGACATAGCCTTGATCCGGGTGAAGGCCAGCGGCCCCCCGAGCAAGCGCATCGGCTCCCTCGTCTTCAACTTCGGGGGCCCGGGCGGCTCCGGCGTCAGTACGCTGCCCGCCTTCGCGCAGGACTACGCGGCCCTGCGCACCCGTTTCGACCTGGTGAGCTTCGACCCGCGCGGCGTCGGCCGCAGTTCGCCCGTGATCTGCGAGAACGACCAGCAACTCGACGCGTTCTTCCAGCAGGACGCGACACCCGACACCCCGGCCGAGAAGAAGACGTACCTCTACAACACCGAGCGGTTCAACAGGGCCTGCAAGCTGAACTCCGGCAAGGTGCTGCCGTATGTACGCACCACCGACGCCGCCCGGGACATGGACCTGATGCGTCAGGTGCTCGGCGACGCCAAGCTGAACTACTTCGGCATCTCGTACGGCACCGAACTCGGCGGCGTCTACGCCCACCTGTTCCCCGGAAAGCTCGGGCGGGCCGTGCTCGACGCGGTCGTCGACCCGACACAGGACTCGAAACAGAGCGCGCTCGGACAGGCCAAGGGCTTCCAGCTCGCGTTCGACAACTTCGCCCGGAACTGCACCCAGCAGAGCACGGGATGCCCGATCGGTAAGACGCCGCAGGACGTCAGGAACCGCATCACCGCGCTGATCAAGAGGCTCGACAGCAAGCCGATCCCCGGCATCGCGCCCCGGCTGCTCACCCAGACCGCCGCGGTCAACGGCATCGCCGAGGCCCTGTACTCCAAGGACTTCTGGCCGTACCTCACCGAGGGCCTCCAGCAGGCGTACGCCGGCGACGGCAAGGTGCTGATGCTGCTGTCCGACGCGATGAACGGGCGCAGCGACAACGGCCGGTACAGCAATCTGATCCCCGCGAACATCGCCATCAACTGCGCGGACCAGAAGGCGCGCTACACCACCGCGGACGTGAAGGCGAGCCTGCCGCAGTTCCGGGCCGCGTCCCCGCTGTTCGGCGATCTCCTGGCCTGGGGAATGGTCAGCTGCACCGACTGGTCGGTCGCGGGAGCGGCCACCCATCCGAACGTGAGCGCGCCCGGTGCCCCGCCGATCCTGGTCGTCGGCAACACCGGTGACCCCGCCACCCCGTACGAGGGCGCGAGGAGGATGGCGCAGGCGCTGGGCAAGGGTGTCGGCATCGAGCTGACCTACCACGGCCAGGGGCACGGCTCCTACGACAGCGGGAGCAAGTGCGTGCAGAACGCCGTGAACAACTATCTGCTGAACGGACTGGTCCCAAGGGCCGGTACCGTCTGCTACTGATCCCGCCGGCTCCCGGTGGCGACCCTTCCTCGACCGGCGCACAATCACAGGAAAAGCGCAGGTCAGTGACTTATCCACAGGCGGGCATGGTCTCGGCCGGGCCCGCCTACTATGGCCTGACTGCTCCTCGCGTCTCCGTGCGGGGAGCTCGTCAGGGGGTGCACATGCCACGTTTCGCATGGTGGACGGCCGCGGTCGCCGCGGCGGCGCTGCTGACAGGCTGCGGCGGTTCGTCCGGCGCGTCGGACGACGACGCGAAGCGCGGGTCCGACGACGCGTTCTCGGCGTCCGCTCCCGCCACGTCCTCCGGCCTGCCCTCCTCCCTCACTTCCCAGAAGCTCGACTGGGGTCGCTGCAAGGGCGCCTCCGCGCCGTCCGGCGACTGGCAGTGCGCGACGGTGAAGGTGCCTCTGGACTGGTCGAAGCCCGGCGGTGAGACCATCGGCGTGGCACTGATCCGCTCCAAGGCCACCGGAGACAGCCGCATGGGCTCGCTCCTGTTCAACTTCGGCGGTCCCGGAGGGTCGGGCGTCTCGATACTGCCGTCGTACGCGAACGTCGTCTCCAAGCTCCACGAGCGCTATGACCTGGTGAGCTGGGATCCGCGCGGGGTCGGCGCCAGCGAGGGGATCCGCTGCCGCAGCGACAAGGCGATCCAGGCGGCCGAGACCGTCGACACCACTCCGGACAACTCCGCCGAGGAGACGGCGTATCTCCGCGACGCCGCCGACTTCGGCAAGGGCTGCGCCAAGGCCGCCGGAAAGCTGCTCGCGCATGTGTCGACCACCGACACGGCGCGCGACATGGACCTGATCCGCGAGGTGCTCGGCGACCGCAAGATGCACTACTTCGGCATCTCCTACGGCACCGAACTCGGCGGTGTGTACGCCCATCTGTTCCCGACCCACATCGGCCGGTCCGTGCTCGACGCGGTCGTGGACCCGACGGCCGACAGTGTGGGCCACGCCAAGAACCAGACCCTCGGCTTCCAGCGGGCGCTTGACGACTACCTCAAGTCGACCGGCCAGGACCCGAAGCAGGGTTCCCGGGAGATCGCGGACCTGCTGAAGCGGATCGACGCCAAGCCGCTGCCGACCTCCTCCGGACGCAAGCTCACCCAGAGCCTGGCCCTCACCGGCATCGTCCTGCCGCTCTACAGCAAGGACAGCTGGCCCGCCCTCACCATCGCCCTGCAGTCGGCCCAGTCGGGCGACGGCTCGGAGCTGCTGAGGCTCGCCGACTCCTACAACGAGCGGGACGCCTCGGGCCGCTACGGCACGACGACGCACTCCCAGCGGGTCATATCGTGTCTCGACGACAAGCAGCGGCCGACGGCGCAGCAGATGAAGAAGCTGCTGCCGGAGTTCGAGAAGATCTCCCCCGTGTTCGGCGACTTCCTGGGCTGGGACACGGCCGGCTGGTGTCACGACTGGCCGGTGGCCGGGGAGTTCGACCATCCCGAGGTCAGCGCCCCGGGAGCGGCGCCCGTCCTGGTGGTGGGCAACACCGGGGATCCCGCGACGCCGTACGAGGGCGCGCAGAAGATGGCCGACGGGCTCGGCAAGGGCGTCGGCGTCCTGCTCACCTGGAAAGGCGAGGGACACGGGGCGTACGGGAGCGGCAGCGACTGCGTCGACTCGGCGGTGAACGCCTATCTGCTGAACGGCACTGTCCCGGCGGAGGGCAAGGTCTGCTCATGACGATCGCGAGGGCTTCGGGCATCGCGGCGCCCGAAGCCCTCGGGCAAAGTGTCGGCGCCCGCCCCGGTGGCGGCCGGCCGGGCGAGGATGGGCCCATGGACAGTGCGACGGACGATGTGAGCCAGGCCATCGCGGGCGAGTTGCTTCTCATGGACCCGGATGTGCGTGCCTCGCGCGAACGTGCCGGGCGGCTTCTCGACCCGGAGTTCGTCGAGGTCGGCGGGTCGGGACGGCGGTGGACGTACGAGTCCATGCTCGCCGAACTGGCCGGGCTTGTCGGCAGCGGGGAGGACGGTCCGCGCTACGAGCCCTCGCGGATCTCGGGGGTGCTGCTCGCGCCGGGGCTGGTGCATCTGACGTTCGAGACCATGATCGGTGAGCGCAGGACCAGGCACAGTTCGATCTGGCGCAAGGGGGACGGAGCCGGGGGCTGGCGGATGTACTACCACCAGGCGACGCGCGTGCCACCCGGTGTGGACTGACTGCCGGGGCGTTCGCTGCCCGTGCGCGGCGACCGAGGGCGACCGGTCATGGCACAGGCCCACGGCAGCTGGACTGGTCGCAGCCGTGGGCCTGTTGTGTCTCGCCGGTACGCCGTAGGGGTCAGTACACGGGCTTGTCGGGCTCGATCTGGTTGACCCAGCCGATCACGCCGCCGCCCACGTGGACCGCGTCCGCGAAGCCCGCCGACTTCAGCACGGCGAGGACTTCCGCACTGCGGACACCCGTCTTGCAGTGCAGGACGATCTTCTTGTCCTGCGGGAGGCTCTCCAGCGCGGTGCCCATGAGGAACTCGTTCTTCGGGATCAGCCGGGCACCCGGGATGGAGACGATCTCGTACTCGTTCGGCTCGCGGACGTCGATGATCTCGATGTTCTCGCCGTCGTCGATCCACTCCTTGAGCTGCTTGGGAGTGATCGTCGAGTCGGCGGCGGCCGCCTGGGCCTCCTCGGAGACGACGCCGCAGAAGGCCTCGTAGTCGATGAGCTCGGTGACGGTCGGGTTCTCGCCGCAGACCGCGCAGTTCGGGTCCTTGCGGACCTTGACCTGGCGGTACTGCATCTCCAGGGCGTCGTAGATCATCAGCCGGCCGACGAGCGGCTCACCCGTGCCGGTGAGGACCTTGATCGCCTCGGTCACCTGGATGGAGCCGATGGACGCGCACAGCACGCCGAGGACGCCGCCCTCGGCGCAGGACGGGACCATGCCCGGCGGCGGGGGCTCCGGGTACAGGCAGCGGTAGCAGGGGCCGTGCTCGGACCAGAAGACGGAGGCCTGGCCGTCGAAGCGGTAGATCGAGCCCCACACGTACGGCTTGTTCAGCAGCACGCACGCGTCGTTGACCAGGTAGCGCGTGGCGAAGTTGTCCGTGCCGTCGACGATCAGGTCGTACTGGCTGAAGATGTCCATCACGTTGTCGGCCTCGAGCCGCTCCTCGTGAAGGATCACGTTCACATAAGGGTTGATGCCCTGCACCGAGTCACGCGCGGACTCGGCCTTCGAGCGGCCGATGTCGGCCTGGCTGTGGATGATCTGCCGCTGCAGGTTCGACTCGTCGACCTCGTCGAACTCCACGATCCCCAGCGTTCCCACGCCGGCCGCGGCCAGGTACATCAGCGCGGGCGAGCCCAGACCGCCCGCGCCCACACAGAGCACCTTCGCGTTCTTCAGCCGCTTCTGCCCGTCCATCCCGACATCGGGGATGATCAGGTGGCGGGAGTACCTGCGGACCTCGTCTACGGTGAGCTCGGCAGCCGGCTCAACCAGGGGTGGCAGCGACACGGGGACTCCGTTGGTCGGTCAATCACTACGGTTGTTCACCCGTAACACTGCCACGCCCTTCTTCATTCCGAGACACCCGGTCCGATGCGCGAGACGATTTCGTCCCAGTAGCCGGGCAGGGACTCCCAGGGGTCGGTTCGGCCACCCCGGCCGTAGCGGTCGGTGAACCAGATCGTCCCGGCCCCCTGCCAGCGCGCGATGCGTAATGCCTCCTCGAGATGGCGGCGGGGCACACCGTGCACGAAGTGGCAGAACCGCTCGGGCGGATAGTCGGCGGTCCACTCGGCCACCTGCGACCAGCGGTACTCGCTCCAGGGGCCGGAGTACGTGACCAACTGGTCGCCGTTCTCGGCGTATCCGGGATACGGGTGCGCGCCGTGACCCAGCACGATGTGGCCCGGAGCGAGGAGTGCGCGCAGGGTGGTGGTGATGCGGCGGATCTCGGGAAGTGCCGCCCGCTCGGTCGGGCAGCGGTCGAGGAAGAATCCGTCGACCCGGTACCAGTCGAGATAGCGGTGGGCCTCGGAGATCAACTCGCCGTGGGGCCGCGCGCCATAGGTGACGTCGAGGTGACCGAGAACACGGACGCCCGCGTTGGTCAGCCGTCCCGCCGCCTCCAGGCAGTGCGGGTC
>Ga0102590_1001377_pt1 | contig 37381 bp, 33 predicted proteins | sample AraplaMF_Col_mMF_FD_76859 | JGI IMG/M metagenome (GOLD analysis project Ga0102590, IMG submission 76859) | Arabidopsis root microbial communities from the University of North Carolina, USA - plate scrape MF_Col_mMF | ecosystem: Host-associated > Plants > Roots > Endosphere | place: USA... | reverse complement strand
CCGCTGCGAAGGCAGCAGCAGCTGCTGAACCGGCCGAAGGCGGTATCACCTCGGGCCACGGCAACTCGCAACACGCCTCGAACTCGGCCGCTGCGAAGGCAGCAGCAGCTGCCGAACCGGCCGAAGGCGGTATCACCTCGGGCCACGGCAACTCGCAACACGCCTCGAACTCGGCCGCTGCGAAGGCAGCAGCAGCTGCTGAACCGGCCGAAGGCGGTATCACCTCGGGCCACGGCAACTCGCAACACGCCTCGAACTCGGCCGCTGCGAAGGCAGCAGCAACTGCCGAACCGGCCGAAGGCGGTATCACCTCGGGTCACGGCAACTCGGAACACGCCTCGAACTCGGCCGCTGCGAAGACAGCAGTAGCTGCCGAACCGGCCGAAGGCGGTATCACCTCGGGTCACGGCAACTCGGCGCACGCCTCGAACTCGGCCGCTGCGCAGGCAGCAGCTGCTGCCGAACCGGCCGAAGGCGGTATCACCTCGGGCCACGGCAACTCGGCGCACGCCTCGAACTCGGCCGCTGCGCAGGCACCAGCAACTGCCGAACCGGCCGAAGGCGGTATCACCTCGGGCCACGGCAACTCGGCGCACGCCTCGAACTCGGCCGCTGCGAAGGCAGCAGCAGCTGCTGAACCGGCCGAAGGCGGTATCACCTCGGGCCACAGCAGCTCGGCGCACGCTACGAACTCGGCCGCTGCGACGGCAGCAGCAACTGCCGAACCGGCAGAAGGCGGTATCACCTCGGGCCAGGGCAGCTCGGCGCACGCCTCGAACCCGGCCGCTGCGAAGGCACCAGCAACTGCCGAACTGACCGAACCGGGCATCACATCGGGCAACGGCGTCGGCCACAACAACTTCTCGTCGCACTCCGCATCTGCAAGCGCAATGCAAGCGGCCGAGCCGATCGAGCCTGGCGTCGCAGCGGGTGGCGGCCATAGCAACTCGGTGCAGGCTTCGCACGCCGCCTCTGCGAATCCACCAGCGTCCAGCCTCCAGCCGGCCGAACCCGCGTCCGGGATCGGCGGCGCCGGCCACGGATCGACATTCCACTTCGCAAACCAGGCTCCACCTTCTACCCCCATCGCGGTCGTTGAGCTGGAGGAGCTTAACGATTTGCCCGTTCCCCTCGTTCAGGGCGCCGAGCTGGCAGCGATCCTTGAGATGGGCCCCCCTACCATGGGGGAACCCGCGACCAGTCACGTCAATAGCGGTCAGCACCATGCGTTAGCGCATTTGCCCCACGAACTGCTCACGTGATGTGTTGCAACGAAGTCCACGATCGCTGCGAGCTGTCTCTAGGAGGCGTTTGCGCGAGCCGGCGCGGGCTACGCGCCAGTGAGTCCAGGCCCTAGTCGAATGCGACGCCAATTCGCTTGTCGTTTCGCCAGGCAACCCGGCAGTGGCGAGGTGTGTGGCTGCCGGAGATGACCAGCCAGAAATTATCGGGAATGCCGAGCTGGCTGGCGACTTCGAGCTGGGCACCCGTATCCGATATATTTCGGACGGTGCAGTCGATGACACCGCCGTTGAATTCGATCGTTCCTGCCTTCAAGACCCGGTGCCGGGGCGCTATCCGGTGGTTCTCCAGAACCTGAAGCGGTTCAGCCGCCTTGGGCTTTGCTTCCTTCGCCGCTTGTTCCTCCAGCAGCCCTTCGGCGTGCCGCATTGCGGTCTGGATGGCTTCGTCGGTCAGCGTCGGCCTGATCCTGGCCCAGGCGAGCCGGAAGCGGACTTGGCAGTCCTTGAAATTGATGGCGGGCCCCCGGTCATTGGGGGTCGGCGGCAGTCCGTACACCGCGCAAGCCCACCACCAGTGCGGGCTGTCCAACTGCTTCATGATCCGTCCGACCGGAAAGCCGCGCCAAATCACCTCGTAGTCGTCGTCCTGACGGGCGCCGCCAATGACGGTGGGTCGGAGCGCAATCGTTTCCAGGTCGTCAGTCGTCATCGGATGTCCCTGATCCGATCTTAAGGCCGGACAATACCGTTATTCACATCCGACCTGCCGGGACAATAGCCGGCTGGCGGGATTCGTTGGTTAACATTCAGGTTCTGACAAATCCGGCGGGATCGGCTAATTATTCCCTTGGCCTGTTGCGGCATGGGGAAATGCATGAATTTTCAGCGTATTTTATTGTTCCTTGTGGTTCTGCTCGCCGCCGGGCTTGCCGGGGCGTTCTACATGAACTGGAAAACCCTTGGGCAGCTTCGAACCGTAAAGGCCTTTGTCGAGGGCGCGTTCCTCGCCGACGCGGTCGCCGCCTGCGAGAGGGCGCAGAGCACGACCCCGTTCAAATGGACTGACGGGAAGCGGACCGCCGTGATCGGCCTGAGCTCCGTCAAGCTCGACAAGGACACCATCATCCCAAGCTACACGCTGGTCGCCGACAGCGTGTTTTGCGACTACGACCCGATCAAGAAGAAGGCCGATATCGGCTCGAACTTTTTGGAACGGGAAACATTCTAGGCGCGGGCGATACGCGTGAGTTCCTGAATGGCATCGGAAGGGGCTGAAAGGATCATCGAGCTGTACCAGCGCAAGGCGGCGGACTGGATCCAGCGCCGTGCGCGCACCAAGCTGATCGAGAAGCCCTGGCTTGACCGGTTTCAGGCGCTGCTTCCGTCGTCCGGCGCCATCCTCGATCTTGGCTGCGGCGCCGCCGTGCCGATGGCGGACTATCTGATCGGCCTCGGCCATCCCGTGACTGGCGTGGATTCATCGAAGGCCATGATCGACGCCTGCGGGAAACGTTTTCCCGGGCAGGAATGGATCGTCGGCGACATGCGCCAGCTTGCCCTGCAGCGGGCCTTTTCCGGCATCCTGGCGTGGGACAGTTTCTTCCATCTCGGTTACGACGATCAGCGCCTGATGTTCCCGGTATTCCGCGCCCATGCCGCGCCGAGCGCGGCTTTGATGTTCACCAGCGGTCCCGCGCATGGCGAGGCGATCGGAGAATTCGGCGGCGAGCGGCTGTATCATGCGAGCCTCGATGCGGCGGAATATCGGTCGTTGCTCGATCGGAACGGCTTTCGCGTGGTGTCGCATGTCGTGGAGGACCCCGACTGCGGCGGCCACACCATCTGGCTGGCGCAGCGCATGTGAGACGCCCGGGCAAGGGCGGGCGGTAAACACGCTGGCCGCCGGCCGCGCCTTGCGGCTATGATCCGCTGAAGAAAAGGCCGGCCAAAAATTTTTCAGAAGCGGGAGTGAACTCCCGCGCCGGCACGGGGGGAGACCGGCATGAGTTCACAGCGTCGATCATCGGCCGATCCGCGGCATGACGCATACCGCATCCTTCATGAGGCCGATCTGCGGGATTACCTCGCAGGGCTTCCCGGGATCGCGGCTCGTCTCGGCGGTGTGCCGGCTTCGTGGTCGATCGGCGAGGTCGGCGACGGCAACCTCAACCTCGTGTTCATCGTCAAGGGAACGACAGGCGGCATTGCGGTCAAGCAGGCGCTGCCCTACGTGCGGCTGGTCGGCGAGAGCTGGCCGCTGCCGCTGTCGCGCTCACATTACGAATATCTGGCGCTGACGCATCAGGCCCGGCTGGCGCCCGCGCTCGTGCCTGATGTGCTGCACCACAACGAGGCGCTCGCGCTCGTTGTCATGGAGCTGCTCGAGCCGCACATCATCATGCGCAAGGGGTTGGTAGTCGGCGCGACCTATCCGCGTTTCGTCGAAGATATCACGACCTTTCTGGCGCGGACGCTGTTCCTGTCGTCCGACCTCGCCGTATCTGCCGCCGAGAAGAAGGAAGGGATCGCCGCCTTTGCCGGCAACCATGCGCTCTGCAAGATTACCGAGGATCTGATCTTCACCGATCCCTATCGCGTCGCCGAGCAGAACCGCTGGACACAGCCCTGGCTCGACGCCACGGCCGCCGCGTTCCGCGAAGACCTCGACCTTCACGTTGCGATCTCGCACCTGAAGCTGAAATTCCTGAGTGCGCCGGAAGCGCTGATCCATGGCGACCTCCACACCGGCTCGATCATGGTGACGGAAGGCGAAACCAAGGTCATCGATCCCGAATTCGCGTTCTACGGCCCGATGGGTTTTGATATCGGCGCGGTCATCGCCAATCTCTTGATGGCGTATCTCGCCTCCGCCGGCCACGAGCGTTCGCCCGGCGATCGCCGCGCATTCGAGGCGTGGGTGCTGGAGACGGTCGAGCGCGTCTGGATGGAGTTTTCCCGCAAGTTCCTCGCGCTATGGCGCAGCGAGGCCAAGGGGGACGCGTATCCGGTGGCGCTGTTCCAGGGCGAGGCGGGCGCGGCTCGGCTGGAGGCCGAGCGCCAAGCTTATATGGCGCAGCTGTTCCAGGACATGGTCGGCTTCTCGGCCGCAAAGATCATCCGCCGCATTCTCGGGCTGGCGCACAACATCGACTTCGAATTGATCGAGGATGCGAAGCGGCGTGCAGTCTGCGAGGCGCGCAGCCTGCGGTTGGCGCGGGCCATGATGGTGGATGCAGGGTTATTCCGCAGCATCGGCGCGGTGACAAAAGCGGCGCGCGAAGTGCGCGATTGGCAGCCGGATTTTGCCTGATTGCTTCAAGTCACACCCGCCGCATCGTGATGGCCGGGACAAGTAACGGCGGGCATGACGATCGTTGCGGGACGATTGCAGGTACTATCCGGCCGGCCGTTCGCGCGATCGGTTCCAGAATTAACCGCCAGGCCGGACATCAAGGTTAAATAGCAAGCTTACCCGAGGGATTTGGTTGCTCGCGTGCACAAGCAGGCTAACCGTCTAGGTCGCATTTCAAGACATTTTTGGTGTCTGCTCGCAAATTTCAGACAAGGAGCACCCCATGGTACGTCCAGCAAAACCGCCGATTTTAGACGCGCTCGATCTTGAACGTGAGATTGAGGAAGAGTTTCGCAAACTGCCGCCAATTCCCGAATCCCAGCCGACCGATTTCGCGCCGCCTTCGGTACGCGCTCCGGATCTGGGGATGCCAGACTATGTGGAGCATAGCGACGGCGCCACCGAAATCGGCAAGCTGTCGGCGGAAGCTGTCGTCCGCGAATATGAAGCCGCAGCGAAAGACATCGAGATGCTTGGCGACGAGCTGACCGAGCGGGCCAAGCAATGCGAGGCCATGATGCGCGAGGCGCTGGTGGTGACCGACGAACTGAAGGAAACCGCGGCACGCTATCGCGCGGAGGCCAAGCGCGTCTTCGATCAGATCGAGAGCTGTTCGTTGCTGACGGCGGAAGTCCGAAAGATCTGCGAGGATATGAAGGACAGGCTCGCAGCGCCGGCCATGGCCGAAGCCAAGGCCGGGCAGTAAAGCGAGGCCGCTTCATCGCTTCGAGGGCAGGGCGCCTTTGCCGCGCAACCCTATTTGAGCACGTCGGCCTGTAGCGGCAGTCTAGCCGCGCTGCCGTGGGCAACCGATGGCGCCGGCGCGAGTTTCACACCAGTATCGAAGAAGTCGGTGCCGTTCCGCGAGAAGCGCAACTGCTTTCCCTTGTGCCGGCTGAAGAACTGGGAGTCGGGGACGGTGAAATAGATCCCGTCGGTGTACTCCCAGTATTTCGGGATACGCTCGTCATCAATGTACAGCGCCCAGGCCATCGACGTGACCGGAGGCTTGGCCTGGAGCTTCACCTTCACAACGTAGACGGCTTTCGGCGCTGTCGCGCCCATATGCGCAACGGCGGCGCGGTCGACTTCGCTAGGCTGCGCGGCGACGATCTCGACCGCTGCGATTTTCGGTGGTTCGGGTAACTGCATGGCGATACCTCGCGTAGGGTGTTATCAATTAGTGAACTGCAAATCGCCGGTGTAAACAACGCCCGTTTGACGCCGGTCGAATACCAGGGCGATGGCGCGCAGGTCGCTCGGGTCCACGCCGCATTCGACGAGCCGGGCCAAGGGCAACCGCAACGTCTGCATCACGATCTTGTCCGTTCCGACCGCCGGCGGGTCGGGGAACAGCAGCCTGTGGATGGAGCTTGCAGCAAACGCGGCGGTGCGTGAACCGCTGGAGACCTCGATGGTGAAATCCTGGTCGCGGTAGGTGGCGTTTTCCTTCTCAATGGACTGGCCGACGCGAAGGGCCATCACCTTGTAGCGTTCGGCGGGCAGGGTGGCCGGATTCAGCCGCAGCAGCAACCGGGAACCGGCAGCGTCCCAGGCGAGGCGGGCGGTGATGGTCGTCGTCGGTTCGCCGACCAGTTGGATGAGTTGTCGCGTTGCCGCCACGTCATCGGCTGCAACGGTGCCCTGTACCGGGAGCGAGACCACCAGCGGTCCGAGACCTTCCTGATGGTGCTGAACGAAGATTCGTTCGGGATCCTGATATTGCGAAACCAGCCCGGTGCCGCTGGGTTCCCATGCGCCAGCCACCCCGTGATCACGCAGGACGTCGAAGTATTCGCGGCGGTCGAGCAGGACGGCAAAGGCCAGCGCGCCGAAATGAACTTTGGCGATCTGCTCCTGGCTGGGCCGCGGCATTGCCAAACCCAGCGGCGTTTCCGATGCCCAGACGCTGTTGAACTGGTTGTGATTGGCCTTGTACACCCACAGCAGGGCCTTGAACTTGCCGTCCGAGACGGTCGGGTTGGCCAGATCTACGGCGTGCGCGCGTTCGTAGGTAAGGTAGCCCTCGAAGGTAAAGACGTCCGCGTCCTGGCTGCCGTGAATGATGAAGTAGGAATCCGGGACGACGGTGGGTCCCGAAGCGGGGATGAATTGCTGGTCCGTAGGGGCGATGGCCGCCGCCGCGCTCAGGCCGAAGCGGTACGGGCCAAGCCCCGCGGAGCCATCGATGGGAACGGCGCCGATGGCGTCCAGCCGGTTGAAGAAGGAAGCGTGGCCGACAGCCTCGCCGCCGCGCGAATGGCCGACGATCAGAATCCGATTGAGGTTCACCTTGCCGTGCAGCGGATGGGCGGGCGTATCGTTCCAGCTCCGAAACTGCTTCAGGTGTTCGAGATGAACGATGGCCCGCGCATCGTTCTCGCCGTGAAGGCCTCCGTTGAGAAAGTTGACATCAATCGTCGCTGCGATGATGCCGTGTGATGCCAGCAATTCGCACAGATAGAGGTAACCCGGCGTCGAGTTTTCGAATTGATTGTGATTACCGTGTGCGAAGACGGCGAGCGGGAAGGGGCCGCTTCCGCGCGGAATGCAGATATGTCCGTTGAGAGGGACGTTCGCATTGTTAAAGGGCCACGGCCCGAAGCCCAGATTGGTGAGCGCTGAGATATCAATTCGTCCCGTAGCGTAGGCCGGGTCCGGGGTTTGGTAGATCAGGTATTGGGACAAACTCGCCGGATAGTTGGCAGAGTTGATAGGCGGCGAACCGTAGATAACGGTGTCGAATTCTTCCTTGCCGGGGAGACCGGGATTCCTCAGTTCTCCAGTTTCTGGCGCGACAGTCATGCTCTTTCCTTACCCTCGCTCGACGGGTTGACGGGTGAAACGGTCGGTTCGAATTTGTCTGACGTGGCCGGTGGCGTGTCGCGCTTCGCTTAAGCTGCGACCTGATCACTGGCGCCGTCGGGGTACATGGCAATGCAAACCCAATGCGGAGCCAAACGCTTCCGCAGGTACAGATCTGCAATGTTTGCGAGGAAACGGGGCGAACATCGCTGACATGATCGAACCCGTTGTCTGGCTTCTACCACATCCTTAAGACGATTTCAAATATTTCTACGCTGTCTGGTAGTATGTCAGCGAGGCAGGCCTTTTTTTGGAAAGGAAGCAGGCCGCTTCCGTCGCATGCGTCGGCGCTGGTTAGCCGGCTTCCGCAAGAGGCAGACGCGTGCAGTTATGCACGCGTTGTTATTCTGCCGTCCGCTCCCGCAGTCGCTGCGCATAGACATTGATGATCAGCGCCGCGAGCAGGATCAGGCCGCGGATCAATATCTTCAGGAAGCTGTCGATGTTGACGTGGTCGAGGCCGTTGTTGAGGACGCCGAGCACGAACAGGCCGACGATGGTGTTGCCGATGCCGCCGCGGCCGCCAAAGAGACTGGTGCCGCCGACCACGACGGCGGCAATGGAATCCAGAAGGTAAGTGTCGAACTCGTTCTGCTGCGCGCTGCCGAAATGCGCGACCCCGAGCATGCCGCCGATGCCGGCGCAGACGGCCGAGATCACCATCACGCTGCCGAGGATCAGCTTGACGTTGAGACCGGAATATTCGGCGGCCTCGCGGTTGCCCCCGACCATGTAGACGTAGCGGCCGAAGCGGGTGTAGGTCAGCACCAGATGGCCGCCGAGCAGCATCAGCGCCGCCACGATCACGATCCAGGGTATGCCGCCGATCGAGGTCGATCCGAGCGTCGTGACCAGCGGCGGCACCTTGTAGGCGATCTGCCCGCGCACCAATAGCGCCGAGATGCCGGCGGCGATCTGCATCATCGCCAGCGTCATGATGAAGGAGGGGATGCCGATCACCGTCAGCCCGAAGGCATTGACGAGGCCGAGCAGGGCGCAGAGCGCCAGCGCGAGCAGGATCGCGGCCCATCCGGGCATCGGCACGTTGGCGATGTTGACGTAGGATTCCTGCAGCGTGAAATAGGCGACCGCAATGCCGGTCACGTTGGCGATCGCGGCGATCGAGAGGTCGATCTCGGCGCACAGGATCACGAAGGTGAGGCCGACGGCGATGATGCCGGTGACCGAGATTTGCGTCAGGATGTTGCCGAGATTGTCGAGCGTCGCAAAGGACGGGCTCGCCACTGCAAAGAAACCGAACAGGCAGATCAGCGTCAGGAACGGAGCGATGTTGCGCATCTGGGAACGCAGCAGCGCGGCGAGCCGGTGCGGGCGCTTGCGATCCGAAGCGGGGACAGTCGCGCTTTCACCTGACGTCATGTCGGTCTCCTCACGCCGCTTCGAGCAGGCGGTCCTTGCTGATCCGTTCGTTGGCAAATTCCCGCACCACCGCGCCGCGCTTGAGCACGATGACGCGGTCGGCGAGCGACAGCACCGTCTCGGGCTCGGTGGAGAGCACGATGATGGCGAGCCCCTTGTCGCGCAGGTCCCTGACGATGTGGATGACGTCGTTCTTGGCGCCGACGTCCATGCCGCGGGTCGGTTCGCACAGCACGAGCAGCCGCGGCGGGTAGCTCAGCCATTTCGCCAGCGCCACCTTCTGCTGGTTGCCGCCCGAGAGCATGCCGAGATCGAGCTCGACCGCGGCCGGACGGATGCGGAGTTGATCGACCTGGCGCGTCGCGATCTCGCGTTCGCGCGACGGCTTGAGCAGCAGCGATGAGATGCGATCGAGGATGCTGATCGAGATGTTCTTGTAGACCGGCTCCTGGAGAAACAGCATGTCGCGCCGGCTCTCGGGCACGAAGGCGATGCCGGCGCGGCGCGCGTCGGCCGTGCTGCGGAATGCCTTCTGGCTGCCGGCGACCGAAAGCCTGCCCTGGTCCGGCTTGAGCTTGCCGAACAGAATGCGCGCCAGCTCGAGCTGGCCGCAGCCCATGAAGCCGTAGATGCCGAGGACCTCGCCGGCGCGGACGTCGAAGGAGACATCGCGCAGGCTGCGGGCGAGCGAAAGCCCGCTGGCATTCAGCACCACCGGCCTTTCGACCGCTGGCGGCAGCATGATGTCGTGCGTATAGGTCTCCTCCAGCGCCTCGCGGCCCTTGCCGATCATCGCCTCGATCAGCGCGGATTTGCTGGTCTCGGCGGCCTTCGTCTCCGCGACCTTCCGGCCGTTGCGGAACACGGTGACGACGTCGGAGACGCGCAGGATGTCCTCGATGAAATGCGAGATGAAGACGATGCTGGTGCCTTCGTCGCGCAGCCGCTTCAGCGTCGCGAACAGGCGCTCCACTTCCGGCGGCGACAGCGCCGAGGTCGGCTCGTCCAGGATGATGATGCGGGCGCCGGAAAACAAGACGCGGGCGATCTCGATCAGTTGCTGCAGGCCGATCGGGAGGTCGCCGAGCCGCGACATCGGATCGACATCGATGCCGAAGCGCTTGAGCTGCTCGCCGGCCTCGCGCGCCATGCGCCGCCATTGCACGAGGCCGAGGCGGCTCGTCGGCTGGTTGCCGAGAAACACGTTCTCGGCCACCGTCAGGTCGGGTGCGACGCTGAGCTCCTGATGCACCATCGCAATGCCGGCCGCGTGGGCGTCGCGCACCGAGCGGAAGCGGGTCTCCTTTCCGTCCAGTTTGAGCCGGCCGGAAAAATCCGCATGCACGCCGGCGATGATCTTCATCAGCGTGCTTTTGCCGGCGCCGTTCTCGCCGACGAGACCATGGATCTCGCCGGGAGAAAGCGCGAAGTCGACACCACGAAGCGCCTCGACGCCGCCGAAGGCCTTCGTGATGTCGTTCAGTTCGAGGATGGGCTGATGTCCCGAGGGCATGGGGATCAGATCAGGAAGTGGTCCTCCATCCATTGCATGCCGGCCGCGTTGGCCTTGGTCACGACGGGCCCATCCGTGATGACGTGCTTCGGAATACCCTGGCCGCTCTTTTCGCCGCCGGTCACCGCGGCGACGCCGGCGATGATGGCGCCGCCATGGATGCGGCAGGAGGGATTGCGCACGGTCGCGAACATGCGGCCCTCGCTCACCGCCTGGATCGCCGGCGGCATGGCGTCGACGCCGCCGATCAGGATGTTGGTGCGGTTGCGCGCCTTCATGATGTTGGCGGCGGCCAGCGCCATGTCGTCATTGTGGAAGAACGCCGCGTCGATCTGCGGGTATTTGGTGAGGTAAGTCTCCCACAGCCGCGCCGCCTTCGAGACATCCCAGTCCGCCGGCTGGGTGTCGAGCACCTCGATGTTCGGAAACTGCTTGACCACGGACTCAAAGCCCTTGGCGCGGCCCTGGGCGCCGGTGTGGCCGAGGGCGCCCTGCGTCATGATCACCTTGCCCTTGCCGCCGATGGCGTTGCACAGCGCCTGCGTCACGGAAGCGCCCATGAATTCATTGTCGGGCGCCAGGAACGAATGCACCTTGATCTGGTCGAGCGGCGCGATCAGCGTGTCCATGTCGATCACGGGAGTGCCGGCGTCGATCATCTTCTGTACGGGCTGGGTCAGCGTGCCGATGCCGAACGCCTGGATCGCGACGAAATCCCATTTCTGCGAGGCCATGTTGTCGATCGCGGCGCGCTGCTTGACGGCGTCGAGCTGGCCGTCGAACCAGGTGACCTCGACGTTGAACAGCTTGCCCCACCATTCCGCCGCCTGCTTGCCTTGTGCGCACCAGGTGGCCTGCAGGCCGGCATTGGAGAACGCAGCCTTCAGCGGCTTCTCTGAACGCGCGGCGGCCGCCAGCGCCGGATTTATGCCCAGCCCCCCGAGCAGGGCGGTCGCTGCGCCAGCCGCGCCTGCCGCCTGAAGAAGGTCGCGCCTGGTCGTAACGGATTTGTCAGTTCCGGACATCGTTTGCTCCCTCGCTTATCGTTGTTATCGCCGTCGGCGTCGATTGCACGCGCCGCGGATCGAGGCAGTCTTTCACACTCGGTGCCATTGCGCCACGGGGTGACTTGATCGTCGGTATCAATGAAATCAGGGAAGCGTCGGTGTGCGCCGCTTCACTGCGCTGCAACGAGGCTTTCGATGTCGCCGAGCAATGTCTGCCACGCTGCATCGATGTCAGACGACCAGTCCGCGCCGATGACCTCGCGCAGCGTCTGCGCGATGATGGCGAAGAACGCGACGAACAATTCGCGCGGCGTGCCGTAAGCGTCGTGCGACGAAACCTCCGTGGTGATCAGGCGGAAATGGCCGGTCCGCTCGCCGGCAAAGTCCAGGATGGCGTCGATCGTCAGCGCCAGCATGGAGCCCATGACGAGTTCGCCGCCGTCGGTGCGGAACATCGTTCGTGCTTGCGGATGCGCGTCGAACAAGCGGCGATAGACCAGCGGCGTCAGATCTTCGCAGCGCGTCGCGGCCAGTTCGAAACTTCGCTCGATCGGATTTGACGATGCCGTCATTGTGGCTTGCGATCGTCTTGAAAAACGCGTCTTCGAAAAAAAAGAGCAGGGCTCGGTGCCCTGCTCAAAAATTGTGTCGACCCTTAATTTCCTCGAAAACTTAGATTTGATCTTGATTGTCGAGGCGACGCTGCTTGTGCGCGTCAGGGCTCCTCCCGAGACTTGGACCACCAAGCTTTGCCTCTCGGCCAGCCTGAGCTTGAATTGGTAGACCATCTTCTTTGTCTTGTCACCATTTTCGGCAACGTTTGTTCAAAATTCCAGCACTCTGCGAAATGATTGGGAAAATACAACGATTGGTTGTGGATTTAGCTGCAGTACGCCCGTGATTTGGTATCATGGTAGGGCGCCCTCCTATTGCTGCAAAAGGCGTCGCTTTTCGCCCGCTTCCTTCCTTGAAGCTGCAACATAGTTCCGGGAACCTCTTCTCGACTTCGGACTCCAGAGGTGATTATGGTCCGAAGCGGATGGGTTTGCGATGCGCCGGCGGTTAAAGAATTTTCTGCCAATTGTCCTGATTGCCTTGTTGGTGCAGATTTTTGCACCGATCGGCGCATGCTGGGCGGCAAGCATCGCTGCTTCCGATCCGCTCGCCGGGGCCGTGATCTGTCACGGCAATGGCGCGCCCGGTGCCGGGCAGGCCGACCAGACAAACCATCGCGCCCATGACGGATGCTGTTCGGTTTGCAGCGTGCTGCAGACCGGCGCTCCCGTCGACGTGCCGGAGGTGGCTGTCGCCACAGTGGCCGAGCGTGCTTCCGCGCGCGTGGTCTGGACCGAATTTACCCCGGACCGATTCGCCTCCCGCGCCGGCTCGCATGCGCAGGCCCGCGCGCCCCCCTTCATTTCCTGACGTCTGAACGCCCCGAACGATCGGCGCGGCGCTGAGCCGTGCCGGTTGGTGCAGTCAATCAAGCCGGCCCAGGAGCCGGCGTCAGGAATGTCTTATGTACGCCCATCGTGCCTTGGGGAGCGCGAGCCTGCTTGTGTTCGGCAGTGCGCTATCCCTCATGCCGTCGAATGTAACGGCCCAGACCTCGCTGCCGGCGGTGACCGTCGACGCGCCGCGCGCCCCGGCCGCCAGACCCGCGGCCCGCAAGCCGGCCATTCGCGCCGCAACCCGGACGCAGGCGAGGCCGCCGTCCGCCAATCCCGCGCCGTCAGCCTCGCTGACGGCAGGCATTACCCCGAGCGTGGCGCGCGCGCTGCTTTTCCAGGCGCCCAACGGCCAGACCGAGACGACCATCGACCGCAGCCAGTTCGACAACCGTCCTGCCTTCTCCGTGGCCGACGTGCTGCGCGAGAGCCCGGGAATCTCGGTGAAGCAGGGCAACGGCCCCCGCGACATCGGCATCTCGATTCGCGGCTCCAACGCCCGCAACGGTTTTGGCATCCGCAACCTCGTGATCTTCGACGACGGTTTTCCGGTCACCCAGCCGGACGGGCTGTCCCGCAGCGACCTGATCGATCCCAAGGCCTATGGCGCGATCGACGTGATCCGCGGGCCGTCGTCGGCGCTGTTCGGCAACTACGCCACCGGCGGCGCGCTCAATTTCCGCACCCGCCCGGGCCGCAGCATCGACGGGGTCGAATACGGCGTCGAAGGCGGCAGCTTCGGCTATCTCAACAACTATCTTGCTGCGGGCAAGAAGGTCGGCAATTTCGAGTATTCGCTGTTCGCAAGCGATGCGCGCGGTGACGGCTTTATTGGCAATAGCTGGTTCAACACCCAGACCGTGAATTTTCTTGGCACGCTGCACGCGACGCCTGACGACCGCTTCACCGTCAAGTTCATCAACAACAATCTCGATACAAGGCTGCCGCTCCGCCAGAATCTCACCCAGTACTATCAAAATCCGTTCCAGCAGGGCTGCACGACCGGCACGAACCTCGTGCTCGGATGCCCGACGGTGACGCTCAATAAGAACGGCTTCAACACGGCGGCGGGAACCGATACGGAAACGGCGGTGCAGGCCGGCCTCGGCCGCAACGACCGCCGCACCATCGTCGGCGGGCGATGGGAGCATGATTTCGACAACACCACGACCTGGCGCAACCAGTTCGTATTCGACGACCGCAACATCAGCCAACCCACCGGCGCCACCAGCGCGATCGGTGATTTTCCGTCCTACAACTACATGAGCGACATTACGAAACGCGGCGAAATTTTCGGGCTGGAGTCGACCGCCTATTTCGGCGCCTTCTACAACACGCTGACCGCGTCGAGCGATACGCGCATGTTGATGCCGGGCGGCAATGCGACGCTGGGCAGGCTGCAGAGCAATACCTGGAGCGAGACCACGAACTACGGCGTTCGGGCGCGCGAGGAATTGAAGCTGGCACCGCAATTGACGGCCGTTGCCGGCGTCGGTTGGGAAACCACGCATCTGAAGGGGATCAATTCCGTCTACAATTACGGAAATTTGCCCGTTCCGAACCCGACGATCATTCCGACGACCGCCGACCGGCAATTCCAGAACACTGCGCCGGAGCTGGCGCTGCTCTACAAGCTCAATCCTGAATGGCTGTTCCGCGCGCGCGTTGCTGCCGGGTACGGCACGCCGCAGATCGGAAACCTCTTCATCCTTCCCGACGGTACCAACGGCAACAATACGCAGCTCAGGACGCAGAAGAATATCGGCTACGACCTCGGCTTCGACTGGACGCCGAACAGCGCGCTCAAATTCAGCGCGACGGCCTTCTATGAGTTCTTCAAGGACGAGCTGGTGAGCCAGGCGACGCAGGTGGCGGGTGTCAGTTACATGTTCAACGCACCAAAGTCCGAACACCGCGGCGTCGAACTCGCCGCCGACTGGAAGTTCCATCCCGGCTGGCGTTTTACGGCAGCCTATACCTATCTCGATCAGTATTACACCGAATACAGCGAAGACATCAGAAGCACCGGTGCAGGCGGAACACTCTTCAGCTTCGACCGCGCGGGCAACAAGATCCCCGGCATTTCGCCGCACGAACTGACGGCGCGGCTCGGTTACGAGCAGATGTGGGGCCCGCTCGCCGGGCTCGGGGCATTCGTCGAGGTGCAGTGGAAGGACTCGTTCTGGATGGACAACGCCAATCTGCAGAAGGCGCCCGGTTATGAACTGGTCAATCTCAACGTCCACTACAAGACGGACCTCCAGTCCGACTACTTCAAGTCGCTGAACGTCTACTTCGAAGTCAGGAACGTCTTCGACCGGACCTACATTGCTTCCGCCAACAATATCGGAAACACGGTCTCGGCTGGCGGCTTGCAGGGGCTCAGCACCACCGGCTCGATCTACGCGGGCTCGCCGCGCGCGTTCATGGCCGGGATGAAGCTGGCGTTCAAATGACCTGACAACAACGAACAGAGGAGTAAAGCCATGCTGCGAATAAGCCTGCTCGCAACGCTCGCTTTCACGCTTTGCCAGACTTCCGTGCATGCGCAGATGAGCCATCACCAGCATGCTTCGGAGGCGGCATGCGAGGAGACGGCGCTGCGCTGCGCGTCGAAGGTCACTCCGGCCTTCGCGCCTGACGGTACGCTGTGGCTCGCCTTCATGGCCGGCGGTCATATTTCGGTGGCGAGTTCAAAGGATGAGGGGCGCAGCTTTTCGACGCCGGTCCAGGTGACGAAGGAGAAGCTTACCCTCGATTGGGGGCCGGATGCGCGTCCGCAGATTGTCGCCGACAAAAGCGGCGGCATCGCGCTGGCGTTTTCGACCTTCCGCGACAAGGCGTTCAACGGCCAGGTGTTCGCGACGAAGTCGGCCGATGGCGGGCGGAGCTTTGCCGAGCCGAAGCCGATCACGGCAAACAACGAGAGCCAGCGCTTTGTCGCGCTCGGCCTCGATACCGACGGTTCGGTGTTTGCGGCCTGGATCGACAAGCGCAACCGCGTGCCGGCGCGGGAGGAGGGCAGGAAGTACGAAGGGGCAGGGGTGTTCTTTGCGTCATCGAAGGACGGCGGCGCGACCTATTCGGAGACGCAGCTCGCCGCCGACAACACCTGCGAATGTTGCCGCCTCGGCCTCGCATTTGCCAGTCCCGGCCATCCCGTGGTCGTGTTCCGGAACATTTTTGACGGCGGTATCCGCGATCACGCCGTCATGACGTTTGCCGATCCAGCGACGCGGGGCGAGGTGCGCCGCGTCAGCCATGACGACTGGCAGATTGCCGCGTGCCCGCATCATGGCCCGAGCCTGTCGGTCTCGTCCGCCGGCACCTATCACGTGACCTGGTTCACCAGCGGCAAGGCGCGCAAGGGGCTGTTCTATGCCCGCTCGCAGGATGAGGGCCGCAGCTTCTCCGATCCGCTTCCGCTCGGCCGCGCCGACCGCAACCCGACGCGGCCCTATGTTCTGGCCGGCGCGCACGGCACCACCATGGTTTGGAAGGAGTTCGACGGTGAGAAGACCGCGGTCAACGCGATGACCTCGCATGACGAGGGCAAGAGCTGGTCGACCCCGACCACGATCGCCACGACATCTGATACGTCCGACCACCCGCTGCTGACGAGCAACGGACAGAAGGTCTATCTTTCCTGGATGACCAAGGCCGACGGGTATCGCCTGCTGCCGATCGGAGATGGATCATGAGGCGGACCATGAAACGTCTCCTGCTCGCCCTCATATTCCTCATTGCGTGTCTGGGAGAAATGCCTTTTGCCCAGACGCCGTCCGCCTCCACGCTCAAGCCGTTCGTGCGGGGAAGCTGGCAGCAAATGCTGCGCGCGCATGCCGGCCGTCCGACGCTGGTGCATTTCTGGGGCGTCACCTGCGGCCCGTGCAAGATCGAGCTGCCGCTGCTCGGGAAATTCATGAAGGAGCATCCCGAGCTCGATATCGTCATGATCAGCGCCGACCTCGTTCCGAACCTGGACGGCCCGACCCGTGCGATGCTGGAGAAGGCCGGGCTCGCGTCGGCGGAGAACTGGATTTTCAGCGACGGCTTCGTCGAACGCCTGCGGTTCGAGATCGATCCCGCCTGGCAGGGCGATATCCCCCGCACGCTCCTGATCGCGCGGGACGGAACCGCCACCACGATCGAGGGGTCGGCGGAAATTCAGGACATCGAAAAATGGCTGGACCAGCAGAAGGTGGCCAGCAAATAAGTCATGCTCCCGGTATTGTGAATATTAACGTTGTGTTCTCAAGTTAAGGCAACAGCGGCACCGTCCGCTGTGCCGGCCATATTTCATAAATCGAAAGACCTACGATGAAACTTGTTGTGCAATTCTTCGCCTTTGCCGCCCTGCTGGCACTGTTCGGCACGCCAGCTCACGCGCAGGAAGTCAAGGCGGGAGACCTCGTCATCACGCAGGCCTGGAGCCGGGCGACGCCCGGCGGCGCGAAGATTGCTGGAGGCTTCCTTACCATCGAGAACAAGGGAGCTGCGCCGGACCGGCTGGTCGGCGGTTCCGCCGACATCGTGGGCAAGGTCGAGATTCACGAGATGGCCATGAATAATGGCGTCATGACCATGCGGCCGCTCGACAAGGGCCTCGCCATCGAGCCCGGCAAGACCGTCAAGCTCGCGCCGGGCGGCTACCATCTGATGCTGATGGATCTCAAGCAGCCGCTCAAGCAGGGCGACAAGGTGCCGCTCACGCTCGAATTCGAGAAGGCGGGCAAGGTCGCGCTGTCATTCGATGTACAGGGCGTCGGCGCGCCGGCGCCCGCGGGCGAAATGAAGCACGATCATCCCGGCATGAAGAAATAGGGGGGCCAAGGTGTTGAAAGCGGGCTTTGTTCTGGCGGCCCTCGCGGTGGGGACAGCCTCTTCCGCAAGCGCGCATGTCACGCTCGAGCGACGGCAGGCGCCGGTCGGCTCGTACTACAAGGCGGTGTTTGCCGTGCCGCATGGCTGCGCGGGATCGCCAACCGTCAAAATCCGCGTGCAGGTTCCGGAAGGCGTGATCGGCATCAAGCCGATGCCCAAGGCTGGCTGGACCATCGAGACGGTCAAGGGCAAGTACGCCACAGAATATGATTTCCACGGCAGCAAGGTATCCGAGGGCGTCAAGGAAGTGATGTGGAGCGGCGGCAAGCTCGCCGACGACAATTACGACGAATTCGTCTTTTCCAGCTACCTCGTCCCTGGCCTGAAGCCGGAGACCACGCTGTATTTTCCCGTGGTGCAGGAATGCGAGCAGGGCGTCAGCCGCTGGATCGATATTCCCGCCGGCGGCAGCAGCGGGCATTCGCATGACAGCAAGACGCCGGCACCTGGCCTCAAGCTGATCGCAAAGCCGTAACGCCGTCACGATGGCGCGGGTGCTCGCCAGCCTTGCCGCGCTGCTGCCGGCGCTGTTCATGGCGAGCGCCGCGTGGGCCCATGCGACGCTGCTGTCTTGCGAACCTGCCGACGGCAGCGTGCTGGCGCAGCCGCCAAAGATGGTGCAACTGAATTTCAACGAACCCATCGCGCCGGCCGTGGTCGGCCTGATCGACGCCGGCGGCAGGACGCGCGATATCGCCACGCGCGCCGCCGGACAATCGGTCCTGATCGTTTTGCCCGACGACCTGCCGCAGGGCACGCAGATCGTCAGCTATCGCGTGGTTTCGCAGGACGGCCATCCCGTGGCGGGATCGATGGTGTTTTCGATCGGCGCCGTGACCGGGGCCGCCCCGCCGGCTACCGCAACGCCGCTGGCGGCGCTGATCTGGCTCGCGCGGATCGGGGTCTATCTCGGCCTGTTCGCGGGCGTCGGCGGCGCGTTCTTCGCGGCCTGGATCGGGCAGGGGCCGGGCGGATTCATGGTGAGCCGCGGCGCGCTGGCCATCGGTCTCGTCAGCGCGGCGGCCTCGTTCGGCCTGCAGGGGCTCGATCTCCTCAACCTGCCGCTTGGCGGCATTGTGACGTCGGCACCGTGGAAAAGCGCGTTCGCCACGTCGCTTGGTCCATCACTGTCGATCGCAATCGTCGCGATGATTGTCGCGTGGTTTGCATGGCAAAGCCCGGGCATCCTGATCTCCTGGGTTCTGACCGCGCTCGCGATGACGGGCGTCGGGCTCTCGCTGGCGGCAAGCGGGCATGCGGCGACGGCCCCGCCGCAATGGCTGACACGGCCATCGCTGTTCCTGCACGGCATCACCGCGGCCTACTGGGCTGGCGCGCTGGCGCCGCTGGCAGCCATGGCGCGCCGGCGCAGTGACGACCTGCCGCGGGTGCTCAAGCAGTTCTCGGCGATCGCAATGCCGCTGGTCGGCCTGTTGGTGCTGAGCGGGCTCATGCTTGCGATCATCCAGCTCGGAAGCCTGCGCGCGCTGGTCGAGACGTCCTACGGCATCATTCTCTCGATCAAGCTGGCGCTGGTGATCGCGTTGCTTGGCCTTGCGGCCTTGAACCGCTTTCTCTTCACGCCCGCGGTCGTCGCCGATTATGAGAATACCCGGTCGCTATGGGCTTCGATCCTCATCGAATGCGTGCTCGTCGTTGGCATCCTGGCCGTCGTCGCCGGCTGGCGCTTCACGCCGCCGCCGCGTGCGTCGGTCGCTCCGCCGGAGGCTCCGCTCGCCGTCCATATCCATACCGACGCCGCGATGTTTCAGGTGCTGGTCTCGCCGGGCAAGGCCGGACCTAACGATTTTGTGCTGCAACTCATGACGGGGGACGCGGCGCTGTTGCCGGCCAAGGAGGCGACGCTGACCTTGAGCCTGCCGGAGCGCGGCATCGAGCCGATGGAACGCCGCGCGACGCTTGGGCCGGACGGCTATTGGCACGTGCGCGGCGTGCTGCTGCCCGTCGCCGGCCGCTGGCGGATGCAGATCGATGCGCTGGTGACGGATTTCCAGAAGATCACGCTGGAAGATGAATTGCAGGTGAGGTGATGGGGCTTGCGTGCCCGCCATATCCGCCGCGATCCGCCGATGGATGGTGGGCACCTCGCTACGCTCCTTTGCCCACCTTACGAAACTACGGCCAAAACTCTGCCAAATCGGCCTCAAATCCGCGTTTGCCTTGGCTTTTTCACGCTTCCCGGCCTTGTATTTTCGTACCCGATCCGGTTTCACTGCACCTTCTTCCGTTAGCCCACTGATTCCTCGAGTTGACCCATGCGATTGTCGCGGTTTTTCCTGCCCATCCTGAAAGAGAATCCGAAAGAGGCGGAGATCGTCTCGCATCGCCTGATGCTGCGCGCGGGCATGATGCGGCAGGAAGCGGCCGGCATTTACGCCTGGCTGCCGCTGGGCTTCCGCGTGCTGAAGAAGATCGAGCAAATCGTTCGCGAGGAGCAGGACCGCGCCGGCGCGCTGGAACTCCTGATGCCGACGCTGCAGCTTGCCGACCTCTGGCGCGAGAGCGGGCGCTATGACGCCTACGGTCCGGAGATGCTGCGCATCGCCGACCGCCACAAGCGCGAGTTGCTGTACGGGCCGACCAACGAGGAAATGATCACCGAGATCTTCCGCGCCTATGTCAAATCCTACCGGAGCCTGCCGCTCAACCTCTATCACATCCAGTGGAAGTTCCGCGACGAGCAGCGGCCGCGCTTCGGCGTGATGCGCGGCCGCGAATTCCTGATGAAGGACGCGTATTCCTTCGACATCGACGAGGCGGCGGCGCGCCGCGCCTACAACAAGATGTTCGTGGCTTACTTGCGCACCTTCGCGCGGATGGGCTTGAAGGCGATCCCGATGCGGGCCGAGACCGGCCCGATCGGCGGCGATCTCAGCCATGAATTCATCGTGCTCGCGGAAACCGGCGAGTCCGGGGTCTATTGCGACAGCAACGTGCTCGATTTGCCGATTCCGCCCGATGATGTCGACTATGAAGGCGATCTGACACCGATCATCAAGCAGTGGACGTCGGTCTATGCGGCGACCGAGGACGTCCATGACGCCGCACGCTACGAGAGCGAAGTGCCGGCCGACCGGCGCGTCAACACGAGGGGCATCGAGGTCGGGCAGATCTTCTATTTCGGCACCAAATATTCCGATGCGATGAAGGCGCTCGTCGCGGGTCCTGATGGTGTCGACGTGCCGATCCATGGCGGCTCCTACGGCGTCGGCGTCTCGCGCCTGGTCGGCGCCATCATCGAGGCCTGCCACGACGATGCCGGCATCAAATGGCCGGAAGCGGTGGCGCCATTCACCGCGGTGATCCTGAATCTGAAGCAGGGCGATGCCGCCGTCGACGGCGCCTGCGAAAAACTCTATCGGGAACTGCAGGCCAAAGGCATCGACGTGCTCTATGACGATACCGACCAGCGCGCCGGCGCAAAGTTCGCGGCCGCCGACCTGATCGGCATTCCCTGGCAGATACTGATCGGGCCGAAAGGCCTCGCCGAGGGCAAGCTCGAGATCAAGCGCCGCAGCGACGGCTCGCGCGAGAATCTCAGCCCGGCGGAAGTGGTGGCGAAGATCGCGGGATAAGATATCCACCGTGGTGGTAATGTTGGCCAATGAGGCCACATTTGGCCCGAATCATGGGATTATCGAGTAATGGATGAGACCATGAACGAGACAGCCCGAACTCCGCCCTTTGCGCCCTTTGAGTGGCTGCTTTCCGGGCGCTACCTGCGGGCGCGCCGCCGGGAAGGATTCATCTCGGTCATCGCCGGTTTTTCCTTCCTCGGCATCATGCTCGGCGTTGCCACGCTGATCATCGTGATGGCGGTCATGAACGGCTTCCGCAAGGAACTTTTGGACAAGATCCTCGGGCTGAACGGCCACCTCCTGGTGCAACCGCTGGAATCGCCCCTGACCGACTGGAAGGACGTGGCCGAGCGCATCAACCAGGTCGAAGGCATCCGTCTTGCCGCGCCGGTCGTCGATGGCCAGGCGCTGGCATCGTCCGCCTTCAATGCCGCCGGCGTGCTGGTGCGCGGCATGCGCTCGGCGGACCTGAACAACCTCACCTCGATCGCCAAGAACATCAAGCAGGGCACGATGGAGGGCTTTGACGAGGGGCAGGGCGTGATCATCGGACGCCGGCTCGCCGATCAATTGTCGCTGCATGCCGGCGACACCATCACGCTGGTCGCGCCGAAGGGCGCCGTGACCCCGATGGGCACGACGCCGCGCATCAAGCCCTACAAGGTGGCCGCGGTGTTCGAGATCGGCATGTCGGAATATGACGCCAGCTTCGTGTTCATGCCGCTGCCGGAATCACAGGCCTATTTCAACCGCAGGGACGACGTCACCGCGATCGAGGTCTTCACCACCAATCCGGATCGCATCGACGCGTTCCGCAAGAGCGTGACGGAGGCTGCCGGGCGGCCGGTGTTCCTGGTCGACTGGCGGCAGCGCAACTCGACCTTCTTCAACGCGCTCCAGGTCGAGCGCAACGTGATGTTTTTGATCCTGACCATGATCGTGCTGGTTGCCGCACTCAACATCGTCTCCGGCCTGATCATGCTGGTAAAGGACAAGGGCCAGGACATCGCCATCCTGCGCACCATGGGCGCCTCGCAGGGCTCGATCATGCGGATATTCCTGATCACGGGAGCCGCGATCGGCGTGGTCGGCACGCTGACGGGATTCTTCGTCGGCATGCTGATCTGCCTGAATATCGAATCCATCCGGCAGTTCCTTTCGTGGATGACGAACACCGAATTGTTCTCGCCGGAACTCTATTTCCTCTCCAAGCTGCCGGCCGAGATCGATTTTGGTGAGACCACCGCTGTCGTGATCATGGCGCTGACGTTGTCGTTCCTCGCGACGCTCTATCCGTCCTGGCGCGCCGCGCGCCTCGACCCCGTCGACGCGCTGCGGTACGAGTGAGGACGTGATGGCCGAGGAGGCGGAAGACGTACCGGTTATCTATCTCCACGAGATAAAGCGTGAGTACCGGCAAGGCGAGGCGACGCTGACCATCCTCAATGGCGCAAAGCTGGCGCTGTGGGCAGGGCAGTCGGTGGCGCTGGTGGCGCCGTCGGGCTCGGGCAAGTCGACGCTGCTGCATATCGCGGGCCTGCTCGAAAGCCCCGACGACGGCGAGGTCTATGTCGCGGGCACGCCGACGTCGCAGCTCTCCGACGTCGACCGCACCCAGATCCGCCGCAACGACATCGGCTTCGTCTATCAGTCGCACCGGTTGCTGCCGGAATTCACCGCGCTCGAAAACGTCATGCTGCCGCAGATGATCCGCGGCCTAAAACGTTCCGAGACGATCAAGCGCTCGGAGGAGATCCTGGCCTATCTCGGCCTTAGCGACCGCACCTCGCACCGGCCGGCCGAGCTTTCCGGCGGCGAGCAGCAGCGCGTCGCGATCGCGCGCGCGGTCGCCAACGCGCCGCGGGCGCTACTCGCCGACGAGCCGACCGGCAATCTCGATCCGAATACGGCCGATCACGTCTTCAAGGCGTTGATGCAACTGGTGAAGGCGACGCAGGTGGCGATGCTGATCGCCACCCACAACATGGAGCTCGCCGGCCGGATGGACCGCCGCGTGTCGCTGGTCGATGGCCAGGTCGTCGAGCTCGAATAGCGGGCAATCTCAGTAGACGTTGCGATACCGCTTGCGCGCCGATGGCCCTTGGGCCTGCGCATAATACGGATTGACCACGCATTGCGCCGAGCGGCCCGACGCCGACAGGTTGCACTGGGGCAGTGAAGTGTACCTGCACTCGTAGTAGCTGACCCTGCCATACACGTGCAGGCACACCGGATAGCTGGGATCGTAGGTCTGTGCCTGTGCCGGCGCGGCTCCCGAAGCTGCTCCGATCGCCAAAATCGCCAAAGCCAGAATCCGCATCACAAACTCCTATGCGATTGCCGGCCGCAGTCCGCTTTGCCGCCGCAGCGCTTGCAACCTTCTGTTTGTGACGAGACGACGCGCCAGCGCATGCGTCAAATCACGTTCGCGCGTTGACCGCTCGTCGGCGGGTGACAGCAGAGTGGTCGCGAAATCTTGATAAGGCTTAGTACCTGCCGGGGCCGGGGGCCGGCGGCAGTGAGCGGCCGGGCAGCGGGCGATATCCGGCGACCGGCGGTCCGCCTTCGTCGGCATAATAGGGATTGGCGATGCACTGAAGGAAACGTCCCGAGGCGGTTGCCTGACACTGCTCGTAACTTGTGAACGTGCAATTGCTCAGCCCCGGATACTCATTGCCCTGAATGCAGAAGGGATAACGGGTGCCGACCGCTTCGGCGGGCGCAGCGCCGATGGCCGCCAGTCCGGTTACGGTCAGAACAGCCAGAATGGCTCTACGCATTTTCTTGTCTCCTTCTCAGCGGATCAGCGCTGCACGTCGATCGGAGGAAGCCGCACCTGCGCTATTTCGTCAACCGATTCCACCGCGCCAATCGCTGCATCATCAAACGGGAACTTTTTTCGGCGCACTTCGTCGCAATGTTTCAAAAAATGTCTGCAAGACAACATTAACTTACGTTCACACTTGGGCCGTTTGATGTGGGTTGTTGCAGCGAGGTTACAGCAATTCGAGCGAGCAATGCTATGAGCATTGCCACGGCCTTGGGGGCTGTCAAAAAGGAACGGGATAAAAAGAATGAAGAAGGTTTTGCTTGTTACGGCCAGTCTGATCGCGCTCGGCGCGGCTGCGCCGGCTGTTGCTGCAGATCTCGCTGCGCGTCCTTACACCAAGGCGCCCCCGATGATCGCCGCTGTGTATGACTGGAGCGGATTCTACATCGGCGCGAACGGCGGCTGGGGCACGAGCCACAACTGCTGGACCAACACCGCCGTTGGCGGCGTTCCGCTCGCACCGGCTTCCGAAGGTTGCCACGATGCGGATGGCGGCACGGTCGGTGGTCAGGTCGGCTATCGCTGGCAGGCCGGCAACTGGGTGTTCGGCCTCGAAGCGCAGGGCAACTGGGCCGACTTCAAGGGTTCCAACGTGAGCCTGATTGCGGCGCCCGGCGTCAACAACACCAAGATCGACGCGTTCGGTCTGTTCACCGGCCAGGTTGGCTACGCCGCCAACAACGTCCTGTTCTACGTCAAGGGCGGTGCTGCGGTCACCAACAACCGCTACGAAGGCACGTTCGGTGCGCTGACGATCGATCGCGCCGAGGAAACCCGTTGGGGCGGCGCCGTCGGTGCTGGTGTGGAATACGCGTTCGCTCCGAACTGGTCGTTCGGCGTCGAGTACAACCATCTGTTCATGGGCACCAACAACTATAACTTCACCGGCGTCGCGTTCGTGGGCAACAGCCGCAACGACGACATCAAGCAGGACGCTGACATCGTCACCGCCCGCATCAACTACCGCTTCGGCGGCCCGGTCATCGCGAAGTACTGATCTCGCGCTGACTGCGAACAACGAAGCCCCGGGACGGTGTCCCGGGGCTTTTTTGTTGCCCGGGGCTGGCCGGTTAACCACGCGGGAATGGTGGCCGGATCGGCCGCGAAAGGGCGCTTGACTCCTGGAACAAAAAAGGAACAATGTTCCTTATATGTTCTTATCTCGTTAGGGAGTCGGATCATGTTGCGGATGTTCGTGGAAGAAGCGGCGGCGCTGGCGTCGATTGCGCTGTTCGTCGGAATGATCGCGGTTTGGGCGCAGGTGATTCCGCAGCTTTGAGGGGGCGGGCCAGGCCGCCGAATCAAGCCGCGAGGCGCGGGCTGGGGAAAAGCCGGATGACGGGCGCGCAAGGCGCGTTCCGCGTGGACTCGGCAAGGCCAAGGCATCACCATTGCGGATAGCGAGTCGGCGTGCGGTAGCCTCCGACGATCGTTCCCCACCACGATGCAAGAGCCCGTTCAGCGATCATGTCCAGTGCCGGATTCGTTCATCTTCACGTTCATTCGGCCTATTCGCTGCTGAAGGGCTCTATCAAGATCGCCAAGCTCGGCGAACTGGCGAAAGCCGATCGCCAGCCGGCGCTGGCGCTGACCGACACCGACAACATGTTCGGGGGGCTGGAGTTCTCCGACAAGATGGCGGGCTACGGCATCCAGCCGATTGTCGGTTGCGAGCTCGCCGTCGATTTCGGCGACCAGGACCCCAATGCGCGCAACGCACTTTCCGCGGCGCCGTCGCGAATCGTGTTGCTGGCGGCGAAGGAGCGCGGCTACCGCAGCCTGATGCGGCTGAACTCGCGGGCGTTCCTGGAAACCCCGATCCATCAGTCGCCGCACATCAAGCTCGAATGGCTGGAAGGCGATGCCGAGGATTTGATCGCGCTGACCGGCGGCCCGGATGGACCGATCTCGCTGGCGCTGCAAGCCGATCACACCGCGCTCGCCGCCAGCAGGTGCGAACGCCTCGCGAGCCTGTTCGGCGATCGCCTCTATATCGAACTGCAGCGTCATGGCATCGACAAGGAGCGCCGCGTCGAGGGCGGCCTGATCGATCTCGCCTATGCCAAAGGGCTGCCGCTGGTTGCGACCAACGAGCCATATTTCGCCTCCAACGACGATTACGAGGCCCATGACGCGCTGCTCTGCATCGCCGGCGGCAAGCTGATCGCCGAGACCGACCGCGAGCAGCTCACGCCCGACCATCGTTTCAAGACCCGCGCCGAAATGGCCGTGCTGTTCGCCGACATTCCGGAGGCGCTGGCCTCGACGGTCGAGATCGCCGAGCGCTGCTCGTTCCGCCCGAGGACGCGCAAGCCGATCCTGCCGTTCTTCACGGTCGGCGCCGCCAGCAGCTCCGATGCCGCCGCGGTTGAGGCTGCCGAGTTGAAGCGGCAGGCGGAGGAGGGGCTCGCCAACCGCCTGCGCGTACATGGTCTGTCGCAGGGCATGACGGAGGAGGAATACAACAAGCGCCTGGCGTTCGAGCTCGACGTCATCATGCGCATGAAGTACGCGGGCTACTTCCTGATCGTGTCCGACTTTATCAAATGGGCGAAGTCGCAAGGCATTCCGGTCGGGCCGGGCCGCGGCTCCGGCGCGGGCTCGCTGGTTGCGTGGGCGCTGACCATCACCGACCTCGACCCGATAAAGTTCGGCCTGCTGTTCGAGCGCTTCCTCAATCCCGAGCGTGTCTCGATGCCGGACTTCGACATCGACTTCTGCCAGGACCGCCGCGGTGAGGTGATCCAGTATGTCCAGCAGCGCTACGGCCGCGACCAGGTCGCACAGATCATCACCTTCGGTACGCTGCAGGCGCGCGGCGTCCTGCGCGACGTCGGCCGCGTGCTGCAGATGCCCTACGGCCAGGTCGACAAGCTGACCAAGCTTGTGCCGCAGAATCCCGCGGCGCCGGTGACGCTGGCGCAGGCGATCGAGAGTGAGCCCAAGCTGCAGGCGTTTCGCGACGAGGACCCGGTGGTGGCGCGCGCCTTCGACATCGCCCAGCGCCTCGAGGGCCTGACGCGCCACGCCTCGACCCACGCCGCCGGCATCGTGATCGGCGATCGCCCGTTGAGCGAACTGGTGCCGCTCTACCGCGATCCCAAATCCGACATGCCGGTGACCCAGTTCAACATGAAATGGGTCGAGCCGGCCGGGCTCGTGAAGTTCGACTTCCTCGGCCTGAAGACGCTGACCGTGCTCGACGTCGCGTGCAAACTGCTCAAGCCGCGCGATATCCATGTCGATCTCGCGACGTTGCCGATCGACGATGCCGAGAGCTACCAGATGCTCGCGCGGGGCGAGGTGGTCGGTGTGTTCCAGGTGGAAAGCCAGGGCATGCGGCGCGCGCTGGTCGACATGCGCCCCGACCGTTTCGAGGACATCATCGCGCTGGTGGCGCTCTATCGCCCGGGCCCGATGGCCAACATCCCGACCTATTGCGCGCGCAAGCACGGCGACGAGGAGCCGGAATATCTGCACCCGGTGCTGGAGCCGATCCTGAAGGAAACCTTCGGCGTCATCATCTACCAGGAACAGGTGATGCAGATTGCGCAGGTGATGTCGGGCTATTCGCTCGGCGACGCCGACCTGCTGCGCCGCGCGATGGGCAAGAAGATCCGCGCCGAGATGGACAAGCAGCGCGACATCTTCGTCGCCGGCGCGGTCAAGAACGGCGTACCGAAGGGGCAGGCCGAGACCATCTTCGAACTGCTCGCCAAATTCGCCGACTACGGCTTCAACAAGAGCCACGCCGCAGCCTACGCGCTGGTGTCCTACCACACCGCCTACATGAAGGCGCATTACCCGGTGGAGTTTCTGGCGGCGTCGATGACGCTCGAACTCAACAACACCGACAAGCTCTCGGAATTTCGCGCCGAGGCGCAGCGGCTCGGCATCAAGGTCGAGGCGCCGAACATCAACCGTTCGGGCGCCACCTTCGAGGTCGGCGAGAACACCATCTATTATGCGCTGGCCGCGCTGAAGGGCGTCGGCCAGCAGGCGATCGATCAGATCGTCGAGGAGCGCAAGAAGGGTGTCTTCACCTCGCTCGCGGACTTCGCCGCCCGCGTCAATCCGCGCGCCATCAACAAGCGCATCATCGAAAGTCTCGCCGCCGCCGGCGCCTTCGATACGCTCGAATCCAACCGCGCCCGCGTCTTTGCCGGTGCCGACGCCATCCTCGCCGCCTGCCAGCGCAGCCATGAGGCGGCGACGATCGGCCAGAACGACATGTTCGGCAACGCTGCGGACGCGCCGACCATCATGTTGCCGCAGATCGAGCCGTGGCTGCCGGCCGAAAAGCTCCGCCGCGAATACGATGCCGTCGGCTTCTTCCTGTCCGGCCATCCGCTCGACGATTACGCGACCGTGTTGAAGCGGCTGCGCGTGCAGTCCTGGGCGGAATTCTCCCGCGCCGTGAAGACCGGCGCGACCGCGGGCAAGGTCGCGGCCACCGTGGTGTCGCGGATGGAGCGGCGCACCAAGACCGGCAACAAGATGGGCATCATGGGCCTGTCGGACCCGACCGGGCATTTCGAGGCGGTGCTGTTCTCCGAAGGCCTCGCGCAATACCGCGACGTGCTGGAGCCGGGCGCTGCCGTCCTGCTGCAGCTCGGCGCCGAGCTCCAGGGCGAGGACGTGCGGGCGCGGGTGCTGCATGCCGAGCCGCTGGATGACGCCGCCGCCAAGACGCAAAAGGGCCTGCGGATTTTCGTGCGCGACACCAAGCCGCTGGATTCGATCGCGCGGCGGCTCAACATGCCCGAAGCCGCAGCTTCCAATGGCTTCGCAAAGGGCCAGCCGGCAAAGCCCGCACCTGCGCCATCCGGCGGCGCCGATGGCGACGTCTCGCTCGTCATCATGCTCGACCTCCAGACTGAGGTGGAGATGAAGCTGCCGGGGCGCTTCAAGGTCTCGCCGCAGATCGCGGGCGCGATCAAGGCGGTTGCCGGCGTGGTGGACGTACAGACGCTCTAAAGCCACAGCCATTGGCCGACCGCGCGGATGACGCTGCAGACCTATTGCAACCTCACGATGTTCCCGGCTATGTCGTTTCCGGGGAAAGTGTTGGGGGCGTTATGCTGGGGCGTGGAATTGCGTTGCTGTCGGGTGCGTTGTTGTTGTCCGGCTGCATGACTGCCAAGGTCGGGACGGATTACGCGGCGATATCGCAAAAGATCGGTCCGCCGAAGGCGGGGCAATCCCGCGTCGTGGTGCTCCAGCAAAAGCGCGACGGGCTGTCGATGTCGCTTTGCGCCTGCGAGGTGAAGCTGGATGGCAGTCCGATGGGCAAGGTGCTGGTCGGCACCTACGCCTATGCCGACCTTCCGGCAGGCCCGCATCAGCTCACCGCGACCGAAATAATGTTTCCGGGCGAGAGCAGGCGCGATTTCAGCACCGCGCCCGGCCGGACCTATTTCTTTCTCATCAAGTCCAGCGCCCGGCATGACGCCGTCACCGGGACGACCATCGTCGCGGGATTGGCCGGCGCCGTGGTCGCCTCTGTCGTAACGTCCGGCAGCGACAACACGGGACCGGCCGACCTCATTCCGCTGGACGAGCCGGCGGCGCGAACGACGCTCGCCGACCTGCAGCTGGCGGATCCGAGCTAGCGGTCAGCACAGCTCTGGCTCAAGCCGCCGCCGGAACGAACACGCGCAGGCGATGGCCATCGGGATCGGTCGCGACAAAGGTCGTGCCGAAATCCATCCGCACGGGTTCCTGCAGGATCGCCAGCCCGCGCTTCTTCCAATTGGCGAAGGTCGCCTCGACCGCGGCGGTATCGTCGACGGTGAACGCGACTTCGCCGGCGCCGGGCGGTGCGGCGGCCGCCGGCTCCACGGTCTTGCGCGACCACAATCCCAGCATCACGCCTTCCGACAGCGGCAGCATCGCAAAGGTCGGCGAGCTCTCGACGATGGGGCGGCCGAGCAGATCGGAATAGAAGCCGGCGCTGGCCGGCGGGTTCTCGACATAGAGCAGGACGAAACTGAAATTCGGCATCTGGAAAGTCTCCGTATGAGTGTCGCCGCCGAAGCCGTGGCGCGGCGTGCGGCATGGGCGGAGCCTAGGGGACGACCCTGCCAAAAACTGTCAGCAGTGAAATCCGTCAGCGCTCGGCAATGCCCTCGCTCGCGCGCCATTCCTTCAACAGAACCTGGCGCCGGCGGGGATACCGCTTGTCGAGGGTTTGCACCCCGGCAATGCGGTCGGTGCGAAAATGCCGAAAGCCCTGGCGCAGTTCGCACCACGCCACGACGATGCGCACGCGGTCGAAGAAGCCGAGCGCGAACGGCCAGATCACACGTTTCGAAGGGCTTCCACTGCCATCGAGATAAGAGATGCGCAGTTTGTGCTCGCTCCGGATCGCCGCGCGAATGAGCGGCAGTTCGACATCGCCGGCGGCGACGGTGTGGCCCGGCCCGATCAGGAGGCCTGACGTATCGAGGCCGGCCTTGAGATCGGACGGCAGCACGGCTGATATCTTGGCCAATGCGCTGCGCGCAGCACGGCTCAAGGCCGCGTCCGTGCGCTCCGCCACCCAGCGCGAGCCGAGCACGATCGCCTCGATTTCCTCTTCCGAGAACATCAGCGGCGGCAGCATGAATCCGGGACGCAGCACGTAGCCGAGCCCGGGCTCGCCATCGATATGGGCGCCCTGCGCCTTGAGCGTCTCGATATCGCGGTAGAGCGTGCGCAGCGAGGTCCCGAGGGCCTCGGCCAGTACAGCGCCGCTCACCGGGCGCCGATAGCCGCGCAAAAGCTGAATGAGATCAAGCAGGCGCTGTGCGCGCGACATTTATCCGCCCCGTTACCAAACCGACTAAAGTCTATCGGGGCACACTGCCAAAACCTGTCAGCATCATCAGGCGTATTGGGTTATTGCTGGCCTTGACGGCGGGGACGATCAAGGCTGCGCTTGATCTGGATCAATTCGCCAACCGCTTCAGGCGGAATAATATTACAGTACGGAGGAACAAGCGTGGCGCAGACCACCAAGGAGCATGCCGATCAGGTGCAGGCGACGGTTGCGCGTGGCTCGGCCGCGAGGTCGGCGGTGGTCGCTTCCTGGCGCCGGTCATCCAATTTTCATCGTCTCGATCCCGCCGAATGCAGCCTGCCACGGCGCTTGAGCGGAGCCGAATTCGAAAACGCGCGGCAGCAGATCGAGCCGCTGGTCCGCGCCGCCCAGTCCAATCTTGACCGTCTGTTTCTCGCGGTTGGCGGTGTCGGTTGCTGCGTGCTGCTGGCCGACCGCAATGGCGTGCCGGTCGACCGGCGGGGCGCTCCCTGCGACGACGAGACGTTCAAATCATGGGGCCTGTGGACCGGAACGGTCTGGAGCGAGGAGTGCGAGGGCACCAACGGCATCGGAACCTGCATTGCCGAGCAGCGCCCGCTCACCGTTCATCGCGATCAGCATTTCTATGCACGCAATACGCTGCTGAGCTGCACGTCGGCGCCGATCTATGATCACGAGGGCAGGCTGGCTGCGGCGCTCGACGTTTCCTCCTGCCGTGCCGACCTCACGGAGGGATTCGTCAATCTCATCGCCGTTGCCGTCAGCGACGCCGCGCGGCGGATCGAGATGGAGAATTTCCGCCTGGCGTTTCCGGACGCCCGCTTTTTGTTTGCGCCCGACATCAACCGCGGTGGCGGCGGGTTGATCGCGGTCGATGCCGACGACCTCGTCATCGGCGCGACGCGGTCGGCGCGGCTGGCGCTCGGGGTCAGCAGGGATTTCCTGAAGAAGCCGCTGCCGGCGGCGGACCTGCTCGGCGGGACCTCCAGTCCGGCGCGGGATCTCGACCAGGCCGAACGCGCCGCCGTGCAGCGCGCGCTGGCGCGCAGCAACGGCAATGTTTCGGCGGCGGCCGAAGCGCTTGGCATCAGCCGCGCGACCCTGCACCGCAAGCTGCGGCGCCTCGACCTCCAGCGCGCTCACTAAGGATTCTTCGCTTCGACTGTCGCAGTTCTGCGACAGGCGCGCCCGTGATCCGGTTTCGACGGGCAGACAGAAAAGCCTGCCTTCGCCATGGTTTTCCCGAGCGCCGCATTCAGCGACGCCATAGCGAGGAACAGCCATGAACAAGGTCGAATTTTCACGAACTGCGAAGGCCCCGTTCGAGCGGCGGTACGGGAATTACATCAATGGAAAATGGGCCGAGCCGCGCTCGGGCCGCTACTTCGAGAATTTCTCGCCGGTCAACGGCCAGCTCTTGTGCGAGGTCGCACGCTCCGAGGCCAGGGACGTGGAAGACGCGCTCGACGCGGCGCACGCCGCCAAGGAAGCCTGGGGCCGCGTCAGCGTCGCCGAACGCGCGCTGATCCTGAACCGCATCGCCGATCGCATGGAGGAAAACCTCGATCTGCTCGCGCTCGCCGAAACCTGGGACAACGGCAAGCCGATCCGCGAGACCACCGCGGCCGACGTGCCGCTCGCCATCGACCATTTCCGCTATTTCGCCGGCGCCATCCGCGCCCAGGAAGGCAGCCTTTCCGAAATCGACCACGATACGGTCGCCTATCATTTCCACGAGCCGCTCGGTGTCGTCGGGCAGATCATTCCCTGGAACTTCCCGCTGCTGATGGCGTGCTGGAAGCTGGCGCCGGCGCTGGCCGCCGGAAACTGCGTCGTGCTCAAGCCGGCCGAGCAGACCCCGGCCGCGATCATGGTGTGGGCAGGGCTGATCGGCGACCTGTTGCCGCCGGGCGTGCTCAACATCGTCAACGGCTTCGGCCTCGAGGCCGGCAAGCCGCTGGCATCCTCGCCGCGCATTTCCAAGATCGCCTTTACCGGCGAGACCTCGACCGGCCGCCTCATCATGCAATATGCGAGCGCGAACCTCATTCCGGTGACGCTCGAACTCGGCGGCAAGTCGCCCAACATCTTCTTCAAGGACGTCACTGCCGAGGACGATGATTTCTTCGACAAGGCGATCGAAGGCTTCGTGATGTTCGCGTTCAACCAGGGCGAGGTCTGCACCTGTCCGAGCCGCGCGCTGATCCATGAATCGATCTTCGACCGCTTCATGGAGCGGGCCTTGAAGCGCGTCGAGGCGATCGTGCAGGGCGATCCGCTCGATCCGGCGACGATGATCGGCGCGCAGGCCTCCTCCGAGCAGATGCAGAAAATCCTGTCCTACATCGACATCGGTCGCCAGGAGGGCGCGCAGGTGCTGACCGGCGGCGCGCGCAACGAACTGCCGGGCGATCTCGCCGGCGGCTTCTACGTCAAGCCGACGGTGTTCAAGGGCAACAACAAGATGCGCATCTTCCAGGAGGAAATCTTCGGACCGGTGGTTTCGGTCACGACCTTCAAGGACGATGACGAGGCGCTCGCGATCGCCAACGACACGCTCTACGGCCTCGGCGCCGGTATCTGGAGCCGCGATGCCAGCCGGCTGTACCGGTTCGGCCGCGCCATCCAGGCGGGCCGGGTCTGGACCAATTGCTACCATGCCTATCCGGCGCACGCCGCGTTCGGTGGCTACAAGCAATCGGGCGTCGGCCGCGAGACCCACAAGATGATGCTGGATCACTACCAGCAGACCAAGAACTTGCTCGTCAGCTACAGCCCGAAGAAGCTCGGCTTCTTCTGATCGGTACGGGTAGGGGGATGGTGCGGCGCGCGGGCTGATGCGGTCTGCGCGCCGCGCTATTTTTCAAGAACTTGCCATTTGCGATTCCGGGTCCACCCGATCCGGCGTATAGTCGCCGCCCAATGGGGAAGCTGTACTGCATCACGTGAGTATCACCTGAAATCGCAGTGACGGAGGTCCGCCATGAAAGTCAAAGACGCAATGCACAAGGGCGTCGACTGGGTCAATCCCGATACTCCCATCGCCGAAATCGCCAAGCTGATGCGCGAGCACGACATCGGTTGCATCCCGATCGGCGAGGACGACAAGCTGATCGGCATGGTCACCGATCGCGACATCGTCTGCAAAGGACTGGCAAACGGCAAATTCGACGCAAGCCGGGCGCTGGCGCGCGACGTCATGACCGACGGCATTCATTGCTGCCGGGAGGACGACGACCTTTCCAAGGCGGTGCATCACATGGAAGCGCTGCAGGTCCGCAGGTTGCCGGTCATCAACAAGAACAAGCGGATGGTCGGCATGATCAGTCTGGGCGACGTCGGCCGTCTGGCGCCCAATGACCTGCTGGCCGGCTGCGTGAAGAGCGTCGCTGCGCATCACTGAAGCGGGCAGCCCTTGCTCAAATGAACCTTTGCCCCGCGTCAATATCGACGCGGGGGCATCGGTACGGGTAGCGCCGCTTCAATCGTGCGTGCTGAAGTGGCCGCGCCAGGCCTTTGCCGTCAGCCGCGCGAACTCCTTGCCGTCCATGCGGATCAGCGTCGTGTGGTCGCCACCTTCCATGTAGATGTCGCGCCGCGGATCGATGCTGTCGTCGACGATGACGTCGAGCCCGTAGCATTGGCCAAGCGCCGGGATGGCGCCGCGCTCGCAATCCCCGAACAGCCGCTCGATCTCATCCTCGCTCGCCAGATCGACTCTGTGGCCAAGCTGACTTTTCAAGGTGGACAGATGCAGGTGGTGCGAGGCCGGCAGCACGGCCATCATGTAGCCGCCGTCGCGGCGCAGCACGACGGCCTTGGCCAGCGCCTCCCCGGAGACGTGGCAGGCTTCCGCCGTACGCGTCGATGACATCGTTGGGGCATGGGCGATCAGGTCGTAGCTGGCGCCTTGATCCAGGTATTTCTGCAGGGTCGGGGAAACGGTCATGGCAGCTCCTCCATTGCATGGGCAATCCGCCACATCGGAGGAACTCGCGCCATCGCCTCACGATGCGGGCGAACACGATCTGGGAGAAAGGATACGCCCGCCGGGTGGTCGCGACAATGCCCATTTCTGTCCGGAACCGGACGGAGCGGCGCGGTATGCCTTGCTGAGAGCGCAATTGTTCAAGAAATGTTCAGCTTAAAGCGCCTTCCATGCGGCGCACGGGCGGCGACAGGGTGGAATCCCATGCGGGTAGTGAGACGTTTATCAATTCTCTCGGCGTGTCTCGTCACGATGTCCGTCCTGGCGGGTCATCTGAACAATGCCGCCGCGCAGCAGCCGGAAAAGCGGATTGCGCTGGTGGTCGGCAACGGCGCCTACGCAAAATCGCCGCTGGCGACGGCGGCCAATGATGCGGGCCTGATCGCGCAGACACTGCAGGCGGCCGGCTTCGACGTGATCGGCGCCCGCGACCTCGACGGCGATACGCTGCGCAGGAGTTTTCGTGATTTCATCCAGAAGGCCGAGAGTTCGGGACCGGACACGGTCGCGATGGTGTATCTGGCCGGCTACGGGCTGCAACTCGCCGGCGACAACTACTTCGTGCCGGTCGATTCCGCGATCAACCGCGAGGCCGACGTGCCGATCGAGGCGCTGCGGACCGGCGACTACATCCGCCAGCTTGCTTCGCTGCCGCTGAAGGCCGGCATTGTCGTGCTGGACGCCGCGCGGCAGCAGCCTTTCGTCGACGGACAGATCGCAAGCGGCCTTGCGCTGGTCGAGGCCGATCCGCACATGCTGATCGCGTTCAATGCGGCGCCCGGGACCATAGCGCCGGCCGAGCAGGGGCCGTACGGCATCTACGCCCAGTCGCTGGCCGAGATGATCCGGACCGGCGGACTGCCGCTGCCGGAGGTTTTCAATCGCCTCCGGCTGCGCGTCAACGAGGCCAGCAAGGGCGCGCAGGTGCCCTGGGACAGCCAGAAGGTCGACGCTGGCTTCACCTTCTTCGAACGGGCGCCCGATGCGCCGGCCCCGGCGGCGCCCGATCAGGCTGCTGCGATCAGGGACAAGCCGATCCGCGATCTCGGCGTGCAGGACGCCTACGCCGCGGCGCTGGAGCGCGACACGCTGCAGGGCTATGAGGAGTTTCTCGGCGCCTATGCGGGCGATCCCCTGTCCAAGCGGGTGAGGGCGATCGCGGCGGCGCGGCGCGAGGCGATCACATGGCGGCGCACCTACCGCGCCGATACGCCGAACGCCTATTGGTCGTACCTGCAGCGCTATCCGCGCGGGCCGCATGCCGCCGACGCGCGCCGACGGCTGTCCATGCTCACCGCGCCGCTCGAGCCGCCGCCGACATTCGACGTCATCGATTACGACGTGCCGCCGCCGCCGCCCGAAGAGATCACCTATATCGACCGCCCCGTGCTGGCCTTCGGCGACCCCGAATTCGACTTCGTGGCGCCGCCGCCGGCGCCGGTCTACTATCTGCCGCCGCCGCCGGATGATTTCGTGGTGCTGGAGCCGCCGCCGGCGCCGATCGGGCTGTTCATCCTGCCGCAGCCGGTGTTCGTGCCGATCCCGGTCTATGTCCGGCCGCCGCGCTATGTGGCGCCGCCGCCGAACAACGTCATCTTTGCCAACATCCATAACCGCGCCGTCATCGACAACGTCATCAACCGGCGGGGGCCGCCACCGCCCGCAGCCGGGCCCGGGGACAGGATGGGTGGACGCCCCGGCTCGCCGGGAGGGGTTGCGCCGGGGCAGGGTGCCACGCCGAACCTGCCGCCTGCGGTCGCGCAGCGCGCGACGCTGATCCAGCAGGGCAAGGCACCGGTGCCGCCGAGCGCCACGATCAATCCTGCAGTTCGGACCGGTTTGCCCGGCTCTCCCGCGGGGCAGGCCGGACGGCCAAACGCGCTGCAGCCGGCGAACGCGCCGGCCACCACGCTGCCGTCGACACAGCCCTTGCCGAGAACCAATGCATTGCCGGTTCCGGGCGCCAGGGGTGCGCCGCCTGTGCCGCCCGGCGCTGCGATCAATCCAAACGCGAGGACCGCGCCAGGCGCACCGGCTGCGCCGCCCGGTGCGGCAGTCAATCCAACTGCGAGGACTGCGCCCGGCGCGCCGCCGCCCGCATCCGGCGTTACCGGCGCCCGGCCCGCCATCGGCGCGACGGCTCCGGTCGGCCCGCCGCCCAGAGGCACACCACCGCCCAGCGCTGCCGTGCCATCGCGGCCATCGGCAGCGATTGCCCCGCGGCCTCAGGCGCAGCCCGACGTGCGGCGCGCCCCGCCGCCTTCGGCGGTGCATGTGGCCAGGCCACCGCCGCCGGCCGCGCGCATCGCTCCGGCACCTCCGCCCAGGATGGCCGCGCCACCCCCAAGGATGGCCGCACCGTCGCCTCCACCCAGGATGGCGGCCCCGCCGCCGCGCATGGCCGCTCCTCCGCCACCGCCGCGGATGGCCGCGCCACCTCCACCGAGGATGGCGGCACCAGCGCCGCCA
>Ga0102590_1001374_pt1 | contig 37444 bp, 33 predicted proteins | sample AraplaMF_Col_mMF_FD_76859 | JGI IMG/M metagenome (GOLD analysis project Ga0102590, IMG submission 76859) | Arabidopsis root microbial communities from the University of North Carolina, USA - plate scrape MF_Col_mMF | ecosystem: Host-associated > Plants > Roots > Endosphere | place: USA... | reverse complement strand
AATAGAAAGTAGTTGAGCAATGCATTGGATAAATACTGGGAAAAGATTACTTCCTCCTTTCCATCCAGATCGATGTGCTGAAAGCACTGCGGATGTTCCCCGGTATCAACTCGCGCATAATCAACTTTGGTGAATTCTGTGATGGGAACACCTTCTTTTAACTTCGGATAACAATAAATATTTAAGCCGGCTGCGCTTGTCTGATTATTCATTTCCTCTTCACTCAGTCCATCTGCGTGTACAAACCATTGTGGTTCTACTTGGGGAACAAAAAAATGATAATTGCTGAAAGCCGTGAGCAGCTTTAGTATCCTTTTCTGGAAGTTTAACTGGGCCGTCAGCTCTCCAATTATATTGCTGACTTCTTTCAACTCACCGTCCAGCTCGATCCGGCCGGTGTCTTCCAAACGGAACTCCAGTACAAATGGGTAGTACTTTATCAGTTTACTAGTCGGTACATCTGCCGCATCTAGTGGAAATATCTGAAAAATATCCTTAAATCTGAAATGGCCTGTAACACGGTTGGAACAAAATGCTATAATCCTATGATATTTCATGTACATTAAATTGGGGACAAGTTACATTTTATGTAGCTTAGTTCAGCTAAAGTAGGTAAAGATATGCTGACCGTCAATTAGTTCCACAAACAATGAATTTAACCAATCATTCCAAACATTTAAAAATGCTGATTTTAACACCATTTTGAATATCAGAAAATCAATCTCCATCGGCATGATGGAGTTGGAAAAAACATAGTCGTGACGGCTGTTCGCTATAGACCCCCGCTTAAACAACTCGCAAGTTATACTCACACTGATACAACTTGCCATTATAGGAGATCTACATCAGGTGATTGTCTCCGATAGGATTATGAAAGATTAATCCATCTTCTTCGCTGAATATACATCTGTACGTGCCGCCGGATACTCGGGTGGTGATATCAGTCTCCGCAGCATGCTTCCATCGGGCATCCACCTAGATCATTTCGTTATTCTTTGCATTGGCTAACAAAAAAATCTCATTCCTGTTTCATTATTAGATTATTAACTTGAAACGGTCGTCTGATCGTATATTTGTTTGTATTACAAAGAAAGACGTTAATAAATTTCCCGATAAGGATTAGTAAAAAAAAACCTAAAAGGTACGCATAACATCCAATAATCAAATCTGTAAACATGTTAAATAAAGAAAACGACAATAATCCGTTATTAGCAATTATTTCGGCAACATTTGATAAAACAGCAACTGCCGACCTAAACAACTATTACCTGAAAGCGACGGCGGAAATCAGTAAATGGACCTGTTATAGTGACTATTGTTTCGACGATCCCAATAAGCCAAACAATGTTGTTTGTTTCACGCTGATTCCTTATGTACAAGATTTTGAATCATTATCCCGTCATATCAAATCGCTTGCCGCAGTAGACATCAAGAAAACTAGGAAGGTACAGGAGGAGTTCACTACATTCTTAAAGGAATATCCGTTGGTCAATTTCTCATTCATACTCACAGACAGGAAAAGGCTACTGGGAAAAGATTATGCTGGCGTTATAAATTTCTTGCACACAACATATACCCTGATGAGGGACCAATATAAACTTTGGAGTAAAAACCAACCGGAACAAAAAGAACAATATTTGAGAATTATTAAGAAAATAAACTGTCTATTGACATTAATCGAACAACGCAAAAAAATACCGCAAATAATTGACATGACACTAGTCACGTTTTATGGGGCCTACGTTTCAAGCCGAATAATCAATAATGGAAATATTGAGAGTTTCGGTTGGTTCTCTGACAGAGACGCATTAAATGAGGTCTGTGACTATTTCTCTATTGATCTATTTCGATACTATTTACATGGCTTGACCGAAGGGATTGACTTCAATTTTTTTGCAGCAGCAGCTGGAAGTAAAGATAATCCCTTTTATGAAGACCTTGTCAGAATCCCAGATTATATCGCCGGCGCTCTGGCCGACTATAATAGTGTCGATAACGTTGTAAGCAAAGATAAATTCAACACTATGTTGACCAACTACATGGCAGACAACATTCATAATAATTTCGTATTCCGTCTGTTCACCGTTGACGAAGGTCTGGCTTCATCACGGATTACCATACAAAGGACACCTGAAGATGAGTCTGATTAGCCAAAACATTTAATGATGAAATTCGATACAATTGTACATCGCTGTCAAATTTGGAGTATTATAAAATACACATTGAATAAGTATGAGTACAATTCAAATAAACTAGACAAATTTTTATGATGATATTCCCCAACGTTTCTAAATGGAGATTTCAGGAAAGGTTTTCACAACTCCAATGTTTCCAAAAATGACGAATGCATTTAAAGCAGACCATATATTTAATGTCAAAACCGGCGTAACCTGACTCAATCTGACAACCCTCAACGGCCAGGAGCAAAAAAATGCTTTTGTTGCCGAACCAGGATTCAAATCAAGATTGACTATCAATAACTTGCAAGCTTATCGTAACAGGCCTCTTAATTTGGATAACTTCTGCAACGTACTTCAACACCGGTTTACGTTCTGCAAAATGATTGCTGGACCAAGAAAATTTACTCCGGATACAGGTACGAAATGATAATTACAAAGTTTGGCTGCCTCGCCTGAATCAGCAAACATCTATATGTAGGATTGGCCGTCGGATTGGTCTTACACGAAATTGAATAAGATCAACTCCAATTGAACCAATTGGGCCGTATCTGTTGGATTGTGGAAGATAAATGAAAAGGAAGTATCTGATCGGGGTCCCTTGTATAGATAGAAATAGGCGTGTGCCTTCAAAGCTTCTATTGCCTTATGTACAATATTGGTAAAACCAACTGCGCTGGTGTTGAATACAAGAATCGCTGCTTTTTCATCTCGCCAGGTGACATAGCGGTCGAACAGCTGGTTGATCGCATTGGAAAGGTAATCCGATCCTTTCCAAAGTTTACACTCTGCCACCAACAAGTTAACTTTGAATTCGTTCTGCACAAGGATATCAGTCTGCCGTCTTTGTTAAAGGTTTCACCAGATACAAAGTGCTTCCTGGAGATAGCATTAAGAAAACTGACCAAATACCCGCGAATCGTTTCTTCGCCGAAATGTTGCACGTCTTTGCTCTTCTCAAGACTCACTCCAGCCCTGATCAGATAATCCAGAATTTCGTAGTACGCTTTATCACTAATGGACGAAATAGTTTCTTCCTTAAAAATGGGATCAAAAGGCCCTCCACTGAAGTATGCGTTTGCTGCAAGTTCAACCTGTTCGTGTGTTTCCTCAAGCTTATATGGTCTCTGAGGGTAAATTGTGAGGTCTCTTTTTCCGTTACGCTTTTTTGTAACATTGGCGGCTCTCACCGAAGGTAATGTACTTAGCAATTCTGAAAGAGCATTTACATGTTCGTCACCTCGTACATACATTTTAAGGTAGGGCTGAAATGGCCCAAAATGAGCATCTATCTCGAACCAACCTCCCTCCGCCTGAGTTAGTTTTTTTATATAAAACACACCGTTTCACCTCCCTCAGAAGTATGAGCCCCTCTGAATTTGCGTATTGAACTTCATCTCTGTAGTCGAACCTCTAGCCAGTTCGCAACGTGTCTTCTTATCGCAATCCGCTGGATTGAATGTAAATGAAAAGGTCACTATCACAGCTCGCGAGGTGAACAGTATATCGCGTATTATAAAGGGAATACCATGATGAATAGTATGCGCTATTAGTTTCAAGAGTGGCAATTTGTTCCAAACATTCAAAAGATAATCCTGCTAATGTGGGCTGCCTGCCGCAAAACCAAGATTATAATTGCTTTTTTCGGCCTTCCTTTCAATATACCTTTTACCTTCTAAGCTCAACTCATAACTGTGACCTCCGACTACCAGAATAAACTGTTTTAACTCGATTTCCATCATTTGCAGAAGGTTCAATGAAGGATACCCGTTGGTTATTCGCGGAGCATTATCCTCAAGCAACGTAGGGATATCGTCACGGCCGACTGGAATTTCCTGATGATACAAGTACCGCAGTAAGGCAAATTCAAAATCATCATAAACGTACTCTCTTATCTGCTCGTTCACGATCTCATCGTAAGCATCTAGCCACCGTTTAGCTAACTCTGTACTTTTGACGCCACTATCAACAAATTCAACCAAGCTAAATTTTTCTAGTTCGTTACAAATCTGCTTCGCTTCATCAGCGGATTGTATGCCGGCTTTCGAAGAAACAGTACCATAGCGCGGGGGCTTAGAGCCGTTAACGGAACTTAGGTACCTGAGCACCTTTATTTGGTAGGCGCCGAGTTTGGGCTGCACATCATTCCCCCCTTCTGAATGCTCTATTGGCTTTTTAAACAGCGGTTCTACTTTCTCCGGTACGAACGCCTGCTTTTTTGACGCGACTTCCCCGAAATCAAATTCGTCAACGCCTTGCAACTTTCTCAAAAGATGCCCAAAGTCCTCGTCACTCTGTAATGCCATCACAAACCTTCCTTTGAACGCCTGGGGCACTACTTCTTCTGACAATTTGCCGAGCGTAACTAAAATATATTTTGTCGGGTTTTGATCGATGTCTTCAATGATTAATTTATACTCATAATAAACACCTCCCTCTGCATTTTCTGCTTTCTTTTTATACCCTTTAGACAATACCACTATAACTTTAGTGGCCCTTCTAAGTTTTTCGAGCATCATGGGTTTAAATTGCAGCGCCGTTTCCCGCTGTAGTTCCATCTGGTCCATCTCAGCATTTTCGCCGTTTTGCCTTAACTGAGCGGTTATAGACCGGATTCTCTTTTGATGTTCAGGGCTTTCCCAACAATAGGTAACAAATACAAGATCTGATCCTGATAGTTCGGTAGAAGGTGATTTAACTAATGTTTCCATTTCAGTAGGTGGAATTGATTCTGACAATAGCGGTGGCAGTTTCCAGGTGTTCATTTCTTCCTGACCCAGCTTTTGTTCGGAAATAATTTTCTCCTGACGGACTTGCATAAACTGCAAAAAGACTGATTTCTTCAAAAAGCATTTGAATTTATCAGGATCTACACCGTCCCATCCCTTTGCCATTTGCAGCCAATTATTGAACTCAAAGTTAATTACCGATTTAATAGTGGCGTAGGAAACGTTATTTGAAAGATCTCCAAACAACCCTTTCATATTTGCAGTTTCAAACAACCTATCAAAACTGGAAAATAGCTCTTCAGTGTTATGTTCAGGTTCCATTTCATTTAAGATATCCTCAACTGGCACACCATGTCTTATTCCATTCGTAAAAGCAATGCCCAATTTCATCAATCGACTGGCACTACCCTCATTCCTTTTTGCAAAAATCTTTTCCGGCGTGTTACCGGGAAATGCTAGAAAGCGGGATTGAATTCCTAACATTATTTTTTGTTGTGCATCACGTGGAAAGTTAACGGGATATCCTCCGCACCATTTAATAAATGTGCCCAAAAATGCATGACGCTCTTCTGGCGTAAAAGAAAAGTTATCAAAACGATCAAATACTTCTTCAGGAAAATCAACGTTCTGCCATACAAATTCTTCTTGTTTGGTAACCAGGTTCAGGATATCTTTCGCACCAAAAATATGTGGCTCACGATTTGAATGAAAAGTGACGATCTCGTTAACAAGGTCTTGATTGGGAATATCCTTCTCATTTAAATAGAAGCTCAATTCCCTGTCATAGGAAAAATTTCTAATCAATTCCTGATCCATATCCAAATTTATGAAATATATTAAATCCTTTAGAACTTAATCTGCTGACCATTGATTATGAAACCACGCCCGTGGAACCCCCAGTTTACCGATGATGCCGTATAGGGACACACCTTTCCGACGTCTGCCGCACGTTCCCACGGGGACTCAATACAACGCTGGTCCACAATTGGAGGCAGAGAATGTTTACATATTTGGTAACAATTGCATGCAACCGTTCCTTTGATCAATAAGTCCGAATATTGCTTTACCATGCGTAAGCGCTGTGGATAAATATTTTCTACATAACCTGGTATCTTTCTTAGATCGGCGGGTATTTGAATTGCTCTTTGCCACTTTTTATTGATGGCCTGAGGCCCACCTACTTCCAACCAAACTTTATCCATTTCTGTGGTAAATGGTTTTGCCCGAAACAACTTGAGCGCAAAATAAGGATCTAACTCCCGCAAATTGTGACCCTTCACCATAATGGTTTTCAGCCAGTGAACGGTGACATCATATGCCGGATCGTGGAAAAGCTTATCAACTACATATTGGAATCCTTGGATGGCGTTATCGCGCTGTTTTGTGATATCCCATCCCCATTTCTTATAACTTTGTAGACCATAGTCAATCACCTTTTCGCCAGTACCTTGGGGGAACTGATCACGATTCATTTCCTGCAATAATCGGTAGAATGCATATCCAGGTAGCGGATGCATCAATGCAACATCGCAGAGTGCAAACAACATTTCCTGGTCATTGCCGACCACGGGACACTCCCTGACTGCGAGATCTTCTGCAATTCTGTAGGGATATCTTTCCAGTCCAGGAACCAGGCCATAATGACGCTCTTCTGCCATTCGCGCCATACATTCAGAAATTGCAACTTCCCCAAAATTGTACCCTAGCCCTCTACTTACCGGATGATCTATGAGCAATTGGACAGCTCCCAGGTTGCGCCCGGGAAAAATGGCTTGCATACGTTTGTCGTTGATCAACTTTATTTGCGATATTCTATATCCATCTCTAACTATGGGATCGATGTCTGCCGGCAAACGTCCGGCACCGGCCTGTAACTTCAAAAATGCATCAATACTCTTCTGCTCTTCCACCGCTGGACCGTCGAGGGGTAATTGAATCAGGCCGGTTTGTTGAAGCACATGCACCAGCAATTGCCGAAGCTTATCATAAGCCTGCCAGGTGCCCAATACTCCATAGGTCGTCGTAATATTCTGAAGATAATGCCAGAATTCGTGGTAATAGGTTCTTTGTATATTTAAGGGCAATTTGTCCAACTGAGTTAAGGGCTTCTCAGTATCGAGCAAAATCTCAAAATAATAGGGAGTGTATTCTCCCACAACTTCCGGTATTTGATTTGACATGATTAATAATTTTGTTACGTCGGATAATGCGTATTTGGTAGCAGATCTTCGAGCGTTTGCAGTATATTCATCACACATAATATTAATAAATAAGCAAGCAGTGTGATGAACGTTTGTTTTACAATTCAAGGAATGACACGCCACTGTGTGATTTTCTTTGTCATTGTATAAAATGAAACTTACGAGTGGCCTCCTCGTACCACCAGTAATATACCGGCAGCGAAAGAGTCTTTTGAATGCGGCTGAAATAACTCTTTTCACGGCTCCCCATCCTTTCGGGTGAAATTATAACAAGTCTTTCCACATTAATGGAAGGGTACCAGCACGCATAGTCCAGCAGCTGGCCTAGTGCGTCACGTACATTGAATCGCAAACTCAGAGAAGTCTTGACTTCGAAAATTGAATAATTGTTGTTTCTATGCTCTAATACCACATCCGCGACATGCCCACCGAACCGGCATTTCTCTATCGCTTGTTGCCCCGGAAAAGGATTTTCGGCCGAAGCCAGGAATAGCTCCAGCTGATTAATGATCCTTACATGCAGGTCATTGACATTTCCAGTACCGCCGGGCGTCGTACGCTGTTGGGATCCTCTAACCTTGGCCCTCCCCTTCTCAAAACTGAAAGTATCTTTCGGAATGAGTTGTGATAGAAACTGGTAAAATGTCTGATCTACTTTATATGGCTTAAAGCGCATGAACTCATCTGTTGCTAATTGGGGGGCCGGGATAAAAGGATCGAAGAGCTCCGCATCAGCCGGGCGAAATCGCACACTTAGATAATCCAGCTCTTTGAGACCATCCAGATCCGCACTAGTTGCCTTCAACTGATTGCGCATCATCGGAAGTGCGCGTGTAAAAACGGCTTTCGCAATTCTTCGTTCCGTGCAAAACATGGAAATGGGCTCAACATTACGGATCAAGCCCACAAGAAACCGCTCTCTTGTGGCCTGGTTAATGGTAAAGAGGTAGGTCTCTCGGATTGACGTAAACAGATTTTTGATGGATTCTACACCACGAATAAAACCATACTGGTAGCCATCCTGAGAAAATGCATCATTGAATAACCATTCCTCAAATCCAAAACCCCACTGGTTTTCGAACGCTTGTTTGCCCATTCGTTTGCCGGGCGACCATTTATGCTTAATCGGTTCCCTCCACTGGTTAGTGTTATAGGTAAGCCGCATCAGGCGCCGGTCTTCAATAGGATTATGAAAGATTAATCCATCTCGTTTGATAAAGACATCTTTATATGCGCTGCCGGATATTCGAGTGTTGATATCTGTGGCGGTAGGGTAGTTGCCTCTCGCATCCACGCAGATCTTTTCTTTTTGTATAGCATCGGCAAGCTGCTGTAGCGACATGCCGCGTTTCTCGCGGCCGAGCAAATAAATGACTGCTTCATGTGTATAGAGATCAAGTTTCCCGATCATTCTGGGGGTTTATGCTACAATTTACGCTTTTGTATGGGACTCCCAGTGAAATAATCAATCATATATATCATTATTCTATATTACGGTGTTATAACATAATCCCGTTAAAAAGTCTGTTTGACAGTCATCGTGTCAAAAGGTAAGCATAGTAGGGAAAACGGTGACAAATACCGCCAACTGATGCGGTAATTGTACCAAAAAATCTATGCGAAGTGATATGCTGTATGGGATCCGGTTTTCCAAAAACGGGACCTGGAAAAATGAGTTGATTGAAGCGCATGAAGCCTACACCAGGCAGTTACACCAACAAAGTGTGCAGGGCGCAGAAAACAAGGTCATTGCATTCGGTAGGCTCCTCGGTATCTCACCGGAAGATGTTAAAGCAACTCTAGATCGCGCAAGACCCAACCGTTACCAGTATGAGCCAGATCAGACGGATATTCGGGACTTTCTCAGTGAGCGGGAATGCAAACACTATTATATCACTGAGTCGGTGCTGACCATGTGCAGGAAGATCAGGGTTAAAGAACCATTTGACCTGGAATGGCTAAGCCCACTTCCTGATGGGAAAAAACAACTGAATTTCGGCAAACATTTTATACGATACAGTAAAAAAGGCGACCAGATTACTGGTTTAATGGGCACAGAAAGCCCGAGGGATGATGTTGCTGGTATATACTCTTATTTTTCATTGCAACTACGCCCGACTTATGCCCAGGGCGCTGAGCCACATGATGACTATGATGAGCATGATTTGTCAAAGGGTGTTTCATTAAGTTATGACGAACAGTCCAGCAAACTATTCTACCAACTGTTAACGTTCATGGAGCTGGCCGAGGTGCAGGAACTATATGTGCCGGCAGGTGCAAAAACGGGCTCAAAAAAGTCTGAGTTTAATTTAAAAAACGACAGCAGCTTCGGAATAACTGTAGTTAAAACGAACTGGAACAAAATTATCAGGACGGAAGGGTTCTCCGTGGACGGTCATATAAGGAAGCAACCATACGGACCGGGGCGCAAACTGAGGAAGTTGATCTGGATTGATCCGTTTCATAAAAACGGCTATAATCTTGCGGCCCAAAAAACGTTCGTTGATAGAAAAACCGGTCTCAAACCCTGACGGGTACTATGACTATAGAAATCGCGATTTTATGTGGACTGATTCCGACGGGGTAAGAAATCGTAAAAATATTCATGCACACTGCTACTGCCTCAAATCCTATTTCGCGGTGTCAGCGCCAAAAAAGATAATTCTATGCAAGCTTACAAAGTAGCTTGCATAGAATTGTAACATTAACGGGATTGCAGGTATTCAATGATCTTACTACGAAGCGGTCCTGCTTTCTCGATCGCCTGCTTGATCTCTTCATGCGATTTTTTAGGAAACTGCTTGTGAAGATATTCAACCTCACTCGGATCATTTCTATCCACGCGGATATCATCCTGCTTTCCAACATTTTCTTTGTTATCTGCCATGACTTTTGGATTTAATGGTGAATAATGATTGTGTGCAAAAAGTTCATTCCTGTCGCGATAACTATTCCGATTCAAGATGCTTCAAAACCTTTGCCATATTGATTCCCTTTCCAAGGACGGGTTTAAAAATATCGCCTTCGGATTTTATCCTGGCGATCGCATTTTTCATTGTGAACTTTGACATGGTAAGCCCTTTTTTCACTTCCTCCCAATGTAACGGCATTGAAACGGTGGCCATTGGCTTTGGGCGCACCGCGTAAGGCGCCGCCAGCGTTGCTTTCGGCCGGTTCTGTAAATAGTCCACATAGATCTTGCCTTTCCGCTTGTTGGTCATTCGTTCAATGCTGGTGAAGGTCGGAAGCTGGCGATGCACCTGTGTTGCTACCAATTTTCCGAACAGCTGGCATTGATCGTAGGTATACTTCGCGCCCAAAGGAATGTAAATGTGAATACCGGTAGATCCGGATGTTTTAGGATAGCTGGGCACTCCGAGGCTGTCCAGCACCTGCCTGGTCACCTGTGCCGTTTCGATAACCTGGGCAAACGTATTCTTTTCTGTTGGGTCAAGATCAATGATGCACCAATCCGGATGATCCGGTTTGTGAATCGTACTATTCCAAGGGTTCATTTCTATGGCGCCGAGGTTAGCCATCCACAGAAGGCTCGCTTCATCTTCGACTACCAGGAAATTCTTATCCTCTCCATCACTGGTATGATAAGGAAACTGGTGCATCCAATCTGGAGCTGTCGCGGTTACGTCTTTATGATAAAAGCTTTTTCCTTCTATGCCATTGGGGAACCGGTTCATCGATTGCGGCCTATCCTTCAAATAGGGCAGAATATATGGAGCCACCTGGTAATAATAATTGAGCAGGTCCCTTTTGGTAAAACCGTCCTTCGGCCAGTAAAGTTTGCTAAGGTTGCCAAATTTCAACTCATGCCCACTCACTATCTTCACCTGCGTTTCCTCTTTGGGATTTAAAAGAGTTTTTCGTTCTCCCTTCGCTGAAGGTTTAACTTTGATGGCACTTTTTCCTTCCGCCGGTTCTGCCTTTCGGGCTTTGGCCGGCCTTTGCTTAGGAGCAGCTGCCGCAACTACATCATCAGTATGAACTGCAATTTCCGCATGCACATCCTGGGCCTTTTTATCTTCCCGCATGCCTTCAAAAGAAGGATGCCGCATTACACCATCTTCTGTTATTTCCGTGTAACTGACTTCGCAAACGAGCGTGGGCTTAAGCCAAAAGGCTTCAGCGTGTGGGGGATTATGGCGGAACCGCGATGGCTTGTTTACATCCGGGGCTTCCGTAAAAGGTACCTTATCGGTGATCAGCGGCTTAAAGCGGGCCATCATCTCCTTTTGCAATTTGTCGTTGAAACCCGTGCCGATCTTACCTGTGTAATGCAATCTACCTTTATCAAAAACACCGACAAGTAACGAACTGAAAAGCTTTGGAGAATCATCATTCTTTGTGAAACCTCCAATTACTACTTCATGACGCTTAAGAACTTTAATTTTCAACCATTGGCGGCTACGATCCCCCTGGATATACGGGCTATCCGCTTTTTTTGCAATGAAACCTTCCAGCCCCATTTTCTGCGCAGCTGCATAAAATTCGGTGGCACTTGTTTCAAAACTTTCGCTCTCACGTATGATCCCCTCTGTAGGGATTAGCTGATGTAATAATTCCCGGCGGCGAGATAGCGGAAGCTCCATTAAATTGTAGCCATCCAGCCAAAGCAAATCAAATACATAATATATCAGTTCTCCATCCGCCTCGCTCCGCCAGTTCTGCAGGGCGCCAAAACTTGTAATCCCATCATCTTTTAGTACACAGATCTCCCCGTCCAATACTGCACTGAGGGAGAGCTCCTGCAGAGCGGCATGCACAGGATAAAATTTTTCGTTGAAGGGCTTATTGTTTCGGGAGATGATTTCAACACTGGATTTATTGCAGATAGCAATGGCGCGATAGCCATCCCACTTAATTTCGTACAGCCAGCCAGGAGCATCAAAGGGCTCATCTACCAAAGTGGCGAGCATTGGCTGAACCGTTTTTGGAATTGCGCCTTTGGCAGCACCACTGAAATCGATCTTTGTTTTTGAAGGCCGCTTTGCGGCTTTCTTCACTGCAGCAACAGAAGTCACTTTTTCAATCTTGGCAACAGCTGCTTTTTTTCTGCTTGCTGACGTATCTTTTTGCCCAGTACCTGGTTTGATTGTCTTTTTACCATAGATCTTGTCGGGTGACTTTTCCATCATCGCCAGCGTTTTGCCGGATATAACCGACTTATCCTTTTTGGTAATGTCCTGCTCAGTTGCGTATTTGTCCTTGTGTTTAAACAACAACCAGCCATTCTCGCCCCTACCCTGGGTGTGGACAAGGGCAAATTCTCCTTTGAGCTTTTTACCTTTTAACCGGATCTTCAGTGAACCGGAAGCCAGCTGTTTGAAAAGCAGCTTTTGAGCTTCCCCCCTGGATTTCACCGGTTCAATGGGCTCGTATGTTCCCTGGTCCCAAACGATCACTGTTCCACCACCGTAATTACCTTTCGGGATAATGCCCTCAAAATCTTTATAATCGAATGGATGATCTTCCACCATCATAGCCAGCCGCTTGTCTGCAGGATTAAGTGAGGGCCCCTTCGGTACGGCCCAACTTTTTAATACCCCGCCCATTTCCAAACGGAAATCGTAGTGCAGATGAGATGCGGCATGTTTTTGCACCACAAATATGAGCTCGCCGCCTTTGCTGCTTCCGCCGGTAGGCTCCGGTGTCTTATCAAAGCTGCGCTTTTGTTTGTATTTCTCTAAGGCCATACCAAAAATACTTAAAAACCGTGCCTATGCGTGGTTTCCTGGCCGAGATTGCATACATACTATTTCCAGCTGCGATGCCGGCCTATTTGAACCAAACGCCTCTCAACATGTTGAAATTATTCCACATATTTTTTTCCGGCGCTGAATCGAATGTAAGGCAGCAGTTACTTCTTGGGCTTCCATCTTTGGCAAGTTGACGCTGTGGAAAGTACCAGCTACCAGTGATAGTTGATGAAACGTTACTCCATTAACCTACATTGAATGCGCATCCCGACCGATCAACAATCGTTTTGGCGGTAAAAGCGGATCTTGATAGAAATCATCGTTTTACCGGGTGCATAGGTTATGTCGCTTCCTGCTGGCGCCAAATGAGAAATTACTTAGAAATTTAGTTGCACTTCAGTTCAGTCAGTGCACATTTTTTTTACTTCAGTGTTACTCCTTACTAGGAAAAGCAGTGAAGCCAATGCATTCCACCGAGATAATTTTATTCAAACTACTGGAGAAATGATGGTCTGCCATTGAAAGCGATTTTCAAACACTAAAAATGTGATATTTCCATTTGCCATTCTTTGCATAAAACCAATATTGTAATTTCAGGTTAATATTTAATTCATGAAAATCATCAACACAACTCTGAGGGAGCATGCACTGGGCCAATTTTACCATGACCGTCGATTTATCGGGATTGCCGATGCAGCGAGGCTAAATGTGACTTCAGATTCTTTGGAGATTGCAATTTTCAGGGAGTGCCCTTCTATGAAAGATATTTTGGCAGTGAACTCTGGAGCCTTTAGCTATGGCTTTTACCATGACGGCAAATTCTCTTATAACGATAGAATTTGATCGCATACATTATAAGATTCCGTTTCTACAAGGTCTTCCTGTAAAAATGGTCCCTCCTAATTTAAAGATATACCTGGTTGATGCAAACTTTTATACCGTTTCAGCGAAAAGTTGTATAACGCCAAATCCGGCTTTTACGAAGTATCTTAATGAAATAACTAATAACGAAATCAAGGGAACTAAAGGTGTGACATCTCTTAATGTAAAACACTCGGTGTTATTTAAAAGGTCATTCGGAAAGAATGCCTTTCGCAAAGCTAAGAAATTTAAAGTCCCGACTTTTTGATACCTTAACCTACCTATGGGACACCGTTAACCGTCTAGCCGGTTTACTACACTTTCCTGTCCATTGATCCTAATTCCAGCCGTCTAACAATAGATAACGCTGGTTCACTATATTTGTATAATGATATACCGACAATTAATTTCACGTCTGGTTCTTCGCCATTATTTAATCAGCGCCAAATGTCTCAAAATTGGTCAGTTGCAGGACATTGAAAACTTTATATTGGTAATGAAAGAACGAAAACGAGCGCAGTTACTGCACTGCAACACGATGTTATCAGAATTGAACCGAGCGGCTAAGCATCATTCCAGGGCCTCCTGCCATGCCTTTGTTTGATTTGTTGTTCAGCTGCCAACACGGTTCCCCGATAGCACTCCCCTTCAGTACCTAGTTTGTTTGGCTTTTTACCATAGATCTTGTCGGGTGACTCCTCCATTATGGCCAGCGTTTTACCTATATAAGCGACTTATCTTTTGTGGTGATGTCCTTTTCAGCTGTATATTTGTCCTTATGTTTAATCAGCAACCAGCCATTTTCACCCCTGCCCTGCGTATGGACCAGGGCAAATTCTCCTTTGAGCTCTTTACCTTTTAACCGAATCTTTATCGAACCGGAGCTAGCATCCAGGTGGCGTACGCTACAATGTGTTATCACGAAGTTTTTTTGGGCCGCAGCAGGTTATAAAGCTCCTGTCTCAAAAATTGCTTTCAGTTTCTTTAGCCGCTGGTAATGGGGATCTACCGCCGGGCTGTTTAACTGCGTCCGAATGCAACTGGCCTGCGCCTCTATAAATTTCTCAACGTCAATAATTATTTCGCCCGCGCCCAGCTTGATGGGCCCCTGAATATTTTTGGCATGCGCGTTACAATATTTCTCCAGATCGTTAATTTCTTCATTCGTGTATGGCATATAGCAAATCTTTATCGCATAAGTACTAGCAGATGACTTTGACGCCTCAATCAGGGCTATACGCTCCGGACCGGCCGAAACATCTAGCTTTAAATGATCTCCGTCAAAGTAATGCTTATTCCCTATTGGTCTTTAAACCGAGCTATGACTCTTTCATGGGTTTCATTCAGGAATTTCTCAAAATCATCCCCATCAGGAAATACTATTGTATCTGGGAGAGATCCTGAAAACGGGCATATGATAGATCTGCAGGATGCTGAGTTTATAGCCCAATCCATTACATTCATGTCCGATATTGAATCTATTGCATTCAAGCAAAAATTCATCGCAAAATCTCTCTCAAAAGGCGTATAAGCGAGGCGGCAGCAAAATCGCCTTTGCCGTAACATACATGTACCTCGCTTCCATCACATTGCAATTAACTACACTGCCATGCTCATCAGGCTTTCCTCTATTGATGTTGGCCCCAAGATTACTGAGCTTATGGACGCCGGCCTACTTCCCCACATTTGCGCAATCCCATAAAATTTGTTACATTAACGTAACTCGAATTTACCTTACATGAGCTTCCCCCAACTGCCGCAAATTGATGAATATTCCGAAAATGAGGATGCGGGCAACAACCGGTTTACCTATTTCTTCTCTCAAAAAAATGGCTTCCTGGCTACAAAGCCTGCTTCGGACAAAGGTTGTGACTTCATTGTGTCGCTAATTAAGCAGCGTGCGTCCAAAAACTATTGGTTTTCGGTTCAAATGAAAAGTGTAGTAAAACCAGCGTTTGTCAGAGATGGGCAATTCATCGCTTATAGTATTAAGGCTTCCAGCTTACATTATATGGTCGATGCTGTCCCGCCGGTCGGACTGATCATACTTTACCACACCGGCGCTGACCGCCTTTACTATGACTATGCAGAAAACATTTATCGCAGGTTGTTATCCGAGCGGGGAGAAAGGGTCTTATGGGACAAACAGGACACCATCACCATTCACGTTCCCACCGCCAATATCATCAGCGAGGCAAGCATTAAAGAAATACACCATTGTATACTGACCAGGCACGAGAATTCGCAGGACCGCTCTCCCAGCCTATATCCGCCAGAAAAATCTGAACATGCTGCTCCGGCGACAACGAGCAATGACCCGGTCGTCATCCTAAAACACGAGGGGCTCAATATATACTATGACAACCGGCTCACCCGGCTAAAAGTTCTATTGGATGAAGTGCAATATAAAACGCTCCGGGAGGACCCACATTTATCTTTGCTGGCAGGGATTACCTTTTCCGACATGGGGATGTATGTAGATGCGGATTACTTTCTGGCTACTGCGCTACAACATGCAAACATCAATGACGAAGACCGCCAGCACGCTGAGTGGGCGAAGCTTCATAATGACAGTTACCTCGGAAAGATCAGCAAACAGGCATATAACGAACAAGTTGCTTGCCTGCTAGAAAAACTGCCGCCTGCACAGCATCAAAGGCGCATACATTACGAGTTGTGCATCACGCGGAATGAAATTGAGCTACTTGAACCCGGCACCATAAAATTAATGTTTGACCTGGCTGACAGGTGCTATGGATTCGATAGAAGGATTGGGGAAGCAGATCTTGATGCTGGCTCATCGGTGTACTTCCGGCTATTGAATGCACTTAATTTTGGCGCACTCCTTTTGCAGGTGGACCGAATTTTCCGCCATAAGTTTTTTGTTGAAAAGCTAAGGAATGTTCCGCTGGACCGGAAGCTATATGAAGAATTTAGAACGACGATGAAAACTTGGTCTCAAGAAGTAGAAAGCCGGTTTGCTTTCCTGAAGCCCCTGGCACGCAATTTTGTCCACGCCGTGATGCTCGCTAAGTGCCTGGAGTCGCAGGTCAGCATTAACACCTACCTGGAGCTGAGTACATTGAGATACCCATTAAGCAGGTTGGATGTCGCCTCGCAGCCACATAGAGAATCTGTCCAGCTCCACATTCACTTTGCGAAAGAAGCGTTGGACATTTTCATGGCTCATGGCCACTATTCCAATGCCTACAATGTGGTACTAATGTTATTGGAACTTGCCGAAATCGCGGCTTTTTGCAACGCACCCACCGGCCTGGACATGGAAGATCTGCAAAAGCGCTGCGAGTGGCTTCAGACGGAACTTAAAGTAGGCCCACCAACCATCCAGGCAAAACAACTTATTACTAATTATAAAGAGTATTACAGATAATACCATCCACGATATTAGTACCGGCTTCGACTTGCTTGTTTTTTCCCTTTATCACCTCAACGACTTATGCATGCAGGAGCGCCCTGCCCCATAGGGCAGGGCGCTCCCAAAGCCCGAACGCCCCTGACATACACCCTAATTAGATCAATGTCATTCCACCAGCAATGGCTGCAGACGGAAATTTTCCAAATCCAGAAAAAAGCCTCTGATATTTATATTGCCTTTCCTGAACATTTTCCAAAGCAGTGATTTGCCGAGAACGGCCAATGCCGGGTTAATAAACAAATCCTGCTTTTCGAGTGCCTGTGGTAATGAGCAGCTCGGTGTATCATCCTGCTGCCCGGAACTTTTGAGCAGATCACCAAATTCATCTGTGAGCAGCGGAATGCTCGCCACCGTTTCGTATCTGGTGGATACTGGCTGCTCCACATCACCGATGGTGGAAAGGATAACCTGACCGGTCGCCCGGCTATTGCCGAAATCCATGTAATAATATGGGCGGTCGCGGTCATGGCGGGCGGCTTGCTGCACCTGTTGCAGGATGGCTGCGATCTCAAACCGGCTGCTTACCTGATCAACACATCCGATTGTGATGGCTGCGGCGCTGTACTTTTCTATACGCACCAAATTAGACATGCAAAAATCCATTGGAACCCCTTTCCAGTTTGTGCCATATTCGCGGTTGATCCTGCTGGCGAGTAAGGGCGCTTTATGTAACCTTACCTCGGCTGGCGAAAATCCCCTGCCTATATTGGCTTCGCTCACCTGATCGCTATCAAATACGCGCACCTGTAGGCCCGGGTGCTGGAAAGTCCGCAGCGCGTGGTGGATCACGGCCAGTTCGCGCAGGACGCGGCTGCCGGTACCACCACACCCTATTAGGTTTACCGCCACGGCGTTTGTTGGCGAGAGTATTTCGGAGGCGACATAGTGCCGTTTAAATTTAGTAATCGCGTTCATTACAGTAGGCTTTGAATAGTTTTATTGCATTTGATCAATTTTTTCGTGGGGAACACTCTCTCCCAGCCGATCAACGCTGCCCACAATTCCCGGAGGTCACCCCTGACCGGGTCGTTCGAATCGATGGTATGGCTGAAGGCACTGTTCCAGAAATCCTGTTGCCAGCGGGATATAAAATGTTCCAGCGATCGCGCAGGCTTTCCTGTCTCTACGTTGCCCATGCATACTGACCCGTTCCTATAAATATTGAAAAATGGTGCGTGGTAAAGCGGTGTATCCAGACCGGGGCGCTCTTTGGTGGCGAGGGCAAAAATATTCAGCTCCGAGAGCGTTGCCTCCCATATCAGAGCTGGGACATGTGCCTGGCCGTCAGGTAGCCCGATATTCGCGGTAAAATGCAAGGTGGCTTTTGCAGCCGGTGTGTACCAGATCGCGCGACCGCGCGGTGCAGGAGAGATATGCAGCACATTTGCTGGCAAAAGACGCTCTGGCCGCAACCAATTACCATTTTGCTTTTCGCTTACCTGTAGCGCAGCAGAAAGTGCTGCAGCATCCGCGTCCGTCAGCGGTGATGCGTTCGAAGGCTTACCGTCGTCGCCAATGTCAAAGCTCTCGACGTAAAATTCTTCATCGTCCGCCATTTGCTGGTATACGACCAACGCTTTTACAGGAGCATAGACGTGGGAGAAAAGTTGCGTGATATTTTTCATGGTATCTTATATAAAAGGGTACATAAATCGTTGAGGATGGTGAAAAAGCGTTTACAATAATCATCATCATGGAAGGGGGCAGCCATAGGCTTGTCAAAAACCTGCCGCGACACCGGCTCTTCCACTCCCCCCAGCTCTTGTAGCTGGCAATTCACTTGCTCCATAACGTGATGGGCTAATATTCCTTCATCCGTCCAAAAGAAACTTAGATACTGGTCAAGCATGATGATATCGCTGTCGTATTCCTGTTCATCATGCGTAAGTGGCAAATGATCACTGATGGCAATACCGGGATAGTCCTGCCACAGCCGCAATACTTCCGTTCCTATCCGGGCCGCCATCCGGTTCAGCGGCGTATTGCCGCTGAAACTGCGAACGCGGCGTTTGAGCTGCGCCAGATGAACTTTTGCGCGCATCCTTCGCAACAGGCTATCCCCGCCGGTGTCCTTCTCGCGTATTTCCGATTTCACAATCCGCAGTGTTTCCCTGTCCCAACTTTCATCGCCGCCTAATAACCATTCCTCCACGTCGCTGTATGCATTGTACATGAAACAACCTTGATGGCCAAAGAAGGGAACATTGGCGACCTGCAACAGGTATGCGCAGATGGACAGCAGCAGCATGGACATTTGTTTTTGCCGCTTTTGCTTTAACATCCGGTACAGGGGCATCAATGGAATATAAAACAGTCCATGCCCTGTGTAAAATGTCCGTTCTGTAACGAGGCAAACCCTGCCGTGATCATTTTGTGCAACGAGCAGGGCGCAACGCTGATCGAATGCGCGGACGGCTCGGGCAGCCTCCCGAAAGCTCCACCAAATATTTACAGGGTATGGCAGGTGCCGCAATGGTGAAGTGGTTAAGCCGTAGGCATTGCAAAAGTGAGCAAGGGAAGTAAAAAATTCCTGTTCCAGTACCTTTTCTTTTATGAACGGACTGCGATCCTGCACCGGTGCAAATCTGGTATTCAAAAAATGAATGTCTGCAGGGTAAGTGGTGCTGTCTTTGGATGATAGCGCCGCCCGGCTGCTGCCTCTATGGGCTGATCGATTTTTAGCGCGAATTTGCCTACCTGTTGATGTAACTGCCATTGTTTTGTTTTTAAATCTGCATTTATGATCCTTAACTTCTGATTGTGTTGCATAACCACTCATTTAGCCCTTTGTGCCAAGGTTCGGCACAAACCGGTATATTATGTTATCATCCTCGAACTGCGGGCCTTGTATTCTGGCCGTAGTCAGTATCGGGAAGGTGTTTGCATAAAAGTTGCACACCTGTTGAGGTGTATGGTCGATGCCAATATCAGCCAGTTCCTGATCCTGATTTTTGAATGTAAACCGGAATATTCTCTTGCCTTGTGTTGTTATCAATTCCATAAAACATTTTTTGCTTGTTAAAACATAGAGAGTTGCCCGTGAAGGCTGCGCAGTTCTTCATTACGTGCCTGAATCTGTTCGGCAAACTCTGGAAAATCTGCCGCCTTGGGTAACTGGCCAATGGCTTCCCCGTATTTTTTCTGTTCTTGTAGCTGCGCGACTTTGGCCATTGCTTCATCAAATTTCTTCTTCCGCTCTGCCGCTGCTTTTTCCTCCTTTGATCGTTGTTGGGCGGCGGCGCCGGCCTGTGCCTTCTGTACTTTGGTGTCGATCTGTTTTTCCAGTTGCTCAACATTGGTTTGCAGTGCGGCCACTTTTTCATTGACCCGCGCAACAGCGGGGAAAAAACCTTCATCCACCAGGGATGCGCCACCTCTTAAATTTAGTGGCGAAATGAAATCGCCGGATGATATTTTATCTGGTTCACATGACCACATCACAGAAACGATTATTTCGTCGTTGCTGCAACTTTTGATGGTCAGTAGCCACTGGCCTCCCGGCCTGATGGCGGCCAATCGTTGAAAAAAATTATTGTCCATTGTTACGATGTTTGCATGTTGGAAAATTGATGGCGGACAATGTATCCGCCATCGGTTGATGGATGGTGACCTAAAAGGGCAGATCATCTGCTTTCTGCGCTGCCACGGCAGGTGCAGCGGATAGCGAGGCTGCTTGCCGGTGTGTGCCGCCATGTAATTTGATATTGTTTACATGGAAATTGATGCTGGCTTTAGGTTGTCCCTGTTTGTCCAGATAAACGTCCTGTGACAGGTGGCCTGCAACTTCCACCAGATCGCCCTTTCGCAGATAGGTTGCAATCCCGGTTCCAAGCCAGTATGCACAGCGTATGAAAGTTGTTTTTTTCTCCCATGCGCCATTACGTTTGAATGAATCATTAATTGCAATTGTAAAGTTGACCACACGTTTGTCGTTCTTTGCGTTGTTGATCACTGCGTCTGCTGTTAATCTTCCTGTGAATTCCATACTATTGGTTTTTATGTGTGAAAAAAAAGATTGAATTATCGCTGTGCGCCCGCGTCTGTCCATTGCATTTGGGTGGCTATCTTTTCAATTTGTTGGAGGGGGATGTGATGGCAACCGGCAACGATCTTTTCAGGTGTGATCAGGGTGATGGCAAAGCCAGCCACGGGGATGTTACAGGTATGTTCACCATTTGAAAGAACATGCTGTAAAGCCGTCCAGCACGCATGCGCTTCTGCGAAAGGAATGCGGATTCCTTTGGAGGATTCGATACAATTTCGCGCGGTATTCACGCGCAAATAAGCGAGATTGCTCAATTGGGCAGGAATCGTAACTGATGGCAGTTGACCATCAGGTGCGCCTTCCCATCGCTGCAATCGGGCAATGAAGTCGTTGGCTGCCTTTTGCCGCTGGCGCTTACGCAGTAGTTCATCATGACGGCGGCGCTGGTGCTGGTATTGCATAGCTGCTGACAGTTCATTACTGTCCATTAGCCTTTTTAAGGCGGAAGGTGGTGCGATCCTGAGCGCCTGAATGAAGTTGTTGATCTTTGCGATTATGTTCTCTACCAAAGCCAGTAGGGAACGCTTACGGGGTTGCTGCTCGAATTGCCTCAGCAGGTAAATAACTTCTTTTACCCAGTGATCGATATTAGCGTGGTGAAAGGCTTTATCGGTAAAGGGATCGATATTCACCGGTACGGTATGCACATCGATGATTCGTTTGTGTGACACCGCACTACGTACAAGGTATTTGTGTTTGGCGGTGGTATTGGAATATTTGCGTTCCGTAAAGAACACTACATCCGCGTGGATAGTGGCAATCGGAAAATGGCTACCATAACTGAAAATGGTGGCTCCCTCAAAATACAGTTCACTCGCTTTACCCGCGTTGTATTGCTGGTGTGCCCATGCGTGCGCGCACTGCTCCTGCCTGTTGAAACTTTTGCTGTTCATAACACTCCTTTTAATTGTTCTGCTAAAAATGTTTTCCCTCGACGGCCGAGAGGCCTAATCTCATGTAGCGTGGGTATTGTCCAGGCAAGGTTTTCCAGGAAAAAATACGCCCGCGGCAACTGGAGAAAATCAGGCACGTGGGGAAGATTTTTTCAAGGAAACCTGCGAGGACCGGCTGCAGCGGTCCGATGACCTTGCAGGACAGCGCGGGGGCATAACTTCGCCGAATTCGGCGTCGAGGGAAAGATTAAGAGATTTCTTACGATAGGTTCAGCGACCGCGCGATTTAGTTGTGCTGGGTTTTAACCCAGTATGCGATAGCCGATTGGGACTGGAAAAAAATTCCGTGCATGATCGCCGGGTTGTAAAACGGTGTAGGCTATGTTGGGCTTTTTCCCAACGTTGGGTTTTGGCCCAATTTTTCCAGCGTTTGCAGCCGTTTCAGCGACATGAGAGTTACGTTGGGGGTAGGGGACTGGTGTTTGGGTCATGCAGCAAGCTGCATGGCATGATGTTATGATCTATCTATTTTGGGCAGTCGTAATGTCCAGGCGATTAGCCGATGCAGTACTATCGTGATGATTTAACATGGGGATCTACAGTGGTGAGCTAACGCACAGTTTCCGGGATATCACAGAATATGGTTTTACAGCTCCTCCCCCGCTTATTAACCTGTTGTTCTCTCAAACAAATTAGTGATCCCCGTATATAAAATTGCATTGCGAGCATTGAACAGAGAATGATTAGATTTTATGGTAAAAGTTGCTGATATTGCCGGGCTAAAAAAGGAGGACATGTATATTTCCGATTTTACGGCGCATACACATTTATTGGCTGCCATCGTTAATGCTGAATATGAAATGGTGCTCGTTCCCCTTATTGCCAACAAAACAGCGAAGATGGAATTCTGTTACCGGAATGTTGAAAACAAGGTGAAGGCTTCCGGAGGAAAGCAGCAGTATGGCTGGATGGTGCTATAGTCTCCTTTTACAGTGGAAGCAGTGCATCATTGTGTGTGGGAGGATCCTAAAGGCAACCTTATTGATATTACACCTGCGCGTCTTCCATTTTCTAAAATCCTGTTTATACCCGACGACCGCATTGCGTATGATGGCCGGGTCATCGATAGTATCAAAATAAATATTACCATCCACGTTGTGGACGATCACATATTATTGGATGTTATGAGGAACATTTTGATCGCACAGAGTCCAGAGCCGCAGGAAGGGCGACGGGTCATGACCCATCCGCTCTGGCCGAAGTATAAAAAATGGGGCCAGGATGTCATGCAGTTCCTGGTCGAAGGCAATACACACAGCAGTCCATGTTATTGTAATTCCGGTTTACCGTACGCTGAATGTCACGGGGAGCTGCTCCGCCAGGCGGTTCAAACAGATAGACCTATCACCCCTGATCTGGTGGTCCGGCTCCAGACAGACCAGGTAACCGGCTAACTTTACATGTTTGCTGCTGCGCTCAATTTCTACAATACAGCCTTAAAGAAAATTGGGCAATACAACACAGCCAGAAGATAGCCAGCCCCTACTCTATCAAACGGATCTGAACGTTACCGTCATCTACGAATTCTAATTTGGGAACGACAACCAGCATGATTAGTGTAAATAGCGTAGCGATTGTAGCCGCAGAATAGTCTCGATCATCAATTTCCAATATTCACCCTCACGCATTTGAAAAGCGGGTCCTTTGGCTTTCTCAATGTCCGTTCCATCACCGGCTATAAATACATTTACAAGGCTTATTAGCCTGGTATCAAAGTCACGCTCCCATTCCAGGATGTACTGGCGGTTGTTATAGTCTACAAAAGCCCCTCCTCCACGTGCAGATTTCACGTGCTCAAAGTTCAGCACGTATAGAAGCATACCGGGCTGTAGCGCGGTATTCGGAAGGAATATAGCTTCCCGGCTAAACCTCTCCAAAATTGGGATTGTTTGATCGACACCGCCCAATAATTCTACCAGGTATTTCAATTGCGACGCCATTGGGATTTGGAGAGCTTCAACACCATGCTGCGCACCCGGCATTCTAATTTCCTCCCTTTGATAATGCAGTCGCTTTCCATAGGTACTCCCGATTGCGCGCAGGCTTATCATTCCTTTTTCCAATAAGAGCACGAGTATTTCATAAAGGAACCCTCCCCGGAAATAAACTCTATTGATCTCGTTTTTAATGTCGGGCGCGAGGTAAGATTCCATAATCTTTTCCGCCACTTTTGCCACCGCCGGCCGGTTGTCAAAATGGTACACTTCCTTGCTGTAAAATTTATCAATGTAGCCGGCGAAGTCCACCCGTGGGCCATATCGGTGATAAAAGATATGGCGGATATTGGCGATTTCGCTTACGATGATCACCTTGTCAAAGCCCAACTTATTGACGCCAGCTATGCCATTTCGGGAATCAAAGTGCGCGGCGAACACATTCAAAATCCGAAATACGTGCTCTGGGTCCAACCGGTCAAGGTCGTCCATGATTAATACCGACTGCTTCGGTTTATTCGCACTTATTTTGCCCGCGATGATACGTGTGATGATGTCGTTTTCCACCAGGCTACCGGTCCGCCCTTCCTGCTGATCCAGGTATTGCGCGAGCTGGTCGCCGGTGCCCGTGTTAGCAGCATCATGCGCGGCGAGATACTCGTCCTTTAATTTTTCCAGCCGACCGAACATATCCAATACACTTTTGCCCACTTCCGGGATCATGGCGATAATGGCGGCAAATACCTTGTCCATGTGACGTAGCATGAATGGTGGCAATGTCTGGATATAGCTCCTGCTCTCCTCCGGAAAGGTATCTCCCCTTTCGAGCATTGCAATTATGATATCATATTTGATGTACCTGAAAATATCCTCTGTGGCAGATATCGAATAATTCACAGGGAAGAGGTGATAGACCTCATACGCTTTCTTTACATCATCTAACTGAAAAAAATCCTTTAGGAAAGTAGTCTTGCCGGCGCCATAGCGGGCCGAAAAAAATATCCGGTCATTGTTTTCCATTGACAGGTGCCGTTTAAACTCGGCAATAGGGTATTCAAATACCTCTTTAAAGTAGGGGACGTTCATGATTTGCATTAAAAATTATGGATGTACTGTACGGCCAACCGCCTTTTTTAAAGCTAGAAGCCTCCAGGTTCCATGCCGCCGCACAGATCCTGGGTTACTTTCAATTGTGCGGTAGCTGGTTAATGTGTTGATTATTTTCAAATGTAATTGTATTGATGTGCTTTTGAAGATCTCCTAAAGCTTCCATCAGTGCTTGAAAATTAGGAGCATTACCGTATATCATAGTCTCCCGCATGACTTTATAGTCAGCTTCCCACAATGTCAACACTGGTTGAGGTGGGATGAACTGGATAGTGGCTGGTGTATGCAAGGCGTAATCAACACCACGTATAGGCGTGATCGTCTTACGGTGTGTCACTATACTGTTATAGAGGTCAGCGTCGGTTAACGCTGATTGTCCATGTGCTGTATTTTTTAGCTGGTGCAGGTCATAGAGGTGGCGTGATAAACGTTCATGCCTCCATTTTTCTTTCGGTTGCTGGAACATTTCATGTAGTAAGAATATCTTTTCCAGAAAAGTTCGCCTGGGTTCTACTGTTTCCACGGTAAATGGTATCCCAGCAAAGGGCCTGGTTGGCATTGCACTACCGATAATGGAAGTAATTTGCCGTGGGCTGCACGGCTCTCTAAGTGAGCGGGACCCAATTTCTATAAGCACGCGGTCCAGGATATAATTACCGGCGTCAAGATCCGATTTGTAATGAAGTTCCAGTACCTGGGGATCGATATCTGGCTGGTCCGTTGGGCGAACAACCAGCTCAAACATTTCCTTATCGACTCCCATTTTTAGTATAGTATCCTGGAGAACGGGCGTGAAGGTGTTGGCAATGAAATCAGCAGATGCACGTCGCAATCGCTTAATGTCGGTGCCAGTAGTAATGTTTCCAAATCCTAAAACACTCCTATCTAATGCCAGGTCAATATCTTCCGAAAAACGATCAATAAGCGCCCATGATTTGCTCAGAGAGGTTCCGCCTTTGAAGACGATATTGGCGGCCCAGGGAGTAGAAAATACCGCTCTCAATGCCAGGGTCACCCACCAGTCTTTTTCAATGGCCTTTACGGGCAGTCCGGTCTGATTACTTACTTCCCCCAGTGCCAGTTTTCTTCGTGCTGGACTTAGTTGCTGTAACCATTCTATCATTTATAAATCGCCGACAAATTTTAGCAAGATCTTCGTTATCCAGGCTGGAGCCAGTTTGGCATCTTCTATTAATACCTGCTTATCTTCTTTTTTCAGCAGCTCGCCGATCTTCAAGATAATGTCGTCGGTGACCCCATCCTTACCGAGTTCTTCCATTGCGGCAATTACTAAGCTACTGATTTTTCCCCTGGTAGAAAGTTTTTTAGGTGCAGCCTTTTTGAACGTAATAGAGCCGTTACCAATCTTGATTTTACGGGATGTACCGTCTGTATAATACACATGGTTCATAGGTACCTGGGAGGAAAGTCCAAGTTTATGTAAGGCAACGGCCCCTGTCGGCCTGATCCTTGCTTTGTCGCGTTGTGCTATTGTCTCTGCAATTGCATCCATGGATGGCCGTACATCGCCAATTACATTATCAAATTTTGGTATATAATAAATGCCTTTGGCTAACCGTTCGAGCCGTTGTTGTTGTACTAATCGTGCCAAAGCAACAACTATGGAACTCATGTTTCCCAGCTCTAAGAAGTCACCCGGAAACACGATCGTTCCCTTTTTTATGGAGTTGATCCTCGTAAGTATTTGATCTCTAATGGATTCATATAACATAAAGCGATCAATACGATTTATTATGAAATAATAATTGTACAAAATTATAACAAAAATGAAATAATAATAGAATAAAATTATAACAAAAATGAAATAATAATAGAATAAAATTATAACAAATGCTTGGCTTCCTCTATCCTTATAACCAGGCAATTGGGTTCTACTTGGCGAAAGCTAGCTACCAGCAGACAGCTGAAACTATTGCAAAAAAGTTCAATGGAATTCAACTTTTACGTAGACTATGGTAAGGAGGAACCGGTTACTCGCGAGTTAGAGATACATTTCCCCAAGGGAATGTAACAGGTAGTAGCTCTGCATCTCGTATGCTTTCAGGACGCAATAGAACCCTGTTCAAATGCCTGCTTGAGTTACATCTCATATCCATGGCAGAAAATAACCCGTTGCCCGATTAATTAACCCCGGGCTAATCCGATAATAACTGTCGCTTGTAATCTGCAGATGACTAATATTTAACTACATTCGATCAATGGCACATACTTTTAATAAGGATAAATACATACGGCCACCTGGAAGCCTGACTGAAATCATCGCTCATCCCAATGGACCAAGCCAGCCATCGCTGGACGTTGCGCTTTTCTATGAACATCGTTATGCGTTCTACTTCTGGAATAACTGGACGCGCAAATGGAGGGAACAACAGCAGCTCGTTACAGCACCGGCATTGGTAACATTTGACTGGCACCAGGATCTTGCATGGCCCACCAATGCGCAGCGCAGGCAATTGCAGGACCTGGATCTATCCAGCAATGAAGCGGTTGCTTATTATAGCTGGACAGGGCTGTCGCATATCAATGATGAACAGATCATTGCAGCGGCCCACCTGGATCTGGTCGGCGATATCTACGTATTGTGCCGGCAAGGAAAAAATGAGCACGACTGGTTAGACAAGGAATATATCGATTACCAGGGACGAGTGCACTGGATCAAAAAATTCCGCACGATTGAAACACTGGAGCAACATATGACCCTGCAAGACCTTGAAATGGTTTTCTGGGACGTGGATCTTGATTTTTTTACGCTGGACAACCCTTACAGCGGTAGTGGTACAGCATATACCTATGTGCCTGACGATGAAATAACCAATATACTTGATCCACACAGATCCCTGATGAAATGGATGTTGCAGCGGTTGGGTGGCATCACCATCGCGATCGAACCAGCGCACTGCGGTGGTCTACAACCTGCACACCGGCTATTGGACAAATTTAATGATGCACTTTTCCATCCAGGACTCCTGAGCCGTTATGGGAACAACACATTTATGCGTGCTGGCTGGAAGCATCTTCAACATTGATCTGTACATTCTCAGCTCGCCATGCGTCTGGTTCCCTCGCAGATATTAAAAACCAAAGCGTTTTTCAGCGGCATCTTAGCTTGTAGCTTTTGTTCTCCCAGTATGCATAGCAAAGAAAGGGCACGCAGAAATTACTCGCATGCCTTCATGTATTACAAGCCCGAATATTATTTATTCTTTTATGGACATATCACTGAGGCCCTGATAGCGCATCTTTGTTATTAAAAACGTATACGACCCGCCACCTGGGCTCGATGTAAAATCATTTCAATCTTTCGGACACACAGCCAATTAAGGCTGGTTGTCCGCCGAGGCGCAGAAACTCAACGGCATTGCCTCCTTTCAAAACCAGCGTTTCCATCAGCTCGTCACCGGAAGCCAGGGCGGATGATCGTGAGCTTTTCGATCTCATGAAGTGAAATAGCCATAAATAAAAAAGTGCTAAGGGACAAAATCCCGGGCGAACGTCATCAGCATATTAAGACAATAACAAAGTGCCAGTGAGCAATCAAATATTGGTTAATACACCACAGAGGTAATCATCGCAGCATAAATAGAAGTGCTGCAATAACACCGACGTAGGTATTTCCAGTAAGAGTTTTTTAAGCGCCATTTACATGAGGATAATGCTGCCAGGGAGCAGTGCATCTGGGAGGTGCGCAGATCAGAAATAGGTACCGGTATTACGGAAAGTGAAATGGCAATATCTTTAAAACAGATATTGCCATCACAGCCACCATAGGAAGATGATCGTTTTATGTGTTACAGCTGCGCCTCGGGGCTATTAGTGCTGCACCAGAATTTGCTTGCCCAACCACCGCTGGCCATTAAAAACCGTCAAAATATATAAATCATTGCGCAGTGATGAAACGTCAAGCGTGGTCACTTTCGTCCTATTCGGAAATTTCCTTTCCATCATCAGATTTCCCATTTTATCGACAACCTGGACTTGCTGTATAAATCCAGTAGGGTCACTAATTTTGTCCATATTGTACGACCCGTTATCTTCCATCACATCACTAATTTCAATGCGTACGCTGCCCGATGCCGGATTAGGAGTAACAGAGAACGTCTGAGGCCCCAAATAAACAAAATAGAACTTGCCGCCACCAGTGCCACAGGCATGAGACACGTTCACATTGAGCGTGACCGCTGACCGTAACGGCGGATTTGATCCGAAATTAATAGAAACGCTGCGCCCATTATTACTTGGAAAGATGGTAGCTCCGCTGTAACCACCCGGATCTATGCTCCAGGTACCAGCAGTGTAGCCGGCCGAGGACGAGAGATTAAGTGTTGCGTAAGTATTATATAATTCATTGTAGCTGCCATACAGCGCCCCTGTGGAAGGGGAAGAAAGCGTTGCTCCGAGATATACCGATGGTGGCCCAACTGTTACCGTTCGGGTCGCAATGGTGTTGCTTCCGCAGGCGTTACCCAAAGAGGCACTAAGCGTAATCGGTTGGCCATAGGCACTGGGCACTTTTGTCACGGTTACCGAGTTTCCGCTTGGCGCCAGTGTTACGATGCCGGAAGGCGTGGCAGACCAGGTAACAGTGGCACCTGCAGGAATGCTTCCGCCGACCTGGTAGCTGCCCGTGCTGCAGAAATAGTCCGGACCGGAGATACTACCAGTAACATCAATTGAACATTCCGATGTACAGTTGAGGGTACTAGCGATACCCTGCATTTCATTGAACATCCAATTAGCATTTCTGGCTGTAAAGGCTATATGTTCTTCATTAAACTGGGTCGCATTGTCGCGCGAGAACTGCTCCTGCGCAATGAAGTTGCCGGCCCTGGAATTGTACTGGGTATAGCCGCCAATATATTTGCCGGCGAGACTGTTATTATCAATAGTCGCTACATCCAGCGCACTAACAAGGGGAACAAAAGTATACCTGGTGCCCGCCGCCACATTTATTTGCGTAGAAACCTTTCCTTTAAGGAACCAAAAGAGGCTAAAATATTGATCAGGAATTTGAGATGGCACCCCAACCACCTGGGAAAGCGTGCTTTGCGTACCGCCAGGTACAACATCCCATGGGGAAATGTTGCCCGCAATTGGGTTAATGCTAATCGTAGTTGTAAACAGTGTGCGCCCAATCGGAATAAAGAGCGCCGTTTTATTGGTGTAAAACTTGATATTGGAAACGGTCGAAAAGGTGTTCGTATTGTTAAGTGCCCATGCTTCAAGATCCAGGAAATAATCAGCCCGCAATATTAGGAATGACAGCCGAAATCTCCCCTTTATATCCACTAGCTTGGTGCCAGCAGAAAGCACCGCATTACCACATTGTGAACCCAGGCTGGTAGCATATACCTTATAGTTCGGCTGCGGCCCGCCAGTAGGGAAAGTGATCATCGTGCGGTATTCATTATCTAAAAAGGTATTCTTTACCGGATTATAACTACCCCCCGAAAGAACAGATCGTAGCAGCAGCATTTGCCCTGTTGCAGGAGCATCCGATACCGCCTTTGCCTCTACCAGTTCCGGTATGATGTCGGTAATCCTTTGACCTTGTGGCAAAAACTGTGAGTTGTTAAGAATGGTAATTAAATGCTGAACACCAATGGGAACGTTGGCGCCGCGATGTGGGCTATCATGTGTCAAAAGCAACCGGGTACCGGTACTAACACCTTGCTTAGTCATATCCGCAAGCGCGTAGCGCGCAACAAGACCTCCCATACTTAGGCCCAGCACCACATTTTGCTGGGTACTGCCTGCTGCCGCCTTTTGTGCGTTAACCCAGGTAATAACATCCTTCACTAATGCTGCATTGCGGCGGATATCATCTGCGCCATTTCTAAAATCAATAAACACAATATCATAGGCGGCAAGATCCAGTTGGTTGTTGAAGTCGTAGACTTGTGAGGGCGCATTGATCGCAGTAATGAAATCGCTGTAGTCATAGTTTCGTTGCAGGTTCGGAGCAATGGCGCTAACATCGTAACCCTCCACCACAATGAGTGGCTTTTTAACGCGCCCGCTGGTATTTTGGGCGCTGAAACCGATATAGACATCTCCGCCGGAGTGGCTGCTAGTACCAGCAAACGGCTGGTAGGCATCCGGGAAAGGATCAAAACGGGAGCTCGTTGTCCCAAGCCCGGTAACTTCCAGGTTAGCGTAGTTTCTTACCACGCTATTATCGCTATAGGTTACCTGGATGGTGATCCTGTACTTGCCATTAGCCGTGTAGCTGGCTGAGAGCGGAGTGTTAAAGGTTGCTGTCTTTAAGCCCTGCCCGTCGGCAAAATCTACCTTCACGGTTGAAATCGTTTTACCCCGGTTGCTGTAATACAGGTTCTGTTTAAAGAGCAGGGAGGGTTGTCCCTTGCTCCAGGGCTTGGTGGGTGCGGCGGCAAAGCACACCTTTTGCAGGTAAGGGCTGGCCGGCCGGCCCGCCACATCAAAGAGCTGGCCGCTTTGAATACGCAGCAGCCCTGCCGAAACAGCATCCGGGCGCAGGCTGGCATAACTATAATCTAACATCACTACCGGGATGGCTGCCGGCGCGGCCTGCATTTCAGTTTTGATCGTGGTATTAACAGCAGAAAGGGCCACCATGGGGTTAGTACCATAAATACGGCTGGTATACAAACTGGCATATAACCCTCGCCAGATCTTAGCATCTGCCACCGTGCTATCGGTTAATGCTCCGCTAAAAACATCTAGCGGCAAAAGCCCCAGGCCGTATTGTTCCAGCATGCCGGTGGGCACCTGTGATTTATCCAAGGGTTGTACAATGCGGTTAATATCAAGTTGCAAGGAATCTGCTGGCGACACCTGGCAGAAAGCGGTCACTGCGCTCATGGCAGCACATAGTAGTAGGGTAAACATTCTGAACATAAGACAATATTTGGCTGTGGGAAAAATATATAGGGCTAAAATTTGAGGTCAAAACGTCCTTGTGAAAATCTAACCGTATCACACCCGCTACGGGTAAGGGCAAAGGAAAAAGTGCCCGCAATAATTTTTTGTGTCAGGTCCAGACGGATAATTGTCAGCTTGCCCAGCTGCGTGCAGCCGGGCTCACTAAAATGATACTCGCAACCGCTGTTCGTCTTTTTGAAAACTTTAGAATACTGGATACCCACGTCCCCAGCGGGTGAAGAAACATCGTAAGTGCCGGTTTTATTGATGTTGCTTCCACCAATAATCAAATATTGCCTGACGGAATCTGTTTGGTCGATGTGGTACATGGTAATACTTAGCTCGCCACCAAGGTTGGTTGGATCATAATGTATGGATGGGTTGCTGCGCCCTGTATATCCTTTAGGGATTAATACGGTATCGTTTAGCAAACAGCCAATGGTCATTTTTCCTTCCTGTGTAATTGCGGGTAACTCATCTTTTGCGGGCGGTGTAGGGTCAGGATGCCACTTACTACATGATACAAACGCAAAAAGGGCCGAAAATAACAACGGGTATAACAATCTTCTCATAGGTTAAATTTTACCGACGGGTATTTCTAAAACGAAGATAAATAAGAATTAGTTACTTTTTGATGGTTTATTTACATGAAAAGTTTCACATAAGGACCGCGGTAGTGGGCTCATCAATAGATCAAGTGCCTAAATTTCTGAGACCACGATAAACCCCTGTAATGGTTAAGACTGAATAGGAGACTGCCTTTTATCTGCCTGCACTCTCACCCACCCTGTTAGGGGCGTTCATACCAACCAACGCCCAAATAATATCATCTGGTACCAACCCACCATTTTGTAAACGACGTTTATCAGCTATAGACCAAACCAGTGAGTGGCCTGAAAGATCTTATTTAACAAAGATGGCAGTAGCAAACTTCTGTCCATATCGTAATGTTACCGAGCCATACTAATTTTTTTAGCAATCCAATTTTTGTATCTTTGCTTCATGTCACTTTTCGATGAAATTGCCTTGTTTGACGAAGGGAAAAAGGGATATACAGATTTCGGTCTTAAAGACGCCGAACTACAGCTTTGGGAACAATTTTTTGCCAGACCATCAGCCGATCATTATTTCCAGAATTTCAGGGATACAACGCCATGGCAACAAAGGGAGCGCAAAATGTATGATAAAATGGTGCCTGAGCCTCGCCTTATAGCATATTATGGTGGAAGGAACGGTTATGCATGGACAGCACCTTTATTGGAGATCAAGGAATGTGTAGAAGATCACTGTAAGATCCGTTTTGACCGCGTGCTGTTAAACTACTATCGCAATGGCGAAGATTCCGTTGCCTGGCATAGTGATACGCTTCCTGCGGACGGCGTACATCATCCTATTGCATCTGTGACGTTCGGTGCCACCCGCCTTTTTAAAGTGCGGCATAAAATAAGGAAGGAAGATGAACAGCGTCAAATACCGCTCACACACGGCAGCCTGCTGCTAATGGGTGCGACCATGCAGGATTATTACGAGCACCATGTACCCAAGACCAGCCAGCAAACCGGCGGTCGGATAAACTTAACATTTCGCATATCTGACACCCGGAAACCATTTTACTTTCCTAATAAATAATACTGGTTACCTGGTTTTGAATTGCAGCCAGGTGTTAGCGGATGATAGCTCCATGATTTGAGTAAATGACTTTCCCTTTTCTTGCCGCCTGACTGTCGTGGAAACGCAGGTATGTTATAAAGTAGGTGGCTTCATTTATTCTGAAAACTACTTTTCATCAGCCAATAGGGATCGCTGAGGGCGCGATATTTTGATCTATATTTACATCAAACTCTTTACGTTGGAAAAGATCCTGGCCTTACACAATATAAAAACCGTTGGGTTTACTGATAACAGGCATGTAGAACGCAAGTATGCATTCACCAACAAGATGTCTGCTAACAATACGTTTATAGAATACTATACCATTGATGGATTTGACGCGGAGGAGCAAGATCCTGCTCAAACAGGGCATAGGAAGATAGACGAATTTGAGCCTGAAGAACAAGGCAGTCGCTTATCAGTTATAATGGAACACAAGAATAAATATTATGAATTGTTAATGTTTCATAACACCGTTGAAATTGGGTCTCCTATCATACTTTTGCAAACCATCATTTTTCTTGTGAAATTGATTGAAGATACCGAGCCAGATCAGCTTGTTGATTACCTTGCCGATGTCTCCACTGACCCATTAATACCTCACCAGATACGTGAAAAAGAATTCAGCAATGTTGCACGCATGATGATAAAAACGAAGGTGCAAACCGTGCAGCATTTAATTCAACAGGATAACGCCATCTCGAACTGAAACGCATAACCATACGAGATGGGTTGCCAGCAGCAGTTTAGGCAGTTAACATTCTTGACTCATCTGATCTTTCTAAAATAAACGTCCTTTAAATTCTGCCCCGACAGTTTAAACGCTACCACCTGATTTGTTGCGCTGCGAATAAAATCCTGTCTGCCGAAAAATGACTTATCGGAAAAAAATGCGTCTTTGGCCAACGGATGTAATAAGATATCTGGATTGATTGCGTGAACGGCTAATAACTCATTATTCTTAACGACCAGCTTATATGATGTTTCCAGCTCATCGTTATAGTAAATTCCGGTGAATTCCTGCAAATTGACGGTGGACTTCGGCGGTAGGTGCAATGATACTTTGTTGCACCGGTAAGAAAAATCCGAGAAATGCCAGAACAGTCCTTCGTGGCTGAACACCAGTTTACTGTGCGGAGCGCCCGGAAATAAAAATTCGCTGTCAGCTATTACGGGCAGCGCATACGTAGTATCCGACCCCAATGGTTTCAGCAACAATGAATCAGCTTTCGCAATAATGGAAAAATACGATCCAGGGAATATCTCATAGTCGCCTTGCCATTTCTTTAACTGTGCATTTGTATAGTGGGGCATTTGCGGTAAGGTCTCTTGCTGCTCATGGTTTTGCAGGTACATGTCTATAATCGCGTAGGACAGATCCAGGGGGTTAAAAGATTCAGAGTTGCCCAGGATGATCACAGATAAACGGTACGCCGGCACACGCACCAGATAAGCTCTATATCCAGCATCGCCGCCGCCATGAAAGATAACCCGTAAGCCCTTATAAGATTTTATCTCTTGTCCAAGTGCATACGAAATAAGTTCACCGGAACGCAGCTGACTTTGATTCTCCATCGCTGCCAGTAGCTTTTTATCGCCAACTACCGGGTTGTCAAAATTCATCGCCCACAGGCCTAGATCATGCGGAGTGGTGTTCAACCCTGACGCGCCCACTACAGTAAAATTAAAAGGCGATATGCCGAAACCATTGGCAGCTCGCCTGTATGATTGCGCCTTGTTTTTTACCACTGTCGTAAGATCGTCAACGAACAGGGAATGGTTCATTTTTAGCGGGGCGAAAACGCTATCTTTCATAAATTCGGTAAATGGCTTTCCGGAGACTCTTTGTATAATTTCAGCCAACAAAGCAAAACCGGAATTATTGTATTGATATTGCGTGCCTGGCAAAAAATTCAGGTGTCTTTGCTTCAGCAATATTTTTACCATCTGATCCTGGCTCATTACACCAGTCGGACCAATGCCGATTAAACGCGCCAGTTCATATGTGTTCGCCAGTCCATGCGTATGGTTGGCCAGCTGGCGAATGGTGATTTTAAAAGGCAAATCCTTCAGTTCCGGCAGGTATTTTTTGATATCATCTTCCAGTGACAACTTTCCATCCCTTTCAAGCAGCAAAGCAGCCAAAGCTGTAAACTGTTTGGAAACAGAGGCAATATGAAAAACGGTAGAATCTGTGATAGGAATGCCATATTCAAGGTTTGCCAGACCGACTTGTTTATCATATACAACCCGTCCTTCCCTTACAACTGATACAGCAATACCGGGGCCGCCTTCCTCGTAATAAGCCTGAACCAGGCTGTCAATTCTCCTTTCTATCCTGGGCTCTCCGGTTTGAGCGGCAGCGAAGTTTAGAAACGATATTGCTAGCATAAAAGTCGTTATCGCTGTTTTCGTGAGTTCAGAACGCAGCATATCAATAATTTCAATTGTTACTAACCAAATATAATTTTGTTGGATGCCAGGCCCCTTCGAAATTGCCATCACCGGTGATTCCACCGAAAGCAGGTACTGCGCTAATATTAGCCATTTGCAACTGCGCCTGGCCCCAAAATGGCAGCTCCATATTAAAATAATAGTCCGGTCGAATTAACGCGTTGTTAAAAGGTTTCATATAAATGTCGTTGTGGTGATCACCGTTGTGATTGATGGAGTTCCTATGTGAAAAACTACTGCCTTTCTTACATGATATCACAGCGGTTTCGCACGCATTAGACGTACTGTGATCAATATTGATGCCAAGGCGCCGGTATCAGTTGCGCGTGCCAGTTAGATAATTAGATATAACAGCATATCCAGCGCAACTACAACAACTGTTACGCAGAATTACTATATTGCAGTTTGCAGTTATCAAAATCTTAATCTGTCACTATGGACTTCAACGAAGCTCGAACGTTAGTAAAGAAAATGAAACTTGATTCCAGTCGCAGTCTTACATTTAAAGCTGCGGTCATCATTTTTCTATGTACGTCCACCGGCAAATGTGAGGCTGAAGAAATACAAACTATCACAGGTTATCAAAAGGGAGACATCGCTCAGATCATAGATAACTTAAGACAAAATAAAATTTTAGTTGGCGATACGCTTTACATGGAAAGCTTAGACGACGATAAAAACATCTGGGTGGAGTTTACCTTGATAGCCATGGCGGGTGGTGGCAAGATAGTAAGGCATTCTGCTGATACGGATTCCTCAAATGACATGCTTCCTGCGGTTATCTACAATTTTCCCTTCTTTCCTGCTCAGACTTTTGCCTAGTGAAAAGGCAATCTATCACGACGGAAATTGCAACGCGATCAGCCGGCCGTGTAAATAGGTACTGTTAAATAAGCCACCTTCTGAATTTCAGACCGATTGGAACCGAATATGGGCACGCTTTTGCGGCATGGAATCTAAGCTAATAAAAAGTCCCCCGGTAGAATCGGGGGACCGGGTTCATCCCCATGATCAGCCTTATTACGCTCGCAAGGTTGCTCTCCAGCATTGCCCCGCTCCTACTTCGGGCTGATTTCTTTAGCCCGGGCTCTTTCCTTTGCCAGGGCCCTTATCTTTGCCAAACAGCTTCTTGTGCCACTTAAACTTTACATGCTCGCCAATAGGCGGCTTCAGCCTTTCTGTTTCCAATAGCTGGTTCAAGGTGAGCTTTTGCTCGGTAACAGAATAAAATATGAGTGTTTCAAGCGCTGGATCGACGGTCATAC